>WNGQ01008591.1_pt1 | contig 21314 bp, 19 predicted proteins | sample 5407661 | NCBI WGS metagenome assembly WNGQ01 (sample SAMN13153382, study PRJNA577476) | soil metagenome | isolation source: 60 cm soil or saprolite under Garry oak tree replicate 2 | place: USA:California | collected 2016-06-15 | reverse complement strand
CAGGGACGGAGCAGTACCTGCGGGCGCGCGGGGTGCCGGCCGAGCGGGTAGCCAAGGTACACGAGGGACGCCCCAACGCGATCGACTTGATCGTGTCCGGGGAAGTCCAGCTGCTCATCAACACGCCCCTCGGCAAGTTCACGCAGGCGGACGATTACGCGATCCGGCGCGCGGCGCTGATGCACCGCGTGCCCTATACGACGACGATGTCGGCGGCGAGCGCCGCCTGCGACGCGATCATCGCTCTGCGCAGCCGTACGGGCAGCGTGAGGAGTCTCCAAGAATGGCACGAAAGAACGAGCACCGAAAAGCAGCCGCACGAGGCCGCAAAGCCCGCGACGGGAAGTCGCACGCCGGTCGTGAAGGCGTAGCCAAGGCCAAGGCGGCGGCGAAGTCCGCGCCAGCGCCACCCGCGCCCAAAGTCAAGTTCCGCGGCCGCGTGCTCGAGAACGAGCCGCTGGCGCGCTACACCACGTATCGGATCGGCGGGCCGGCGCGTTACTTCGTGATGCCCGCCGACGTCGATGACGTCGTCAAGGCGCTCGAGCTGGCGCAGGGTCGCGGACTGCCGTGGCTCGCCCTCGGCCTAGGCTCGAACTTGCTGATCAAGGACACAGGCTTCCCGGGCGTCGTGATCCGCCTCGGCAAGGGGCTCGACCGGTTCGAGATGAAAGGCGCGACGGCGATCGTCGGTGCGGGCCTCCCGACGCCGCTGCTGGCGCGTCGCACCGCCGAGGCGGGGTTCGCCGGCGTGGAGCGCTTCATCGGAGTCCCCGGCACCGTGGGGGGGGGCGTCTACATGAATGCCGGCTGCCACGGCGCGGAGTTTGCCGAAGTCGTGACGGAAGTCACCGTGATGGACGCGAAAGGCAAGATCAAACAGCTCCAGCGCAAACAGATCTCGTACAAGTACCGCGCGTCGAACCTCGGCCCTGTGATCGTGCTTGAGGCCAAGCTGGCGCTGATCGAGGAGCCGCCCGCCAAGCTGAAGGAGCTGCAGGGGAAGCTGCTCCGCTGGCGCAAGGCCGGGACGCCGTTCGACCAACCGTGCTGCGGCTCGGTGTTCAAGAACCCGGGGGGCCCGCGCACCGCCGGGGCCTTGATCGACGAAGCGGGCCTCAAGGGGTTTACCATCGGCGGCGCGCAGGTGTCGTCGCTGCATGCGAACTACTTCGTCAACACCGGCAGCGCCACGGCGAGCGACGTGCTCAAGCTGATCGAGCACGTGCGCAAGACCGTCGCCAAGAAGCTGGGCGGCGAGCTAGAGCTCGAGGTCAAGGTCATCGGCTAGTGCCTGATTACTTCGTCCACGAGTCGAGCTACGTCGACGAGGGCGCGCGGGTCGGCGCGGGCACGAAGATCTGGCACTTCTGTCACGTCATGCCCGGCGCCGTGATCGGCGAGCGTTGCAGCCTGGGCCAGAACGTCGTGGTGATGCCGGGGACGCGCGTCGGGAACAACGTGAAGATCCAGAACAACGTCTCGATCTACGAGGGGGTGGTGCTCGAAGACGACGTGTTCTGCGGGCCGTCCTGCGTGTTCACCAACGTGTTGAACCCGCGCGCCCAACTCTCCCGCAAGCACGAGTACCGGCCGACCGTCGTGAAGCGCGGCGGCTCGATCGGCGCCAACGCGACGATCGTGTGCGGCGTGACCCTGGGCGAGTACGCCTTCATCGGCGCGGGCGCCGTCGTCACCGCCGACGTTCCGGCCTTCGGCCTGATGCTGGGCGTTCCCGCCCGACGTGTCGGGTGGATGTGCCAATGTGGCGAGCGCCTCGCGGTGGCGGGCGGGCGGAGCGAGTGCGCTGCCTGCGGCGCCACGTACGCGGAGTCGAACGGCGCGCTGCGCCCGATTGCTCCGCCCCGGCGTCCCGGATAAATTGTTGCGCCTTCGAAGGATACCGACCACGTGAACGTGCCGCTGCTGGACCTCGTGGCGCAGTACCGCGCCATCCGGGACGACGTGCTGCCCGCCCTGCAGGCGGTCATCGAGTCGCAGCAGTTCGTCATGGGCGCTGCCGTGGCGCAGTTCGAGGCGGCCGTGGCCCGGCTCTGCCGGGCGCCGCACGCCATCGCGTGCGCCAGCGGCACCGACGCGCTGCTGCTGCCGCTCAAGGCGCTGCGCCTCGTGCCCGGGGACGAGGTGATCACCACCCCATTCACATTCTTCGCGACCGCCGGCGCGATCCACAACGCCGGCGGCACGCCCGTCTTCGTGGACGTCGAGCCGGGCACCTTCAACCTCGATCCCGCGGCCGTCGCCGCGGCGCTGACCCCGCGTACCCGGGCCATCGTGCCGGTGCACCTCTACGGGCAAATGGCCGCGCTGGAGCGGCTGCTGCCGCTGGCGCTGGCGCGCGACGTGAAGGTCATCGAGGACGCCGCTCAGGCGATCGGGGCACGCCGCAAGATCGACGGCCAGTGGCGCATGGCCGGCGAGTTGGGCTGGGTGACCGGCTTTTCCTTCTTTCCGAGCAAGAATCTCGGCGCCTGGGGCGACGGCGGGATGATGGTCACGGCGGACGCCGCGGTCGCGGAGCGCCTGCGCAAGCTGCGACTGCACGGCGGCGCCAAGCAGTACCATCACGACGAGGTGGGTACCAACTCCCGGCTCGATACCGTGCAGGCGGCGGTGCTGCTCGCGAAGCTGCCCCATCTCGCGTCCTGGTCCGCCCGGCGCCGCGAGATCGCGGCCTATTACAGCGAGCGCCTGGCCGACCTGCCCGCGCTGCAGCCCCCGGTCGTGGACCCGTGCAACGAGCCCATCTTTCATCAGTACACGGTGCGGGTGGAGCGCCGCGACGAGCTGCAGGCGTACCTCAAGAGCAAGGCTATCGGCACGGCGATCTACTACCCGGTGCCGCTGCATCTGCAAAACTGCTTCAGCCACCTCGGCTACCAGCGTGGCCAACTGCCGCAGTCGGAGCGGGCGGCCACAGAGGTGCTGTCGCTGCCGGTATATCCGGAACTCACCCGCGATCAGGTCGATTACGTGATCGATGCGATCCGCGGGTTCTATCGGTGAGCCGCCTGAAGCTGGGCGTCATCGGTGCCGGGGTATGGGGCAAGAATCACGTACGGACGGTGGCCGGACTGGCGGACGCCGAGCTCGCCGCGGTGTGCGACACCGATCCGAAGGTCCGAGATCGGGTCGCGCGGCAGTACCCGGTCACGCACGTCACCGCCAACGTGGTCGATCTGCTGAGCCGGGTGGACGGAGTGGTCGTGGCCGCGCCGGCGGCCAGCCACGCGCGCATCGCGCTGCAATGTGTCGAAGCCGGCAAGCCGTGCCTGGTCGAGAAGCCGTTTGCGTTGACGGTCCGGGACGCCGAAGCGGTCGCCCGCCTGGCGGCCGACCGGAAGGTGAGCGTTGCGGCCGGTCACCTGCTTGTGTTTCATCCAGCAGTCGAGCGGCTGCGGGCGCTGCTGCAGGAGGGCGAGCTTGGTAAGATCTTCTACCTGTATGGGTTGCGCGTCAATCTCGGGCAGATCCGCGCTGACGAGAACGCCCTCTGGAGCTTCGGGCCGCACGACGTATCGATGGCACTCTACTTGCTAGACGACCAACCGATACGGGTCGCGGCGCAGGGGCGGAGCTACCTCCAGCCCGGGGTGGAGGACGTAGTCTTTCTCACGATGGAATTCGCCAGCGGCATCCTCGCGCACGTGCAGCTCTCTTGGCTCGACCCACACAAGGAACGGAAGCTCACGGTAGTGGGAGCGAAAAAGATGGTAGTGTTCGACGACATGGAGCCGCGCGAGAAGCTGCGGATCTACGACAAAGGCGTCGACCGCCCGCCGGAGTACGGCTCCTATGGGGAGAGCCTGGCGATTCGGGAGGGCGACATCTTCATTCCCAAGATCCCGAACATCGAGCCACTCGCGGCGGAGCTGGGCCACTTCGTCCGCGTCGCGCGCGATGGCGAGGTCCCGCGGGCGAGCGCCGCGGACGGGGTCCGCGTCGTGCGCGTGCTCGACGCTGCGACGCGGTCGCTCGCCGCGGGCGGGACGCCGGTAACTCTATGACGACGGCAACCGCAAAGTCGACCGCGGACGTCCTGATCGCCAAGGCTCAGGACCGCTCGGCGCTCATCGGCATCGTGGGGCTGGGTTACGTGGGGCTACCGCTCGCGATGGAGTTCGCGCGCGTCGGGTTCCGCGTGCTTGGCTTCGACATCAGCAAGCCCGTAGTAGACGGGCTCGGGGCCGGCCATTCCCACGTCCAGGACGTCCCCGGCACGGAGGTCGCGGGGTTCGCCAAGGCGGGGAAGTTCGCAGCGACCACGGACTTGAGCCGGCTGCGCGAGCCCGACGTCGTCTCGATCTGCGTGCCCACGCCGCTCTCCAAGACCAAGGACCCCGACGTGAGCTACGTGCTCGCCGCGACGAACTCGGTCAAGCAGACGCTCCGGCGGGGGCAGCTCATCGTCCTGGAATCCACGACCTACCCCGGCACCACGCGAGAGCTGATGCTCCCGGCACTCGAGAGCACGGGTCTGAAAGTGGGCGAGGACTTCTTCCTCGCGTTCTCCCCGGAGCGGGTGGACCCCGGCAACCCGCAATGGAATACCCGCAACACTCCGAAGGTGGTCGGGGGGATCACGGAGACGTGCTGTCGGGTCGCGCTGGCGGTCTACGGGCCGGCGATCCAGCGGCTGGTGCCCGTGTCCTCCACGGAGGCGGCGGAGCTGGTGAAGATCCTCGAGAACACGTTCCGCAGCGTGAACATCGGTCTCGTGAACGAAATGGCGATCGTGTGCGACAAGCTCGGTGTGAACGTCTGGGAGGTGATCGACGCCGCGGCCACGAAGCCCTTCGGGTTCATGAAGTTCACGCCCGGCCCCGGCGTCGGTGGGCACTGCATCCCGCTCGACCCGCACTACCTCGCCTGGAAGATGCGTACGCTGAACTACCGCACGCGGTTCATCGAGCTGGCGGGAGAGATCAACGCCGCGATGCCGGAATACTGGGTGGCCCGGGCGGTCGACCGCCTCAACGAGCAGAGCAAGGCGGTGCGCGGCAGCCGCGTGCTCGTGGTGGGCGTGGCCTACAAGAAGGACATCGACGACATTCGTGAGAGCCCGGCCCTGGACGTGCTCCGGCTGCTGCGCCGGCACGGCGCGATCGTCGACTACCACGATCCGCACGTGCCGCAGCTGAAAGACGACGATCTCGAATTGCGGTCGGTGCCGCTCACTGCGGACACACTCAAGACCACCGAGTGCGTCATCATCGTGACCGATCACTCGGACGTCGATTACGGCCTCGTGGCGCGACACGCTCGCCTCGTCGTGGACACGCGGAATGCGCTCGCGGCAGCGCGAGGGAGGGTCCCATGAACGTCGCGGTGATCGGAACCGGGTATGTCGGCCTCGTGGTGGGCGCGTGTCTCGCGGAGACCGGGAACGACGTGATTTGTGCCGACGTCGACGAGGACAAGATCGCGCGGCTGCGGCAGAACCAGCTGCCGATTTACGAGCCGGGGCTCGAGCCGCTGGTGACGCGGAATCAGCGCGGCGGTCGGCTCCAGTTCACGACGGACGTGCCCGGGGCGATCGAGCGCTCGGACGTCGTCTTCATCGCCGTGGGAACGCCGCCCGATGAGGACGGCTCGGCGGACTTGCAGCACGTGCTGGACGTGGCTCGGACGGTCGGCCAACACATGAATCGGCCGAAGATCGTGGTCACGAAGAGTACCGTCCCGGTGGGCACGGCGGAGCGGGTCCGGGCGGAGGTCGCGAAGCACACGACCGTCGCATTCCACGTGTGCTCGAACCCGGAGTTCTTGAAGGAAGGGGCGGCCGTCGAGGACTTCATGAAGCCCGACCGCGTCGTGGTGGGGGTCGATTCCCAGGAGGCAGCCCAGGTGATTGGCGAGCTGTACGCACCGTTCGTGCGGACGGGCAACCCGATCATTTTCATGGATGTCCCGTCGGCCGAGATGACGAAGTATGCGGCGAACGCGATGCTGGCAACCCGGATCTCGTTCATGAACCAGATCGCCCGGCTGTGCGAAGCCGTCGGCGCCGACGTGACGCACGTCCGCAAGGGCATCGGCACCGACCGCCGCATCGGATCCGCCTTCCTCTTCCCGGGGCCGGGCTACGGCGGCTCCTGCTTCCCCAAGGACGTCAAGGCGCTGCTGCGGACCGCGGAGACGAACGGGGTGTCGCTCGACGTCGTCAAGGCGGTCGAGGTCTCGAACGAGCGCCAGAAGCGGGTGCTGTTCGAAAAGCTGCAGCGCCACTTCGACGGCAACCTGGACGGGCAAACCATCGCCGTCTGGGGGCTTGCTTTCAAGGCGGAAACCGACGACGTGCGGGAGAGCCCCGCGCTCGTGCTGGTGGAAGAGCTGCTGTGTGCCGGCGCCAAGGTGCGCGTGCACGACCCGGCGGCGCTCGAGACCGCGCGGCGACAGTTGGGCGATCGCGTCACCTACGCCGGCCAGGCGTACGACGCGCTGCAGGGCGCTGCGGCGCTGGCGATCGTCACGGAGTGGCTGGAGTATCGCAACCCGGACTTCGCGAAGATCAAACAGCTGCTCTCGCGGCGGCTCATCGTGGATGGGCGGAATCTCTACGACCCGTCGCGCCTCGCCCGCCTGGGCCTCACCTACGACAGCATCGGCCGCCCGCGGGCATGCGCGTCCTCGTAACAGGGGCCGCGGGATTCCTCGGCTCGCACCTGTGCGATCGGTTGCTCGCCCAGGGCCATCGCGTCGTGGGCATGGACAACTTCGTCACTGGGTCCTCCGCCAACGTGGCTGACCTGCGGGATCACCGCGACTTTCAGTTCGTGCTGCACGACGTCACCAACTTCATCGAGGTCCAGGGGCCGCTCGACGGTGTGCTCCACTTCGCCAGCCCCGCCAGCCCAGTGGATTACCTGGAGCTGCCGATCCAGACCCTGAAGGTGGGCTCGCTCGGCACCCACAAGGCGCTGGGGCTGGCCAAGGCAAAGCGCGCCCGGTTCCTGCTCGCTTCGACGTCCGAGGTGTACGGCGACCCGCTCGTGCACCCCCAACCCGAGAGCTACTGGGGCAACGTGAACCCGGTGGGCCCGCGCGGCGTCTACGACGAAGCCAAGCGCTTCGCCGAGGCCATGACCATGGCCTACCACCGCTACCACGGTCTCGATACGCGCCTGGTGCGGATCTTCAATACCTACGGCCCGCGCATGCGGCCCAATGACGGGCGCGTCGTGTCCAACTTCATCGTGCAGGCGCTCAAGGGCGAGCCGCTGACGGTGTACGGCGACGGCTCGCAAACCCGCTCGTTCTGCTATGTGGACGATCTGATCGACGGGATCGTGCGGCTGTTCGAGCGAGGCGATCCCGAGCCCACCAACATCGGCAATCCGAACGAGTTCACGGTGCGTCAGCTCGCTGAGGTCGTGTTGCAGCTCACTGACAGCCGGAGCCAGATCGTGGAGCGGCCGCTCCCCGTGGACGATCCCAAGGTCCGGCAGCCGGACATCGCGCGCGCGCGCGCGACGCTCGGCTGGGAGCCTGCGGTCTCGCTCGAGCAAGGGCTACAGCACACCATCGAGTACTTCCGCACGCTCGTCTGCAAGTGAGTCCCCGGGTCCTAGTCACGGGGGCCGCGGGCTTCATTGGCTCGCACGTGTGCGAGGCGCTCGACGGCCTGCGCCGCCAGCCGCGGTTCCGGTTCCTCGAAGCGGACGTGGCGCGCGACCCACTGCCCCTCGACGGGGTGACGGTCGTGCTGCATCTGGCGGCCAAGCCGGGCGTGCGGCCCTCACTCGAGAATCCGGCCTCCTACAGCGAAGCCAACGTCACGGGGACGGTCCGGGTGCTCGAGGCGGCGCGGCGCGCCCGGATCGGGCGGGTGGTGTTCGGATCGTCGTCCTCGGTATATGGGGACGCCACTCCCGCGCCGTTCGCCGAGGACACGGCAGCCGTCTGGCCCATCTCGCCGTACGCGGCGAGCAAGCGCGCCGGGGAGTTGATGGCGCACGCCTTCGCGCACCTGTACGGAATGCAGATCGCCTGCCTGCGCTTCTTCACCGTCTACGGGCCGCGGCAGCGGCCCGATCTGGCCATCCACCGCTTTACCGACCTGATTGCTCGCGGCAGCCCGGTGCGCATGCACGGCGACGGGTCGGCCGAGCGCGACTATACCTATATTACGGACTGTGTGGACGGGGTTCTGGCGGCGGTAGAGTGGACCGCCCGGGCGCAAGGGAGCGGCGGGGGGGGGATTGCCGAAGCGATCAACGTCGGCGGTGGTGCGCGGGTGCGGCTGGACCGCCTGATCGAGCTGGTCGGGCGAACCCTGGGGCGGGAGGTGCGGATCGAGCGACATCCCGATCAGCCGGGCGACGTGCGGTTGACGGCGGCCGACCTGCGCCGCGCCGAGCGCCAGCTGGGCTACCGGCCCAAGGTCGGGATCGAGGAGGGCATCCAGCACTTCGTGCGCTGGTACCAGGAGATACATGGACGTCAGTCCTGAGCACCTCGTGGCGCAGGCTCGCGAGCGGTTCGACCTCCAGGACTATTACGGCGCGATTCACCTGCTCGAGGAGGTCGTCGCGAGCGGGCGGGCGTTCGCCGACGCGCATCATCTGCTGGGGTTGTCGTACTCACTCGCCGGCCAGCAGGAGCAGGCGCTGGCCCACCTCGACCGCGCGCTGGCGCTGAACGCGCGCTACGTCGAGGCGCTCGTCCATCGGGCGATCGTATTGAACGAGCTGGGGCGCGAAGCCGAGGCCGACGCGGCGTTCCGGCGAGCGGCGCAGGTGGGCGGCGAGTCGCGCCAGGGGCTGCCGGCCCACGTGGCAGCCAAGCTCGCCAACCAACACGCCGCGCTCGGCGACGCCTACTGCGAGGCGGGAGCGCTGGTCCAGGCGATCGACCAGTACCACGCGGCCCTCGCCCTCGGACCCGCGTTCCACGACCTGCGGTATAAGCTGGGGCGGATGTTGCTGCAAGCGGGCCGGGCCCTCGATGCACGGGAGCACTTCGAGATCATCGTCCGCGCCCGACCGAACTACCTGGACGCGGCCGCGATGCTCGGCCTCGCGTGCTACCTCGCCGGCGACGGTCTCGGGGCGAAGCAAGTGTGGGAGGCGTGCCGGGACCGGCGGCCGGAGGATCCGCGCGTGGAGGCCTATCTCGCCATGTTGGCTCGCAACGACACGGGCACGGCGGCGGCCGGCGCCGGCGAGCTCGCGCCCTCCACCGTTCCGCCCGACCATCCCACGCCTCCCGCCGCGAAGGGCAGGGGAGGCAAGAGGAAGAAGCCGTGAGGCGACTGGGGTTCGCGTGGCTCGTGCTGGCCTTCGCCTGCTCGCGCAGCGCCGCCGATCACGAGGAGCTGGGCGACCGGGCCTACGCGGCGGGGGAGTTCCGCAACGCGCTGGCCGAATACCAACTGGGACTGAAAGCCCACCCGGGGAGCGCCGACCTGTGTGCCAAGGCCGGGGCCGCGGCGCTGCATACCGGCGAGTATGCGCTCGCCGGCGCCCAGTACGTCGCCCTTGGCCAGACGGACCGCTCCCGCGCCGCCGAAGCGGCGGATGGGCTCGAGCGCGTGGTCCGCGCCGCGCTGGCCGCGAACGAGCGCAACGCGGCGGCGAGCGCCCTGCAGGGATTGCGGACGGTGTCGCCGAGCCGGCCGCTCGGAAAGTACACCCGGCTCGCCGCGCTGGACGCAGCGGAGCGCGGCGACACCGCGGCGGCCCTCGCGCTCTTGCCCAGCGCGGTGGCCGCTGCGGGCAGCGCCCGCACCGCGGATTCTCTGCTGTTCGTCTACGGCATGGCCGCCGTGCGAGCGCAGGCGTGCAGCACCGCGGTGCCCGCGTTCGAAAGCGTGATCCGCCGGCAGCGCGAGCCGGCCATCGCCGAAGGGGCGCGCGAGGGGCTGGGGCTATGCGCGCTGATCGAGGGCCAGCGGCTGCTCGCCGCCGGCAAGCCCGCCGACGCCGAGGATTGGTTCCGGCGCGCTTCCGCGCCGGGGTCGCCGCCGGATGTGGTGCGCGGCGCGTTCTTGGGCCTGGGCGACGTGAAGCTGGCGCAAGGCGACATCCCGGATGCGCTCGAGAACTATCAGCAGGCGCTCGCCGGCGGCACGCCTGGCGACACGATCGCCCAGCGAGCGCACGAGAAAATCAACGCCGTGGGGAAGGCCGACGCGCCGTCGACCACGCCACCGAAATCACCGTGAGGACCCCGACTCGGCTCCGCCTGATCGCGCTGGTCGGCCTCGTGGCGTGCCATCACGCGCCGAAGGTGACGCCCGCGTCCCAGCCGGACCTGGAGCTCGCGCGTGCCCGGCGCCAGTTCCGCAGCGGCGATTTCGCCCACGCGCTGATCTCGCTGCGGCGCCTGACGTTCGAGCTGGGCCCGGGGCAGCCCGAGCTGGGGGAGGTCCGTTATGACCTGGCGGAGTGCTACTTCCAGACGGGGGACCGGGTCCAGGCCGCCCACGAGTTCCGCCAGGTGGCGGACCAGTACCCTACGAGCGAATACGCCCCGCTTGCCCTGCTGCGCGCTGGCGACGCGAACCTGCGCCTGTGGCGGCGCCCCGAGCTCGATCCGACCTACGGCCAGTCGGCGCTGGCGATCTATCAGGAGCTCGCCGGCCGCTACCCCGGCACTACGGCCGCGGCCCGCGCGCAGCAGCACGTGCAGCAGTTGCGGGAGTGGTTCGCAGAGAAGGACTACAAGAACGGGCTGTTCTACCTGAAGCGGCGGGCGTTCGATTCCGCGATCATCTATTTCAAGGACGTGATCGCGACCTATCCCGGGACGCCGCGCGTGCCCGACGCGTTGCTCCGGCTCGTCGACAGCTATCGTGGCATCGGGTATACCGACGAGCTGAAGGAGACCTGCACCCACCTGCGCCGCTTCTACCCGCAGGCGCGCGGTCTGGACGAGAGCTGCCCGGCCGATTCGAGTACCAGCGCGCCGTCCACGCCGTCGCCTTCCTGAGCCCGAGCGGTGGAGGCCCTGTTCGGCGGCTCGTTCGATCCGGTGCACGTCGGGCATCTGATCGTGGCGGAGGCGGCAGCCGACCAGCTCGACGCGGCCGTGCGGTTCGTCCCGGCGCGCGAGCAGCCGTTCAAGCGCGCGGCGTACGGCGCCACCGCCGAACAGCGCGCGGAGATGCTCGACCTCGCGGTGGCGGGCAATCCGCGGCTCTCCGTCGACCGTATCGAGCTCACGCTCCCCTCCCCGTCCTACACGGTCCGGACGCTCCAGGCCCTGGCGCGACGCGAGCCTGGGAACCGGTTCACGTTACTGCTGGGGGCGGACGCCGCTCAGGAACTGTCGAGCTGGCACGAGGTCGCAACATTGCCCGAGCTGGCCGAGCTCGCGGTGTTCGCTCGGCCGGGCGCGGCCGTGCCGCGGCACCGCCTGATCGGTCGCGTGCTCGACGTGCCCGGCGTGGAGGTATCGGCTACCCTGATCCGGGAGCGCGTGCGGCGCGGCCTGTCCATCCGGTATCTCGTCCCCGACGCGGTACGCGACTACATCGCCGCGCGCGGGCTGTATCGTTAGAGGACTGATGCTCAAACGTCTCGTCACGAAGGTCGTCGGCACCCGCTTCCAGCGCGAGCTCAAGCGCATCCAGCCGCTGGTGGACGCAATCCACGGCCACGAAACGCGGCTCAAGGACCTCTCCGACGCCGAGCTCCAGGCCGAGACGCCCAAGTTCCGCGCCCGCATCGCCGAGCGGACGGGCGCACTCGCGGCCGAGGTCGAGCGGCTGCGGCGCGCCAAGCACGACTGCCCCGACGCCGAGGAGCGGCTGCGGCTCTCCGATCAGCTTGGCAAGGCGGAGCAGGCGCTCGGCACGGCGGTGCAGCGCGCCTTGGACGAGCTGCTTCCGGAGGCCTTTGCCACCGTGCGCGAAGCGTGCCGGCGGCTGCTCGGCACCAAGGTGGTAGTGACAGCGCACGAGCTCATCTGGGACATGGTCCCCTACGACGTGCAGCTGATCGGCGGGATCGTGCTACACCAGGGCAGGATCGCCGAGATGGCGACGGGTGAGGGCAAGACCCTCGTCGCCACGCTGCCGCTCTACCTGAACGCGCTCGCCGGGCGGGGGGCGCACCTCGTCACCGTCAACAACTATCTCGCGCGTCGCGATTCGCAGTGGATGGGCCATCTCTTCACGTGGCTCGGCCTCACGGTCGGCTGCATCGACGACACCGAGCCCGGCTCGCCCGAGCGGCGGCAGGCCTACCTGTGCGATATCACCTACGGCACCAACAACGAGTTCGGCTTCGATTACCTGCGCGACAACATGGTGATCGCGCCGGACCACCGCGTTCAGCGCGGTCATGCCTACGCGATCATCGACGAGGTCGACTCGATTCTGATCGACGAGGCCCGCACTCCGCTGATCATCTCGGGTCCCGTCGGCACGGAGTCGAACGAGAAGTACGCGCTGTACAACGCGCAGGTCGTCCAGCTGGTGCGCAAGCAGACGGCGGTGGTGAACGACCTCATCGCCAAAGCCGAGCCGCTGCTGGGCGACGAGAAGACGGCCTACGACGGCGCCGTGCTGCTGTACAAGGCGCAGCTCGGCATGCCGAAGAACAAGAAGCTGATGAAGCTGCTGCAGGAGACGGGCGTCAAGTCCACGGTGCAGCGCGTGGAGCTCGACCGCTTGGCGGACCGCAAGCTCCCTGCCCGCGATCAGAAGATGCGGGATGTCGAGGACGATCTGTACTTCGTGATGGACGAGCGGGGCCGCTCGGTCCACCTCACCGACAAGGGCGTCGAGACGATGTCGCCGCAGGACCCGACGCTGTTCGTCGTGCCCGACATCTCGCATGCCGTGCACGAGATCGATCACGATGAAACACTCTCGGCCAAGGAGAAGGTCGAGCGACGGCGTGTCGTGGAGTCCGAATACGCTCAGAAGAGCGAGACGTTACACATCATCCACAAGCTGCTGCAGGCCCACGCGCTGTACGAGAAGGACGTGGAGTACGTCGTGCAGGACGGGCAGGTCCTCATCGTCGACGAATTCACCGGCCGTCTGATGCACGGGCGGCGTTGGTCCGACGGACTGCATCAGGCGGTGGAAGCGAAGGAGGGCGTGGCGGTGCGCGAGGAGAACCAGACCCTCGCCACCATCACGATCCAGAACTACTTCCGGATGTACCACAAGCTCGCCGGGATGACCGGCACCGCGGAGACCGAGGAGCGGGAGTTCTGGGAGATCTACAAGCTCGACGTGATGGTGATCCCGACCAACCGCCCGGTGCGGCGCATCGACAAGCACGACCTCATCTACAAGACGCGGCGCGAGAAGTACAACGCGATTCTGGACGAGATCGAGCGGCAGCATCAGCGCGGGCTCCCCGTGCTGGTCGGCACGGTGAGCGTCGACGTGTCGGAGACGCTGTCGCGCATGATCAAGCGGCGCGGCCTCAAGCACGAGGTGCTCAACGCCAAGCAGCACCAACGCGAAGCCGAGATCGTGGCGCAGGCGGGTCAGCCGGGCTCGATCACGATCGCGACCAACATGGCCGGCCGCGGCACCGACATCAAGCTCGGCCCCGGTGTGAAGAAGTGTCAGGTGTGCGGCATCACGTCGCACGAGCCGGCGTTCGGGCAGCAGGTCGAACGGCCCGATTTGACGCAGCCCGAGATCAAGACGCTGGGCTGCTACGACGACCCACCCTGCGGCCTCGTGATCATCGGCACCGAGCGGCACGAAGCGCGCCGCATCGACCGGCAGCTGCGCGGCCGGTCCGGCCGCCAGGGCGACCCCGGGCAGAGCGTGTTCTTCCTCGCCCTCGAAGACGACCTGATGCGGCTGTTCGGCTCGGACCGCATCGCCCGCTGGATGGACCGCACCGGCGCCGAGGAGGGGGAAGTCATCACGCACCCGTGGGTCACCGGCGCCATCGGCCAGGCCCAGAAGCGGGTCGAGCTGCAGCACTTCCAGGCCCGTAAGAAGCTCCTCGAATACGATGACGTGATGAATCAGCAGCGCGAAGTGATCTACTCCCTGCGGCAATTCGCGCTCGAGGGGGGCGAGGAACTTAAGGCGGAAGCCTTGCATATGGTCGAGGCGGCGGTCGAGCGGCTTGCGGACGGGCTCGTCGCGGAGTTCGACGACCCCGCCCAGTGGGACCGCGCGCTCTTCGAGACCGAGTTCCTGCAGAAGTTCCTGATCTCGGTGCCCGGCGTCACCGATCCGACGGTGATCCACAACCGCGACGACCTGGTACGGGCCGCGCAGCAGGCGGTACGCGAGGCGTTCCAGGCGAAGCTCGACAACCTGAAGGGCATGGAAAAGGACGTCGAGGCGCAGCTCGGTGCCCAAGCGGGTTCCGTCCGATTGGGGGAGCGCGCCTTGTCGCGCTTCATGCTCGGCGTGATCGACGAAAAATGGAAAGACCATCTGTACGACCTCGATCAGCTGCGCGAGGGCATCTACTACCGCTCCTGGGGGCAGAAGGACCCGCTCGTCGAGTACAAGACCGAAGCGTTCGACATGTTCAAGGGGTTGATGAGTGACGTCGAGAACACCTTCGCGGAAGGGTGGTTCAAGGACTGGTGGCGCAACATGCCCATCGAGATCTCGGTTCCGGGCGGCGCGCCCGCCGCCCGGCCGCCGGCGCGCACCTTGACCGGACCGGCGGGCGGGCACCCCGCGCGCCGCGCCGCCCCGGTCGTGGCGACCAAACCCGCGGCGGACGGGCTGATCACATCGGCCGAGCAGCCGCCCCCGCTGGAGCGGGCGGCGGCGCGCGGCGCGCCAGAGCCCGCCTTCGCCCGCAACCCCTATGCCGGCGTCGGCCGTAACGATCCGTGCCCGTGCGGCAGCGGCAAGAAGTTCAAGAAGTGCCATGGGGCGGCTGCCTAAATGCGGAATGCGGAGTTCGGAGTGCGGAATTGCACGGGGAGTTCGCTCGCGGCACGACCTACGTCCTGACATTTCGCACTCCGCATTCCACATTCCGCATTCTTTGGGTACCGGGATATATCCCGTCCCCACCTATGTTCCCCCCATGCCCCTGCGCCTCGCCGAGCACCCCGAGCAGGACCGCCCCCGAGAGCGCCTCTGGAGAGTCGGCCCGACCGCGCTGACCGGTCAGGAGCTCTTGGCCATTCTGCTCGGGACGGGCTGCGCGGGCCGGGATGCGCTGGTGGTTGCGGGAGAGCTGCTGGGCGTCGTGGACGGCTCGCTCCGCCGGCTCGGTGGCCGCCCACTGGCGGAGCTGGCGCGCATCCCCGGCGTGGGCCGGAGCAAGGCCGCGCGGGTGGCGGCGGCGCTCGAGCTCGGCCGGCGCGTCGGCTCGGAGGCAGAGCCGCCGGCGGCGCGGATCCGCGGGCCGGCGGACGTGCAACGCATCTATGGCGCGCGGTTGCGGGATCTCGCTGTCGAGGAGTTCCACGTGCTGGCCCTGGGGAGCCAGAGCCAGGTGCTCGGCGACTTGCTGATCACGCGGGGCATCCTCAACAGCTCGCTCGTCCACCCGCGGGAGGTGTTCCGGGCGGCGATCGCGGAAGCGGCCGCAGGGATCATCGTCGTCCACAACCACCCGAGCGGCGACCCGACGCCCTCGGCGGACGATCGGGCGGTGACGCGGCAGCTCGTGGACGCGGGCCGGTTGCTCGACCTGCCGGTGTACGACCACGTGATCGTGGGGGGCGATCGTTACGTGAGCTTCGCCGAGGCGGGATTGTTGTAGTACCCCCGCCCGGCCAGAGTGCCGGCGCGGTGGGGCCTTTCGTGCCCCCGCGTTGACTCGGCAGCGGAGTCTCGCCATCGTCCACAGGTGACCAGCACCGCCCCTATCCTCGCCCCCGAGCTCGCGCGGGCCGTGGCGGCCCAGCGGGACCGCCTCGACCTGGACTTGCTCGCACGCGCCTACCGGGTCAGCGCGCAGGCGCACCACGGCCAGAAGCGCCTCTCCGGGGACGACTTCGTCTCGCACAGCGTGGCGGTGGCCACGATTCTCGCCGAGCAGCTGATGGACTCGACCACCATCGCAGCGGCGCTGCTGCACGACGTGGTGGAGGATTCGAACACGTCGCTGGACGACATCCGCCGCGACTTCGGCGCCGAAGTGGCGGAGCTGGTGGACGGCCTCACCAAGCTGTCGACGCTGACGTTCCGTTCGACGGCCGAGGAGCAGGCGGAGAACTACCGCAAGCTGCTGCTCTCGGTCGCGAAGGACGCGCGCGTCATCATCATCAAGCTGGCCGATCGGTTGCACAACATGCGCACGCTCGAGCATCTCGATGTGGAGAAGCAGCGCCGCATCGCGCTCGAGACGCGCGAGATCTACGCACCGCTCGCGCACCGCTTCGGGATGGCCGGGGTGAAGGCCGAGCTCGAGGATCTCGCCTTCAAGTTTCTCGAGCACGAGGAGTACCGGGCGCTGTCGCGCTCCGTGCGCGCGAAGAAGGCCGAACGCGAGCGCACCATCGAGCGGCTCCGCGACCCGCTGGCCGAGGAGCTGACTCGGGCCGGGCTCGTGGGCTTCGAGATCACCGGGCGGCCGAAGAACCTGTGGTCCATCTACAAGAAGATGAGGAAGCGCGACAAACCGTTCGAGGAGATCTACGACCTGCTCGCGGTGCGCGTGCTGGTGAACACCATCCCCGAGTGCTACCACGTGCTCGGCATCATCCACCACGAGTGGACGCCGCTGCAGGAGCGCATCAAGGACTACATCGCCAGCCCCAAGTCCAACGGCTACCAATCGCTCCACACGACTGTCTTCGGGCCCGGGGGCCAGCTGTACGAGATCCAGATCCGCACCCGCGAAATGCATCATACCGCCGAGTACGGCATCGCAGCGCACTGGCTCTTCAAGGAGGGGAAGAGCCCGGACGAGCTCGACCGGCACCTGGCGTGGTTCCGCCAGCTCATCGAGCTGCAGCAGGACGCGCACACGCCCGAGGAGTTTCTCGAGTTTCTGAAGGTCGATCTCTACCAGGACGAGATCTTCGTCTTCACGCCGCGCGGGGACGTGAAGCGGCTGCCGAAGGGGGCGACGCCGATCGACTTCGCCTTCGCCGTGCACACCGAGGTCGGCCAGCACTGCCAGGGCGCTCGCATCAACGGCCGGATCGCGCCGCTGCACCGCCCCCTCAAGAACGGCGACACGGTCGAGGTCATGACGAGCGCGCAGGCGAAACCCTCGCGCGACTGGCTCGCACACGTGCAGACGGCCCGGGCTCGCCATAAGATCCGGCAGTGGATCCGCCAGGAGGAGCATGAGCGGAGCCTCGAGCTGGGGCGCGACATCTTGGCGCGCGAGGTGCGCCGGCGGCGGCTCGACCCGCCCGACGAGGCCCGCCTCGAGCGCGCCGCTGCCACCCTCTCGGTCGGCACCCCCGAGCAGCTGCAGGGATCATGCGTGCGCTGTACCCAGACCTCCCCGCCGACGAGCTCCAACCGCCCAAGCCCACGGCGTTCGGCCGCGTCATCGAGCGGCTGCGGCTCGGCCGGGGCATCAAGATCCAGGGCGTAGACGGTTTGATGGTCCGCTATGCCCAGTGCTGCCAGCCGGTTCCGGGGGACGCGGTGGTGGGCTATGTCACCCAAGGGCGCGGCATCTCGATCCACCGCAGCGACTGCCCGAACCTCCTGGTGCTCTCGGCCGAGGCGGAGCGGCGCGTGGAGATCGATTGGCAGGAGTCGGAGGGCGAGACGTTCGTGGTGCGGCTCGCCGTGGGCGGTGAAGACCGTCGCGGTCTGTACGCCGATATCTGCACCGCGATCAGCGAGTCGGGCACCAACATCAAGAGCGCCGAGCTCGCGACCAAGGACGGGGCGGTGTTCGGATCGGTGCTCGTGGAAGTCGAGAACCAGACCCACCTCAACAAGGTGATCCGGGCGATCCGGCGGTTGAAAGGCGTGACCGAAGTGTCGCGTCGCGAGTCGGGTCCTCAGACACAGCCGATCGTTAGTTAGCTTTCATCGCATGCCTTTCGACCTCGTTGCCCCCTACCCGCCGGCGGGGGATCAGCCGCGCGCCATCGGCGAACTGGCCCAGGGCCTGACCCGGGGCGACCGCTACCAGACGCTGCTGGGCGTCACGGGCTCCGGGAAGACGTTCACGATGGCGCACGTGCTCGCGAGCTTAGGCCGCGCCACGTTGGTGCTGTCACACAACAAGACGCTCGCGGCGCAGCTCTACGGCGAGCTGAAGGGGTTCTTCCCGAAGAACGCCGTCGAGTTCTTTATCTCCTATTACGACTACTACCAGCCCGAGGCGTACGTCCCCCAGACGGACACCTACATCGCCAAGGACTCCTCGATCAACGATGACATCGACCGGCTGCGGCTGCGCGCGACGTCGAGCTTGATGGAGCGCGACGACGTGATCATCGTGGCCAGCGTCTCGGCGATCTACGGCCTGGGCGACCCGGAGCTGTACCGCCGCCGGCTCGTGACGGCGGCGGTCGGCGAGCCGCGGGGCCGGGACGAGCTGCTCGAGGCACTCGTGGCGGTGCAGTACCAACGCAACGACGTGGCCTTCGAGCGAGGCACGTTCCGAGTGCGGGGCGACACCGTCGAGGTGTTCCCGGCGTACGACGAGCAGGCGGTGCGGATCGAGTTTTGGGGCGACGCGGTGGAGCGCATCGCGAAGATCGATCCGACGAGCGGCGATACGATCGCCGAGCTGCGGCGCGCCGCGGTGTACCCGGCGACGCACTTCGTCACCGAGCGACCCACAATCGAGCGCGCCGTCGCGGCCATCCGGCAGGAGCTGACCGCGCGCCTGGCGGAGCTCCGCGCCCAGAACAAGCTGCTCGAGGCGCAGCGGCTCGAGTCGCGCACCCACTTCGACATCGACATGCTGCTCGAGGTCGGGCGTTGCACCGGCATCGAGAACTATTCGCGCCACCTCACCGGCCGGCAGGTGGGGGAGCGCCCCGCGTGCCTGCTCGACTACTTCCCTGACGACTACCTCTGCATCATCGACGAGTCACACCAGACCATGCCGCAGCTCGGTGGGATGTACGAAGGCGATCGCTCGCGCAAGCAGACCCTCGTCGACTACGGATTCCGCCTGCCGTCGGCGCTCGACAACCGGCCGCTCCGGATCGACGAGTTCATGGGCCTCGTGCCCCGGATCGTGTTTGTGTCGGCGACGCCGGGGGACGAAGAGCTGAAGCTCTCGGGCGGCGTCGTGGTGGAGCAGATCATCCGGCCGACCGGCCTCGTGGACCCTGCCGTCGAGATGCGGCCGGTGAAGGGCCAGGTAGACGACCTGTTGCACGAGATCCGGCTGCGGGAGAAAAAGAATGAGCGCGTGCTCGTCACGACGCTCACGAAACGCATGGCCGAGGACCTCACGGACTACCTGCAGCAGCATGGAGTGCGCGTGCGCTACCTGCACTCCGAGATCGACGCCATCGAGCGCGTGGAGATCATCCGCGGCCTGCGGCTCGGCGAGTTCGATGTCCTCGTGGGGATCAATCTGCTGCGCGAGGGGCTCGACCTCCCCGAGGTGTCCCTCGTCGCCATCCTCGACGCGGACCAGGAGGGGTTCCTGCGCTCCGACCGCTCCCTCATCCAGACGGTCGGCCGAGCGGCCCGACACCTGAGCGGCAAGGCAATCCTCTACGCCGACCGGGTCACCGGCTCGATGCAGCGCGCGCTCGATGAGATGCAGCGACGGCGTGGGCGGCAGCAGGCCTACAACGAAGCACACGACATCACGCCGCGCTCGATCGTCAAGTCCGTGGACCAGGTGCGCTTCACCACGCGCGTCGCGGACGCCAAGACGGCCAAGGCGGTGGGCCCCGCGCTGCGGCGCCCGGTGGACGCGCGCGAGCGGGAGGCGCTCATCCGGCTGCTCGAGACGCAGATGCAAGCCGCGGCCGAGGAGCTGGACTTCGAGCTCGCCGCGGTGCTGCGCGACCAGCTCCTCGAGCTCAAGGCCGAAGGGGATGCGGCGCACCATGCGCCTCCGCGCGAACGACCTCAACCGGTTCGGTGAGGAGCTGGGTCGCGACCTCGCCGCGCCGGCGGTGATCGGGCTCTCCGGCGAGCTCGGTTCGGGTAAGACGACCCTCGTGCAGGCGATCTGTCGCGGCCTGGGCGCCCGGGTGTTGGCGACGAGCCCGACGTACGCCCTGGTGCACCACTACGCAGCCGGTGCCACTCCCGTCTACCACGTGGACTGCTATCGTCTCAAGGCTGCCGACGAGGCGCGCGATCTCGGGTTCGAAGACATGATCCGGGAGCGCGCCATCGTGCTCGTGGAATGGCCGGAGCGGGCGGGGGCATGGGCGCCACCGCTGGATCGGCACTTTCACCTGAGCTACGGTGAGCAACCCGACGTTCGCGAGCTCGAGGAGGTCCGATGAGGGGAGGATTGTCGGTGCCTAATTGCGGATTGCGGAAGGGTTGATGGGCGGGGTGTGGCTCGCCATCGATACCGCCACGGAGATCGCGAGCGTCGCCGTCGGATCGCCGGCTGGCGCGGAGGCGGGAGCGCTTGTGCGGGGAGCGCGCCGTCACGCGGCCGCGATCGTTCAACTCGTCGATCACGTGCTCACGCAGGCGGGACTGCGGCCGGCGGACTTGGAAGGCATCGTGATCGGGGATGGGCCGGGAAGCTTCACAGGCCTGCGGATCGGTTGGGCAGCGGCGAAAGGGCTGGCGCAGGAGGCAGCATTGCCCCTCCGCGCCGTGCCGTCACTCATGGCGGCGGCGGCCGGCGTCGCCGGACGGCTGGATTCGGTGCCGGTCGCTGCGTGCTACGACGCCTTGCGCGGACAGGTGTATGGCGCGGTGTACGTGTTCCGCCCCGGTGAGGTCGAAACGGCGATGGCGCCGGCAGTCACCACCGTCGCCGAGCTGGCGCGCGCCGCCCCTCCCCTGGTCCGCCCCCAGGTCGCCGTCGGCGACGGGGCGATGCGCTATCCGGAAGACGTCCTCAGGTGGAGCGGTGCCGCGCCAGTACCGCTGGAGAGTTTGACGCCGAACGCCACCACGCTGCTCTCGCTCTTCACCCGGAAAGGGGCGGCACGCTCGCTGGATGAGCCGCTCGTCGCCGAGCCCGCCTACGGCCGGCCGGCCGAAGCGCAAGCGAAGTGGGAGGCCCGCCACGGCCGGCCCCTACCGGATCCGTCCCGCCCAAGCGGCTGACGTGGCGCCCGTCGCCGCGATCGAGCGCGCCGTCTTCTCCGACCCCTGGTCGGCCAACGACTTCACCGAGTGCTTGGCCGCCGGGGCCCCGTTCCTCGTCGCCGTCGTAGGCCGCGCCATCGCGGGCTACGCTGTCGCCCATTTCGCCGCGGATGAAGGGGAGATTCTCAACTTGGGCGTGGCCCAGGTGCACCGGCGCGGCGGGGTCGGG
>WNGQ01002607.1_pt1 | contig 21318 bp, 25 predicted proteins | sample 5407661 | NCBI WGS metagenome assembly WNGQ01 (sample SAMN13153382, study PRJNA577476) | soil metagenome | isolation source: 60 cm soil or saprolite under Garry oak tree replicate 2 | place: USA:California | collected 2016-06-15 | reverse complement strand
TTGTCTGGCCATAACTCGACGCCTGATCTAATTCCGGGGAGGCTCGGACGCAATCGGAACCATGGTAGACAAAACCGAATTAATCCTGATTTGTCTCGTTGCAGTCGCTCTGCTGGCGATCGTTGCCCGGAAAATCCGAATCCCATATCCAATTCTGCTGACCATCGGTGGTGTAGTCCTCGCTCTGATCCCCGGCCTTCCTGCGATTCACCTCGAGCCTGAACTGGTCTTTAATCTGTTTCTTCCGCCCTTGCTCTATCCCGCGGCCGTCTACACCTCCTGGAGAGATTTCCGAGCGAACCTTCGCTCAATTCTCCCGCTGGCAATCGTTTTGGTCCTTTTGACGATGATGGCGACTGCTTATCTGTTCCACGGCCTGGTCGGATTACCTTTGGCGGTGGGTTTTGTCTTCGGTGCCATCATCTCGCCGCCCGACGCCGTGGCCGCGCTGGCGATAACTCAAACTTTGCGGGTGCCCCGCAAGATTATTGTCATCCTCGAAGGCGAGAGTCTGATAAACGACGCCACTTCTTTTATCTCGTTCCGTTTCGCAGTTGCCGCCGTGATGACCGGCACCTTTTCGCTGGGGCAAGCGAGCTTGCAGTTTCTTTTTGTCGCCGCGGGTGGCATCTGTGTTGGTCTCGCTGTGGGCTGGCTGGCAACGCAATTGCAAAAGCGTTTGGACGATCCGCCAGTTCAAACAATGTTTTCCCTTCTTACGCCGTACGTTGCCTACTTCAGCGGTGAAAGGCTGCATGTCTCCGGAATCCTCGCAGTCGTGATTGCCGGCATTTATTACGGATGGCGCGCCCCGCGTATCTTGAGCGGGCGCATGCGGCTGCAAGCACTACCTGTTTGGGAAATGGTCACGTTCATTCTGAACGGAGTGCTTTTCATGCTCATCGGGCTTCAACTGCCGCAGGTTATCCATGCGCTCGCTCCGGGTACGGCGACTCGCATGGCCCAGCTGGCGATAGTGTTTGTTTCGGTCATCGTGCTGGTTCGTTTTGCCTGGGTATTCGGGGCCACCTATTTGCCGCGCCTGCTGAGCCGAACGTTCCGCCGTAAAAACCGCGCTCCCTGGCAACAGACTGCGTTGATCGCATGGACCGGGATGCGCGGGGCGGATTCGCTTGCCGGCGCGCTGGCGATCCCGTTTGTCCTGGCTAATGACGAACCATTCCCCGGACGCGACCTCATCCTCTTGCTGACGTTCTGCGTCATTTTCGCAACGCTCGTTCTGCAAGGACTCACTCTTACGCCGCTGGTCCGCTGGCTGAAAGTTGTGGACGATCGCGTTACGGAAAAAGAAGAGAGACTGGCGCGCTTAAAGGCCAACGAAGCAGCCCTGGCTCGTCTCGAAGCAATCGAATCGTCGAATCGAGCCAGGCCCAAGACCATTGAACGCCTTCGCTCAGAATACGAAGACCGCATCCGGCAGCTTCGCAGTGAAGCCCCGGATGAAGAAAGCGTCAGAAGATTGTTCTCGGAAGACTTTGAAGAATTGGCCCGCGAAGTGTTACAAACAGAACGCGACACCGTGATCGAACTGCGCAACGAAGAGGCCATCAACGATCAGGCCTTGCGCCGAATCCAACGTGATATCGATCTGGCCGAAGCCCGGCTTCAGCGGCCAACGCGAAAATCGAGGTGAGGAGGTCGAATCATAGCGCAAACGTTTTTCTAGCGAATAACTCCCCTATCGCCACAGAAGCTAAAGCTGCGAGGGAAGCAGTGAGCGAGTGTTGGCAACGCGCGAGTCTCAATGGAGCGTGCTGGGAAGCTGTGACATAGATGGGCAATAAGAAGCTGAAGTCGCAAGGGCGTTATTTCCCCGCGTTCTTTTTCTTGGCGAGCGCAAGGCGCTCAGTCTTTTTCCGGCGTCTTGCGCGTTTCTTAGCGTTGTCTCTGCCTTTGCTGTTTCCCATAAGGCCTCAACACTCGCCCTCCTGTCGCGCCGTAGCAAACTCGCAAGCGGATTCTTCGCCGGTTCCAACTTGTTTTGTTGCGTCCTGAATCCGTGCTTCGGAAGCCGGTCTGGGAAATTCTGCTCTCTGAATGCCAAATGCCGTGCTCGCGAACGGAACGTGCTGGGAAGCCGTGACGTAGATGGGCGACCCGAACGGGTGAGCTTTCGGGAGAAAGCGAATCAATGAAGCCATTCGAATGAGCGATATGGTCGGTGCTAGCTAGGATTTTGACTGATACGCCAATCCGGCGTTCGCCGGATTGTGCGACAATTGGTAGAACAGCATGCTTTGGCCATGGCGCTCGTTTCTCCGATCAAATTATCCGATGAAGAAAAACTGGACGTCTTGCAACGACTCGATCGATTCCGGCAGTGGCACTTCCTGGATGAGAAACGTTATTGCCTCGTTTGCGGGAAAATCATCACTGGGCGGGAAATCCAGGTGATTGGGGGCACACGTGGAAACGGGCCGCTGCGCATCATTTGTCCGACCGAACATTGTAATGCGATGCCGATGGAATGGGTGCGGCCAACCGATGAAGTCTTGATAAAAATTGCGATGGTGGAGGCCGAGCGCCATAGGCTTGGCCTGATTAATCGAGCAGGCCGTGCAATGCGATCTCTACCGAAGAAAAACGACAAGCACTACGATCGGTAGAATGCCTCGCCTAGCCTTTGATGTACCGCAAATGCGTACTTATGGCGTGAATTTGTAGATGGATCCGTCGTCGTTATCGCCGCCATGAACGGTGGCGCCGTAAAAGTTTCCGAACCGATCGACGACCATCCCGTTATAGGCAAACGCGCCATCTGGAGGGCCTTGGAAGAGATGAACTATAGTCTCGGTCCACTGGCCGCCGCCAACGGGAGTTAGCTGAAAGATGGTGCCACTGCCCAAACCACCCTCACTCGTAGTCCCATAGAGATTGCCAACCCTGTCAAAAACAAGATTGCTGATGGGGCTATTGCCGTCGGGTAGGTCTTGAAAGCTATAGAGTACGTTCTCGTTCCATTCGCCGATAGGCCGACGAGACAGCTTGTAAACAGCGCCGATATTATTAGTCCCGCCGTAATAAGTGGTTCCGTAGATATTACCCGAAGCATCGAAGAGCAGCGCGCCATAGGGAAAACTCCCGTCCGGTTGGCCCCTGAAGGAATAAATCGTCTTGAAATCCCACTCTCCAACTCCCCTCGGCGCGAGCTCGAAAACAACTCCGCTTCCATAAGTGCCGCCGACGGTGGCCGCGCCATAGAGGTGGCCATGGCTCAGAATCATCCTTCCAGCCGAGCCTGTTGCTCCGTCCGCGCCACCCGTAAAAGCGTGAATGACATCGAGGGTCCAGGCTCCATTTTGTACCTGATGGATTTTGTAAATCGTGCCTAAGCCGTACGCGCCGCCAGTCGGGGCCATTCCATAGACATTGCCGCTTCGATCCACCGTCACCCTTGCGCCGGGGCCAGAGCCATCGTCTCCGCCGGTAAAAGCATGAATCACCGTCTGGGTCCAAGTTCCCCCGGAGTTCGTTAGCTTGTAAGCCACGCCGCAGCCGCCTTCACAGCTACCTGACCCGCCCGTAACTGCCGTGCCGTATAAGTTACCTTCGCGATCGAGTGTGACTCCTTTGTACGGCTCGCCTCCATCGGTGCCACCCGTGAAGCTATACAGCACGGTGTGCACCCAGCCATTAGGTGTCGGGCTGAGCTGAAAAACTGTGCCACCTCCAAAATCCCCGCCGAGCACCGTCGTGCCATAAATGTTACCAGCGCTGTCCGTCTCCAAATCGGTGTCGGCGTATTCGCCCTCATCCTCTTCGAAACTAAAGATGACGTCCGTCGTCGCTGCGGTGGCCGTGGCCAGCGAGAGGGCAAAAACCGCAGTCGCTGCAACGGCTCTGATCCGGAAATAAGTGGGAGATTTCATGGAGACTATTCCAACTGGCGCTGGTCGACGTGTCAAGAAGGTTTTGGCCACGTCACGATCATCACAATCCAGATTCAGAAATTTCGCAAGCGATGGGGATGAGCGACATGGCCGTTGGGCTGGGGATGAGTGCTTAGCGGTCGAACGCGGCGGGGGGCAGTCAGATACAATGGAACGTGCTGGGAAGCCGTGACATAGATGGGCCGCCCACCCCGGGTGCGCAGTCTCTCGTCGCGAAGTATTTTCCCGAAATAGAGCAGAGAGCAGGCGTCAAAGATTCTTGGCTCCCTCCCGAGTCGGAGATTCGCGCAGCAAGAAACGGTTAATCTTTCGGAAAATACGCCCAGAGCGCACTCACCGACGCGGTAAATTACAAAGTCTTCGGACAAAAAAATAGAAAGACTTCGTTATGAGAAAATTGATCCCGACCCTTGCGCAAAGCGGACTGCTGGCCGTGTTGCTGCAGCGCCAGCGTTACAAAGTAATCGAGTTGGCCCAGCGTCGTGCACACCGCAAGCACACACGTGCCGCCCTTTGGAATGCCCTCACTTGGCCGTACCGCGCGCTCAGGACGCCAACCCTCGTCAGCGATTCTGCCGAGACCCTTGTCGGAACCGTCACGCGCCCCACTTGAATCTTACCAGAACAATAGCCATGTATCACGAAATCCACACCTACACCGAGCTCCAGCAACAGATTCACGATGATCTTCGGATGCAACATCCTGAATGGGTCGAGTCCAATGGCGAAAGCCCCAGGTGCGATTCCTACGAGGCGCTCCTCGCGGAACTGCTCGCCGCTTCGACGCGAACGGGATCCAACGGACCTATCGCTGCTACTCATCGCGCACTCGAACAGGTAGTAAACTGAATCGACACCGCGTCCGTGTAATACTTCCGCGACGAAAACGAGAGGGATTGTTGCAGCGGCGACAGGGCGTGCTTGCAAGCCGCTTACGAGGCACGAAATCACCCGCGCGACGGTAGCGAGTGCAAAGCCGGTTGACAGGGCTGATGGGTCGACTCAGCTGCAACCGGGTGCCCCCGTAGACGTCATGTTTCTTTCGACCGCTTCATGTTTGGCGTGCTGAAGCAAATCGTGTGGCAGATCGAACGTAATTTTTCTGGTCATTTTACCCGGCGACAAGGATCGTCGCCCGGCTTACAATGGTTGTGAGCAAGCGCGTAGCGAACTGAGGGACGAGCGGAGTCTGTATTAAAGTCCCGTAACGAAAATGCAGCCAACAGCCAAACAAAGCAGCGCGATTTATTTCAAGCGACATAAACGCTCTAAATGTCGAGCTGCGCTTTTCCGGCAGCTTCATGCTTCACCCGCAAATCAGACTCGCCATGTTAAGCAGCAGACGTTCGGCAATGGATACATTGCGCAAGGGTTTCAAGCAGGACAACTGCCGCTGAGAGGGTTCGCGTTTTAGAATGCGCGCGGTGATGCGACATGCGGTTAGACGTACCGCTTCGAAAGGCGTAATGAGCAAACGAGGCGCGCCCCGATCCTCTGACCAGGAAGTCATGCGACATCTTTCGCGCTCGCAGATTTTCAAAGATTACGAACGGGCTTTCAGCGAAGCCATGGGTTTGCCGCTTAATATCCGAGGACACGATTCCTGGTCGCCGGCACACCATGGAAAAGAGGATCACGACTCACTCGCGTCAATTCTGGCTCGTTTCAACAAGGCTCGCGCCGCGTGCTTAAGGGCCCAGACCGACGCATCTCGAGAACCGGACTCGACAACGCGCACCGTTACCTGGTTTGCGGGACTCTCCGAAAGTGCAGTGCCGGTGTACATAGGGGATCACATTCTTGGTTTTCTCGAGACGGGCGAAGTGATGCTCAAAAACCCAACAAAGAAACACTTCGCCACCATTACCCGGCAGCTCCGCGCGTGGGGCTACAAGACGGATTGGAAGCAGCTTGAGCGAGCTTATTTTCGGACGTGCGTTTTATCGCCGGACCGGTATCACGCGATGTTGCGGCTGCTGAGTATTTTTGCGCAACACCTTTCGATCTTGTCGAATCAACTGGTTGTACGGCGCGAAAAGGACGAGTCTGCGAACATCGCGCGAGCGCGGCAATTCATCGAGAAGCATCAGGCGGAGCCGCTGTCGCTCGGGCGGGTAGCCCACGCGGCTAATATTAGCAGGCATTACTTTTGCAAGATGTTCAAGCAAGCGACCGGGATAAATTTCATCGACTACCTCTCGAGAGTTCGAGTGGAGAAATCGAAGACGCTTTTGCTCAATCCTAACTCGCGAATTAGCGAAGCTGCCTTCGCATGCGGATTTCAATCCATGACGAACTTCAATCGCGCTTTTAAGCGAATCGTCGGTCGCTCTCCCACGCAATTTCGCAAATCGCTTCCGAAGCTGCGACGCTCTTAGCTTTTGAGGGATTCGTTGATTACTAGTGGTGGAGTAGCGGTAGCGAACACCCGATTGTGGCGCTCTCAGGCGCGGGATTTCAGAGGTTCCAAGCGATTTCTCGATCTTTTCTTCTGTGCAATCGCTTCAATATTTATCATTCCTACCAGCAATTTTTCGCGGGTTACTACATGAACTTCGCCGATCTTTGCGTTAAGCATCATTTGCTCCGCCTCCGCAATCGTTTGGTCTTCGAAGCAATAGGCATTGTTCTTTTCGATGTGTGCTTCTACTGGTTCTGTCTTGGGGTCGTGCCCCAAACCACCAACATTCCGGTTCATTTTGTTCTTAGACAGGGTACCCAACAATTCGCCGCGTTGATCGATTACAGGTGACGAATCGATTGCCCGCTCCTGCATTTCGTCTAAAGCCGTCCTTACAGAAACCTTATTAGAAATGCTTTTCGCAGGCTTGATGATGTCCTTGACTATGCGGGCTTTGAAATTCGCGCGCCCGAGGTGGTTAGCTTTTATCTGTTCCATAGGCTTAGAGGGCCGACGTCGGTTTAGCGAGAGTCGACGCAGCTTTACACTGTGGCGAACGCACGGAACCTTCCGCACGCTCGCCGTCAGTGTTAGCGCATTATTTCACTTTGACTTCGATAGCTTTTGATCTTGCTATCGGTGTCGTCGGGAGGTGCACTTTCAGCACTCCGTCGCGGAAATCCGCCGTCACTTTCGTGCTGTCGGCATCTTGAGGCAGCGTGAAGCTGCGTCGGAAATTGCCAAAGGATCGCTCGGTGCGATGGAATTTTCTTTTCAGATCTTCCGTCTCGCTTTTGCGTTCTCCAGAAACGCAGAGGATGCCATCTTCGACTGTTACTCTAACGTCATCCTTCTTCATTTCAGGCAGGTCAGCTTTGAGGAGATACCCGCGATCATCCTCGCTGATATCAATCTCCGGCGACCAATCTGCGACTGTCAGGCTGTGGATCTCTCCACTGCCCATTCTGTTCGGAAATCCGCCCAGGAAACGATTGAAGCGATTTTGCGTCGCTTCTTCCATCTCTCTAAGCTGATTCCATGTTATTAATGTATTCATATATATTTACCCTTTCTGGATTGAGTTAAAGCCATCCTGGTGCATCGCGCTCACCGCTTATTGTCAGAGTCGACCCGAATCTTGTGCACGTTGAGGATCGCCGTTCTGTTCGCAAATTACGACCGGTGCAATTGCCAGCGGGACGACCTTTTCTTTATCCACAGCGGGCTTCATATAGATTCTATCTCCGGGTAAGCCCGGGACACCACCGTGCAAGTCTGGACAATTGGAGAAGGATTTGGAATTGGAAGTGAGTTCCGTCAGACATGCTGCGCGGCTAATAATTTTCGAGATCATAATCTGTATTGAGTTAAAGCCATCTTGGTGCATCGCACTCACCGCTTATTGTCAGAGTCGACCCTAATCTTGTGCAGATTGAGGAACAGGCCCGGTGGAAGGCAAACGCCGCGACTTCACCAGATCGCGAAATGATTCCGGAGCCGAATATTTTAACTGTCGGAAAATGTCCGGCAACGCTGCCGAGATCAAGGCTCAGTGTGAACCGACCGAGCCGACCGAAGGACCAACAGATTTTCCGCGAATGAGAAGGTTGTAACCAGCCGAGATCACACGCCGCGCTCCTTCGCCAGTTTCCGGGTCGCTGCGAAGCGGCTCGTCGTGGACGCTTTGCTTAATCTCGAAGGTACGGACCGGTTTGGCGGGGTCGGTGGTTTCGTAAATGTAAGTCGGCATCGTCACAATCTACTCGTAAACGGGCTGGGCGCATTCCTTTTCGGGAAAAAAATGCTTCGCCAACGAATAACGTTAGGTAACGAGCGTTTGATCTGTAGATTGATCTCGCAAGGGTCAATCCGCAATCCTGGATGGAAAATCAGACATGGAATTAACACTCACATTATCGCAAAGCGGCGCACTTTACCTTGCGCACCATAGAGCGGCGAAGCGTCGTTGTGCGCTTTTTCGGCGGTTCGCGGCGACGGCTAGAATTCAACCACCCGACATCCGCCGACGGACTTTCGCCGACGCGCACCTCTCAAGGCGATTTCATCCCGACAACGGGCGGTAATTAGCGGCTCTAGCCGCTGAGCGTTTAGACACGACCCCATCCCCCACCCTCATTTTTTCCCCACCGCTTAGACAAATCGCAGCTGCGAGCGCACTGTTGCCACACTAGATTTTCCCGATGGAGATTCATCAGCTCCGTTACTTCATTGCTGTTGTTGACGAAGGCAGCTTCTCGCGCGCGGCTGCTCGCGAACATGTCGCTCAGCCTTCGCTCAGTCAGCAAATTCAAAAGCTGGAAGCCGAGATGGGTGAACGGTTGTTCGATCGCCTCCCGCGCTTGGTCGTGGTGACCGAGGCCGGCAAATGTTTGCTCGAGTACGCGCGAAAAATTCTGGCCGAGATCGCCGATGCTCGCCGTTGTGTGGACGAGCTGAAGGGCGAAGTCGCGGGTCGGCTGGCCGTGGGGGCCATTCCCACCATCGCGCCGTACGTTTTGCCGACGCTGATCGGAAAATTTCAACATCGTTATCCGAAAGTCACTCTTGAAATTTTTGAGGACACAACCGAAAGGCTCGTTCGGCGATTGGAAGACGGCGAGGTGGACGTCGCGTTGCTCTCCACCTGCGACGAAAGTCCCGCTTTGGAACGTCATTCGTTAGGCAAGGAGCCGCTGTTGATCTTGCTGCCGAAAGAACATCAGCTCGCGAAAAAGAAAAAGATAAAATGGAGCGATCTCAAATCGCAAAAGTTTCTTCTCTTACACGAAATGCATTGCCTCTCGGCGCAGGTTTATCAGTTCCTGGATGCGCATCATCTTCGTCCCACATTGGCTGTGACAGGCGCTCAGCTCGGCACCATTGCCCGGATGGTGGCGGCCGGAATGGGAGTGTCGCTCGTGCCGCAAATGATGATTCAGACCGAGCTCATGACTGGATGCGTCGGTTTGCCTTTTGCAGCGCCGATTCCCACGCGCGAGCTCAATTTGGTGCGCAATCCTCTCCGCGTTCAGAGTAAAGCGGCCGCAGCGTTCCATCAGGAAGCCGCGGCCGCTTTTTCATCACAAACAAACGCGGGTTAGCGTTTCAACTGGATTCACTTCATCACCGCCATGGCATTTGCCAATGAGAATATTGGCCACGTCGCAATGATGAGGATCAACGCAAAAAGAAAGAGCTCAGCGAAGTTGCTGGGGCGTTCCCGGCGCCTGTAACGTTCGCTCAGAAAACGAAAAGCGCGCAACCGTATCGAAGTCCGTGTCTTCAATTAAATCACCCCTTTCTCTGCGCCGGAATGCGCGCCGCGATGGAAAAATGAGATCAACAGGAACATGCTGCTGATCGCGATCGCACCGCAGCCAGGACCGAAAAGGTCCAGGTTGAAGAGCGCGCGCTGAAAATGATCAGCCAACCGGTCGATCGATACCTGGCTGGAGACCCGTCTGCACAGCCGGCCATTGTGATATCTGCTTCTTATGTCTGATGTCTGCATACGACCAGCCGACATCGAGTGGCGTCATCTTTGAAATACTTTGTGCGTCTGGCCGCGATAGGCGCTACCTATCCCTATCGTGAGCCACTTACGATGCCGAGTAGGCGCAGGTCTGAGACTAAAAATGAATCTCGGCAAACTAGGGGAGAACGAAGCCAAATGTTAAATGCGTGCTCGCGCAGGCTTTCGGAGTTTAGATACGACCCCATCCCTTCCCCCAATTCGACCTCTGCGAAGCGAATTCCATCGGCGTCACGATTAGTGGACCGTGCCCTGTTTCTCGGCCCAGTCCCAAAGGGCCGCGAACTCCGGCGGCGTGCGCAGCGTTCGCGCGAAGTGCGCCCGGTGCTGAGTCAGCATCTTGGCAAACGTCATTCCGTCAGCAGCGGCGCGGTTCGGATCGGCACCGCGCTCGATCAAGGTCAGCGCATCCGCATAGGCGAGGTTGTCATCGAGTCCCATTTTTGTGCGGTAAAGCAGCAACGTATAACCAGCAGAATCCGACGCACTCTCGGGCATCGCGGAATTGACATCGGCGCCGCGATCCAGGAGAAGATCGAGCCGCGCCTGCGCATCATTTTTATAGTAACCCAGGTACCAGTTCATGAGGATGATCGGCTCGCCGAACTCGTTACGAGCATTCGGATCGCCACCGGCCTCAAGCATGTAGCGCAGGAGAAGAGCGGACCCATGCACGGCGCTTGCGAGAGCAAAGGAATTCCGATGGCCGTTGGTGTAGTTCGGATCAGCGCCGAGCGAAAGCAATGTTTTGACCGCTTCGACTAATTCCGGGCGCTGCCAGCTTTGCGTCACAGCAAAATAGAGCAGCGTCGTGCCGTCGCGTCCGGGCGCCTGCAGATCCGGAAGCGCCTTCGCCGCCGAGCGGATTGCCTCCTGATCGTTCTTTACGATGGCGCGGGCGACGGCAAACAGCGCCGGTTGATCGCCGAAGTCCCATTTCCCGGAGCGCTGTTCCGCCTGCAATTGGCGGCGATGTTCCTCGCCCCTTTCCATTGACATATAAAAGGCGACGAAAAACCAGACCATGCCGCCAACAGCAAGCGCCAGACAACTTAGGCTGATTATGACGATCTTCTTGATCATGTCGCGGCCTCAGGTTGGACGAAATTTCGGGGTTGAAATCTCCGCCGGCCGTAGGTCGACTCCGACCTCATTTTCTTCCCTGGGCTTGAGTGGATTTTCTTTGAGGATGAAACGTTCGCTTACGCCGCGCGCGGCATCAGCCTGCGAGCTGCCACCGAAAGCATAAGCCTGGAGATACCGCTGAACATCAGGCTAATGCCAACCAGCGTTCCGATCACCCAGACGGAGCTCGAGGGCCATTGCCTCCAGATTAAGATTCCGAGAAACAGGGTAATGATACCATCGAACAGCACCCACCCGGAGGACGGGACCCGACGAATACCAAAATAAAGAGCTATTTCCACGACGCCCTCCACAAAAAGAAACACCGCAAGGACCAATGTCAGAGAGACCACGCCCAAAAGCGGATTCGCCAACAGATAAACTCCGGCGACACCATAGACCACGGCCAGAAGCAGCTTCCACATAAAGCCGCCGACGCTGTGAGAATGGAACGCGAAGATTAGATGCGAAACTCCGGCGAACAGAATCAGCCAGGCAAGTACAATGACAATTCCAATGGAGGAAGCCAGAGGCAGGCTGATGGCCAGAATCCCGCAGACAAACATTAGAATGCCCCAGATCATCGACCATCCGGTGGCCTTCCTTGGTAATCCAACAGGCGTTTCTGGGTTCATATCGTTCTCCTTTTGTTAATCTTGGATTCAAATAGCGAAAGGACAGAGCGATGGCCAGCCTTTTCTTTGGGACTCATGACCGCCGATGTTTGGGAATGCAGGCAATACGCCGGCCACTACAGCGCACGCGTTCGGTACTGGCGGAGTGAAGGTGGAGAGGGCATGGAAGTCCATTCCATCAGCGCCTTTTCAATCTCCGCGCCGTTGGCACTTAGCCAGGCACTCGCCTGGTCCCCTATTTTTTCTCCGTAAATACGATGGGAATAGACGAAGGAGCATCCTTTTCCATCCACCAGCTTGAACCGGGCAAAGGCAACTTCGATGAAATTCGGCCGGCCAAACACCACGGCGATCAAGTGTTCCGCCGGCCGATCTGCCGTCCGAGGGACCGAACTGGTCTTGAGCACCCTGGCCTGGTGACTCTTGTAATTTTCCAAAACTGCGTTCGCCTTCTCCGCCAGACGTTTACCATCGTCGACATCCGGGTACGCGTTCGCAGTGATCATGTCAGACCATTTGTCGAGATCTTGCTGCCCTTCAGGCGTGAATTCATGCTGATCGTTCTGCGACCAGCGGTGGAAATAACCGACGTCTCTGAAAACAAATGCCGGCTTTGTAGGTGGAGGAATGGCGCGCGTCTCTTCCGCATAAAGTGCGCCACAGACGGCGGCTAGCGATATAAAGGTGCTAAGTGACTGAATTCTCATTGTTCTACCTCCTCGTACGATCAAGCTAAGGTGCGGGACGCTGAATGCGATCCATCACTTCGACACTACTGTGGCGCATCGAGCCCGCCATGCCAGCAACGCCATTGGGCAAAGGCCCATGATGCGCTCGAAGCTTTGAGCGTTTCAGCGCCGCTTCCCAGCACGCTCCATTCGCCGAAAAACACTTTGAATTAAACCCGGCGGAATGCGTTTCCTCCGAAAATAATCGCCAGCGCAAGCAGGATGACTGCGACCGGCACGAGCGGTGCGCCGGTGACGTAAGTGAGCAGGACGAAGAGGATCGCGATGACGGCGAGGATTGTTGCGATGTTGTAGTTCATACCGTGTGAGGTTATCTGGAGCAAGATTCTTGAACAGGACCGATTTCGAGTTCTGGAACTGGTCTGCGCTTGCAAATCCGGCGCGATCAGCTTCGATGAAATCATGTTTCCATACGTCGCGCTGACCAAAGACAAAGCCTGGCAGCCCGGTCCGTATGAAGGAGTTGAGCTGATGATTTTGCACAACCACGAGAGCACCGGCGGAGTCGTGGTGCTGCGCAAGTTCAAGGCCGGACACACGATCCCGGCGCACACGCATCCGGATGCGAACGAATGGGCTTACGTCCTGTCCGGCGAATGGGAGGAATCGGACATCACCTACACATCGGGCGCGCTGTTCTTTGCGCCCAAAGGCGTCCGTCACGGCCCGCACGTTGCGCGCACGGAAGTCATCAGCCTGACAATTTTCGACGGGCCGCTGACCGTCGCTTGAAACCGAGTGTCACGGCTCTCGCCGCGGACGATCTGGCGATCACTGATTGTCGATTTTGAGCTGAACTTTGGAAGCAACCAACCGGCTATGCATCTATCGTAAGCGGCTTACGATGCATGAAATCATCTGCCGAATACCGCGGCTTGCATCAAACGTGTCGCTGGTTAAGTTCGTCCGATGATCCCGCGTTTTGCATCGTACGCCGTTTCGCTTTTAGCGATCGCATTCCTGATCTCGGGTTGTGCCTCGCGCGACGAATCAGTCGTCGAGGAGCGTACCTCGCAAAGCGAAGCCACAGTGGGGGACGAGAAGGTTCCTGATAGGCCAGCCTTTACCCCAGGTTCACAGGGGACCAGTTCGCCACACGGTGGTTACGGTGGTTTTTAGTTGGAGCCGGACGCGATTTCCTTTCATGTCCGATCTGCAAAAAAGCTAGCGATCAAGGAACTACCCTTCAACGCTTCAACGAGTCAACGATTTAGCTGCCCGGCGCACGCGCGTGAACGGCAGTAAATGCGATTGTCTGGGTCCACCAGTTCGGGTCGGCGCATTGAACGAGGAACGCGTCGACGAGTGCGTCATTGAGTTCGCCACACTGTACAAGGTCGCCACGAAGCTCCGTGATCGTCTCACGCCAGTAATCGGCCCATTGGGAGCCACCGTTATAGATCGCCGTCTCCGCGGTACCTTCAATTCCCTTGAGACCATGGGCAGCAAGCCGCGGCGCTAGTGTTCGCCCTATATGATAATCGATGCCCCGCGTGCGCGACCAAGCTAACCACCCACTCCAAAAGGTCCGCACCTCCATCGGCTCGGCGATACTGACCGGCAGAAAGTCAGGTTCGATCAGCAAAATTGCGCCGCCCGGCCTGAGGCTCGCGACGAGATTGTCAGTTGCCACCTTGACGTCTGCCACGTGATGAAGAACGGCGCGCGCAGTCACGAAGTCGTAACGACCAGGATCGACCGGCCCCGTGACGATGTCGCCTTGGCGGAACTCAACCCCCGGAGCACGCACATCATCGACAAGCGAGAGGTCGAGATCCAACGCAACGATCTGTCCGTCGGGAGCAATGTGCTTAGCCATCCACGCCGACATTGAACCGTTGCCGCAACCGACTTCGAGCACCCGGGCCTCGCGGCTGATTCCGAGCGACTCAATAAGTCGCCGGTGCATCGGATCAAGTAATTGCGACATCAACGCTAGCCGCTTTTTCTCGCCTTCTAAATGATGATCCAAAACGTATCGAGACATCGAGTTCGGACGCGACCCCAGTTTCTCTTCATCCAATTGAATAGGTGGCCGCCGGAGTTTCGTCAGATTGCGAGCAAGCTAATATCCATTTGATAAAACTTGAAGGTATTTTCTTCCCCGTTGCCATCGGCGGCTACTGCTCGGTAGCGATCCAGAACATCGTTGATGAACTCCGGCCGTTCGGCTTCGGGCAAACGGCGCGTCCATTCGACGCAGCCTACCGCAGCGAAAGCGGAAAATGCCGCACGTGACCCAAAATCCCACGCATGATCCTTGGTATTAACACGCAGCACCCGGAAGCCATTACGCTCTGCCATGGCTGCGTACTCATCTGATGTCAGGTGCAGATAAGGATCGCAAAAATCCCGGAAGTAAGCGCTCCATTTCGGCGTTCGACGTGTCTCTTCCACGACATTTTCCAAACTCTTGCGCGCACCTGCCGCGACAACACGAAGCTGCGCTTTGCCACCCGAAATCAAGGCGGAGTGGATGGAAGTAAGAGCCGCATCCTGCTCGGGAATCCAGTGCAGGGCATTAAAGGAAACCACGAGATCAAACTCGTCTTGGAAGGGCAGGCAACGAGCGTCCGCGACCTCAAATCGAAGGTTGGACCGCGTTGGCGGGCCGAAGTGGCTCTGAGCGAAGCTAATCATGTCACGTGAGGGATCGACCCCGACTACCGAACCTCGCGGCGCGCGAGAGGCGATTTCCGCGGTGATCTTTCCATCGCCGCATCCGACATCAAGGATTCGCTCCGAGCCCTTAAGATCGAGCAGAGCGAGTACTTCCTGAGCCATCGCTTCCTGCAGCGACGAGCGGCGATAGTACTCGGCAGCATTCCATTCTGTCATGTGCGGTAACAAGGAATGCCGCACCTTATTCCCTCTCTGCCTACGCTTCCAATAATCTCACCGTTCTAATCGCCGAGAGGCTTACCGGAGCGGACGTAGCGAAATCTTCTCTGGTACCGCTTCAACGCTTCAACGCTTCAACGATTCAACGGTTCACGGAGGGCCAGCCAGTCTATCATCAATCAACCATCAACTTCTCTTCCCCTTGTCACTTGTCACAGGTCACTGGCCACTTCTTAGATTTAAACGCGAGTAAATCGCGCAACGATACGAAACAGATGCTCTGGCAAGGAAGAAGAGAAAGCGAGAACGTTGAAGATGTTCGCGGATCCGGCGGCCGACGCCTTGCCGTGGGCGGCGGAATTGGCGGCGTCATTCTCGTGGTTGTCCGATCTCCGCCAGGGCGACACGTTTAACGCGCCTGACTTGTAACGTGGAGCGCTCTTGAAGGATTTTTGAATCCAACCGCTGATCTCGCGTTATGCCCGTCCTGCTCGGACCCGTCTATTCGGCGGCGGCGCCGAAGAAGATACGGCTCACCTTGCCCTCGGTGAAATTGAAGATGATGCGGCGTAGATCGAACCCACGACAAGGATGCCGGGATCGGCCCTTGTTTCGCGATCGACATGCTTGGCGTAAGCCTTACGCGCGGCGCTCTCCGCGTCCCCGATCTTGATGCCCTTCCTGGTCGCAAAGGTACACGGCGCGGATGCGGTAATGTTGGCGATCGTCTTCACCCCTGACTTTTTCTCGCCTGCGCTCATCAAAGGTTCGATGCCCTTGCCTGGATAATGCCAATCCTGCACGTAGTTTCCGTCCGCTCCCTGGAACACCAACTCACCGCGTGTCGCTGGTGATCCAAGAAGCTTGAGCATACCCTTCTCCGGCAGCCCGAGGCGCAGTCCGCCCAGGCTCTCCGCCCGCAACATCGCTTCCGCGTCGGTCTCATCCGCACGGCAATTGGACGCATCGAACATGTTGAGCACGAGTGTGCCGATGAGGATCGTGAGTATTTTCATGGCGTGACTCAGACGCAATTCCGGAGGTAAACAGCGCGCTGTCTCATTAGCCAGCTTGGAGGTCTTCTGCAAATTTCAGATTTCAGCGTGTCAGCGTTTGAAACTCGTTCGCTGCCCGCGCTCGCTCGCTCCTACCCTCGTCGCTTTACTTTCTATGTCGCTCATCCCGTTCGCTCCATTCAGCTTTTCAGTGTTTCCGCGTTTCAGTTTTCCGCTCAACTGCTTTCCTTCTCAACGTCTTCCTTGGTCCCGCTTTAACGATTCAACGGTTCACGTCACCGAAGGTTAAATCTTGAATGTTTAGATGCGACCTCGCATTTCCAAGCACAGACTTAAACCCGACGACATAAGTTGTTGGTGCGGCGGATGCGGATCATATTGACGAAGTCATGAAGGATTCAGTCGTTAGAGGATGCCTGCTGCAGCTTCTCTATGAACGTCGAAGCGAAGGTTCCATTCCGTTCGGGCATGCTGAGCAGGCGGTCCCGCCGCCAGGAGGTATAAGTCGCCGTGACTGGTTGCGCGCCGTGGCCCAGCTTTCAGAGTATCGCCTCATCGACTGGACCCCTCTTGAAGATCAGAGCGGGATGGGGCTGCTGTCCGGCTTTGCTAAGATAAACGACTTCGGAGTCAAAGTGCTCGAAGCTGGCGTTGCGTCCCCGATCCGGATCTCTATCGATGAGAGCCGACGAACCACCGTTCCTCGGCAGGAACAAGCGCCGATCGCAGCGAGCACTCCGCAGCAGCAGGCGATTACGAAGGCACTGGAGAAAGTGATCACCGCGATCAATCAAGCCGATGTGTCGGAGAAGGAGAAAAACGAAGCGAAATCTTTGTTGCGAAAACTGCTGGGGAGCAAAGCAGCGCGCAATGTGTTAGGCGCTGGCGCGCAATCCCTCGCGGCAAAGTATTTCGCGGAATAAAGTAGGTATATCGCTGTAGTGGTGGCTGTGTCAGCCGCAAATTGTCCAGCGCGATGACGCGTGTATACACCTATCATAAGCCGCTTTCGAGCGGGAAATGGCGCGTCGCTCTAAGCGCCATCTCAAGGAATTGAGACTTCACTGCAAATCAGTCCTCCCTCTCTTTGAGAAAAATAAGTGACAGACGTGGCCAATCTCTGCTTCAATAACGTGATCACGATCTGATGAAGGGGGGCCGAATCACCAGCGAGGAAAGATCGACCCTCAGCATGTACATCGGTGTCATCATTGCGGTCGTGCTCATCGCCGGGGCGCTCTACTTCTTCTTTCTCGCACAGAAAGAGAAAAAGGAGACCACAGGTTTCGATCCGAACCGGCCCGTCCCGACCGACGCCGTCTTGAAACGCCGATTAAAGGCCGAGGAATATTCCGTCGTGCGGGAAGGTGGCACCCAAAGGCCTTTCCAAAATCAGTTCTGGAACAACGAGCGCACCGGCATCTATGTCGATGTCATTACCGGCGAACCACTTTTCACTTCGCTCGACAAATTCGAAAGCGGCATCGGCATGCCCACATTCAGCAAACCGATCTCGAAAGATCTCCTCGTCGAAAACCTGGACACTTCCCACGATATGCAGCGCACCGAGGTGCGTGCCAAACGAAGTAACGCCCACCTTGGCTATCTCTTTCCCGACCCGAAATCGCCCACCGGACAAAGTTACTCCGTTTACTCGGCCGCCTTCCATTTCATTCCAATCGAACGAATGAAAGATGAAGGTTACGAAGCGTTCCTTTCGCTTTTGGAGAAGAAGTAGCGTCCGAACTGGCGCGTTGTAGTGGCGGTCGCCGCGGCGACCGCAGTTGTAGCCGATGTCGTTGACTGCGGCCGAATTAATCTGCCAAAGGTTGCTGACAGTGTAATCGCCGCGGAGGGTCGCGGTGAGCTGGGCAAGCGGAGCATCAATAACGGCGCTGTCTTCTAGTGAGCCTCTCGCGAGCGTTAGAGTCAGCGTTTCTATTGTAGAAAAATCTGCATGTTCTGAAAATCAAAGGTCACCGCGTAAGGCTTGAAGAAATCGTGGCCGACCATGCCCGCGAGGTGAAAGCCAAACGTGTATTCCCATGGGAACGGTCCATCGTAGAGTTGTCTTCCTTTATGTCTCCGAAGGAAAGTTGATGCACGGTGTACGGCACGATTTTCAGTGTCCCGCCACCGCCGGCTCCTTCGGTAGCTTTGTTTTCCTCCAGCTTGATTCCAGCTTCCTTGATGACCGACTCCGCCAGTTTAACACCCGCGCCCATTAGTCCCGAGTCAACGAAAAGGAGCGTGGGCGGGAGCGTTTCCACGCGACCCCAGCCTACCATGAAATGATCGCTCGCCATCCAGATAGGAACTGCGACTCTCTTGACGGGCGATTTTGTAAATTCCTCCAGGCTTTCCGCCGTCTTCCGGCGGAGCACAAGCTCGCCGCGTGGATAATCCATGGTCGCCAGGAAATGGTAAAACAGAGTGGTTCCGATGATTCCGTCGATTTGTTTCACACCAAATCCTTTCGAGAGTTGGCGCAATGGAAGCATTGCCGTCGGCAGGTTTTTGATCGTCCAGTCGCCGACTGCGAGTGACTCAATCCGCCCCAGTTGGACCTCAGCGTGCTGCCCGCCGGAAAAGGTGCCTTGAACCGTACCGAATTGTGGGACGCCAAGCTCCTTGGCGAAGTCCGTGTCGAGCGCGACCTCCGAACCCCCGGTATCGATAAAGAAGGTGACTTCGTCGCCGCCGTTTACGCGCACGTTGACCATCGGCAGCGGATCGGTCTTAAAAAACTTCAGACGTGTACTTGTCCCGTTGCCATGCAATTCATAGGGCGTCTGGCCTTTGAAGCTCTCCAACTTCGCAACGTTCAGTGTCGGATACTGCGAAATAATCAGCTTGTTGCTGCTCACGTCGACGCCGTTCAGCGAAGCCGCTGCCTTTTGGAAATCGTCGCGGCGATAAAACACCTCGGCCAGCATGATCTTTGTATCGGCGTCACCCGGCTGCAGGGTTATGGCCTTTTCCAGCCATTTCTGCGCATCGTCAAGCCGGTTGGCAAGCAATGCAATCCGACCCAACTGGAGTGTTGCCGAATAGTCCTTGGGATTTTGAGCGGCGATTTGCGAGTAAAGTTTGCCAGCTTCGGCAAACTTCCCGACCTGAAAGAGTCGATCGGCCGAATCGATTTCTGATTGCTTGGGCTGGGATGTCGCTTGTCCTGAGAAGCTACCAGGCGCGATAATCGCGGCGAGGGCGATGCAAGTTCTGGCAAATTTCATTTGGGTTTCTGCGACCAGCGTTACCGTGTGCAGCGTCCAGCGTACATATTCCCGCGGGGTTTGTCGGTCATAATCTTCCTGATCACGCTCGCCGTTTTATCAGCCCGTGGCGATTTGCACAAGGGAACTTGCGAATACATTTCCCGTTTCAGACGCTGATCTCTAACCTCTGAACTCCGACTCCGCCGCAATCACATCTGGATCGCGAAGGTTTGGCGCTGTTCTTTTCGGCGCCCGTCACGGGCCGCACGTCGCGCGCACAGAAGTCATCAGCCTGACAATCCTTAACGGACCGCTGACCATCGTGTGAAACCGAGTGTTACGGCTCTCGCCGCGGACGATCTGGCCAAGACTTGATCACTGATTGTCGATCTTGAGCCGAACTCTGGAAGCAAGCAACCGGCTATGCATCTATCGTAACCGGCTTACGATGCATGAGCGAGCGCGCTGTAGCGGCGGCTGTGCCAGCCGCATGAGATCGAGCGCGTAGCGGAGGAGTCAACGAGCGGGCGCGAAGATGGCCAGTGCGCCCATCGCGGCGACAAACAAGTTAAGCCATCGTCTCTCAACATCTCAACTGCTTACCCTCTCAACATCTTCTTTCGTCCCGCTTCAACGCTTCAACGATTCAACGGTTCACGTCACCGAAGGCTAAATGTTTAGATACGACTCACTCTCCCCCACTCTCCCCGCCGAGGTTGTTGCATCACTTACTCGATCGAATTCGACCGCTGAACTGAGGTTTGCTTTCTGATGCCGTGCCTGATACGCTCAGTGCATGGCAAAGGATGTTGTAGAAATCCCGGTGCCAGTACTTTCGTCAATCGAGACTCTCGACGAATTACAGGACTGGCTAACCGCGCACAATCCGGGCATTCTCGCCGAATTACGCGAAGCGCGACGAGAGGATTTGGCAGGCGGGTTTAAGGTGTGGGAGCCACGCCATGTCAAATGGCCTACCGAGTCGAAGTAGGATCGCGGGCTGATATTCAGCTAAAGCAACTCGATGCTGTTGTCGGTGCAGCGGTTGAGCGAAAGATCATGTGGCTGTCGAAAAATGCTGCCGTTATGGTCCATCGGCGACTGGTCGGTATGCCCGATGATTTGGCGGGCCTGTGCAAATTGCGTGTTGGTGACTGGCGCATTCTCTATTGGATTTATCATTCCGAGGAGGTTGTCCGTATCTATCGAATCCAGCATCGGTCTGAGGTCTATCGGGGTCTCTGACATTTTCCACAGCTCAGCACCGATCTCTGACCGCCGACATCTGGTCCAGGCCGAGCGAGCCGGACCGAGTGAACCTTCCGCCGAAGCGGACCAGCTTCCGAGCGGGAAAGAAATTCAGTGAATCTTCGCTTCCTCCTTCCACCTTCCAACATCTATCGTAAGCGGCTCTTGGCGCGCCGTAGCTAACCTTGTACGGCGGAGGAGGCTACGATGCATGAGAGCGAGCGCGGTGTAGCGGCGGCTGTGTCAGCCGCACGAGAAGTCGACGAGCGGGCGCGAAGATGGCCAGTGCGTCCATCGCGGCGACAAACAAGCTAAGCCAGCGCCTCTCAACTTTGCCAATCGCTGACTTCTCAGCCAGTTTAGACGCGACCTACTTTTCATTTCACACAAGGATTGGGTGGGCGGCAATTTTAGACTCACATTTGCTGCGATCTCCACTGCGAGCCACAGTTTGCTATGAAGATCTGGCGCGCGCGAGCCGCTACGCTGGTTAGGACCCGGAAGAAAATTGATCCTCTTTGTTCTTGAATAGGATATTGAACGTGGTCAGCGAGCCATAGCAGCGCGTGATGTATTGCTGGAGGTCAACCTTGTCTGCGTCAGTGAGTTTATCGCTCGCGTTCACCTTCTGCTCGAGCACGC
>WNGQ01004180.1_pt1 | contig 21322 bp, 15 predicted proteins | sample 5407661 | NCBI WGS metagenome assembly WNGQ01 (sample SAMN13153382, study PRJNA577476) | soil metagenome | isolation source: 60 cm soil or saprolite under Garry oak tree replicate 2 | place: USA:California | collected 2016-06-15 | reverse complement strand
GGGTCGGCGACGCCGGCCGACGTTTGCGGGGCGAAGCGCTCGTAGTCGCGCATGTGCGCGTTGAGGATCAATGTCGCGTGCGCGCCGTACAGGTCGTCCCAGAACGGCTTGACCGATGAGGTCGGGGAGAACGAGCTGGACGTCGTCGAGTAGAAGCGCGGGTGGTGCCACATGGCGACGATGCAGCGCTTCGTGTTCGCAGCGAGATCGGCCCTGAGCCACGTCTCCTGGGGCGAGCCGACGGCCGTGGAGACGAACGCCGTGTTGCTGTTCAGCACGATGACGTGCCAGGCGCCGAGGTCGTAGCTGTAGTAGCCCTTGGTCGGATCGCCCGCCGCCGTGCCGAAGTAGCCGAAGTACCCGGCCGCGGTGGTGCTCGAGTCGTATTCGTGATGGCCCACGGCGGGGTAGGTACGTGCCTTTTGGCGTCCCCATGTGGGATTGTAGCAGTTCGCGTAGGTGCTGGCCGTGCCGCCGGGATAGGTGTTGTCGCCGAGCGCGAACACGGTCCCCGGAATCGCGTCGAGCAGGTTCGCCGTGGCCTCGTCGTTGGTGCGGTCACAGCGCGCGATGTTACCGGCGCCGACCAGCGTGACGCTCGCGGGCGGCGTCGTGGCAAAGCTGGGGCGAGTCGCGCCGGGTCCCTGGTCGCCGCGACATGTCGCGACGGTCAGCAGGGCCGCCAGCCCGCGGATCGCGGCGGCGTAGCGTCGAGGGCGAGGGCGCATCGGACAATCTCCTTACGGGTAGGCAGCCGCCGGACGACGAGCGGGCTCGTCCCGCGTGTCGACCGAGGACGCGATGCCGAGCAGGCGCCGCGCCTGGATCAGCTCCGGCGGATCACCCGAGGCGCCGCGCCCCAGCACTGTCGCTGCGATCATGCGCACCGTGCGGGCGATCAGCGCGGCGTCGTAGGCGAGCGACGCCCGGCGCACGTAGACCAAGTCGAGCGCCAGGCGCAGCGGCAGCAGCCGCTCCACATAGCCGCGCTCGGGATCCGAGCGCCCCACGATCGCGTCGCCGTGGGCGTAGTCGTACAGCGTGCCCGGGCTCGTGAGGCCCGGTCGCACGCCCAACAGCTCGCGGTGCTCCGGACGGTAGTGCCGGCTCACGATGTCGGGGTGCTCGGGCCGTGGTCCCACGATCGACATCTCGCCGCGCACGATGTTGAGGAGCTGTGGCAGCTCGTCGACCTTGGCGCGTCGCAGCCACGCCCCGAACGGGAACACGCGGGGATCCTGATCGGCGGTGATGACGCTCCGGAACGCCCCGTGATTCACCCGCATGGTGCGCAGCTTGTACATCGTGAACGGCCGGCCGTTACGTCCCGTCAGGCGCGCGCGGTACAGGATCGGGGTGCGATCGGAGAGCCAGACGCCCAACGCGGCGAGCGACAGGATCGGGCTGAGCACCACCAGCGCCACCACCGAGAGCACCACGTCGAGCACCCGCTTGAGGATGGCGCTCATGGGAGCACCACCCGCGCGCCTTCGACGGTCGGACGCGCCCAGGGGACGACCTGGCCCGGATCGGTGCCCGCACGACCGCGCGCCTGAGGCGCGGGCCGCGTCACGCCGCTCTCCCGCAACACCGCGGCGAAGCGGGTGCTCAGCGCCCCCGCGGCCCAGGCGAACATCATCGAGGGGAAGTCGAAGCGCCTCCAGACGTAGGCCGCGGGAATGGTGGGCGGTTCGATGCCGAACAGTCGCTTGCGCGCCAGATCCCACACCCGCACGAACGGGAACACGCAGCGGTTCACGGCGCCGTGCAGGTAGACGAAGGCGCCCGAGCAGCGGCCCTGCGCCTGCAGATAGGCGAAGAAGTCGCGCCGCAGCGCCCGGTTGGCGGGGTAGGTGCGCCGCTCGACGATGGCTTTCTTGCGCCCGCCGAACAGCGCCCGCGGCACGCCCGCCGTCTCGAGAATGCGCCGCGGGATGGGCCGTTCGTAGCTCGAGTCGCCGCGCCACGGCGCCATCTCGTCCGACAGCGAGATCGCCGAGACGTCCCGCACCGCGCGGGCGAACAGGGAAGGCACCGCGACGTTGACGAATCCGGCCTTGAGCCTGATCTCCGACAACATCACCGCGGTGGTGTCGCCGCGCACCAGTCCCGCGTCTTGATAGGCCCGCTCCCAGCGGTTCACGTCCCACATTTCATCCCCCTGGAATCCGGTGAAGAGGACGGCCGGCGCGCCGCGCTGCTGCAGCTGCCGGGCGAGCGGGTGCAGCGCCGTCATCGTGGGCGCGCAGCCCGGTGCGAGGAAGTAGAGCTCGTCCGCGTCGACGCGGGCGCGGCCGTCGACATAGACTGTGCGCAGGCCGAGCCGGTCGGCGATCGGCTTGCCGTCGTCGATCGCCGCGCGGCGGCTGAGCCACGACGGGATGTGCGAGTTGGAGCGCCGGCTGGTGAAGCACGTGGTGATGCCGAGCGGCGCGACGAGCGCGGCGCTGGCGGCCGAGTCGTAGCCGGAGGAGATCGTCGCGAACGCCGCCATGGGCCGGCGCCGCTCCGGACTGGCGTAATTGTCCCGCAGGCGGTCCAGCGCCTCCGCCATCAAGGCCCGGTAATGCTCGAACGAGGTGATGTGCGGCGCGCGCCGCGGCGACTCGAACGTGAGGTCGCCCGTCCCGAGCACCAGGCTCTCGTCGTAGAGCTGGTAGAACGAGCGGATCTCCGGATGTGTCACGGTGAAGCTCCGGGGGTAGCGCCCGACGCCGTGCCGGATGGCGTAGGTCTCCGCGCGGTACTGGTGCGCGGGATTGAGTGTGGCCCCGGTGAAGCCGAGCAGCAGCGCCAGGCTGTTGGAAACGGCGATGTGGTCCCGGTAGCGGCAATACACCAAGCGATTCACCAGGGCGCTCGAGGGAACGAAGTGGACCCGCCCCTGGTCGACGCGGATGCCGCTGCCGAAAAAGTGGGGGCTCGAGTGAAACGCGCCCGCCCGGAACTCGTCGTCCCACACGCCCTCGACCAGCCACTCCGCCGAGCGCTCGACGGACGAGCCGTGGTACACGGTCACCTCTTCGCCTGCCGGTGCCGCACTCGCGACCCACGCGAGCTGGGGCAACCCGGGGATCTCGCGGAACCGCAGCACGGGCGCCGTCATGCGGCGGTCCCCCCCACCCCGGCCCGGCCCACGATGATGGCCCGTACGCGCCGGATCACGCCGCTCCGGGCGTCCGGCGACAGGCCGGCGGCGAACGCGAGGCCGGTGGCGAGCACGCCGCTCAGCGTCACGCCCCCGACCCAGACCAGCCACCCGGACACCACCAGACGACCGCCCAGCGCGGCGGCGAGGCCGAACAGCAGCGCCATCGCCACGAACGGCCGCGCCGCGGACCACGACGTGTCCGGCGTCGCGCCCTCGAGACAGGCGTGCGCGAGCCCGGGATAGGCCAGAGTCTGCACCGCCCGCCCGGTCACGATGCCGAGGCACAGCCCGGGGAGGCCCAGCCAACGGGTGAAGGCGACCATCGCGACGAGCGACACGACCGCGGCCGCGGCGCCGACCCGCACCCGGCGCCAGGGATGCAACGCGGCGTCGATGATGTTCGAGTCGGTCCGGATGAAGGCGGTCTGCACCGCGGTGAGCACGATGAGCAGGTCCACGACGCTGCCCGCCCACTGCCCGCCGCCGACCCACAGCGTCACGAAGGAGTGATTCCACAGGAGAATCGTCGCGCCCGCGGCCGTGACGAACAGCCAGGTGAGGGCGAAGATCTCGCGCCGCACCAGCGCCGCCCAGCGGAAGTGGCGCTTGCCGATGAGGCCGCCCAGGCCCGGCATGGCCGCCGTCACCGCCGCGCTGTGGAGATTCACGGCGGTGCGCGCGGCATAGCTCGTCAGCACGTACGTCGTGACCACCGACGGCGACAGCATGAACCCGAGAATGACGAGGTCGCTGGCGAGCAGCAGCTTGGCGATCACGTCGCCCAGGGAGAGCCAGCCGCTCATCGCGAACAGGGCGCGCAGGTCGGCACGGGTGGGACGCGCGGCGCCGAACCACGTGACATACGTGCGCGCGATCCCCCAGTAGCACAGGCCGGTGACGGCGGCGACCACGAGCTGGGCGGTACTCACGCCCGCGAGCCCGAGGCCGCCGTAGGCGGCCGCGCCGGTCAGGACCCCGCCCACGACGCTCAGCCCCGCCTGCAGCTCCATGCGCTTGTAGCCGAGGTTCACGCCGAACAGCACCGATTCCGGCACGGCCAGCAGGCCGGCCAGGAGCACCGCGCCGACGAGCGCCGCGCACGCGAGACGCACGGTGCCCGCGAGCGCGGGCGCGACGCCGGCGAGCGTGGGCGCGAGCCAGGTGACCACCGCACCGGCGGCGGCGGCGAGCGGCAGGAAGAAGAGCCACACCAGCAGGGCGCCGCCCACGGCGCGCCGTTGCGCGTCGGCGTCGCGGGCGGCCTGGCGGCTCGCCACGACGAGCCGCAGCGCCTCGGGCGGGCGGCCGCTCACCGGCGCGACGTAACTGGTCAGGCGGCCCAGCATCTCGAACACGCCGTACAGCGCCTGGCCGAGGCGGCTCACCAGGATGGGAGTGACCACCAGGCCGACGACGATCTTGGCGCCGTACTCGAGTCCGTAGGCGATTACGGTGAGCGACGCCTTCTGCGTGAGCGTGGGCGGATACGCCGTGGCCGGCTCGCGCCGGACCGCGCCGGGCAGCGGGAGGCCGGTCATGATGCGGCCGCCACGACGTGGAGCCGCTCGGCGATGCGCTGGACGAGATACTCGGCGAGGGACAACGCGCACGTGAACGCGGGCGACACGGCATTGAGGACGTGGAACGAGCGGTCGTCGCCCTCGTAGCGGAAGTCCATCTCCAGGCGGCGCTCGCGCACGTCGAACAGCTGGGCGCGGATCCCCGTGGATCCCCAGCGGCGGAACGCCGCCGGGCGCACACCGTCCAGCAGCGCGGCCGCCCGGCGCACCAGGCCGTGTCGCCCGTAGGTGCGCAGCTCCGCCAGCGCGAGACGGCGGAATCCGACGTCATCGCGCCACAGCATCCCCAGCTCCCGCGCGGCGATCGTGAGGCACTCGTCCAGCCGGAAGTTGCGCCAGCCGTCGTACTGCTCGCGCCACAGCGCGGGCGACGCGGTCGGGCCGATCTTCACGGCGCCGTTGATCCCGCGCGTGACGTGCACGCCGAGAAACGGGTTGGCGAGCATCGGCACCGGGTACACGTGGGTGCGCACGGGCGGCGCGCCGCGCTCGCCCACCAGGTAGCGGCCGCGGAACGGCAGGATGCGGTAGCGCTGCGAGAAGCCGTAGTCGCGCGCTACGCGGTCGGCGTACAGGCCGGCCGCGTTCACCACATAGCCGGCGTCGATCGTGCCGGCGGATGTGACGACGCCGCTCCCCCGCGGCTCCCGGCCCCGGTATGCCACCCCGGTGAGGACCGCGATGCCGGCGGCGCCCGCGTCGGCCACGAGGCTCGCGACGACCTCGGCCGGCTGCACGGTCGCGGTCGAAGGGGAGAACAGCGCCCGCTCGTACGTGCGCGCGCGGGGCTCGAGCCGGCGGGCGTCGTCCGCGGACAGCAGCTCGAGCGCCACGCCGTTGGCGCGGCCCCGCCGCTCGAGCTCCTCGAGGCCGGGGAGATCGGCGGCGTCGCGCGCCACCACCAACTTGCCGCAGCGGTCGAGCGCCAGGCCGCGCTCGACGCAGTAGGCGGCGAGCCGGCGGTTGCCCTCGCGCGTCAGCCGCGCCTTGAGCGTGTCGGCCGTGTAGTAGAAGCCGGCGTGGAGCACGCCCGAGTTGCGGCCGCTCGCGTGCAGCCCGCAGGCGCGCTCTTTCTCGAGCAGGGTGACCGAGCAGTCGCCGTGGCGGCGCTTGAGCTCGAGGGCGAGGGTGAGGCCGAGGATGCCGCCCCCCACCACCAAGAAGTCGGTCGTGCTCGGTGCCATACCTGGGGGCGCGTCGCTCAGGCGGACGCCGGCTCGGGTGCCGCGGTCCAGTCCCCCCGCCGGCGGCGCGGCGTCGCGAGCGTTTGGCGCAGCGCCTGGACGTTGTGGTAGGCGGGATTCTGGTAATCGCGCAGCGCCGGCTCGGCACGCACGGCCGCCGCGACTTCGCGGATGCCCGCGGCCACCGTCCACTCGGGCTCGAACCCCAGCACCTGGCGGATCTTCGCGAAGCTGACGCGATAATCCCGTAGGTCGTTCCCGTCCCGCTGCCGCGCGATTTGGACGTCGCCGACGATCTCGGCCACCATGTCGCCCAGGTCCGCGATCGTGTGGTTCAAGGCGTCGCCGCCCACGTTGAAGATCTCGCCCGTGACCCGCTCGGCCGGCGCCTCGAGGGCGGCGATGAAGGCCCGCGCGGCATCGCGGCAGTGCACGTTGGGACGCCACTGGTTGCCGCCGATGATGGTGATGCCGCCGTCGGCCACCCCCCGCGCGGTGAGCGTGTTCACGACCAGGTCGAAGCGCATCCGGGGCGACAGCCCGAACACCGTGGAGAGCCGCAGCACCACGGGCTCCACGTCGCCGGCGCGGTCGAACAGGATACTCTCGCTCAGCACCCGGGTGCGCGCGTACAGCGACACGGGGTTGAGCGGGGATTGCTCGGTCAGGGCGCCGCCGCCGCTGGCGCCGTACACGCTGCAGCTCGAGGCAAAGACCAGCCGCCGCACGCGGTGGAAGTTGCACGCCTCGATCAGGATCTTGGTCGCCGTATAGTTGAGATTGATCGTCTCTTCGGGGTCGAGATTGCACGCGGGATCGCCCACAATGGCGGCGAGGGCGATCACGCCGTGCACGTCGCGCAGCGCGCGGCCCACGTCCCGGCTCGAGCAGACGTCGCCCGCCAGCACCTCGAGGCGCGGATGCCGCAGCCCCTCGATGCCGGCCCGGCCGTAGTCGAACCGGTCCAGCACCCGCACGCTGTAGCCCCGGTCGAGCAGCATGCGGGTGAGATGCGATCCGATGAAGCCGGCCCCGCCGGTCACGAGCACGCGGCGGCTGCCGTCGGCCGTGGCGTGGGCGGTAGGGGCGGCGGGAGCGCCGTCGAGCAGCTCGGTGAGCGTCACGCTGCCGGGGCGGTGGACGTCGCGCCCGCGCACGAAGCGCTCGATGCCGCCGACCGCCCGGACCCGGATCCCGGCCTGCTCCAGGCGCCGGCCGAGCGCGCGCACCACGGCGCGGGTGGCCGAGGGCATCGCCACGATCACTTCGCGCGCGTCGTACCCTTGCGCCAGGGCGAGGGCGTCGCGCACGCCGCCCAGCACCGGCACGCCGTTCAGCAGGGCGCCGTGCTTGGCGGGATCGTCGTCGAGGAACCCAACCAGCTCCACGCCCGGTGCGGCGCCTTCCAGCAGCTCGCGCCCGATGGACAAGCCGTGCTGGCCCGCCCCGGCGATCAGCACGCGATGGGAGGCGGGCCCGCCGCCTACAACCGAGCGCGCCCGCTGCTTGGCTTCGGCCACCGACCAACGGCGCAGCGCGCGCACGCTCACGCACAGGAACAGCATGAGCAGCACGATCAAGAGCAGCGTGGCGAGCGACATGCCCAGCGTCCCGAGCCCACGCAAGACGAGCAGCGCGCCCAGCACCACGGTGCTCGACACGCTGAGGGTGACCGCCTCCCGCATGCCGGTGTAGCGCCAGATGGCCCGGTAGCTGCCGCCCAGCGCGTCGGCGACGACCAGGACGAGGCCGACCAGCAGGGCCAGCGAGGCGGTTTCGGCGACGCCGACGGTGGGGATGCCTTCGCTCACGGCTACCGCCGTGACGACGGCGGCCGCGCCGCAGCAAAAGTCCACGCCCACTTTCACGGCGCGCCGCACGCCCGCGTGCCGCAGCCCGCGGTCGAGGGCCCGCACGGGCCAGAAGAACAATCCCTGCGCGAGTTGGTCGAGCTCGAGGCGGGTGGAAGTCATCTCAGCCCTGGTTGAGGGTTAGGCAGCGCAGGGCCACGTGGGCCCGGCAGGTGTGCGCCTAATCACGTCTCGTGCCGGGCTGCGGCAGGCGGCGTAGCGGCGCCGCGCGCGCTCGCTTGCCACTCAGCGTCCACACTTTAGTCACAATCGTGTATCAGACACCGGCCGGACCCGCGCGCAGCGTGCGCCGCACGGTCATGAACACCTCGGCGGCGTCCATGCAGCATTGATTGCCCCAGGCGCGGGCGCGATGGCGCAGCGCGTCGAGCGAGCGCGGGTGCGGATACGGACGCACCTCGCTCTCGTAGCAGGCCATGGCGGCGATCTTCTGCTCCAGCGTCGTCGAGATGTCCACCCACGTGTCCGGGACGAAGCTGCGCGGGTAGCCCCACTCGGTGCTGCTCGCGGTGTCGAAAGCGTACACCGCCTCGATGAACGGCTCGACGGGACGCGTGGCGACGAGGGCCGCCCGGAACAGCCGCTCGTGATCCTGGTTGGCGTCGCCTCCGAACTGACAGTAGACGACGGCCGGGCGCAGCTCGCGCACCACGCGCTCGAGCGGCACGATGAGGTCGAGCAGCGATTGGGTGTCGAGCCGCTGATCCGGAAATCCCAGCGGCCGCGACTCCGCCAGGCCGAGCGTGTGCGCGGCCCGGCGCATGTGCTCCGCCTGGCCGACGCCACCGGGCCCGTAGCGCAGCGACTCGCCTTCGCACGCGATCACCGCGGTGACTGCGTCGCCCGCCCGGGTGTGCAAGGCGAGCGTGCCGCCGCACCCCAGCAGCTCGTCGTCCGGATGGGCCGCGATGACCAGGACGCGGCGGCTCACGGCGGCGGGCCTCAGCGCCGGTGCCGGCGCACGACGTCGAGCACGGCTGCGATCACGTCGCGCGCGTCGGCGTCGCTCAGCCCGGCGCTCAAGGGCAGGCTCAGCATCCGCTGATAGTTCGCGTACGCCACCGGGAAGCTGTCGGGCCGGTAGCCGTACTTGTCCCGGTAGTAGGGATGCAGGTGGATCGGGATGAAGTGGACCGACGTGCCGATGTTTCGCTGGCGTAGCTCTTCCACGAACGCGTCGCGCTCGATCCGCAGGACGTCGGGCACGAGGCGCAGCACGTACAGGTGCCACGCGTGCTCCACCTCGGGGCGGCGCGCGGGCAGCTCGAGCGCGTCTTCCGCGGCAAACGCCGCGTCGTACATCCGGACCACCGCCCGGCGGCGCTCCTGGAAACCGGCGAGCTTGCGCAGCTGGCACAGCCCCAGCGCGGCCTGGATGTCCGTCATGTTGTACTTGAAGCCGGGCACCACGATGTCGTAGTGCCAGCTCCCGCCCTTGTCGTAGCGCTTCCAGGCGTCCCGGCTCATGCCGTGCAGGCTCACGATGCGGGCGCGATCGAGAAACGCCGCGTCGCCCGTGAGCATCCCGCCCTCGGCGGTCGTGAGGTTCTTGGTCGCGTAGAAGCTGAAGGCGACGGGGTTCTCGCCCGCGCCGATGAGACGGCCCCGGTACTTGGCCGCCACGGCGTGCGCGGCGTCCTCGATCACCGTGAGCCCGTGCGCCGTCGCGAGCTCGCCGATCCGGTCGAGGTCGACCGGGTGGCCGGCGTAATGCACGGGAAGAATGGCGCGGGTGCGGGGCGTGATCGCCGCGGCCACCAGGCCGGCGTCGATGTTCAACGTGTCCGGCTCCACGTCCACCAGCACGGGACGGGCGCCCACGTGCTCGATCACGTTGGCGGAGGCGGCGAACGTCGTCGGCGTGGTGATCACCTCGTCGCCGGGGCCGACGCCCAGCGTCACGAGCGCCGTGTGGAGGCCCGCGGTGCAGGAGTTGAGCGCCAGCGCGCCGGTCGTGCCCAAATACGCGGCGAACTCCTGCTCGAACCGCTTGGTCTTGGGCCCGGTCGTGATCCAGCTCGATCGCAGGGTGTCGACCACCTCGGCGATCTCTTCTTCGCCGATGAGCGGCGGAGCGAACGGCAGGAAATCCCGCCGCCGCGCGGGCTCGGGGAGCGAAGCAGTCGAAACAGCCGGTATCGTCGTCATGCCGTCCACGGGGTGAGTGCGCCGCCGGACAAAGCAGGTTGTATGCACCGGAGCGCGCGCGCGGGCGGCTTTGCGGTGGAAGGGGTTACGCGGCGGGCGGTGGAGCGGCGCGCGACCCGTTGCCGCGCACGACTTACAACTCCGCTGGCGTTGTGCGACGCTGCGCCTCGCGGTGACCGGGTGTCCGGCCGCGGTTCACCACTCCGCGCGCGGTACCGACCTTGCCATGCTGCCTCGCTCATGCGAACGCTGCACGCGTGGTGGGCCGTGATCGGGGTCGTGCTCGGCGTAGCCGCGGGCGGAACGCCGTCCGGCGGCGGCGCCCGGCGTCCGTCCTCGTGCCTCACGCAGCCGCCCACGGTCCAGCTTCGTCCCGGCAAACAGCCGGCGCCCTACGACCGCGACCATGTGGCTGCCGGAACCGCCGTCGCGGCGACGGGCGCGCAGTTCCTGCTGCCCACCACCAGCCATATCGTCGTCCACGTGGCGGGCGGAGCCGGCATCTGCTGGAGCGGTGGGGAAGCGCTGGGCGCGTTCCCGCCCGCGGCTTCGTGGAACACGATTCACGAGACGTACGGCATGGTGGTGGGGGTCACCAATCGCGCCGACGCGCCGGCGTTCACGGTGGAGAATTTCACGGCGTTCGCCTATGGCAAGGGCGTCAGTCTCGACGCCGGCGGCGACCGCGACTGGACCATCCGCGACGTCCACGTCGTGTACGGACGGGATGACTGCATCGAGAACGACTGGTACAACACCGGTCTCATCGACTCGTCGTTCTTCGACGGCTGCTACGACGTCATGAGCTCGCTCCAGGACCCCGGTCTCGACGTGCCCGACGGGCGGGCCAACGTGGTGACGATCCGCAATTCGCTGCTGCGGCTCCAGGTGATGGACGGGATCTACGAGACGCGTCCGGCCCCGCCGCGCCACGAGGGCTTCTGGAAATGGAGCGCCACGAGAGGGCCCGGCCTGAGTCTGCACGACAACGTCTTTTTCTCGGACGACTCGTCCGTGTCGTCGAACCACGCCGACATGTACATGGCGCCTCCGCCGGGGCGGCTGATCGAATGCGCCGGCAACATCATGATCTGGGAGGGGAACGGCCCGTTTCCCGAGCGCCTGCCGGGCTGCTTCACGCTCGTGACGGGTACGCGGGGGTTACAGGTGTGGGACAGCGTGGTCGCGCTATGGAAGGCGCGTCATCCGTACACGTCGCCCGACGTGGCCCCGCCCGTGGTATCGCTGTTCCAACCGGGGGTCAGCGGCGCGAGCGTCCTCACCGGCACGGTCGACCTGGTCGCGACGGCGGTGGACGACCGGGCCGTGGCCGGCGTGCGGTTCCGGCTGGACGGCCGGGACATCGGACCCGAAGTCGCGGCGCCGACGCTCGTGCGGAGAGACCGATTCACCAAGTACGTGCTGACATGGGATTCGCGCGGCGTGCCCAATGGGTCGTACTCGCTGACGGCGACCGCGCGTGATGCCGCCGGGAACAGCGCGACCGCGGCCAGCAGCGTCGTGACGATCAGGAACTGAGGCGGCGCCTCAGCGGATGCGCGGCGTCAGCTCCATGCCGCTGAACGTGGGCGAATGGGGCGGCAGGTCCAGCTCGAAGAAGAAGCAGGTTCCCCAGCCGGGGCGGGTCTCGAGCTCGAGGGTCGAGCCCTGGGCCCGCACCAGCTTGCGCGTGATCGCGAGGCCGAGGCCGGTCCCCGAGAAACAGTAAGCCTCCCGCCCGCGGGCGCGCCGGAACGGCTGGAACAGGGTCGCGAGCGCGTCGGGGTTCACGCCGGGCCCGGAGTCGTGCACCGAGAAGCGCATGCGTCCATTGGACCGGTCCTCGCAGGTGATTTCCACGAAGCCCTCCTCGGTGAACTTGATGGCGTTCGTCGTCAGGTTCAGCAGCACGCGCGACAGCGCCACGGGATGGCCCAGCCGGCGGTCGCTCGTGGGCAGGCCGAACCGCAGCGACAGGCCTTTCTCCTCGGCCAGCGGCCGCACGATGCTGCGGATCGATTCGAACAGCTCCGTCACCGAGAACGGTGTGACTTCGCGGTCGGCGAGCTCGTCGCCGCCGCGCGCCAGCTCGATCGTGTCGCTCACGATGGACGAGAGTCCCAGCGCCGCGCTGTAGATCAGTCCCAGCTGGCGGTTCTGCACCGGATTCACCCCGCCGCTCTGCCCCCGCTGCAGGGTCTCGGCCAGGAACAGGATCGAGGTGAGCGGCGAGCGCAGATCGTGGATCACCTCGACCAGGAGATCGAGGCCTTGCACGCCGTTGAGATGGGACTCGAGCTGGCGCACGTCGTGACGGTCGATGGCCTGCCGCACCTGCTCGAGCGCGTTCAAGGGGCCGAGCATGGCGGCCGGCGACACCGGCGGCGCCCCATTCGACCAGGCGCGCAACAGCTCCGAGCGCAGCATGTCGACCAGGCGCTGGCCCAGCCCGGCGGCGGGGCGGGGGAGCAGCTCGGTGACGTAGCCGGGGCGCTCTTGATCGACGGCGAGGGCGAGCGCCGCCAGCAGACCCGCGACGACTTCCTCGTCGGCGGCGGGCAGGCCGCCGGCGGCCGCCTCGTCGCGCCAGCGGCGCGCGACGCGTCGCGTGGCGGCGGTGATGAGCGCCGAGCCCACGCCCGCCAGCGGCGCATCGAACCCCAGCGTCGCCGGTGCCGCGACCGACGGGCTCGCCTCGAATACGTTGCCGCGCTCGGGGCTCGCTCTCACTCGTTTTCCGAGCCGGGCAGCAGGTTGCGCTGCAGGCCGTGCCGGCTCATGAGCCGGTAGAAGGTCGTGCGATCCACCTTGGCCAGGCGCGCCGCCTTGGACAGGTTGCCGCCGGCGCGGATCACCACGCGCGTCAGGAAGCGGCGGTCGAAGCGCGCCAGCAGCCGGTCGCGCGCCTCGTAATAGCTCTCGCCGGTATCGGTGGACTCGTCCAGTGCTCCCAGCTCGGGGTCCGAGCCGTGGTCGCTGATGAACGGGATGTCCTCGGGGCGCACGTCGGCGCCGGGCTCGAGCAACACCACCGCGTGCTCGATGACGTTCTGCAGCTCGCGCACGTTGCCGGGCCAGGAATGGGCGCGCAGCGCCCAGATCGCGGCCTTGGAGAGCTGCGGCACGGGCTCTTCGCCCGTGCGGTGGCGGTTCCAGTAGAAGGTGAGGAAATGCTCGGCGAGGAGCGGGATGTCGTCCACCCGCTCGCGCAGCGCCGGTACGTGGATCGGCACGACGCGCAGCCGGTAGTACAGGTCCTCGCGCAGCGCGCCCGCCGACACGGCTTCTTCGGGGTCGCGATTGGTGGCGGCGATGAAGCGCACGTTCACGACCGCGTCCGTCGTCTCGCTGCCGACGCGCCGCACCACGCCGTCCTGAATCACGCGCAGCAGCTTCGCCTGGATCGGCTTCGACATCTCGATCAGCTCGTCCAGGAACATGGTGCCGCCGTTGGCGGTCTCGAGCAGCCCGGGTTTGTCGCGCACCGCGCCCGTGAACGCGCCCTTGCAGTGGCCGAACATCTCCGACTCGAGCAGCATCTCGGGCAGGGCGGCGCAGTTCACGGCCACCACCGGCCGGCTCGCCCGGCGACTGCGGTGATGGATGAATTGCGCGATCAGCTCCTTGCCGCTGCCGCTCTCACCGGTGATGAACACCGACGCATCGGTCGCGGCGACGCGGCGCGCCAGCGCGATCGTCTCGCGATACTTGGGTGCGTTGCCGAGCACCGCGATGCGGTCCCCCGGCGCGACGTCGCCGCCCTGCGCGTGCAGCGCGTGCGACTCGCGCGCGACGGCGACCGCGTGCGCGGCGCGCCCCACCAGCACCTGGAGCTGGCTGCCGGTGAACGGCTTGGGCAGAAAATCCCACGCGCCGGCGCGCAGCACTTCGAGACTCGCCTCGACGCTCGGCTTGCCGGTGATGACGATCGCGATCGTCTCCGGATGGGCGGCGAGCGCGGCGGCGAGCAGCTCGGCGCCGCCCACCGGCGACATGTAGAGATCGAGCAGCACGATGTCGAAGGGACGACGCCGCAACATCTCGAGCGCTTCTTCGCCGCGCCCCGTCACCGTCACGTTGTAGCCTTCGACGCCCAGCACGCTGGCGCAGCTCTCGCGCAGGGTGCGCTCGTCGTCGGCGATGAGAATACGGATGCTGGGTTTCGTGGCGGGCTCGACCGGAACCAGCTGCGACAGCGTGCGCGCCGGCGCGGGCGATGCGGGACGCGCAACCGCCATTGAACTGTCGGCAAACTTCGACATCGAGATCTCCATCGGGCGCTCAGTTGGTGCCGCGTCGGCGAACTCGACGAGGTAAAAAAACCGCACGCGAGCGAGCCTCATCTATACCAACGCGACCGACAATAGTAGCATAATTCGGCTCTGCGCGTGAGGGGCATCACGCAAGTCGCGTTCATGGGTATCGGGAGGACGACGACGTTCCGTGATTACCATCTTGTATCAGGTCTATCCGATCATGACGTAAGGAGTTGACATGAGGGACGCCGGTCGCGCTTGCGGTATCGCCCTTGCGGTGTGCCCGGGCACGATCGTGCTGCGCCGCCCCGTACTTCTTGAAGGATGACGACTCCGACCATGGCCGGTGACTCGCTCGCGCCCGCCCACAGCCCGCTTCCCCTCGCCGTGAGCAGCGAGCCCGAGCCACCGCCACAGCCCGAGTGGCTGCGCTATCTCGGCGCGGTGCGTCGCTTCGGCTGGCTCGTGCTCGCGGTGACGCTGGCCGTCACGGGTCTCGGCGTGGTCGCCGCGATGCTCTTGCCGCCCAGCTACGTGACGCAGGCCATCGTGTGGATCCGCGTTCCCAACAAGGAACTCCGCAACGAAGGGCCCATCTGGCAGGGCCAGTTGCCGATCTCCTCCGGGTGGGTGGAGCTGCTGCAGTCGTACGCCGTGCTCGATTATGCGGTGCGCTCGCGCCGCCTGTACCTGCATCCCGCCGTGCCCGGCGACTCCGACGTGCTCGGGACGCTCGGGGTCAAGGAGCACGTGCTGCCGGGCGAGTACCGGCTGGTGGTGGACGATTCGGCCCCCCGGTTCATACTGTACGCGGGCTCGGCGCGCGATCCGGTGGCGCGCGGCGCGGTGGGCGATTCGGTGGGCCCCGAGCTCGGGTTCGCGTGGGTGCCCCCTGCCGCGGCGCTGGCGCCCGGCCGCCGGGTCAAGTTCACCGTCGACGCGCCGTACGAAGCGGCGCTGAAATTGGCCGACCAGCTGAAGGTAAGCGCCGACCTGGACGGGAACTTCCTCCGGCTGCAGCTGGGAGGCCGCGATCCCGTGGCCGTGGCGGCCACCGTGAACGCGGTGGCCGAGCGGTTCGTCGCGGTCGCGGCGGGGCTGAAGCGCGACAACCTGGGCGAGCTCACCGGCATTCTCGGCACGCAGCTCGCGCAGGGGCAGACGGCGCTGCGGCGCGCGGAAGACGCGCTGCGTGCGTTCCGCGTGGGCGCCGTGACCACCCTCGCCGAGGGCGCCGGGTCGGTCGCCCAGAACACCCAGTACCAGCGCGACCCGCTGTTCGCGGGCCTGGTCGAGATGAAGGTGAGCCTCGACGAGATACGGCGCGACCGCGAAGCGATCGAGCGGCTGCTGCGCCAGGGCGTCGACTCGGGCGTGTCGGTGGACGCGCTGGGGATGGTCGGCGCGGTGCAACACTCGACCGAGCTGGTGCAGGCGCTGCGCGACCTCACCGCCAAGCAGGCCGAGCTGCGCGCCTTGCGCGGGCACTACACCGACGACAACCCGCCCGTGCGACGGGCCGCCGCGGAGGCGGAGGCGCTCAGCCGGCACACCATACCGGCCCTGGCGTCCTCGCTCGCCGCCGAGCTGCGCGTGCGGGAGACCGAGCTGGGGCAGCGGGTGGCGACGGCGTCGACCGGTCTCAAGCAGGTGCCGCCGCTTGCCGTGGAAGAGGCCCGGCTGCAGCGCGATGTGACGCTGGCGGAGCAGGGCGTCACCAACCTGCAGCAGCGCTACGAAGAGGCGCGCCTCGCCGAGGTGAGCAGCATTCCGGACGTGCGCCTGTTGGATCGGGCGATCGCGCCGCATCAGCCCGTCGGACACATCGGCGCGATCCTGATCGTGCTGGCGATGTTCGGCGGTCTGGGCCTGGGCATGGCCGGCGCGGTGGTGCTCGACAGCACCGACCGCCGGGTGCGCCATCCCGACGACGTGACCCGGGCGATGGGGCTGGCGATCCTGGGCGCCGTGCCGCACGTGGACTGGCGCAACGGCAAACGCGACGCCGCGGTGGCGCAGGTGATCGAGGCGTTGCGCGGCATCCGTCTGAATGTGGTGCACCGGCATGGCAGCGCCGGGCCGGTGCGGCTCACCATCACGAGCCCGGGCAAGAGCGACGGCAAGTCGTTCGTCGCGTCCAATCTGGCGTTGGCGTTCGCCGACACCGGCCTGCGCACGCTGCTGGTGGACGGCGACGTGCGGCGCGGACGGCTGCATCGCACGCTCGGGGTCGCGCGCCGGCCCGGCCTCACGGACCTGCTGGAAGGCAGCGTCACGTGGGACCAGGCCGTGCAGACGACCGCGTACAAGAACCTGTCGTTCATCGCGTGCGGCTTCCGCAGCCAGGCCGGGCCGGCCATGCTGAGCTCGGTCACGATGGCCCGGCTGCTCGACGGCGTGCGCACCAGCTACGACGCGGTCGTGGTCGACAGCCCTCCCCTCGCCGCGGGCGCGGACGGACTCGCCCTGGCCACGGTGACCGGGAGCCTGGTCTTGGTGCTGCGGGCGGGTGTGAGCGACCGCGAGCTCACGGAGACCAAGCTCGGCGTGTTGACGCACCTGCCGGTGCGCGTGCTCGGCGCCGTCCTGAACGACGTGCGACCGGGGGGCGCGTATCGCTACTACTCCTATTATCTCGAGGGCTACGAAGCGCACGACGAGCCGGATGCGGCTCAGGCACGGGTGCTGCGCGGCCCCGTCGAGGAGCCGGCGGAGCGCTAGCTACTGGGGCGTGGGGCGGCTCACGAACTGCCGGATCGCCGCCGGGTCGCCCGCATCTTCTTCCGCGGCGCGCAGCGCGTGCAGCGCGCGCGCCAGCAGCACGGCGGGGTCGAGCGCCGCGGTGCGAAATCCCGAGCGCGCGTCGTACCCGGCGCGCAGCCGCAGCGGCCGTTCCGCCGCCGCGATCACGCTCCCCTTGGCGGGGACGGTAAGCTCGTCGCCGAGGCGGTGAAACAGCCGCACGGCGCCGGCCGCGTCGGTGTCGGGAGCGAGCACGGCGAATTCGCGCGGGCCCAGCCGACCGACGGTGTCTGCGGCCCGGGCCGCGGCCCGGAGCGCCCGCGCCAGCGAGTCCGCCGCCGCCGAGCCGTTCGTCTCGGACGCGAGCGCGACGCACGCGAGCGACGCGTCGCGCCGGTCCACCTGCGCCGCCAGCTCGCGGGCGCGGCGCTCCAGCCCGCGCGCGTTGTACAGGCCGGTGCGCGGATCGAGCAGGCCGCCGTCGCGCGCCGCGTCGGCGTCGAGCTTGGCCCGCACGTACCCTTCCAGCCGCAGCAGAAACTCTTCCGTGTCGAGCGGCTGACCCCACACCCCGTTCGCGCCCGCCCGCAGCGCGTCGATCACCTGCGCCCGCACGAGCGGGCCCGGGCTGGTGACGAGAATGGGCGTGCTGGGCGTGATGTAGGGGTCGACCCGCAGCGCGCGACACAGCGCCAGGACGTCGGTCTCGGGGAGCGCGCGGTCGAGGATGACGACGGCGGGCGCCGAGCGGCGCGCACCGTCGAGCGCATCGCGGCCCGTATACGCTTTCAGGACCGCGTAGCCGGCGGGCCGCAGGATGCTCTCGAGCGAACGGGTCACCCACTCCTGGGCGTTCGCGATCAACACCAGGGGGGCGTGTGCGGGCGTGGCCGGGACCGGCATGCGGGAAGTTCGTGCATACCGCGTGCGCGGGAGGACGGGCGGCAAGTGCTTGGGGCGGGGCCTGTTGGGATGGAAACCCGCGCGCGCCGGCCCCACGTAGCGGTGATCTGCCAACAAGGGTGTAACGCACCTGCGGCGTTTGCCCGGGCGCGCCGCGCCGCCGGGGGAGCGGGGACCGCGGCCCCAATCTTGATCATGTAGGGCGGCACGATGCGGTGTCGGCGTTGCAACGGGATCCAGGCGGAGGCGACAGGGCCCGAGCCCAGTCCACCCACGGTCGGTGTGGTGGCGGGCGTGGTGTGCGCGCGCTGCGGGACCATGCTCGGGCCGGTCGACATCGCCTCGCGTCTCGTCGCCAAGCTGGCGCAGCTGAGACGGTTCGGCCTCGCGGGCTCGGACGGCGTGCTCCGCCCGCCCCCTCCCTCCTCTCGCACGCGGGAGCGCTGAGCGATGTGCGGCATCATCGGGTACGTGGGGAAACGGGAAGCGGCGCCGATTCTGGTCGAGGGGCTGCACCGGCTGGAGTACCGCGGCTACGACTCCGCCGGCGTGGCGGTGCAGAACGGCGCCGGCGTGGTGGTGACGAAGGTGGCCGGACGGGTCGCCGCGCTGCGGGAGCTGCTGGGGCGCGCGCCGGTGCACGGCACGAGCGGGATCGCGCATACGCGCTGGGCCACGCACGGCGCGCCCACCACCCGCAACGCCCATCCCCACTCGGATTGCAGCGGCACCCTGGCGCTGGTCCACAACGGGATCATCGAGAACGCCGACGCGCTGCGGACCGTGCTGGAGCGCGGCGGCCACCGCTTCACCACCGAGACCGACACCGAGACCCTGGCGCACCTGATCGAGGAGGCGGTGGGGCAGACGCTCGAGGCGCGCGTGATCGCGGCCCTGGCGCTGGTGGAGGGGACCTACGGGCTGGCGGTCGTGTCCGCGACGGAGCCGGGGAAGATCGTGGTGGCGCGGCAGGGATCGCCGGTGCTGCTGGGCATCGGCGACGACGAGCTGTTCGTGGCGTCGGACGCGTCGGCGGTGCTCGAGCACACGCGCTCCGTGGTGTACCTGGACGACGGCGACATCGCGGTCCTCACGCCGGCGGGGTACTCCGTGCTCGATCGCGAGTCGCACGTGCAGCTGCGCGCCGTGGACGACGTCTCCTGGGACGTGACCCAGGTGGAGCTGGGCGGCTACGCCCACTTCATGCTCAAGGAGATCATGGAGCAGCCCGAGACGGTGCGGGCCACGCTGCGCGGGCGGCTCCTGCCCGACGCGGGGAGCGCGCGCCTGGACGGGCTCAATCTCACCCCCGAAGACTGCACCGCGATCCACCGGATCGTGATCGTGGCGTGCGGCACGTCGTGGCACGCCGGACTGGTGGGCCGCGACCTGATCGAGGAGCTGGCCGGGATCCCGGTGCAGGTGGAGTACGCGTCGGAGTACCGCTACCGGCGGCCGCTGGTGGGGCCGGGGACGCTCACGCTGGCGATCTCGCAGTCGGGCGAGACGGCCGACACGCTCGAGGCGCTGCGCGCCGCGCGCGCCGCCGGCTCGCGCGTCGTGGGGATCGTCAACGTGGTAGGGAGCACGATCGCGCGCGAGTGCGCCGGCGGAATCTATCTGCACGCGGGACCCGAGGTCGGCGTCGCATCCACCAAAGCGTTCACGTCGCAGATCGTGGCGTTGGCGCTGTTGGGGCTCTACCTCGGGCGGGCGCGCGGGCTGACGGCGGAGCGCGGCCGGGAGCTGGTGTGCCGCCTGATCCAGCTGCCGCAGCTGGTGACGCGTGCCCTGGCGCTCGAGCCCGATGTCCGGAAGCTGGCCGCGCGCTTCGCCGATGCGCACAATTTCCTGTACCTGGGACGGGGCGTGAATTTCCCGGCCGCGCTCGAGGGCGCCTTGAAGCTCAAGGAGATCTCCTACATCCACGCCGAGGGCTACCCGGCGGCCGAGATGAAGCACGGCCCGATCGCGCTGATCGACGCGGCCATGCCGGTCGTGTTCGTCGCGCCGCGCGACGCCGTGTACGCGAAGGTGCGCTCCAACATGCAGGAGGTGAAGGCGCGCGGCGGGCGCCTCATCGCCGTCACGACCGAAGGAAGCAACGACCTGGGGACCCTCGTCGAGCACCAGCTGCGCGTGCCGGCGACCGCGTCGCTGCTCTCGCCGGTGCTGACCACGATTCCGCTGCAGCTGCTCGCCTACCACATCGCCGTGCAACGCGGCTGCGACGTGGATCGGCCCCGCAACCTCGCCAAGAGCGTCACCGTGGAGTAATCGCCAATGTCATTCAGGAACGTCCTCGCCGTGTTCGCGTTCGTCTCGCTGCCCGCTATGGCACAGGAGCCGAACGGCGACGCCCACCGCATGCAGGCGCCCCGGCCCGACCTGGAGGCGACGCTCCAGCGGCTGCGCGCCCTGGGGCAGGCCGACACGAGCTACGTCCGCGCGCGGCTCGAAGATGGAGACTTCCGCGCGGGCGACCGCGTGCTGCTCGCGGTAGACGACCCGATGCTCGGCACCGAGCGGCCCGCCACGGGGGGAAAGTCGCAGGAGCAGCAGCTCTCCGACACGTTCACGGTTGGCGTCGGCCCGGAGATCGTGCTGCCGGTCGTCGGCGCGGTCTCGCTGCGCGGCACGCTGCGCTCCGAGCTCGAGCCGGTGGTGACCCGCGCGATCGGCCGCTACATCCGCGATCCCGTCGTGCACGCCCGCTCGCTGGTGAGCGTCGGGGTGACCGGCGAGGTGGCGCGGCCCGGGTTCTACGGCCTGGCGCCCGACGCCGTCGTGTCGGCGGCGCTCAACGCCGCCGGCGGGCTCACCAAGGACGCCAAGATGGACAGGCTCAAGCTGGAGCGGGACGGTCGCGCCCTGGTCGAGGGCAAAGCCCTGCGGCGCGCTATCGAGCAGGGGGCGACGCTCGAGACGCTGCAGGTGCGCTCCGGGGATCAGCTGGTCGTGCCATCGAAGCAGCACGGCGATATCTACGGACCGCTGCGCTTCGTGGCCGTGCTGCTCGGTATTCCGGTGACGGTCTACACCCTCACCCACCTGCACTGAGCGCGCGGCGGGCAGAGAGTGACTACGGACCAGATGACGCGAGCCACCACGCGGAAGCTCCGCAGGACCGCGACGGCGCGGGACGAGCTCGACATGGCGGTCGCGCTGGAGCTGGGCGATCGGTACCAGGTGGAGCGGCGCGAGCGCTGCGGACCGCTATCCTGCGTCTACCTCGCTCGGGACATGGCCGCCGGGCAGGTGGTCGCCCTGAAGGTGCTCCCGCACGCCTGGAGGCAGGAGCGGGCCAGCGAAGGGTTTGAGGCCGCCATGGCGGCCTGGGCGACACTCGATCACGCCCACATCATCCCCGTCCGCGGATTCGGCCGTACGTCGCAGCTGCTGTGGTACGCGATGCCGCACATCGACGGGCGATCGCTGGACGACGTGCTGCGCAACGGCGGGCCGTTGGAGCCGCAAACCTGCCTGC
>WNGQ01001909.1_pt1 | contig 21327 bp, 10 predicted proteins | sample 5407661 | NCBI WGS metagenome assembly WNGQ01 (sample SAMN13153382, study PRJNA577476) | soil metagenome | isolation source: 60 cm soil or saprolite under Garry oak tree replicate 2 | place: USA:California | collected 2016-06-15 | reverse complement strand
AATGCCGGAAGCAACGTCCGAGGTCAGCCCGGAGCCACTGGCGCCCAGCACCTTGACCGACATCAGGCTGCAGAGACCACAGATTCCGGCCACTCCCGTGCCGTTGTTGATGTTGGCGGCAGCAATGCCCGCCACGTGCGTGCCATGGCCGAACGAATCGGCCGCCTTCTCTCCCTTGACGTAGTTTTTCGCCAAAACGATTTTGCCCGCCAGGTCCGGATGATTGGGATCAATGCCCGTATCCACGATGGCTATGATGATGGAAGGATCGCCCAGGGTGGCGTTCCAGGCCTGGTCCGCCCCAATGAGCTGCGGTGCCCACTGGGAGATGTTGCCGTCGTGAGAGGTTGGATAGGGCTCGGAATAATAGGGATCGTTCGGGACCAACTGTGCCTGTACGACATAGTCGAGGGTCACGGACTCCACGTTGGGATCCTGCTTGAGGCGCGCTATCAGAGGACCGAGGAACTCAGCGCCCGAGTAGGCGAGGTTCAACTGCTCATCCGGAGTCGGCTCTTCCAGAGTGAGCTGCTGATCGCTCCCGGGCAATGTGATCTTATACCAGGAGTTGATCGCCGCCGCCGGATCTCGATGAGCGCCTGTTCCCATGATGGAACTGAACCGTTGGACGCCATGGTCACGGCAGATGATGTCAAGAGACGGCAACCCTGTTGCTGCGGGATTCACTTCCCCGCCCGCGACCCTGAGATTTGCGCGGGCCTGCGCGGTAAACTTCACCAGGGCGGTATTGGATATGAACCTTGGCTTCTGGCCAGGGTTGTTGGTGGCAGCGCCCGATCCACCGGGTGATGGCCCGAGGTCTGTGATCGCGAAGGCTGATGCCGATGATAGAACCAACGCAGACACCGCGATTGATAAGGACACCGTGTTTCTTAGAGACTTATTTTTCATTTTTTCCTCCATAGGTTCAGGGATGGATACGAATTTACTAATTCACGGGAAAGTCGAGGATGGCACTCCAGGCGCATTAGGGGCGGGCTCGCTCCGGCGTAAACGCTGGTCCTTGCATATCTGAGGCTGGAGAAGGACAGGATTAAGCGGGGCCGACCCCGTTCGAATCTTCATTCGCGTCTTCATGTGTGCAAAAGCCGCGCTTGGCGCCCGGCCGTGCATCCTGCAGACAATCCAAGAATTGCTAATTTAATCGACTCCGATGCGAAATGCAATGGGGTGTTTACGTACCCCCATACCTCCCCGAATGGGACCGGCACCGAACGGCGTCGCCTCCGCATGGAACTGTTAGACTGATAAGCAATTGGGCCATCCGCCCCACCGATTCATTGACGCTGCGCGCGAGAATTTTGTCCAAGATCCGCGGATGTCCTATTCCTTCGCGCCGGCGCGGTAGAAAAACGAGTTTGAACTCGTGGCGCTGGAGTCGAGGAAAGTCGTCGTGCCGCTGTGTCCTGGACTGTTTGTGGCGACGGTCAGGAATGGCCCGCGACTAGTGATGGCTTCAGCCTTTTCGGTGTGATTCGCCGCAAGGCCACTTCTGAAGCGGCTTGCTGGTACGGCCAAGGATGCGAATCGAATCCGGAGCCCGAACGCAGTCGCGAAAGATCACGAAGTTGATGCCGACCTGCCCATGAGCGGCCGCGGCTTTGGATGGATAGCGGATGGCCGAGAAGAGGCCAGTCTCATTCACGGCCTGCCCCAACAGTTGGGTCAGCGTCGGTTTCTTGCTCGTGCGCCAGTTCGTGAACAGGTCCTTCCTATCCACCCTGAGCGCCTCTACCGTTACATCATCGGTCAGGTCCAACACACGGCGCAAAGCAACTGCTGCGTAGTAGGCGGTTACAGGTTGATCCGTCCCAGGGCGTCCGGCCCGCCGCCCCTTCGACCGCTTCGATCGGTCCATAGAAGGGCTTGAGGTCCAATTGCCCGACAAAGGCCCAGATCGCCCGGGCCGCATGGTCCTCCTCAATCAAGCCCTCCACATCCACCGCCTGCCAGATCAATTGGCTACGGTCCACCGGCTTGACCCGCGGCCGTGCCGGGCTGGAGGTGGTCGGGACAGCGGCTGGCGGACTGGATTGGGTTTGCAGGCCGGGCAGAGCGGGATTAGTTGGGGGTGTTTCACTCATGGCGGGTCTTGCCAGGACGGGGTGCTGGCTTGAGCCGACGGATTTGCAGGGTATGGCGGTCCTGAATCACCCATTCCAGGCTTTCACCTTTTTCCAGCTCTAAGGCCGCGGCCAGCGGCGCCGGACAGATCATATAATATTGGCGGTTTTGGCCGCCTCGGCGGATGACTTGAAGTTTTGACTTGTAGCCCATAGCGGATAATAATAGCGATATAGCTAGTTTTGTCAACAGCCAATTTTTTCACACCTTCTGACCCAGTACTACTTTTTTGCTTTTCCATTTGACCATTGCGCGGACTTGGGCTAACCACCTGCCTATCGCTTACTGTTGAACCCGGCAGGGCGTAGCAGTTTTATCGGCTCTGGGCCAGCACGTTAGATGTTAGATTCCAAATCATTTCTGGCAGTCGATTTTGGGGCGGGCAGTCTCAAGTTGGCCGAGTTTGAGGTCAACGAAGCCGGCGGCCTGCGTTTGAAACAATACGGAATCAGGTCCCTCGGCGCCGAAGGGGCCCAGGAAGCAGCCCGCGAAGCCACTATCCTCAAGGCGCTTCAGGAGACGCTGGCCCAAAAAGCAGCCAAAGCCAGCAACGTCAACGTCTGTGCCCCGGGTTTTCATGTATTCTCCAAGTTCGTCAAGCTGCCCCCGGTTGATGCCGGCAAAGTCACCCAAATTATCCAATACGAGGCGCAGCAGAACGTGCCTTTTCCACTGGAAGAAGTGGTTTGGGATTACCAGATTTTAGGCTCAACGCCAGGGGGCGAACTGGAAGTATTGTTGGTCGCGATCAAGGCCGACATCGTCGAGGGCTTGTTCCGGGTGACCGAAAGCGCCGGCCTGCATTTGCAACTGGCGGATGTGTCGCCAGCGGCCTTGTGCAACGCGTTTCGTTACAACTACGGCGATTTGGAAGATTGCACCATGCTTCTGGACATCGGCGCCAAGACCAGCAACTTGCTGTTCTTTGAAAAAGGCAAAGTGTTTTCCCGCAGCATTAACCTGGGCGCCAACTCGATCACCCAGGACTTCGCCAGTGAATCCAAGAACAAGTTCGACGTGGCCGAAAAACTCAAGATCGAAGAGGGCTTCGTCAGCCTGGGTGGCGCCTACGAAGAGCCGGAGAACCCGCACCAGGCGGCCATCTCCAAGATCGCCCGCCAATTCATGACCCGCCTGCACATCCAGGTCAACCAGACCATGCAGTTTTATCGTGGCCAGCAGGGCGGCTCGGCCCCCCAGCGGCTCTTCCTGTCGGGCGGCGCTTCCATCATGCCTTACACGGCGCAGTTCTTCGCCGAAAAACTCAACGTCCCGGTCGAATTCTTTAACCCGCTGCGCAACGTTCAAATCGATCCCGCCATCAATCTGGAGGAGCTGGCCCGCTGCGCCCATTCGTTGGGCGAGGTCGTGGGCCTGGGCTTGCGCAACCTGGCCCATTGCCCGGTGGAATTGAACCTCATGCCGGAGAGCACGCTCCGATGGCAGGCCTTTAATCAGAAAAAACCCTATTTCATCGCCACGGTCTTCAGCCTGGTGTTGGTCATCGCCGCCATGGCTTTTCTTTTCGACAAGCTGGCGGCCGTCAAAAGTACGGAGCTCAACAAGACGCATGACGAAGTGGTGCCGCAGCAAGTCAAAGCGGAGCAGTTCAAAAGAGCTTTCGGCGATCTTAAGAAGACCGAGCAGGACGTCGATCAAGTGGTGGAGTGGATCCATGACCGCTTTTACTGGGCCGACGTGCTGAGCGAATTGCGCCGCGTCCTTATTCGCGCCGAAGACGCCATGAAAACCAAACTCCACACCGATGCGGGGGTCTGGATTGAGCTCTTCACCACCGCTGCGCCGGCGCCGGAAGGAGAAGTCACGGCCGAAAGCGCGCCCGCAGCGGCCCCCGTGGGCGGGGTGTCAACCGCCGAGCAGGAGGCCTTCCGCAGACGCTACGGCTTGGCCATGCCGGGTGCCGCGGCTCGAGCGGAGACGCCGCAGACTGCCGAGACCGGTCTCGGCGGCCCCAAACGCTCCAAAGGCGCTACCAACGAAATCTCAACCATCGCCGTTACTTTCCGCGCCGTCAGCTTGAACGCGGTTTCGCCGGGGGCCAACCAAGCGACCGCTTATGCTGTCGTGAGCGAATTACAGAGCAGCCCGATGTTCGACCCGGCGGAAACGGTGCCCGTGGGCGGCATAAGCGACGACGAGCCTCCGGGCACGTTCAAGTTTGCGGTGGACATTAAACTCAAGCGCCCGCTTAAGCTCTAACATGTCCTGGGTCAAACGCAATTTGTACTTCCTAATCGGCAGCTTCGTGGCCCTGGTTATGATGGGTGCCGCCGGCTGGTTCCTCTACTCGAAATGGCAGCTTAACAACGAGATGCTTGACAAACTCAACGGCCAGTACGAGGAACTCCGGCGCCTCGGCAGCCAATCACCCCACCCGGGTTCTGGCGACGTTGATAATATCAATGCCGCCAAAGACCAGCAGCAGCACTTCCGCGATTTCGTTAAGAAGGCGCGCAAGTATTTCCAGCCCATTCCGCCCATCCCCGATTCCCCAAAGGTGACCGGCCAGGAATTCAGCGCTGCCTTGGGCCAGACCATTGACCAGTTGCAACGCGACGCTACCAATGCCAGCGTGGCCCTGCCGCCGGACTTTGGGTTCACCTTCTCCGCACAACGGCACGCCCTGACGTTCGCGCCGGGCAGCCTTCAACCGCTCTCGCTCCAATTGGGCGAGGTAAAGACCATTTGCGGCGTTCTCTTTGCGGCCAAGGTCAACGCTCTGGACCTGCTGCGGCGCGAACGGATGTCCGACGACGATGCCAGGGGACCGCAAACCGATTACTTGGAGAAGAAATCAGTCACCAACGAATTAGCGGTGCTCTCGCCATACGAACTGACTTTCCGCTGCTTTAGCTCCGAGCTGGCCGCTATACTCGCCGGCTTTGCCAGCTCCCCCAATGCCCTGCTGGTCAAAACCATCAATGTCGAATTGGCTCCTGCTACTACGGTCGAGACGATTACCACCCCAACGTTCGCCGTGATGCCCGTCGTACCGCCAACCGTGCCCGCACAGACCGACCCGGAGGCCTTTAGACGGCGTTATGGTCTCGGACCGCAGTCTGAACAGGATGCCTTCGCCCGGCGTTATGGTCTGGGACCTACAGGCCGTCCGCTGACGCCGCCACCGGTTGTGACGCCGCCCTCCACGGCCGCTCCGGCCACCACCAGCCCTTCAACGTCCAGAGGCGGGCTGCCCACAGTGCTCGACGAAAGGCAACTCAAGGTCACTCTCACCCTGAACGTGGTCAAACTGGCAGCGCCCAAGTAAGATGGATTTCCTCAAGAAAAATTACGAAAAAATCCTCCTGGGCGTCGTGCTTGTGGGCTTGGCAGTCGCGGTGGTTTCTCTCCTGTTCCAAATCCCCAGCGAAAAGCAAAAACTCGAAGACGCCCGCAACACCCTGATTCATCCCAAGGTCAAACCCCTGACCAACCTCGACTTGGCGCTGCCGGAAGCTGCTCTGGCGCGCGTGGCTGCTCCGGCTCTGCTCGATCTATCCACCACTAACAAATTATTCAACGCGGTCCCGTGGAAAAAAGCGGCCGATGGCCACCTTATCAAGTACGACGACACCCACATCGGCCCCCGAGCCGTGACCGTCACCAAGATCACGCCGCTTTACCTCATCCTCACCTTCGATTCGGTCGTTGAATCGCCTTCCGGCCCGCGCTATGTCATTGGCGTTGAGAACGAAGCGGCGGCCAATCCCGCCAACCGCAGGAAACGGCAGGCCTATTCGAGCGTTGGCGTCAAAAATGATCCTTTTATCATTCGCGACGTCAAAGGCCCGGCCAATGAACCCACCCAACTCAACCTCGAATTGATCGATACCTCCCAGCGCGCTGTCATCACCAAAGACAAGCCCTTCAAGCGAGTTGATGGCTACATGGCCGATCTCAAATACGACCCGGAAAAGAAAAGCTGGCTCAGCCGCCGCGTCAACTCGGTGCTCACCTTCAACGGCGAGGACTACAAAATCGTTGCCATCACTCAAAACGACGTCGTATTATCCGCCCCGAACCAAAAGAAATGGCCTGTCCCGTACACTGCCACACCCTGAATAGTACTGTGACAAACAAATTTCGAGACGTGGTAGGGCGCGTCACTCCGTGCGCGCCGTTCGGAAAGCTGTCTGCGGACCGCGGCGCGCACGGAGTGACGCGCCCGACCCGCGCTCTGCACGACGTAACGAGACTTATTTGTCACAGTACTAGTTCCATACCCTGAACCGCGTTGATGTTCTAATAAGCGCAACTGAACCCATGATGAAAGCTGCCAGCATCCCACTCGGTCTCGTCCTTTTCTTGGCGATCAGTCCGCCCGCCTCTTGCCAGGCGGCCGCTGAAAAATCCGAAATCCAACCCGCGGTGGATGAAGGCATCCGCCGCCAGGCTGCCACGCTGACACTGCGCGAGAAACTGGCCAAGGCCAGCGCCGCTCAGGCCCGCCTGGATCTGGCAGCGGCGGCAAAGCTCTACGGTGACGCGTGGGATTTGATCCAAAAAATCGGTTCGGGCGTCGAAGCCGAGACCGCCGAAACCGTCGCCGGTTTGGCTGCGGTGCGCATGGAGCTGGCCCGGGCGGCCCAGCGCCACGGCGATTACAAAGGCGCCAGCAGGGAGGTCGAGGAGGTATTGCGCGTTGACCCCAATAATCCGATCGCGCTTGATTTCAGGGACCACAACAAAAAACTGCTCGACGAGCAGCAAGGCCATATTCCACATGAAGATGTTGCCAGCCGGCTGCCGCTCATCCAGAAGGAAAAGGTCGAAAACATGACGCTGGTGCAGGACGGAAAAATGCTTTTCGAAACCGGCAAGCTCGACGAAGCCGAAACCAAACTCAAGCTGGCCCTCAAACAGGACCCGCAAAATCAAGCGGCGATTTATTACCTGAGCTTGATCAAGGAGGCGCACTATGCTGAGGCCCAAAATCGCCGCGAGGTGACCGCCAAGGAAGGCATCGTTGAAGTCGAACAGGCCTGGGCCATGCCCCCAAACCGCGAAGCGTTGCCGGTGCCCAACCTCTATGCCCGCACTAACTTGATTCATACTGGCCGAGGCCGGGAGATCATCTACAGCAAACTCGACCGCATTCACTTGGACAGTGTCAAGTATGACGGGCTGCCCCTGGCCGAAGTCATCACCATTCTCAACGACGAAGCTAAAAAACGCGACCCGGAAAAGCGCGGCATCAATTTCATCATCAACGCCAATGTGGATGCCGGGGCCGCCAGCGCGGCTGCGGGCGGCATTGACCCGGCCACCGGCTTGCCCATCGCCGCTGCCGCGGCGCCGCCTGAACCGGTGGATATAAGCCAGACCCTCATCAAGATCATTCCACCGCTGGAGGATGTCCGTTTGGCGGATGTGCTCGATGCCATCGTCAAGGTCGCCGACAAACGCATCAAATATTCCATCGAAGATTACGCGATTGTCTTCTCGTTGAAAGGAAACGAACCTGTCCCACTCTACAATCGCACGATTAAGGTCAATCCCAACACTTTCGTTCAGGGCCTCGAAAGTGTCGTCGGCTTTCCCTTCGGCAACATCCAGACCAGCAGCGGCGGCGGCGGCGGCGGCGGCGGTGGCGGAGGTGGCGGTGGCATCGGTGGTGGCGGCGGGGCCGGCCAAGGAGTCCGTTCCTTAACGCGCACCAACAACATGTCCGATGTACAATCGCTCGTGCGCCTGTTTTTCGTCAACCTGGGCCTGGATCTCACGCCGCCCAAGTTCCTTGTTTTCAACGATCGCGAGGGCACCTTGCTGGTTCACGCGACCCTGCAGGATTTAGATCTCATCGAAGCCGGCGTCCAGGCTCTGAACATCGCCCCTCCGGAAGTGAACATCAAAGCCAAGTTCGTCGAGGTGACCCAAAACGACAACCGCGCGCTGGGCTTCGACTGGTATCTGGGCAATTTCCTGATGAACAACAATGCCCTTGGCCTTTCCGGAGGCACACAGCCTTCATTCAACGGCGTCCCAACGGCCGCCAATCCCGAAGGCACCTTTCCCGGCAGCGCGCTGGCCGGAACAAGCCTTTTCCCGTCCACCTCGGATCAACTGGCCACCACCGGTTTGCGAAATCAGTTCGGACAAGTCCGCAGCCTGGCCAACACGCCCACCGTCGCCACGTTCAGCGGCATCCTGACTGATCCGCAATTCCGGGTGGTCATCCATGCGTTGGAGCAGCGTGACGGGTCCGACCTGCTCAATGAGTCCTCGGTCACTACCCAAAGCGGGCGCCAGACCCAGGTACAGGTCGTTGATTTGATAACCATCGTCACCGGCACCAGCTTGAACCAGACCACCACCGGCGGCGCCGGCGGCGCCCTGGCCGGCGCGGTGGGCGCGGCCGGCGCGGTCGGCTCAACGATTAATTATCCCACTGCCGTCCTTCCCTTCGGTCCCTCCCTGGATGTAATCCCTTACGTTTCGGCTGATGGTTATACTATTGAGATGACCTTAATCCCCACCGTCACCGAGTTCCTCGGTTACGATCCTCCGGGGGACTTTGTCCCGCAGGCCCAGTCCGTCAGCGGTGGGCAAGGCGGCGCGGCCATCCCCATCCGCGCTCAATTGCCGCTGCCGCACTTCCGCCTCCGCCAGGTCACCACCAGCGCCATCGTGTGGGACGGTCAAACCGTCGTGCTGGGCGGGTTGATTACCGAGAATGTCACCAAGATCAAAGACAAGATCCCTGTCCTGGGGGACATCCCGCTCTTTGGCCGTTTCTTCCGCAGCGAATCCAGCGCCAGCGAAAAGCGAAACCTCATGATCTTCGTCACGCCCAGGATTATTGACCCGGCGGGCAATCCGTTTCACTCAGAGGAAGAAATGCCCTTTGCCCAGACCGCCATACCACCGCAGCGCCCGCTGCCGCCGGCTTCGCCGTAAATCAGGACCGGATGGAGTAATGGATTACTTGAGTCATTTCATGCGCCCAATCCACAACCGCCCATTCCGCCGCACGCGACCGCGTTGGCCTGTAACAACGCCCGCAGCATCTGGGCACTCCCACCAACTCAAGGATGGTTTCTCCCTCTCCTCCTTTGAAGGAGAGGGTCGGGGAGAGGAGGCCAATTTCAAGATGCGCCTTAAAACGTCACGGCTGATTCAAGAACCGCCAAAAGGCCGTAGCAGCCGAGGTAACGAGGCTCTAATTTTCCCTGGACTGCACCGCGCGTTTTTGGCTTTAGATGGAGCCTCGTTACCTCGGCTGCTACGCCATCTTGAATCAGCCACACCAACTCTGGAGTTCAGTCAAGCTCCGTCAGGAGCGGCATGGCCCCTTTCTCCAACCATGCGATCACAAGTTGGACCCGTCCGACTCAGCGACATGCCGCTCCTGACGGAGCTTGCGCTGCACCGGAACCGTCAAAGCCTGCCCATGCGGAAAACGTCTTTCGTTTCAAGAAGTCTTGGACAAAAGCCTCGACATTGGTTACACTTCTGCAACCTTATGCATCTGCCGTTGCGTGCCAGGAAAACTCTCGTGTGCTGCTTTCTGGCCCTGGCAACTCCCGCTTCGGTTTTCGCTCAGGCCAGCTTCCGTACTAACGGGGCTGAATACGCCATTGCCGGGGCTATGCCAGGCGACCAGGTCCGTCCCAGCCTCAGCCTCAAACCTTCCGGCGGCTACCTGGTTTGGGAGGACAATGTCACCGACGGCGACGGACTTGGAATCAGCGCCCTGCGCCTGGACAGCAGCTTCTCGGCTAGCTTGTCGGCCTTTCGCGTCAACCAGGCTGGCGCTGGAGATCAGGAGCGCGCGCGGGTTTCCGTGTTGAATGACGGTGGCGCTGCCTTTGTATGGCAGGGCGGCAAGCAGGGCTTTCAGAACATTTACGCCCGCTTCCTTTCCGCCAGCAATACCTGGCTCACCGGCGACGTGCTGATCAACGCCTCGACCAATAATTCCAAGCTGAACCCGGCCATTGCCACGCTGACCAACGGCAATGTCATCGTGGCCTGGGCCAGCTTCGATCAACAAAGCGCCAACAGCCTGCAAGATGTTTATGGCCAGCTCTTGTCCCCAGCAGGCCAGAAAATTGGCAGCGAGTTCCCGATCAACCAGTTCACCCCGTACAACCAGCGCACACCCGCCGTAGCTGCGTTGGCCGGCGGCGGCTTCGTCGTGGTTTGGGTGTCGGAGCAACAGCGTCTCATCGCTTACCCGACAACCAACCAGTATTTCGCTTCCAGCCAGTTACCGTATCCCAGCGTGGACATTTACGCCCGGCTCTACGATGCCAGCGGCTTGCCCATCGCTAACGAGTTCACGGTCAATACCGGCTCAAGTGTGTGCGCTAATCCGTGCGTCGCAGCCGGCTCCGACGGTAGTTTCATGGTGGGCTGGGGCGAAAAGGATCTACAAGTGCGCGACAACGGTTGGGACATATTCGCCCGGCCTTTCTCCAGCGCGGGTGTGGGCGGGACGACCCGCCGCGCCAATACCCAGCTTTATGGCGATCAGTTCGCGCCGCAGCTTAGCGCCAACGGAACCAGCTTCCTCATGGCGTGGACCAGCATGGGCCAGGATGGTTCAATGGAGGGCGTCTATGGTCAGTTCCTGCAAGGGGACGGCTCAGCCTCCGGCGGTGAGTTCCGCGCCAATACCACCACCTTCAGCAAGCAAATGCACCAGGCCGTCGCCGCCGATGGCAACGGACGCTTCCTGGTCGCCTGGACCAGCTACATCCGTGGAGCGTTCCGTTTCGGTTTGCAGGCGCAGCGTTATGCCACCGTCGCCCAACCGCTGCCGGCGATGAACGCGCCGTTTGTCTATGCGCCGTTCATGGTGAGCAACGGCGTTTATCAACCGCAACTGCAAATCTCCTGGCCCTTCCAAGCCGGCGTTTCTGTTGAGCATTACGACGTGTACGTGGATAGCGCCGCCACCCCTGCTGCTTCCCTCACAACCAACGTGTGGTTGATGACCACCGCCAATGGCTTGACCACCAGCAGCGCGCACTCCTTCCAGCTTGACTATGTCACCACCGATGGGCGGCGTTCGCCACTTTCAGCCGCTACCACCGGCAGGACCTGGAGCGGCTACAACTGGGGCGGCATCCCCTTCGAGTGGATGACCTCCTATTATGGGTCGGATGTGTCCAAATGGCCTGTGTCCGGCACGGACCTGGCTAACGGCGGACCCACCGTCCTCCAGGTGTTCTTGAGCGGCGGCAACCCACTCAACCCCAGCACCTGGCTGCGGACCAAACTGGTGAGCACGCCGCAAGGCTACTTCCTGAGTTGGGGCCCGCATCCCGGACTGATCTATCAGGTGCAGACTTCAACCAACCTGTCGGACTGGGTGAACCTGGGCGCGCCCCGGTTTGCCGCTGGCTCCGAGGATTCGATTTTCGTCGGTCAGGGAAACCGCGGCTACTACCGCCTCCTGCTGTTGCGCTGAGCAAATTTGTATGTTGCGATTATTAAAGAATTCCTGGTGGGTGGTTTTGCTGGCGGCCAGTTCGCAATCTTCGTTCGGTTTTTCCCCAGCAGGCCCGACCAACAGTGAAGCCTGGCAAGTGGGTGAGATAGGTTATCAATTGCCTGGGGACATCGTCACTCCAAAAAATCTCGGCGAAGAGTACCGCCGGACTACCCCAGTCCTTTTTTATGCCTTTGACTCAAACTTCCGGGATTATTTCGGCTCCAATGGCGTGCGCGCCGTCGAAGAGGCGATCAGTGTTTTCAACAATATCACCAACCTGTCCCAGTACTCCAGAATTCTATCCGAAATTCCGCTCCAGGCCCACCGCGAGAAATACGCCGCGGAGTCGTTATTCTTATCGGACTTGAAATCCTATGCCCTGAACATGCTCTGCGAGAACATGGGCCTGGCGGAGCCGGAGCGTTACACCTGGTGTTTGCATGATCGCTTGCATGTCGGCACCCCCCCTTGTCCGACCAACATGCTTTACACCGTCGTGCAGAGGAATTTCGACCCTGTGCCCTCTCCTCTGGATCAGTTCCAGACCTCCAGCTATGTGAACGGCACCCTTTACAGCTATTTCATCCTTGAGTTCTGCGCGCCTCCCAATCCTGTTGCCATTGCCATATCCTTTCCCGTTGATCCTCTAGCCGACCCGTTCACTTCTATTGCTGGGGCGATTAACCCTTTTCAAGTCGGTGGCTCCCAACGACTTGGAGGCTTGACTCCTTTTGGCAGGTTTTTCACCGGGCTCACCCGCGACGACGTAGGCGGGTTGCGCTATCTGCTGCGGACCAACAACCTCAACCTTGAAGCCACCCTCTCGAACACGTTGACCTTCGTTACCAACGTCGCCCCGCAGTTGCTCTTCACGTCCAACCTGACCGTGCTGGCCGCGCAAGCCCTGACCAATGACGCTCCCACCCTCCAGGCGCTCTATCCGGGTTTGGCCATCGCCGCTACTACCAACACGTTCGTCAACGTGCTGGTCACCAATGTCTCAGCCTATTTTACAAATTTCCCCTGGGACCTCTCCGGCACGCCTGCCCACCTGGCCTTCGCGACCAATCTCACCTACTCGGTCCAGACGCTCTTCCACCACAGTTTCGCCAATCTTGTCACGTTTCAATTCCGAAACGGCCATTGGCTGGCGGTGCCCGTTGCCGACATCTCCACGCTCACCAACCGGGCGCTCGTCACTCTCCAGACCACCAACATCACCGTCAACTCCAACCCTTGGGGGCCGGCCGGCAGCCTCGTCATCGCGACCAACGTCACCACCTTCACCTACGTCACCAACCAGGTCGTTGGCGACTTTTTCCTCATGCCGAGTACCAATTGCGATGTCGCCATCCTCGCCGGGCAACTGACCAATGTCCTGGCCGTCACCAACATCATCCTCATCGCGACCAACACCACCGCAAACACCAACGTGCTCGGCACGCCGCTGTTCTTTACCGAATCCCGAATTGACACATTTACCAATCACGTCTTCGTCATCAACCCGATCTCATGCCAGACCAATCTCGTGGCTTGGCGGCAAGGCATTGACAGAGTTACTTTTGTCCGCGTCCCTGACGGCAATTTCGACGAGCTCACTTACGGTCTCTATACCCCCATCACCAACGACTACAGTGTGATGGCCTTCAACCCAACCAATAACGTTTTGTCGCTGGAGAGGAATCGGCGGACGCTGGTATTCCCTGACATTACTTTTACCGCTTCAGACTTCGCCGATATCCCCGGCAACAATACCATCGGAACCAGCCCCTTTGCGCGCAATGTGAACTTCCTTTCCAGCACCAACTTTGGCGTTGCCTACCAAAATTTGGCCGGACCCGGGATAATCGAGCCAATAACCGTATTCTTTTTTAACAAATCTGGCCCCATTTTCGGAAATGTTTCGCCCACCGCTTATTTCATTGACCCCTCGGCTGAGGCAAGCCAGATCCCCCTATTGATCTGGGGCTCATTCGACGGCACGACCAACGCCCCGATTGTCTATCCTAATGGCACCAGCGTCGAGAACCTCGAGAACCAGATATTGATCCAGATTTCTCCTACCACCTTGCCCGACGGCGCTGTAAGTAACGGTTATCCCACGACGACTTTCACAGCTAATGGCGGCCAACCGCCTTACTCCTGGGGCTTGGCGCCCGGTTCTCCGGGTCTGCCACCCGGATTGACTTTGTCCTCAGGCGGCACCATCTCAGGCACACCCACCCTGGACGGCATCTTCGATTTCGTCCTCCAGCTGTCCGATTCCGCCGGCACGGTTGTGGACTATAATTTAGCCATTACCATTATCCCGTAAGTTTCCCATGAGAACACGTTTTGCTCAATCCATCGGACGACTCGCCCGAATTCTTCACAGACGGGGGACCCGGCGGCGGCCAGCTCTCATTAACACCCCGCTTCTCTCATGCTCAGGCTCCCGGGCGCTCTGCTCTGCCGCGCTACTTTGCCTGGCCTTGGAGCCGTTTACCGCGTTCGGCACCGACGATTTCTACATCAACTATGGCACCATTACAACTCCGCCTCAGATTGACGCCTTCAACTTCGTCAATTATGGCACCTTTAGTATCTTCACCCTTGATCCCTTTGAAACCTCCAATACCCGCAACTTCACCAACTACGGCTCTCTGACCGGCGCCTCTGGCTGGTGGTTTGACAATTCCCCCGCCGCGAGTGGCGCGCGCCGGATGGCGGACAGTTTCGTCAACCACAATGGTGCTGTCGTTCAGGGACTGGACGAGCCGCTCATCATCTTTATTGGCGTCCCCAACGTCGCCCCCGTCTCTCCCAGTTATTTGTGGGTCCAGGCCACCAATATCGTCAGCCAGGGACTCCTGCACGTGGGTGCCAACGGCTGGCTGTTGCTCCAGGGCGACACCATCAACCTCGCTCGCAGTGGCTTGGAAGTGGACCCTATCGCCCCCAGCGGCAGCTTCAATGGTTTCCCTTTCTATACGAACTTTCTCCCCGAGACCGGCATCTCCGACCTTTGGTGGGGCCAGACTAATCTGACCTTTGACAGCCGTGTCATCTGGTTTGGCTCTTTCGCTCTATCGCCTCCTCATGACGTGCAGTTCGTTGACGATGGCTTCGGTCTTGTAGAAGTCGTGGCAGCTCCACCGTTTGTGGCAGATTCTCTGGTCATCACCAATGGCGGCGTCTTCCTGACGCTAACCAACCTCATCGGCACCAACATAGTCGTGACCAACGTCTTCGCCCCCACCAACCTCTATCGGCAAGCGGTATTCGTCGGTTTGGCCGACCCCAGTATCCAGACCGTGGATGTCCATTATTTCCCTAGCACTTCCCTCACCAATCCCTTCACGACGGTAGCAGTGCAGTTGGGCCTCCAGACATCCAATGTCGTGACTCTGGCGTCGGACTTTCAGACCCTATATTTTTATGACACCCTGGCCTCAGAAACCAATCGCGGCATACTCGATAATGTTATCAACGGCTTCGGCAGCCGCCGCCCGGCCAATTACGTGCTCGCTAGAGCAGATGACGGCACGTTCTTGTTTGGATCACCAGGCAACAACGGAGTGCCTGAGCTTGGCTTTCTCTTCGACCCACTGACTTTCAGCAACAACATCGTCGCGGGTGAGTACGCCGGCTATAGAGCCCACGTTGACAACATTGTTTCCCGGCCGCCGATTGTTCCAGGAGGCACCATTACCAACCTGCCTGGGCGAATCCAGATTCTGGCCGACAGTCTGGATCTGCGAGGGACCCGGCTGCGCGGCGAGGGGGAGGTCCTGGTCAACACCAAACACCTGGTTGGGAGCAGCAATGCAGTGGTTGATTGCGAAAGCCTCAGCTACGACCTTGGCTCCACCAATGGGAACTTGAATGTGGTGAACCTTACAGGGGCCAACGTCAAGCGCCTGAGAGGCGACCTGTTCGCCTTTTCCGCTGTTTGGTCAAACCAGATGACCCTCCTCTATACAAACTATTCGATAGATACCAATGGCGTGGCCACCCCGGCACCCATAACCAACGGCTTGACCGTCCACCTCCATGTGCTGATTCTCGACGGCTCTACCCTTGTGGGCCAACTGCCCGTCACCGTCTATGACTTCATCACCCACAGCACCAATGTGGTCGTGAACGATAACATGTCAATCGTCGAGACGCTGTTCATTGATGGCCGGAGCTTTACCCTCAATGGCGCCATCACCCTTTCGAGCGTCGACCTGGTCAATACCATCGGCCAATTCATTACCATCTCCCTTTCCGACTGGCGCGTTACCAATGCTCCCAGTCTGCTCTATTTCACCAATCACGGCATTCTCACCATCCCTAACGAAGCCCATTTCGGCGACGATCGCGCCATCCCCTATTCGGGCTTCGTTAACACCGGCAGCGTCGGTGCCGCCAGCATGGCGCTCAGCAGCCTGTACTTCGAGAATGCCGGGTCGCTCTCGGCGGCGGGGCGGCTAACCATCAAAGGCGGCACTGGTGTGTTCCAAAACGGTCGGAGTACTTCCACCGACGTTGACATCCGTGCCGCCAACCTCAAATTAAATAACTACAATCTGATCGCCGGGGGCGGGCTTTTTCTCAGTGTCACCAATGCTCTGCTCGATGCCGGGGGCGGTTCCGGCAACCTGGTGCAGGTTAATAATGGCTTCAGCCTGGCAAGGAAACCGCAGAGCGGAGATTTGCTCGGAACCACTTTCCAGACTATCGCGCCGGATTTCGCTGAAGTGGACCATGTTTGGCCCGGCGAAGACCGCGGCGCAAGCCCCGGCGGTTACACCAACAACGTCGCCCTGGGACAACTGGTGGTCGGCCCGGCCGGCAGGAACAATCCCCTGTTCTTCTTCGCCGGCAGCGGCGCCGCCAATGGCCTCTACGTTGACCTGCTCGATTTGAGCCAACTGGGAACCAATTATCAAAGTCTCCTCGATATTGATTCCAGCCTGGTGATTTACTATGCCGCCGCCGCTCTGGCCTTTACCCCGCCGCCCACCAATGGCGTGCCCCAACAACCCGAGGAATATCTGGATGGCCAATTTGACGGGCATCTGCGCTGGGTCAGGGATTTTGCCGGGCCCAACAGTTCGGTGGCCGTCGTCAGCAACGGCGTTAGCATTCTGGTCAATCGCGCGCTGCGGAACAGTTTGATCATTGATTCCAATGGTAATGGAATTCCCAATGGCCGGGATCCCTTCCCGTTTGACAACCCCTTGGTCGCCAAATTGGCGCTGGTCAAGCCTCCGCTCACCGCCGTGTTGTCCTGGAACGCCATTGCGCACAAGGTTTATTCAGTCCAGGCCACCACCAATTTAATTCCGCAGAACTGGCAGACCTTGATGTACTACACCAACTCCGCCAGCACCAACGCACCCGTTACCGTCCAAATTCCAGTGCCACCCGGATCTCCCCGGCAATTTTATCGCGTGGGAATCACGGCTGACTGAAATGCCCAGCAACCGATGAACCGACGACGCGGAGGGGCGGATATTTTGACTGCGGGTAGGGCGCGTCTGTCCTCAGCGCGCCGGACTGCGATCAGGGTCGTGCGGCGGCGCGCTGAGGACAGACGCGCCCTACCATCCCGCTGTCGCTGCGGCAGGACGGATGTTAGCGCAGCAGCAATCAAACGATTTTCCGATCCGCATGCATCTTAAATCAAAAGCTTCGGCGGCCAGCTTGTGCAAGTGGCCATCATTCGGCGCCATTGTGCTGGTGGTTGGTGGCGCATTTTCGGTTTGTCCGACGGCTCTGGCCCAAAATGGGCCCGGCCCGCTGGCGACGATCAGGGAATCGTGGGAGGGCATGTCGAGTGACTTCACCTTGGAGCCTCCGGATCCACACGGCGCGGCCGGGCCGAATGGGATCATTCAGACGGTAAACCTGCGCATCAAGTATTGGAACAAAAATGGAACGGGGATTTGGGGGCCGGTTGCGCTTTCCAGGTTTTGGTCGAGTGTTGGCACCAAGGACGCCAACCTTCTCTCTGACCCGCGCGCACTCTTTGACCGGGCCTCGGGACGCTTTTACGTGATCATGCAGGAAGCGGACCGTTCCGCCAGCAGGTCGTACCTGAATGTTGCTGTCTCCAAGACCGCGGACCCGGTTACGAGCGAGACCGCCGATTGGTTTTTTTATCGGATCGACAACACCGAGGTCGTTGGCGGGGTGCGGTACTGGTCCGATTACCCCGGGTTGGCAATCGATCGCCAGGCGGTTTATCTCACCTACAATATGTTCAGTTTTCCGATTGACACGGCTTCCTTCAGGAACGTTCAAATCATCGTTTTGAACAAGACCAACTTCAATGCCGGAACGACTAATTACGGCTTCGCTTACCCGCCAACCGCCGACGCCTTCACTCTGCAACCATGCAGTGTTCAGGGCATCGGCAGTCCGTCCAACGTCGCCTATTTCGCCGAAACATTCTTGATTGACGACACGCACGTCCGCGTCTGGGCGTTGAAAGATCCCCTGGGCGCGCGGACGCTCTCATCCACGAACATCGCGGTGCCGAACAACGGGGGCTACATCAACGGCGCGCCGCAGCCTGGCACATTTATCAAGATAGATACCCTGAGTCCGCGCACGCAGGGCAACGCCTTTTGGGACAATGGCGCAATTTGGTTTTGCAACACTGCGGGCGGCGATTCCGGCAAGTCACGCGTTTATTACTATAAGGTCAATTTGAACAACTTCCCCTCCGGCACCCCGTCCTTGGGTGAGTCAGGATTCATTGATGGCGGGCCCGGGGAATGGACCTATCAGCCTTCCATTGGCGCCAACTCCCGAGGCGATGTCGGCATCGTTTACTCCCAATCGTCGGCCTCCAGGTATCCAACCATGTTCGCGGCAGTCCATGGAGCCTTCGCAGCGTCGTTCGACAAGCCCGTGCTCGTCAAAGCCAGTCCGGGTTATTACTATGGCGGGCGCTGGGGCGACTACGCCAGCGTCACCGTCGATCCGGTGGATGAGAGCTTTTGGATGACCCATGAGTGGGCCAAGACCACACAGCCCGGCGCCTGGAGCACTTGGTGGGCGCAAATTGGCGTCCCGTCCGCCACGCCGGATGGAATCATGGAAGTCGCCTTCACGCCCCCCAACGGCTCGACGCTGGTGGCCGGCAGCACGCAAACAATATTCGTGCAGGCAACCGATGGGCTGGCCGTCACCAACGCCGCCGTGATTGCAACCGTCAATGGCACTAACCTCACTTTCTTGAATGACGGGGTCGCGCCCGACGTAACGGCCGATGATTCGATTTATTCGGCGAACCTGCAGGTGCCGAACTCCACCAACGATCTGACCCTGAGTTTCCTCATCACCGCTCCGGAAAAAACCAACAGCACCAATGTCGTCACCTACAACGTGGTGCCGGTCCCACCGAATGACTACTTTACCAACGCGATCAAAGTCCCGCCCGGCGGCGCGCTGTATCTGTCGAACAACAGATTTGCGACGAACGAACCAGGGGAACCCCAGCATGCCGGCGAGGCCACTGCCGCGGCGTCGCTTTGGTGGAATTGGTCGCCAGCCAGCACCACGAACGTCTTCATTGACACGACCGGTAGCCGGGTGGACACCATTCTGGCGGTTTATCAAGGTCCTAGTGTCACCAATTTGACGCAAGTCATCGCCACGAACGATGTCGGCGCCAGGAAGCAGGCCTACCTCAACTTTAACGCCACCGGCGGCGCGTCCTATCGCATCGCCGTTGCCAGTGTGAACCCGAATGAAACCGGCTCGCTCCGCCTGCTCGTCGCGCCCGGAGGAAGTTTTGACACCAATGCGCCGACGGTGTTTGTCGCCAGTCCACTGAGTGGCCAGTGGTCCAGCAACTTCCTGGTTACTGTTTCCGGCACGGCCAATGACCCTGAGCCGAACGCCTCCGGCGTCACCCGGGTCCTGCTCAGTGTGAACGGCCACCTGCCGGTCACGGCCACGGGTACGACCAACTGGTCGAGCATGTTTGGTTTGGACCGGGGACTCAATCACATCAGCGTGACCGCAGAGGATCTCGCGGGCAACGTTTCTGCGGCGGCCACCATCGAGGTGACCTACGTGCTCGTGAATCCGGTCAACGATCTCTTTGCCAACGCGATTCCGCTTTCAGGTGATTCCGGGTCCGTCAGCGCTACGACCACCAACGCGACGAAGGAATTTAACGAGCCCTACCACGCCGGCAATGCCGGCGGCAAGTCCGTGTGGTGGTCCTTCCAGCCCTCTGCGGATGGGTCCCTGTCATTGACCACCAGCAACTCGACTTTTGACACCTTGCTCGGTCTTTACACTGGCGAAAAAGTCACTGAGCTCACCACGCTGGCCAGCAACGACGATGCCTACCCGGGCGCGCCGGGCGGTTTCAGTGCGCTGACCCATGCCCTCCGAGCCAATCAGACTTATTATGTCGCCGTGGACGGCTTCGATGGCGCCTCCGGCGACGCTTATCTCGGGTACAGTTTCACGCCGGCGAACCTCTTCAGTCTCTCCCTCAGCACTGCAGGGGGTGGTCAGGTGACTCCATCCTCCAGCGATGTGGTCAGTAACTCAACTGTGGTTCTGACCGCCGCGCCCGATCCATTCTTTGAATTCGACAGTTGGGCCGGCAGCTTCCTGGCGACAGCCAATCCATTGTCGCTCGTCGTCAATTCCAACATCAGCTTGACCGCCCATTTCCACCCCGTCAGTTTCACGGACGACTTTGAGACCGGAAATCTCCTGCGACTCGGGTGGATCTCCTCGGGTGCTCGTCCGTGGTTGGTCCAGACCAACACCGTGCTGGCCGGGAACTTCTCCGCCCGCTCGGGAGCCATCGGCAACAATCAGACCAGTTCCTTGATCCTCACGACGAATTTCATCGGTGGCACGGCTTCCTTCTTTTTCAAAGTCAGTTCGGAGCCGGACTGGGACTTCCTCAATTTCTATGTCGATGGAGTTCTCCAGCAACGGTGGTCGGGAGAGATTGATTGGACGAGCTTTTCGCTCCCGTTGCCCGGCGGGACGCATACTTTGGAATGGCGCTACACCAAGGACCCCTCCATCAGTGCCGGGCTGGACGCTGCATTCCTTGATAACGTCATCATGCCGCTTGCGGTCCCCAAAGACAGTTCCACGCCGGCATTCCTGCAAATGTTGCGCCAGAGCGATGGCGCCCTCTATATCAGTTTGCTCGGCCAGACCAACCAGCGATACATCCTTCAGTCATCCACAAACCTCGTCAACTGGCAAAATGCTTCTACCAACATCGCCGTCAATGGCTTCCTCCGCATTCCTTTGCCTGCCAGCCCCTATTCGAGCCAATTCTACCGCGCCCTCACGCCTTGAGGTCTGATGTAGAGCAGCGCGTAGCGCCGCCGTCGTATGCCAGTCGACCGGCTCGACTGGCCACAACGCCAGCAATTCCGGGGACAACAGAATCATGGCGGGACAGAATCATATGATTCTGTCCCGCCATGATTCTGTGTGCAGCCTTGGATCACTGGATCACTGGATCACCTTGACATCTGGCGGCGATTGTATCCAACCTGCTATCTCGCAGGCCTTCCAGTCTGCCGCGTTCGGAATCAGCTTTCAACTTACAATTCCCATACTCAGATGAAAGTCCTCGGCTTAACCGGCGGCGTCGGCATGGGCAAGTCCACCTGCGCTCAACTGCTCTGCTCTCGCGGCGTGCCTCTGGTGGACACCGATGAGCTGGCCCGCGAGGTCGTCGAACCGGGCCAGCCCGCATT
>WNGQ01001908.1_pt1 | contig 21329 bp, 20 predicted proteins | sample 5407661 | NCBI WGS metagenome assembly WNGQ01 (sample SAMN13153382, study PRJNA577476) | soil metagenome | isolation source: 60 cm soil or saprolite under Garry oak tree replicate 2 | place: USA:California | collected 2016-06-15 | reverse complement strand
AGGCTGGCGAGCAGGCGAGAACCCGGAAGGCGGGGATCTGGAGAGACATAATCAAGTAAATCAAGTGAATCATTCACCGAACAAGCGTGCCTTGGCGATCCGGTGGGGGCGCGCCTCAGCTCGATGTCGGAGGCGGTCGGCCCGCCGCGCCCCTTTACGATCGTTCGGCGGATCGAGATGAGCATCAGGCGCTGTGCAAAGTACAAATTGATCGCCGCAGGTGCGGTTTGCCTGCTTGTGGCGGCGTTTCTGGTCCGCTTTCCGCGCGACCCGCTCTGCCTGTGTCAGAAGGTACTCGACGGCGGCCTTGAGCAATGGAAGCAAGTGGCTGGGACGAACGTCTGGTCCAACGTGGATGGCGATAGTGCCAAGTCGTTTGCTGAAATTGAGGAGCGGTATCTTTCCCCTCCGGATGACCACGCCTATTCCCTCGCTTACGGCTACGTTCCTGGGCTCAAGGATGACGACCCTCCAGATTTGATTTTCATGTATCTGAAGCGGATGACTCGGCGCACCTGGAATGGGGACCACTCCGCGTCTGTCTTCACGCGCAAGAAATGGATGGTGTTTGGTCCGAACTTCTGGAGCAGCGCAGACACCGTTGGAGCCTGTCCTGAAGGCGGAGAACTTGTCGAGACCATCGAATTCAGACGACGGTTCCAGAAGACGTTCGAGTTCCTTCGGGACAATAACAGGTCTCACTGGCAGGCAATTGTCGCCGAGCAGACTCGATTTCTTGACTCACTTGACCCAGACAAGAAGTAAGCCGAACCTATTTTCAGCCCGCGCGGTCAATAGGAAAAGACTTCCGTCAAGGAGGATTATCACTTCTGTTTTCTCTCCCTCAGAACGGGAACTCCGACTTAATTTCTTTCCGTGCAGTCTCGGACTGAGTTCGGGAGCAGAGCCCCAGGAGCGGAGTCCGGCTAAACACCTATTGGGACTCAATCGGGCCGGCCAAAGCTCTGCCTTTGTACCCTCAACCTCGACCGGTCTTCCAGCGCCGCGATCCAACGCCGCGGTGCGGTCCAGAAACTCAAGACGGTGCAGCGAACCGGAGCCAGCCGATTCGCTCAGAGACAAATGGAGCGTCAGGCGCGGCTGGCTCCCGTCGCTGACTTTTGCGTTCGGCATCAGTTCATCTTCGGTGTTCTTCGCCAAACAACAATACCGTCACTCCGCAGGCCAATTTCGACTTGACGATCAGCCGTCGGATAAGCTTGGCGTGTTATTTTATCCAGAGACTCCTCCTTCCCGAAGACGACAAATCCGATCCAGTTGGTGGACAATGACGGCGTGCTTGATTTGCCCTCATTTTGTTGAGCACTGATGCCCACCACACAAAGGGAGCCAAAGACTGCCAGCGCAATGGCCGCTACCGCTATTTTCAGGAATTTCTTTTTCATGTCAGATTTGACGGATTCCTGCAGGATTTGCTCCCATTTGCTTTTGCGGCTCAACATTTGCAGGAGAGATACAGACAGATGCCGAACCCTCGACCGAATGACGAGGAGCGCGGCCAGCCGAGTGTTTCAATGCGAACGTCCTTGGCGCGCTTCTCATCATCGCTCAGCTTTGCGCTGGGCGTGAACATAATGGGCTGCCTATCGATCACGGTACTATTGGCGGCGCTTGCAGCGGCCATGATGTGCGGTTGCCGGTCTCCCCAGAACCCTTCTGACGAAGTCAGGCACGCGTCTTACATTCGCTGCGAAAGCCTGTTTACCGGGAACAACGAGGCGGCCAAGCGGCGGACTTACATCGTGTTTTCGGGGGGGGGCGCCATTTAGGGCAACGATGGATGCGCAAACTGGAACGGTCAATTGGTTTGCCGGCAAGAAAGCGTTTTCCACCGGGCTGGCGGTTGGCTTTGAGCCTGATGGCTATTTAATCACCGCGGCGCATGCATTGAACACGAACATTTTCGTTCTTGGATGGTTCGATGGGAAGATTGACTTGAAGCCGGCGAGAGTAGTCTTCAAGCGGAACTCGAACACGCATGCGGACCTCGCCTTGATCAAAATAGAGGGAAAATTGGATCATTGTAGCATCCTCGGGGAAAGACCGAAAAGCGGTGATCGGGTGTTTGCCGTTGTCTGCTACCGAAACAACACGCGCCTGGCCATTGACTTTGCGGGTGGGACGGTCCTCGGCATTGCACGAGATCCACTTGGGGGCCCACTCGATTTGATAAAAACCGATGTTCCGCTCGGACACGGCGACAGCGGTGGACCCTTACTATCAAGCGGCGGACAGCTTATTGGTGTTAATAGCGGGATCAGCTTCACCTTGCGAAAGCATTGGTCGGATTCTTTTTACCCGGACAGGGAGTTAATTCAACGGCTGGTCGAAGAAGATCGTTCGTCAAGAGCGCCCAACAAGAGGTATTAGATCATTGCTTCCATCCATCCTTACTGGCGAACATCGGCGCAGTCCGTGCAACGAGCGCCATTCGCTTCTGCAAGCATGGAACGGTAACACAAGAGGTGGCAGCCTTCTGCCTGCCGGTTGGGAACCGAATTGACTTTCTCACCATCTTCGCCCACAGCCTTAGCGACCTCTTCCATGAGGCTGCTAAGCACTGCAGGATCTCGGAGTGTTTTCTCAGTTGCTATGGGTCCGAAAAATATGGCAACCAATAGTATGAGCCTAACTCGGCGGGACGATCTGTCCGAAAGGAGAAACCATGATCAGCGAAGTTTATCTGAGCGGTGGAGCGCGAACCGCCATCGGCGGCTTCTGCGGCGCCTTCGAATCCACCCCCGCGCCCGCTCTGGGTAGCGCCGTGGTCAAAGCCGCGCTGGCCCGAAGCGGAATTCCAGCGGAGGCGGTTGACGAGGTCATCTTCGGCAACGTGATCGGCGCTGGCCTGGGCCAGAATGTTGCGCGCCAGGCGGCCATTGGGGCCGGCCTCAGTCCCTCTATCGGCGCCACAACCGTCAGCAAGGTCTGCGGTTCAGGTCTCAAGGCCGTGATGCTGGCGGCCCAGGCCATCCAATGCGGCGATGCCTCGGTGGTAGTGGCGGGAGGAACGGAGAACATGTCGCGCGCGCCCTATCTGCTGGAGAAGGCGCGCAGCGGCTATCGAATGGGCAATGGCGAACTGATCGACTCCATGATCAAAGATGGTTTGTGGGACGTTTACAACAACGTTCACATGGGCACTTGCGGAGACCGTTGCGCCCAGAAGTATGGTTTCAGCCGCCAGCAACAGGACGATTACGCTGTCGCCAGCTTCCAACGCGCCCTTGCAGCCGCGGCTAACGGCGTTTTCGCCGAGGAAATTGAACCGGTTCAGGTCGAAGCTGGCCGGGAGGTCTTCACCGTCGCCGAAGATGAGACGCCCAAGAAGTTCAACGAGGAAAAACTTCGCAAGCTTCGAGCTGCTTTCGGAGAGAAGGGAACCATCACCGCAGGCAACGCCTCCAGCATCAACGACGGGGCTGCGGCCCTGGTCGTGGTTTCCGCTGAGAAGTCCAAGGCCCTTGGGCTCAAGCCGCAGGCCAGGATTCTTGGCTACGCCACCTATTCGCGCGAGCCCGAATGGTTCACGCTGGCGCCGATTGGAGCGATTGCCAGGCTCTTGCAAAACCTTTCGTTGCAGGCTAATGACGTGGACCTCTTCGAAATTAACGAAGCCTTCGCCGTGGTACCCATGGCGACCATGAAGGAACTGGACATTCCGCACGAAAAAGTCAATGTGCATGGTGGCGCGATCGCTCTCGGACATCCGATCGGGGCCAGCGGCGCGCGGACGCTGGTCACACTGCTCAATGCGATGAAGCAGCGGGGCGCGCGGGTGGGGGTGGACGCGTTGTGCATTGGCGGCGGTGAGGCGGTGGCGATGGCGGTTGAGCTATTCTGAACCAATCCCCCAGAAAAGGGGTAAACGTGCCGCTCTCCCCGCACGGCGACACGGCAGGGCGCACTCGAGAAAGACGGCTCGATCTCATTAACACCCCGCTTCAGCGGGGTGGAGTCCGGATCCTGGAGCTTTTTAACCGTTTCAACGGTTTTCCCTGTGTTTGCCGGGCCGTTCGGAACCTTCTTGGGTGCGCCCTGGGCGGCACGGGTAAAGCGGGACTTTGTGCTGGCTTCTGGAGCTGTTTGTGCTGATCATTGCGCTCTCATGAAAAAGTTCGGACCGCTTCTCCTTGGCCTCCTGTCGTTGACCCAACTGTCGGCTGCGGACAGCCTAATCATTGCTCCAGGCGAAAGCTTGCAGAAGCTGGCAGGTGGTTTCGATTTCACTGAAGGACCAGCGTGTGATGGCCAGGGGAACGTCTTTTTCACCGACCAGCCCAACGACCGCATTCTCAAGTGGAGCATCGAGGGGAAACTCTCCACGTTCATGCAACCCTGCGGGAGGGCCAACGGTCTGTCTTTTGATCATGAAGGCAACCTCTGGGCATGCGCTGATGAAAAGAATGAGCTGTGGCGCATAGCCAGGGATGGCAAGGTAAGCGTTGTCGTCAAGGATTATCAGGGCAAGCTCCTCAATGGCCCGAACGACGTTTGGGTGCGACCCGGTGGGGGGCTGTACTTTACTGACCCCTTCTACAAGCGACCCTATTGGAAGCGCGGGCCCAAGGAACAGGATGAGTGCGTTTATTACCTCGCTGCCGACGAGAAACACCTGACTCGCATTATCGGTGATCTAAAGCAGCCGAACGGCATCATCGGCACCCCGGATGGCAAGACTCTTTACGTGGCTGACATCGGCGCGGGAAAGACATATCGCTACCGGATTGAGCCGGACGGCTCGGTCGCACAGAAGAAGCTGTTCTGCGAAATGGGCTCGGACGGAATGACGATTGATGGCGAGGGCAACATTTATCTCACGGGCAAAGGGGTGTCCGTCTTCGCCTCGTCGGGCAAGAAGATCGAGCAGATCGATGTGGCGGAGGCGTGGACTGCGAACGTCTGCTTTGGCGGTAAGGACCAGCAGACGCTCTTCATTACCGCGAGCAAAGGGTTCTATGGTCTGAAGATGCGAGTCAAAGGGGTGGACAGCCAATAAAAGAGCGGCCCGGTTCAAGTTCCAACCACCGGCGCCAGCCCAGATGGCGTACCTGCGAAGCAAGCTCGGGACTTGGACAGCAATTCTCATTATGGCCGCTTCGATCCGCGCCGGGCAGTCCTGGGACTTACGGCTTCCTTACGCCTCCTTACGGGTTACCTTACGGGTTGGAACTCAAAAACAACCCACGTTTATGCACCTCCTTACGGGTTTACGCCTCCAACACCCCCCAAGAGGGACTTGGAGCTCGGTGTTTGGAGCTTTTTCTCTAAAGTGGAAGCCAGCGAAGCATCCCTCTTTCCAATCCAACGTGCTGCGGCTTAGCCCCCTACGGATCGGGACCTACAGCCGCACCACGCTGCGGATTTTGGCCCGGCGTATGCTGCATAAGACTGATTGTGAAGAGACTTCTCCACAAAATGGTCGGAGACAGGAACGGATTTCACACCCCGTTCATTGCGTGCATCGCGCCCGTGAATCGCCCACCGGGACCAAGGTTCGGGGCCGTGGATGCGGTGCTGATGCTGGCCCTGGTTCTCGGTACAGTGGCCGTGATGCGCTTCGTGTTGGCGCGCTAGGTACGCTTTCTCCGCGCCTTGGGCTTCCTGCGGGCTGGGGACTTTCGGGAATTAGTCCTGGCCGGGACCTTGACGCCTTTGACGGGCGGACCCTCCGGCGCAGGCGCATTTGACGCCGGCTTGGGCGCCGTGTGTTCATGGATCACCTGCCGCATTTGATCGACTTTTTTGTCGATCCCGACTTTGGCCCGCTGGATGCCTTTTTGGCTCAAGTTGATCGCGTCGGTGAGCAGCGAGAATCCCTTCTGGATTCCTTTGGCGTAACTGCCTTCCTTCAGCTCAATGCCCTTGGTTTGGAGGAAACGGTTGAGGTGCTCATACAGTTCGTCTTTGTTGATTGGTTTCATAGTCAGTCGAGTTAACCGCCTCGAAAATCTCACTCCGGAACGCAGCCGACAATTACAGACCTGGACCAAAATTGTAAAGCGCTGGCCGAAACCCCAAGCTCCAAGCATCAAGCTCCAAACACCAAGCTCCAGGGAAGCTCCAAATTCCAAGCTCCAACACGGCGCTGATCAGGCTGCTGTTCACCAACTTGGGGCGCAACCAGATCGTGCGTCGGTCCCTATGACGGGCGGGTTGGAATTTGGAGCTTGATGCTTCTCTGGAGCTTGAACCTTGGTGCTTGGGGATTCTAGGTCGGCTGCTTCTCCATGACGCTGGCACTTGAGAGGGAACGTTGGCAGGATTACCTCATGCCGGCTTATGCGCTGACGATTTTCACCGGGGCATTCCTGCTGTTCCAGGTCCAGCCGCTAATTGGCAAGTACATCCTCCCTTGGTTCGGGGGCGGGCCGGGCGTCTGGACCACTTGCATGTTGTTTTTCCAGGTGGTGCTGTTGGGCGGATATGCCTACGCGCATTTCGCCTCACGCTGGCTAAAGCCGCGTCCGCAGGTCGTCGTGCATCTGGTGCTTGTGGTCGCAGCGCTGGCGCTGCTGCCCATCACGCCGGATGGCTCCTGGAAACCGAGCGGCGGGCAAAACCCGACCCTGCAAATCCTGGAGTTGCTGACCGCCAGCCTCGGTCTGCCGTATTTCATCCTCGCCTCCACCGGCCCCTTGATGCAACAGTGGTTCAGCCTCACGCATACGGGTGCCTCGCCCTACCGCCTTTATGCTCTCTCAAACGCCGGTTCGCTGCTGGCGCTGGTGAGTTATCCGTTTTATTTCGAGACGCATTTCACTCGCAGGACGCAGGCCGCGCTCTGGGGGTGGGGCCTCGCGGTCTATGCTGTCGGCTGTGCTTTATGTGGGTTGAAATTCTGGAACGCGGCGAGGGCCGAGTGCCCCCGAGGTCAGAGGACGGAGGACGGAGGGCGGAGATCGGCCTCCGGCTTGCGGCCTCCGACCTCCGACCTCCGACCTCCGACCTCCGACCTCCGACCTCCGACCTCCGACCTCCGACCTCCCACCGCAACGCCTGACCCTCATCCTTCAACCCTCAAACCTCAACCGCTTTCTCAGCCCTCAACCCGCGACCGGTTCCTTTGGTTGCTGCTGCCCGCCTGCGCCTCAGTGCTGCTGCTGGCGACGACGAACAAGCTGTGCCAGGACGTGGCGGTGATTCCGTTTCTTTGGGTGCTGCCGCTGGCGCTCTACCTGTTGAGCTTCATTATCTGCTTCGACAGCCCACGGTGGTACGCGCGGTGCCCCTTCACGCTGGCGCTCATCGCGGCAATCGTGGCCATGTGCTGGACACTCTTTAAAGGCACGAGTGCCTCACTTTACCAACAATTGGCGGTGTACAACTGCGGGCTGTTCGTGTGCTGCATGGTCTGCCACGGCGAACTCTACCGGCTCAGACCTGACCCACAGTATCTGACCGGGTTTTACTTGATGATTGCCGGCGGCGGCGCGCTGGGCGGGGCGTTCGTGGCCGTCATCGCGCCAATGATCTTCACCGATTATTACGAGCTGCACTGGGGTCTGCTGCTGTGCGCGGCGACTTTGATGTTTGTCTGCGCCCAGGATCAGAAGCCGATCAGCGTCAACCAGTGGCGCTGGCTGGCGTGCGCATTGTCCCTGGTTGCGTTCGCAGGACTTGACTGGTCGCTGGCTCGGCTGGCGGCGCACTACAAGATCGTCGGCAAGGGGTCCATCGTTGGTCTGCGCATCGGACTGTGGGCCTCATTCTTTCTGCTGGCGGGCTCTTGGATCGCGCGCAAGCAGTTCAGGGCCTTTCGGCATTGGCGTTTCGCGGCGTGCGTTTGGTTGACGCTCGGCTCGGTGGCGCTGGGCGCGGTACTGTGGAGAGAGGCACGGAGACTCGGAGGCGGGACAGTTTACACCGCGCGCAACTTTTACGGTGTGCTGAAAGTGTTCGAGTATCGCAAAAACCAACCTGCGGAGCACCATTTCCTGCTGCAGCACGGGCGCATTACGCACGGCCTCCAATTCGTGGACGCGGCAGAGGCTGTCCGGCCAACGACCTATTACGGGGCCGAGAGCGGCATTGGCTTGGCGGTGCGCGCTCTGCCGGCGGCTGACAGGCGTATCGGGTTGGTCGGCCTCGGCACCGGCACGATGTCCGCCTACGGCCAGGCTGGAGACTACCTGCGCATCTACGAAATCAATCCGCAAGTCAAGCAGCTGGCCATGTCCCGGTTCACCTACCTCGCTCACTGTCCGGCGAAGATCGACATCGCTCCGGGCGACGCCCGGCTTTCGATGGAACGCGAGCCCTCGCAACATTTCGACCTGCTCGTCCTCGACGCTTTCAGCAGTGACGCCATCCCGGTGCATCTCCTGACCAAGGAAGCCTTCGCCCTGTACGAACGCCATCTGAATACCAACGGCATCATCGCCGTGCACGTCTCCAACCATTACCTGGACCTCGAGCCGGTGGTCGTCAACCTCGCCCGCCACTTCAAATACCGGCTGGCTTCCATCTCTTTCGATGAAACTGAAGACGAATGGTGGCTGTATTCTTCCACCTGGATTCTGCTGACGCGCAGCCAGGAGATCATCAACGCTCCGGCCATCCGCGCCGCCAGCAGCAAGGTCAACACGAACTCGGTCAAGGTCCCGCTCTGGACTGACGACTTCGCCAGTTTGTTTCAAATACTCAAGTAGAGGCTGTTCGTTGGAGCTTTCCATGAACCGACCATTACAAACGCGCTGCCGACGATTCCCCCTCTCCCCTTCCGAAGGGGAGAGGGCCGGCGTGAGGGGTCCGTTCTTTCGTGCTGGTTCATGGTCCCAATGCGCGCCGAAAATGGCGTGGAGGCTTTCCAGGGTTGAAGCCTCACCACGAACTTCAAGCACAAGCCTGGTCTGGAGCTCATCACAGCGGTCACACTCCTAGAAACCGGCAGCGTTGGCTACCTGACTTTCGACCGTTCATCATGATGAGCACATTGAATTTCATTAGAACCACCAGGCTTTACTTCCCGCACCAAGAGAAATTAAGCAGATGGCCGCCGCCGTTGCCGTTGCCAAACGGTGCTGCCACTGCTGCCACAATCGCGGTTGCCAATCGGATCAATTAACGCCTAAACTGCTGAAGCCGTTCACATCGGATGAATGACCATGACTCTGAGACTCCAAAACCAAGATTGCTTATGCAAACTGCGCGCCGTCAGTTTATCAAATCCAGCCTCGGTTGTGCCCTCGGTATGACGCTGGGCCGAACTCTCTGCTCTGCAGTGGACCGGGCCAATCCGATCCCGATTGGTTTTCAACTCTACACTGTGCGCGGCGAATTTTCCCGCAATGTGCCGCAAACCCTTAAGGCACTTGGCCAACTGGGCTACAAGGCAGTCGAGTTCTGGGGCTATGGAGGAACGCCGAATGTTTATCAGCAATACTCGGGTTCGGAATTGCGCAAGCTGCTCGACGAAAATGACCTCAAATGCTGCGGCATGCACCTGGAATCAAAGGCACTGGCCAAGGATAATCTAAAACGAACCATCGAGAACAACCAGGTGCTCGGTAGCGAGTATCTCAATGTAGCTGCGGCAAAGGAAAAAATGGGGTCCGAGGATGCGATTGCCGAATTGGCAGCCTTCTTGAACGACGCCGCGGCACAATGCCAGCCTCACAAGATGACCGTGGGCTATCATGCACACCCGTTTGATTTTGCGAAGGTTAATGGCCGTTTCGCCTGGGAGATTCTTTTCGGCCGCACACAACCCGAGGTCAACATGCAGATGGATGTCGGCAACTGCCTGGCTGGGAACGGCGATCCCATCGCCATGCTCAAGGAATTTCCAGGGCGCACCCGGACCATTCACATCAAGGAACATCAGGACAAGACATTCGAGAGCGACTTTTACAAAGAGATATTTCGGTTGTGTGAGACCAGTTCCGGCACTAAATGGTATATCGTCGAAATGGGCGGCCCCGAGGGCAACGGCTTTGAGGTGCCGCGGCAAGCTTTGGAAAAACTGCGTCGCCTCGGCAAGTGACCAATACCCTCGGAACAGAAAGGCACCCTATGAAGCCAAACGAAACCGGAACACAACACTCAAGCCTGGCGCCACTCTCGTGCCTCAACTCTGATGAATCGCCAGCAGACACTCAACCACCTGTCGCGCCGATATTAACCAAAGGCGACTCAACCAACTCGAAAAGCCTCTCCAGGCGCAAGTTCATGCTCACGGGCGGCGCGGCGGCGGCGGCCTTTACCATAGTGCCACGGCACGTGCTGGGCGGACCGGGATTTGTTCCTCCCAGTGAGAAGATTACCCTGGCTTACATCGGTTGCGGCACGCAGGGACTCAGGGAGATGCTTGGCATGCTTATGATGCCGCAGGTGCAGATTGTCGCAGTGTGTGATCCGGTCAAGGACAGCAACAATTATGTGGACTGGTCCAAAGATGGCCTCCGCGCAGCTATTGCTGGCGCGCTGGGGAAACCGGATTGGCGGCGCGGAGCACCGGGTATCCCCGGGGGACGGGAGGTCGCCAAGGAAATCATAGAGACCTCCTATGGAAACCAAAGGCGTTCGGACAAATTCAATGGCTGCGTTGCATACACTGATTTTCGCGAGCTCCTGGAGAAGGAAAAGGATCTGAATGCGGTCAAGATCATGACACCCGACCACCTTCACGCGACGATTGCCATCGCTGCCATGAAAAAGGGCAAGCATGTCCTACTGCACAAACCGCTGGCCAACCGGCTGCATGAGGCCCGATTGGTCATCGAGACCGCGCGCAAAACGAAGGTGGCCACACACTTTTTGCCCGCTAGTGACGGCGCCTACATTCGTGCGATCAAGAGCTTGATTGAGGACGGCGCCATTGGCGCCTTGCGCGAAATCCACAACTGGTCGAACCGGCCCGTTTGGCCACAGTATCCGACTATTCCGACGGAGACGCCGCAAATACCTGAAGGCTTTGCCTGGACGCTATGGCTTGGGCCCTCGCTCGACCGGCCATATCATCCGAACTACACCCACGCCGTATTCCGTGGTTGGTATGAGTTCGGCGGGGGCGCCCTGGCGGATATGGGCCACTACAGCCTGTGGCCGGTCTTCAGGCTCTTCGACCTGGACGCACCTATCTCTGTGGAATCACGGCCCAGCCATCTCTGCGCGCTGACGGGCAACGTCGCCGTGAGGATAAAAAACGATTATTCCTTCCCCGCAGCCTGCACAATCCGCTTCAAATTCGCCGCCAAAGGCGACAGGCCGCCCCTGGACCTTTTCTGGTATGACGGCTCAATGAAGCCGCCGACGCCCGAAGAATTGGAAGAGCGTGAATTAGAGCCTGAGGGGATGATGTTCGTCGGCGACCAGGGGAAGATTCTCGCAGGTTTCCACGGTGAGGCCCCGCAGATTCTCAAAGGCCAGAAGTCGAAAGTCAGCGGTAAGAAGTCAGAGGCCAGAAGCCAGAGGTCAGAGGCTGTTGCGCTTTGGGTGGCGGCCATCAAAGGCGGCAAGGCCACCTACGGGGATTTCCTCCTGGCCGGGCCGATTTCGGACGCCTTCAATCTCGGCGCAGTTTCGTTACGGCTCGGGGGCAGGCGGCTCCTGTTCGACAGCGCCAACATGAAAGTCACCAACCTGCCCGAAGCCAACAAGTACCTCGTCCGTGAATATCGGAAAGGATGGGAACTGACGGGAGTGGGGGCCTAATCGGAGTGGCTGGCGGGGCAGACTGGACTGGAAAGACCTCAATGGAATTTTCACAATTAATGTGTCAAATACAATTCAATTCCCAGAAGACTATAAAAAATATCGCCGATTCAAGGGTGGCAATTTACCGCCTTGGATTTTTATCGAGCAGAAAGACTTCAAAGAGTCTTTAGACGCCATAACTAACCAATATCCCTGGCATGACAACATTTATCCATTTGCTATTTGTGGTGGGACTGATGATGTTGCTGTATTCGCAATAAAAGATACAAAAACAGTCGTGAGGATAATCCATTTGGCAACTTCAAAAGGGCTTGAGATTGATGGAGAATACGAGTCGTTTAGTGATTGGCTCCTTGTGGCTATGAAGACAACTATCGCTTTCATCAAAGCATGAAATGGGCTATGGCAATGGCGTTGCGCGTGCTATTGGCAAGCCTTCTTTGCCTTAGTCGCTGGCACGCAGTTTCGCCTCTCCTGCCGTCCATTTTAGCCCTAAAAACGGGCCTTTTTACCACAACACGGACACGAGGAGATTCTGGACGCAGGATTCCTTTGAAGGTAACGGTTCTGGCCCGTCCTCATTGCACAAATATACCTACTGCGGAAATAATAAAATTTCTCTCCTTGGAGCTTCCCACCAGTGAGAGAACACGAACTGATGAGTTCCGCACGCGGTGTGCGGGACTGAAAAAGGTCATCAGCCGCATCACGAAGAAATGACATGAAAAACCAAACGATCCTCAAGAAACTCTCATGGCTGCTGGCGGTAGGTTTCGCCTCAGCCTTGGCGCTCTCAGCGTGCACGAGCACGAGCGAACACCCGAGCCACGAACATCCGACGACGACGAACGCGCCTCCCCGGAGTCCCTAGCAGCCGAAGTGGGCGGTGCAACGGGGTGGCCGCTGATTCGTTACGGTTTTGGGAAAAGGCAGACGATGACTTCGCGACGCATTTTTGTCCTGGTGTGGCTGATAAGCGTGGCTGGGCTAAGGTTGTTCCGTGAGGCGCTGGCTGCAGAGTCGGCGACCGGTCCTACGGCCACCATTGACGACATCGCGGCCGGCATCGAGAAATACATCTCCGAGCAGTCCAAGGCGAGCGGCGGTTACTTCAAGCTTCAACACAACAAGAATGAATTGAGCCTCCAACTGGTCCGGGTCCACCTGGAGTATTTGGCGGATCTGGGCGGGGGAGTCCATTTCGCCTGTGTGGATCTCGTCGGGACCGATGGGCCGGTCTATGACGTGGACTTTTTCATGAAAGGTCCGCCCGGCGCCATGGCGGTGACAGAGAGGAGCGTTCATAAAATCAACGGCCAGCCACTCTATGCCTGGGAACAAAAGCGCAACGGCACCTGGCGCAGAGTGCCCGTCAAGCATGCGCCCAGGCGCCTGCTGGGCGTCGTCAACGGCGCCGACCAGTTTGAATTCGTTTACCGGGCCAAACTGCCGCAGATAACTGGCGAGGCGCACCTCTGGCTGCCCTTGGCCACGTCGGACACCTTTCAGCGCGTCGAAGTCGAAAACATCACTGCACCGGAACAGTGGCGCGAGTTAGATGAGCGCGCTTACGGGTACAAAGTGCTTTTCTGGAATGCCGGACCGGCTGACAGTGGGAAGACCATCGAAATTCGCTACCGGGTCAAGCGTTTCGAGAAGTCGGCCTACGCGGTCCGGGAACCGATGGCGCAAAAGTATCTAAATCCCGAAAGGCTGGTGCCCACCAATGAAACCTTCCGGACCATAGCCTGGCAAGTCACGCGCGGCAGGACAACCGACCTGGCCCGCGCCCGCGCGCTCTACGATCATGTCATCCAAAAACTGCGATACGCCAAGTACGGCGCCGGCTGGGGCCGCGGCGACGCGGTGTACGCCTGCGACGCCCGCTCCGGTAATTGTTCGGATTTTCACGCCTACTTCATCGCGCTGGCACGCGAGGCGGGCATCCCGGCCCGCTTTGCCATCGGCGCTGCCATCCCGTCCGAGCGCGATGACGGCGGCATTGACGGATACCACTGTTGGGCGGAGTTCTTCGCTGAGGGCAAGTGGGTGCCGGTGGATGTCAGCGAAGCCAATAAGAATTCGATCCTGGCCGATTATTACTTCGGCCATCACCCGGCGAATCGGTTCGAGTTGAGCAAAGGCCGCGATCTGATCCTCGAGCCGGAACCGGCGTCCGGACCAATCAATTTTCTGGCCTACCCGGTGATGGAAATCAATGGCAAGCCGGTCAAGGTGCAAACGGAGTTTCTCTTCCGGCGCCCCGGCTAAGGGGCTAACAACACATCGAGCGTGCAACGGCGGCAGCGAAAAACGACGTGGATTTCTTGCTCGTCACTGGTCCCGATTGTTCCTTTACAAAGCCATATACCGCCTGCGCTGGAATCCCCAAGGCGAAACGCTCCCGCTCTAAACGCAAAGCTGCAGGCGCATAGCGGCTGGCGCATGGCGTCCTGCGCTTTGCGCCTCGCGCCTGCCGCTTTGCGCTCAATCGCCATCCGCGCAATTCACTCGCGGCAACCGATGCGGCCAGCCCATCCAAACGTTGAAAACTCCGGGCGAAAAGTTCGCGCCAACGATCCGGGCGCCACGAAGGAACGGCCAATTTGCCCCCAGCAAGCCTTGATCGGTCACCGTGGCTGATGCCCGGACCTGCGGCCAGGGCCGATGCCAGACACGAAAGAAACCAGCCTTGCCGGCCACATGTGTGAATGCGGTGTAGCGTTCCATCAGCCACTCATCCAGCGTGCCGGCCTCGCACTCCGCGGGTTTCGCCCTCGCGTCCAGAACCTCGCGGTAAGCGAGCACGCCTTTGCCGGCGGGATCGGCCGCGTGTCCGCATAACTCGCCCTGCTCACGACCATGCTGGTAGTCAAGCCTGCCGAAGCGATACGGCAACCCAAACATTCGCGGGCCAAAAGCCACGCTTAGGCGATTTGAAAGCCACTCAGCTAGAAAGTAGATCCCGGTCTCACCGCTATGCTGCACGTAAGTCCGCACGTTCAGGAAGTTGTGCGTCCCGATCGGCTTCAGCAGCCATGTCGCCAGGCGCCCGCCCAGACGCGGGCGCAGGCCGCGCATCGTAAAGGCGACGATGCTGACGAAGGCCCTGCCATCTCGCAGATCCAGCTTGAACGGCACCTCGCGCTGCAACGGCTTCGCCGCGACTTCATAATGGATCATTAGCGCCCGTTCCCAGTCGGCAATGAATAGCGGTTCACCCGGAAGCGCCAGCAGACGCTCCCGCGCGGCAACGCTCGGAGTTTTCCGGACCGCAGCTAGTCTGGCGCTCTCCAGCCAGTCGGTCATGGCATTTCGTAGAACGCGCTGAGCACACTTCGTCTTGCACGAACCGCGCGGGCTGCCCGTTCCAGCCGATGCGCTCGACCAAGCCAGACGCGTTCAAAACCGGGCGCGAAATTGCTCGCCGCCAGTCTCGCCTCTTTGAACCACGGGAATCTCGCTCGGAGGAGGCTGTCTTCCTCGAACTCCAACTCAATCGCAGCCTGCAACCAGGGCGGATGCCACGCCCGAAAAACTCGCCGCGGGCCGCCACGGCAGAAAAGGCCGGTGTAGCGTTCCATCGCAAACTCAGCCAGCGACCCGGCCGGACAAGGCTGAAAGGCGGTCTTCCGGTCAATCGCAGCGCGGTAAGCGAAACGCTGGGAGCAAGCTTCCACCCGCGCGACGCCGCGCAAGAGGCCGCTCTCAAGCTGGTGGTCATAGTCCAAAGTAGCGAAAGCGTATGGCAGACCGAACATCGCGCCCGGCAGCCCCACACGAAACGGCTTCGAGAGCCAACCCCAAAGAAACAGCGCGCCCGGCTCATCACGCCAACGCACGTAAGTGCGAACGTTCAGGAAACGCTGCTGGGCGACTGGCCGGAGCAGCCACGCCAGCGCCGCGCGCCGGCACGCGCGAAAGCGACGCATGGTCAGGGCCACCACGCTGACGCAGGCTCTGCCCTCGTGCAGCTCAAGCTCGAACGGCTCAGGCACGTATGGCCGCAACACTTCGGGAGCGAGGACAAAGTGCATGAAAAGCGCACACTCCCAATCGGCCAACAGGAACGGGTCCCCTTTGACCGAGAGCAATCTCCGTCTGGCGGCGTCGCTCGCAGCAGACGCATTGGAATAGCAACTCTGGCGCCTGGGGGAGAGTGGGGAGGCGAGGCCGAGCGCGGTTTCTGACTTCATAATATTTCTGTCATTTCAGTATTAACAGAATTTCAGGCGCAAATAAAAAGCGCCGGGGCCTTCACGCCGCCCTGACGCCCACCAACTTGCGGATTTGACTGCCGAGCTTGACGAACTTCGCCAGCGCGCTATTTGGCCAGCAGCGGATTTGGGCGTACCAGGCGGTTGTTGTCTCGAAAAAGTTGGCCAGGTCCTTGAGGCGCCGCTGGGTATATTGGTCGGTTTCCCGGCTCTCCGCTTCAGCGATGCAGGCGCGGAGCATATTCACGGTGGGGTCAATTTCACGCTTCTTGCGCTCATCGAGCACGATTCGGAACATCTCCCATACATTCTTGAGCGACTCGAAATGGTCCCGCTTGTCACCCAGGACATGCACCAGCTTGACGATGCCCCACCCTTGCAGGTCTTTGAGGCTGGTACTGACATTCGAGCGGGCCACAGCCAGCGTCTCGGCGATGTCTTCGGCGTGGAGCGGCCGAGGCGACAAGTAGAGCAAGGCATGGATTTGCGCGACGGTGCGGTTGATGCCCCAGCGCGTGCCCATCTCGCCCCAATGGAGAATGAACTTCTGTTGGATGGGACTGAGCCTGGTCATATTCTATTTATTCTGTATATTCAGAAAGTACATATTTATAGCAAAGATGCAAGCTTTTTCTTGCCTGGGCGCGTTCAAGATTTACACGTTCAAGATTCAATGCCCTGAATCCCGATCGAGACATGCTTGGTCTCCAGGAAGGCCTCCATGCCTTCCATGCCCAGTTCGCGCCCCCAGCCGCTTTGTTTTACGCCGCCGAATGGCGCCTGGCTGGTCGTCGGGAGGCCATCATTGATGCCGATCATCCCTGCTTCAAGCAATTCCGACAAGCGGAACATGCGGCCCACGTCCCGCGTAAAAGCATAGGCGCTCAGACCGAAGGACGAATGGTTCGCCTGCTCGATGGCCTCGGCTTCAGTGTCGAACGCCGACACTGGCGCCACCGGCGCGAAGGTTTCTTCAAACATGCACAGGCTGCCCTTGGGCACGTCCGCCAAAATCGTCGGCTCGAAAAAGCAACCGCTCCGCTCCACCCGTTTTCCGCCGCATAACAGACGGGCGCCGCCGCGCAGCGCGTCTTCGACGTGTTCGATGGCCTTGGCAATCGCCTCTTCGTCAATGAGCGCGCCGATTTCGGTTTGTGGGTCCAGGCCGTCGCCCACCTGGAGCAGCCGCACCTTCTGGACAAAGGCTCTCAAGAAAGGCTCGTAAATGCTGCGTTGCACGTAGATGCGATTGGCAGCGATGCAAGACTGGCCGCTGTTGCGAAATTTCGCCAGTATCGTGCCCTCGACCGCCGCGTTCAAATCCGCATCTTCGAACACCAGCACCGGGGCGTGGCCCCCGAGTTCGAGCGACAGCGGTTTGATTTGTTTGGCTGCGCCCTCGATTAGCTTCCTGCCAACCTCAGTTGAACCGGTGAAGCTGATTTTCCGGCAGAGCGTGTTGTCGAGAAATTCCTTTGCGATTTCCGCCGCCGGGCCCGCGACAAGTTGGAAAACAGCCGCGGGCAGCTTCACCGAATCCACGCACTCGGCCAAGGCGGAGGCACAAAGGGGCGTGTGACTTGAAGGCTTCAAAATGACCGGGCAGCCGGCCGCCAGCGCCGGCGCCATCTTTCGAACCGCAAGCACCAGCGGAAAATTCCACGGGCTGATGGCGCCGACCACGCCGACGGGCATTTTGACGACCAAGTGGCGCTTGCCTTGGGCCTGGGGCGGAACAATGCGCCCGTACGCCCGGCGCGCTTCCTCGGCGAACCAATGCAAATGGTCAACCGACATCGCCACTTCACCCTGGCTCTGGGTGAGCGGCTTGCCGTTTTCCAGAGTGATCAGCCGGGCGATTTCTTCGCGACGGCGCTGCAGTTCGTTGGCCACCTGGTGCAGCAAATCGCCGCGGCCCTTGCCGGGAAGTTGCCGCCACGGGTCAAAGGCTGCTTGCGCATCTTTGAGGGCTTGCGCGACCCCAGCCCGATCCACGCTGGACATGCGCGCGAAGGCCTCGCCGGTGGCGGGGTTGTTAACGAGAAAAACTTTCTCGGTAATCGTCAGTTCGCCGTTCAAATAGATAGGATAGGTCTTCATTGTTCATTGACCTGCAACAGGGTATCGCGCCGGCAGCGCCGCCTGCAATGAGATACCGTGCGGCGGTGTAATGGGTTCAGTGACGGCGGACTACAACGTTATCGGAGTGCGCCCGTCCTCGGGCGCAGCGAGCACCGGTTGTTCCGATGCGTCCGATTCCATTGGGGCTCGCTCGCGTTCCGACATTGCTGAGCCCGAGGACGGGCGCACTCCGCCGAGGCGATCCCCCGCCGTCGCTAACCCAGTACGCGGCGCGGGGGAGCGGCTCCGGCGGGCTGTTGCCCGATGAACGCGGGTCCCTCTTAACCTTGATTCGCGACCCATTTTACACGCGCGCGGCAAAGGTCTTCGGCGCCTCCAGATTTCAGGATGGAATGACAGTGCTCACCGGGAGCGGTTTGCCTGGAAACGATCGAGACAGTTTCGCCGGCGATGGCTTCGTCCAGGAAGTTAATCTCGAAGCGGCGGACAGTGTAAGCTTGATGAAAATCCACGGGATAAGAATCGAGAATCCAACCAATGTAGCGTGTATTGTTGACATGGCCGTTCAGGTCAAGATCGGAGTAGCGAACGGCGATGGTCGCGGCGGGGGGGGATTCTTGGCAACTCGCCAGTTTCTGAGGCTCTTGGTCCAGGGCCGGGCGATTGCGGGAGGTCTTGACTGAGGACAGCAGATCGGCGGCGCGCTGCGCCCTTCGGGTTACAGCATCGAGCACCAGCCAGGCGCTGGTTGCAGCACCCAGGCGCGTCCCTCCACAATCAAACACCTCGAAATCCCGCATCGCAAAAATGGACTTCGCCGCCCGTGGCCAAGTCCGAATGGTGACGGTTTCGGCCCAGCGCGGGTAGTGTTCCACTTTGACGAGCAGCCGTGAAAGCACCCAGATTCTGTTTTGCCGTCGGAGTTGGCTGTAACCGAAACCCAAAGCTTCAGCGTGATTCCAGGCCGCTTCCTGAAAATAACGGCAGACGGTTTCGAGCGTCGCGCGCCGGCTCAAGCCAACTTCGTAGGAGTGGATTTTGAAATTCTCAGTCCAAATGCCGGGGTTCACATTTGGGGCATTCATCGGTTGACTGGTTGCCTGTCAGACTGGAAAGGAATCGCGCCGGGTCAGGACTGCCTTTGATACACGCGAACGTAATCAATGTAATAGCGCTGCGGGAAAATGTTGTCGTCGATTCCCTTTGCGCCGCCCCAGGCGCCACCGATGGCCAGGTTCAAAATGAGGTACTGGTCGTGGTCAAATGGCCAGGCGTCCGGACCGCTCCTCTCATTGCGATAAGTGAAGTACTTTTGGTCATCCACGAAGAAGTCCAGCCGTCCCGCATCCCATTCCAGAGCATAAACGTGAAGGGCCTCCGAGGCATCGGCAATGGTAATTTGGCTTCCTTTGCCGTTCTTCTGAACGTGGTTGTATTTTCGGGTGTGAACGTTGGCGTGAATGATTCCAGGCTCAAAGCCAACGAACTCCATAATGTCGATCTCGCCGCAGGCGGGCCAGCCGACCTGGCGGCTATTGGTTCCGAGAGTCCAAATGGCCGGCCACGTCCCACGGCCTGAGGGCAATTTCGCGCGCACCTCGATACGCCCGTAGGTCCAACTGACCTTGCCACGCGTTGTCAGGCTGGCCGAGGTGTACTCTGCAAACTCGCGACTGCGCGCGCCTCGCCTTCGGTCGTTCGCCGCGAGATTAAGGTCCGGCGTTCGGAACCGCTCCTTCCGCGCCTCGATAATGAGCATCCCGCCCTCGACCCGCGCGTTTTCTTTGCGTTCGCGCGTGTAGAATTGCTGCTCGTTATTGCGGATGAAACCGCTTTCATAGCCCCATTTGGCCGGATCAGGCAGCCCGGGTTTGTCAAACTCGTCAGACCAAACCAGTTTCCATTGCGGCGCCGAAGCTGGAACTGCTAAGATCAGCACAAGCCAAGCGAGTAAGGCGTATCGCATGATCCGCCGTCTCTGCGCGTTGCCTTTAATACCTGCCAATTTAGTTATGCTGGTCCCGAAGCAACACAATGAAAACCCTTGGGACATAACTCTCGGTAATTGACTCAGAACAGCCCTGTGGATTTCCATTCCGTCCCGATCTTCTGAAATACAGCAATTGCCTCCCCACGCGTCTGAACCGCTCCATCGTCCGTTTCAGTCGAGAACAGAACGAAGCTTGCTTCTGAATCCGAAACGCTCTTGATGCGGTCAAGGCGCAAAACGTTAAGGCCCTCTATTTGATTCTTGAGAAACCCAGCTATCTCGAACTGGGACTTCCCTTCCAGGCGCTTAATCGCCTCTTGCTGTGCTCCAGGCGTAAGGCTGGCAAGAAAGTATCCCACATCACCACTCCTCATTGCCCACATCAGTGTCTGAAAGGAGTCCTGAGGAGTTGCATACCCCGCATAACTCCAGGAATCCCGGGAAAGTGGCTGCTCGGGAATTTTCTCCTGAGCCTGAGAGGCGTTGGCTGGGGACTGTTCGTTTGGCATAGAAGTTGACCGGTTCTCAACCTGGCTCTTAGCTCTCCTAAGCTGGCCAACTTCCGCCCGAAGCCGCAGTAGGTCTGAAAGCTCATGGGCAGTAAGCTTTCGTTGGTTCGCGACCCCAGCAAGACGCGCGTTCTCAGCAGCAAGCTCCTCTATCCGGTTCGCGCTCTGCTGTAGAGCAATTCGGTTCATCTCCAGCTGGGCGAGATAGTGATGCCGCATCACCAGATGAGTTGCCAACCCGGCTGCAAGTAACCCGATCAGAATTATTAAAACGATCGTTCGCATGTGGTCACAGGATAACGGATTTGATACCAGAGCGGAATCCCGCTGAGCAAGCGCCTTTTCTGATGCACTCAAAAGCTGGGCGCATCTTGGCACTGCCACCGATACGGATCGAGGATGGCTTGTAGCGCAGACTGGCAGTCGACCGGCAGTCTGCTGTTTCGCCGAATGGTATCCGAGTTGCGCCCCTTGAAACCTATAACGCCCTGCCACAATCTGTCTCTGCGGTTTATATTCATCTTGTCTTCTCAACCAAAGAGCGCCGGCCATTCTTACGCGATGATGCCATTAGGCAATCCCTGCACGCGTACCTTGGCTCGGTGTCCAAACAACTCGAATGCCCGCCTCTGAAGGTGGGCGGGGTAGAAGATCACCTTCATATGCTCTGCCGCTTTGGGCGCACGATTACTCAGGCGGAATGGGTGAAAGAACTCAAACGGGTCTCCAACCTTTGGCTCAAAGAACAGGGCCGCAGCTATCTCGATTTCCGGTGGCAAGGCGGTTATGCCGATTTCGGAGTTAGCCAGTCGAATCTGCAGCAGGTCATCAGGTACATCGCCGAACAGGAGC
>WNGQ01003096.1_pt1 | contig 21333 bp, 21 predicted proteins | sample 5407661 | NCBI WGS metagenome assembly WNGQ01 (sample SAMN13153382, study PRJNA577476) | soil metagenome | isolation source: 60 cm soil or saprolite under Garry oak tree replicate 2 | place: USA:California | collected 2016-06-15 | reverse complement strand
GCCGGTGACGGCGAATTCGCTGCCCGGCTTCTGGGCCCCGGCCAGCACGAGGCAAGCGAGAATGAACGCCGCGGCGAATAGCGTGCGCCACACCAGGTGGGACGGGTGCGTTATTTTATATTGACCAACTCCAGTTATCGAAGACATTTCTCGACTCCTTTATTAAGCCTGTTGTCGACTTGCTTTCATTTACCGCAGACGCTCGATCTTGAAATAGAGCGAGTAGTCTTCCGTCTCGGCTGAGTAGCGAATCTCGACGACGCCGGTGCCGATGCGGCTCGGCGAAGAAGTTGCCGCGCGCAGCGCAGTATCGAAGGTGAGCGTTAAGCCCTGCGGGACCCAGGTGTCCGGACCTAACATGCCGATGGGCCGGTCGCCTGCCCCCGCAATATCTCCGCCTATGAAGTTACGCCAGACGAAGCCGTAGTCATGGTAGGCTGAGTCGGCAAAGTAATGATTGACGTCTTGAGTGAACTGTGAGCGCAGTTGCGGGTTGTCGCCGTCCCACTCCCAGATGGTCGGGATGATCATCACCAAGTCCCGGCCCCTGTGCACCTCGCCTTCCCACAACAGCATCGGCAGACGATCCGAGTGCGGTTCTCCTGTCAGGTTCCATGGCTCGTTCGTGGGGAAGCGGTCGCCCGTGCGCAGGCCGCCCGCGCGGCTCGCGGACCCGGCCTGAATGCGCGGCGGGTTGGTCTGGTTATTGACGTCACCCATCACGACGCTGACCAGGCTTCGGCGGAGCGTCAGGTTTCCCCGGCCGTGAAAACCGTTATTGCCCCCTAAATTGATGAGGATGTTGTCTTGGCTAAAGCCAGGCCTCCTGCCGACCTCCCAGTAACTGTCGTACTGGGCAACCTCAGCGACGACGTAAACTTCGTCGGCCTTGCCATCCGATTCCAGGATATTGTCATCGGTCTGCCGATTAACAGTGAAGCCGGTTAGTATGACGCGGTAGCGTCCCGCGTCTGTAGAACCAGTGGGCGCGGGCAGGGTCAGAGTGCCTTTCTCTTTCTGGCCGAATGCCACGGTGATACAGAGCAGCAGCGCCGCGCAAGTTATTAACTTTCGTAACTTCATTATCTCCTCTTCCCTCTTCGCACCTGACAGGGACGCCTCGTACCGGCGTCAAAACTGCGAGGTGACGGTGACGTAAATCGCAATTACCAGCTAAGGCTTCCTGAATGCTTTCATCTCTTTCCACCTCAGTTTGGGTACATGTTTTTAACCGCCTCCTCCTCACCGGAGCAGCTTTTTTGCCGCCGGAGCAAAGACTCTGTTAACATCGCCCATACTCCTCCGGGGACTTGCGGCGCGTCTTCAACGTCCTCTCAATATTTTTTGAACGGCTTCTCAACGTCGCTATGTCGAGCGCGGTCAGACATTTCTACAAATTCGGCGGGTTCCAACTGGATGCCGCTGAACACTTGCTTTACAGACAGGACGGCGAGGTCGTGCCGCTCAAGCCGAAGGTGGTCGAGACTCTCGAGCTCTTAGTGCGAGAGAGAGGCCATCTCATCGGAAAGAACGAGCTGATGGAAAGGCTCTGGCCCGATGCAGTGGTGGAAGAGTCGAACTTGTCGCAAAACATCTACCTGCTGCGAAAAGCGCTCGGCGCGGACGCCGGTGGGCGCAACTACATTGAAAACGTTCCGAAGCGAGGCTACCGCTTCATAGTTGAGGTCGAGGAGATAATTATCGAGAAGTCCGCGAGCGCCGGCACCGCGCTTGAGGAAAGCGAGAAGAAAGAAGATGGTGGGGGTATAACGGAGCAGCCTGCCGAAAACCGGGCTGCCGCGCCGAGCGTTTGGGAGGGTCCGACGCCGGCACGTTTAGGCTGGCCTAGAACGTCTTTGTTGTTGCTGGTGTTGGCGTTGTTGGGCGGCGGACTGATCTTCAGCCTCATACGCTTCGCCCATCGTCCCGGACGGGACGGGGAGCGCCAGGTGGCACTCCCGTTCCAGAACATCAGGCTTAAACGCATCACCGAAAGCGGCGACATCTCCGACGCGACCATCTCGCCCGATGGCAAGCAGGTCGCTTACAGCACCAACAAGAACAGCATCTGGATGCTAAATCTGGCGACCGGGAGTCGCCTCCAATTGTTAGCTGAATCCGAAACGGAAGGACGCGCGGGTCTTTCCTTTTCGCACGACAGTAACCGTCTCTACTTCTACAGCGATGTCAAAGGAGCGAAGGCTCAACTGATGCGTGTGCCCGTTTTGGGCGGGCCGGCGCAGAAGCTGATTGAAGATTTCTGGACGGCCGTGGCGATCGCGCCCGACGAAAAACAGTTTGCGTTCATGCGCCAGTACACGCAGCAGGGCGAACAGGCGTTGATCATTTCAGACGGCAGCCGCGAGCGCGTGGTGGCAAAGCGCAAGATACCGGACTACTTCGGACTTTGGGGCGAAACGGTGGCTTGGTCGCCTGACGGACGACGTCTCGCCTGTATCGAGGCATTGCAACACGGCAACGCATCGGTTATCAGCGTTGTCATTGTCAATGCGGCTGACGGTGCGCAGGTGCGTCTACCGAACCAGGGTCGGAACTGGAATTATCTTGACGACGTGACATGGCTGCCGCAAGGCAACGGGCTGCTCGTCGTGGCACGTGAGGACTTCTCATCCACCTTTCAAATCTGGCGGGTCGCTTTTCCCGAAGGGGCATGGAGCAAAGTCACCAACGATCTAAATGACTATGCCAAAGTTTCGGTTTCCGCTGACGGCAGCCGGTTGCTCACGACGCAGCGGAGCGACTTTTCCAACCTCTGGCTGCTGGCGCAGGGCGACCTTCGGCGGGCCCGCCAGATAACTTTCGGCAACGGCCATACGGATGGTCGCGGCGGCCTCTCATGGACGCCGGACGGCCAACTTGTTTTCGCCTCGAACGCGAGCGGCTCGCCGGAAATTTGGATCGTGGATGCCGACGGTAAAAACCTGAAACAACTGACCTATGGCAGCGAAGCAAGCACTCAACCCTTCGTCACGCCCGACGGGCGCTATGTCGTCTTCAAATCTTACCGCGACAACAAGCCGCATATCTGGCGAATGGAGATAGACGGCACAAATCCTGTGCAGCTGACCGATGGTGTGGGCGAGGAATGGCCAGTGCTCACGCCCGACGGGCGCAACGTAATCTACACTTCTCTTTCCACGCCATTTTCGACCCTCTGGAGCGTCCCCGTAGCGGGCGGCGCTCCCAGACAATTGACGGACAGGTTTGCCACCTGGTTTGCCAACGTCTCGCCTGACGGGAAGTTGCTGGCCGCCAATTGCTACAACGCAGAGTCACAGTCCCCCTGGCAGCTAAGCATTTTTCCCATCACTGACGGCCAGCCGGTTACCAGCTTCCCCAACACGACATGCCGCGGACTGCCGCGCTGGACTCCCGACAGTCAAGCCGTCGTATACATGGATAACGCCAACGCTTCGATCTGGAGGCAGCCGCTCCATGGCGGCGCGCCCGTTAAGATGATTTCTCTGATGCCGAAGGAGCGCATTTATAACTTCGCCTTCTCACCGGACAACACACAGCTCGTTATTGCGCGCGGGCGACCGCAGAGCGACGCGCTGCTGATCGAGGACATAAAATAGATCGTGCCGTCCGCCCACACCTGTCGGAAGCCAGATAGTAAGCGGGAGCTCGCCCATAACAAAAAGGGCTTGCCCTTACCCTGGTACCTTACCCTTAAAAATTGAAGCAGAGGCCGAACTGAACTGGCGCGGATCAAAAGCTGCACTGAGTTGGCGAAAGGTTGCATTCGCTGATCGTTCAGCTTGTGATCAATTCGCGCGAAGAAGTTGGTCTTGTCAAGACTCGCAGGGTTTGACTCCTGTCGAAATGTGATGGTCGCGTCCTCGCAAACCTCAGCGACTGCGCTGTGAATCTGCGCGTCCTTGTAGAACTTCTGCTCCACCGAGCAGCTTCTCTTTTTAGTTTTGGCTGCGAACTGTGTAGCGTACTAAACTCCAATTTCTTGTGACGCCGTTGTGACTTAGCTACAGATAGATTCGCATGGGTAGCGTGAAGCTCTATATAGAAGAATATAAAATCCTCAGAAAATCGTCGTGGCTGCAACCTCTGTCATGTCAGTCAATTAATAAAAAGAGCAGAGCCGCGTTCGCAATGCGGAGGCCAGGGGTTCGATCCCCCTCTGCTCCACCAATAGAATCAATGACTTAAGGCAGGGCAGCGACCCTGCCTTTTTCATTTGTCACCGATTCGTCACTTGACGCGATCGGACGCACCAAATTTTCAACTGCTCGGCGCTTCGCCTCGTCGGTGGCGTGGGTGTAGCGCAGAGCCATTCGAACATCGGACCAACCGAAGATCGCAGCAAGCGTGAAAGCATCCGCTCCGCAGTCAGCCATCCGAGTGGCTGCCGTATGACGCAAGTCATGAAAGCGGAAATCTCTGATTCCTGCCTCGCTCTTCGCCAAGTCAAATCGACGCTTCACGTCGACCAAACGTCCCTTCGTTTTTGGACTTGGAAAGACATATTCGCTTGTCCGCGATAGCCCTTCCAGCGCTTCCTTCTCTCTCGCCGGAATAGAAATACGCAGTTTGCGGTCTTATAGCGTAGGGCTAATTGTCAGAGAGACGGGCAGTGAACAAGTTCTCTAATTTCGAAAAGGTAGCCGTGCTGCACCTGTCAGCCGCTTACAATCTGGCGCGCCGGATGACGCGCAAAGACACTGCGCTGAGGATGTTGTGCAGGAAGCCTACATGCGCGTTGAAATTCTTCGGGGGCGATTCACTGGAGCAAGGCCGGCATCACTTTTTGGGTGACGTCGGATCTCAGCATGGCGAGCTCCGTGAGTTTGCGCAGTTGGTTAGAGAATGAAGTAAGGGTATCTGACCAGGCCGCGTCGACAACAACCGAGCTCGCTCGGAATCTTTAGTCTGAAAGGTAGGGTAAAATGTCGCCGATCCGAGGTGTTTACGAGGTAGCAATTCGCGTTAAGGATCTTCAGTTGTCCGAAGTTTTTTACCGGCAAACCCTTGGCCTTGAAGTTGGTCTCAGGGACGAACGCCGCAGGTGGCTATTTTTACGCGCCGGTGGTCAGGCGGGCATGGTTGTGCTCCAGGAAGACAAGGGGACGTGGCCTACACAACACTTTGCTTTCGCCGTTGAGGAGGCAGATATCGAAGCTGCCGCGGCAGCCCTGCAGCAGCGCGGCGTGGCAGTCCAGGGACCGGTGTATCACGATTGGATGCCGGCAAAGTCTATTTACTTTTCGGATCCGGATGGTCATGATTTAGAGTTCTGCGCTACGGTGCGTTAAGGCTAAAGGAGTCGTACGATCGATGCTGGAATCAGAAGCCGCGGGCTTCGCTCAAGAATGGATCGCGACGTGGAACAGTCACGACCTCGAACAAATCCTAACGCACTATAGCGACGAGGTACTGTTGACCTCGGTCGAGAAAATCCTCGGTGATGGCCAGCGTTTTCTTCCTAATCAGCTATCTATTGAGCCGCTATGGTGGTTGATAATTCGATTACTTGACCGGCGCGAAGTACTTTGCTCCTGAGTATTTCGCCCGCTTTGAGCCGGTTCAAACTGGCATAAATTTGATCGACAGTACCTTCGGCCACGGTCACCTGTATTCCATTTATTTCAAGAAGGACATCGCCCCCAAGAAACATATCTTCACCGGCGACTGATGTACGCAGAGTTCCTGCCCGCACACCTTGACGCCATGCCGTTGAGCCTTCTGAGACATGTTGCACCAGAATACCTGCCGGTTGAGGCAGATTCAGCGCTTTAGCCACATCGCCCTCGATTAGGATTCCATCGAGACCGAACCACAAGGAGTTTTGCTCTAGAGCCTGACGTGCCGCTTTTGATGTTACGGCGAATCCCAAGCCTTCTGAACCGCCGGAGCGGCTGAGGATATTGGTGACGACGCCAATCACTTCGCCCTTCATATCGAACATCGGGCTGCCGGAGTTTCCGCTGTTGATTGCGGCGTCTGTTTGGAGTAGCTCTGCGGCTCCGGGAAGACTCACGATGCTGTGCGGCGCGTAACGAGCGCTTACATGGCCCACGGTGAGTGAATGACTGAGTCCGTACGGTGACCCGATAATGAAAATCTGGTCACCGACATCGACCTCGTTTGAATCGCCGATAGCTGAAACCACAGCATTTGTTGGTACTCGGTCAATTTGCAGTAGTGCGACATCGGCTGAGGTCGATATTGCAATCACATGGGCAGGAACAAGTTGCCGGTCAAAGAATTCAATGCAAATCTGATCAGCTGCCCGGACCAAATGTGCGGCAGTCAGGATCTTGCCTTCCGCTGAAATCAAAACACCGGATCCAAAGCTGGGCAAACTGACCAGGCTTTGCTGCGGATCAGAAGATGGTGTTTTCTGTTGTACGCGAACAATAACTACTGATGGATTCACCTTGCGATAAGTCTCACTGATCTGCTGAGCGTCCACACGCATCGAAATTCCTGTGCCGCAAAGAACAAAAGCGACCAGGATCAATCTACGACTCATATTGTTTCCCCCCCAATCGATTTCAAAGTATCGATCTCCCAGATTAGAATCACCTTCAGGCTGCAGGAGTGTTCTTTCCGCTACGCGCGCCCTTGGCCAGAGAAAACGGTAATGTAACTCTACTCGAGCGAGCGTTTCTTTTTGACTTTGCTTCTGATGTTGGTTGAGGCAGGCCGTTGACCAGTGAGCCGCCCGCGTATTTCATAAAGACGAGCTTGCCTTTCTCATCACCTATGTCTACATAAACCACGTCGCCTGATTGCATCTGTCCGGTTGCGATTAGGCTGGAAAGTGGATAAACAAGAAAGCGCTCGATGGATCGCTTGACGTGGCGCGCCCCGTACCTGAAATCGAGACCTTCTCTGAGAAGCATGTCCTTGGCCGCGTCGGAGCACTGCAAAACAAATTTCGCTCCCACTGAATGCATGATGCGGTCCTGTACGGCCTGCAGCTCCAGATCGACAATCTGTTGCAAGTGATACTGCTTCAAAGGTCGGTAGACGACCACTTTATCGATGCGGTTCATAAACTCCGGAGAAAACTTTCGCCGAGCCGCTTCCAGGGCCGAGTGATAGATTTTCTGTTCTACTTCGGTTTCGCCTGTATTCAGGGAAAAATGAGCAGGAGCAAAACCGATCCCGCCTGTAATCAGTTCTGATATTTCCCGCGCGCCGAGGTTAGAAGTCATCACGATCACCGTTCGCGAGAAATCCACGTGTTGATTGTCGCCCAACGTTAATGTCGCTTTGTCGAGGATGCCCAGCAGAAGTTGCCACAACGCATCCGAAGCTTTCTCGATTTCGTCAAAGAGCACGAACGAAAGCCTGGTATCTTCAGTGTGATGGCGGTCCAGGTTTTCCTGCGACAACACGGGATGAGTCTCGCGGTGGCCCAGATATCCTGGAGGAGACCCAACCAGCTTTGCGATTTCGTGGCTGTGCTGAAACTCCGCGCAATCAATCTTGAGGACGACGTCTCGCGCACCCAATAATATTTCGGCGGCTGCTTCCACTGTGTGTGTCTTGCCTGAGCCTGTTGGTCCCAGGAAGAGCAGGGCGCCGAGAGGGCGATCTGGCTGATTCATGCCCGCCAGGAAGATCTGGTACAAGCTGCTCATGGAGCGAACCGCTCGCTCCTGACCTATGATGAGTTCGGATAATCTCTCCTCAAACTCTTCGACCTGGAGGCTTTTTTGCTCTGGGTCGAGAAAAATGGAATATGCCGGATTGAACTGGCCTGGCGATGTATTAAGCTGGCTTTCAATTGTAGCAATCATGATCAGCTCCCTTTTAGAAACATTCTCGGTTACTTTTTTGCAGCGAGTTATCCAGTTCCATGGGCCTTTGCTCTTTTGCTCGGAGCTCCTTTTGTTACGCCCTCCCCGTCGGGGCGATGTGGTAGTGATCCACTTTTGCCCCAACCGGAGTGCATCCTAACTTGACAATCAGAACAAGCTGGCGACGATCTCTACCGTCTCGACCTTCGTCACTTTTCCAGACAGATTGTTCTGCTGGGTTTGTGCTAATTGCCGCCGGATAGTTCGCTCGCTGCGAGACTCCGACAATTGCGTCCCCTCTTGTTCACCACTTGTCCAGATCTGCTCAAGGAAGTATTGGTCGCCGTACTTGTGGAAGACCAAAATCGACTCGTTCTTAGGCGTCAGAACTTGAGCCACCGAGGTTGACTGAAACATACGTGTACTGGAGTCCTCGCTCCTAACCAACATCGTCCGATTATCAGCAATCCCCGATAAACGGCTGAAGGTGTATTCGCCAGCAGCAAGCTTCTTATCACCAAGGCTGAAGTCAAAAGGGATTTTCGCCCTGATTGGAACACTGAGTTGCGCATTCGCCGATGCGACCGCCGCGCAAAGCGTGAACATCGAAACCAGACTCAATATCGTGAGCCTTTTGATAACTTTCGTTTTCATACAATCTCCTATTTGTTTTCGGCGAGCGGCGGCCAATTGACTGCCCCAAACTGGGCCCACCTACGTTTAACTTTTCGAGAGCAAAGTTGGTTCTCTCATTGCACTGATCCAGGCGCTATCAATCGCGAGTTGTCTTCAAACCTGACAAGCTCTTATCGCCTTCTGCTACTCCATACCGCGAGAGCACGCAAAAAATTCCAGGAGTGGGTGAGATTTAGCGGCGGGAATAAATTGGTTAGTGAGTGGGTCTTATTTCAAATGATGAAGGCGGGTTTGGATCGATTGCGGTGCGCAACCGTCACATTCGTCAGATCCGCAAGGGTTAGAAGGCAACGTTAACTTCCACCACGGCGCATTCGACGGCCTCTCCGCAACCACACCGGGCGCCGGTCCAATCAAGTACGGGAGGGCGACAAGAACCACAGACAGTTCTAGTTCTGCAGGTCGGAGATTCGTCCATTGCGTAATGGGCTCTCTGCCTTGACTTCATGCCCTCCGTGAAACAAGATCCAGTCCCATTTGGAGATTGGTTCGCTGTTGAGGTTCCGCCCCTTGCAGGCGAGCGAATCCTTAAGTGGCACAATTCGAGCTTTGGAAGTCGCCTATGGTTTTTCAGTTGTTCTCGGCGCCGTCCCTCGGGCGCGTGTGCTGGCTTGTTAGTCGCTGCCGCTCTGACTGAACGAATCCAGGTTTAGTCGAGCAGCCGCGGAAAGAAATGACATGCCGTCGGCTGTGCCAAATAGGGGAAAGCCGCAAAGTCACTCTTCTTCAGAGAACGCCACGGAGCGTAAGCGAACGGAGGAGGCCCTGCGGAAGAGTGAGGAGCGGTGGCGATCTGTCTTTGAGAATTCGGCCATTGGCGTTGCGCTCACTGATCTGAATGGCCACTTCCTGGCCACAAACCCCACTTACCAAAAAATGCTGGGTTATACGGAGGAGGAATTCCAAACGGTTTCCTTTCTCGAGATTACTCATGAGGACTACCGCGAGGCTAACTGGGCCCTGGTTAGGGAACTGCTGGAAGGAAAACGAGAGCAGTTTCAAATCGAGAAGCAATACCGCCGGAAAGATGGCAGTCTTATCTGGGTAAGGAACAATGTCTCTCTCGTTCCGGGTACTGAGAGCATGCCGCGATTCATCATGGCGCTCTCAGAGGACATCACTGAACGGAAACAGGCAGAAGAAGCCCTGAAAACAAGCGAGGAGCGAGTTCGTCTCATTCTAGATTCCGCGGCTGAAGCAATCTTTGGTTGCGATCCGGAGGGCACATGTCTCTTCTGCAATCAAGCAGCAGTTCGCTTCCTCGGTTACGATGAGCCCGCTGAATTGCTAGGTAAGAACATGCATGAGCTCGAACACCACACTCGCAAAGATGGGACTTCGTTTCCGATCGATGACTGTCCCATTTATGTAGGGTTTCATGAAAATCGGGGCGTCCATATTGACGATGACATTTTTTGGCGAAAGGATGGGACCAGCTTCCCGGTGGAGTATTGGTCCCATCCCATGCTGCGTGATGGCAAAACCGTCGGCGCCGTCATAACCTTTCTCGACATCACTGAGCGGAAAAAGGCGGAAGAGGCGCTAAGAAACAGCGAGCAACGGAAAAGCACTCTTCTTGAGATCAACAATGCCATCATCAACAACCTCACGCAAGAAGCGCTTTTCGCTTCGGCCTATGAAGCTATTCGTCGCGCCGTCTCCTTCGACCGGGCTGCCTTCCTTCTTTATCGGCAGGAAACGAAGACCCTTAAGCTTCTCTCAATGGATAGCGACACTGAGTCTGAGTTCTTTCGTCTGGGAAAGGAATACGATCTGCAAGAGACCCGTATTTCAGCGTGGGTTCTTGACCGTCAACAAGCGGTCGTGCGTGGCGATCTCGAAAAGGAAAAACAGTCCGCCGGCGAGGAGCGTCTTGTCGCTGAAGGCATCCAGTCCTATTGCGTGGTTCCGCTCGTGGCGATGGGCAACAGCATCGGCACTTTTACAGTATGGAGTGAGACAAAGAACCGATACTCCCAGGCAGATGCCGAGTTGCTGCAGGAAGTCGCGAATCAGGTCGCATTAGCGATCGCAAACATGAAATCGTACGAAGAGATCGGGTCGTTAAAAGCAAGGCTTGAGAAAGAGAATGTCTATCTTCAGGAGGAGATCCGCACCGAGCACAACTTCGAGGAGATCGTGGGCAGTAGCCCAGCCCTGCTCGCACTTCTGCGACGAGTCGACCAAGTCGCGCCCACCGACTCCAGTGTGCTCATTTATGGAGAGACAGGGACTGGGAAGGAACTCATCGCGCGGGCCATTCACGACCGGAGCGCGCGTAAGAATCGTCCGCTGGTAAAGGTAAACTGTAGTGCCATCTCTGCGGGTTTGGTAGAGAGCGAACTCTTTGGGCATGTGAAGGGTGCTTTCACCGGTGCCTTTGGGCGGCACATCGGCCGCTTCGAGCTCGCCGACGGAGGCACAATCTTCCTGGACGAAGTGGGTGAGTTGCCTTTGGAGACTCAGGTTAAGCTGCTGCGCGTTTTGCAGGAACGCGAGTTCGAGCCGGTCGGTAGCAGCCGTTCTGTGGGTGTTGACGTGAGGATCATCGCCGCTACAAATCGAAATCTTCAGGAGTCTATTAGCGCCGGCAGTTTCCGCTCAGATCTCTATTACCGATTGAACGTTTTCCCGCTTGAAGTGCCCCCGTTGCGTGAGCGTCGTTCCGATATTTCTCAACTCGCTATGTTTTTCCTTTCTCGATATTCCCGCAATCTCGGTAAAAGGATAGAGGGCATCTCGGCGGCGGCGACGGAAAGGCTCATCCGCTACTCCTGGCCCGGCAACGTTCGGGAGCTGCAAAACGTCATCGAGCGAGCTCTGATTCTTTCCCAGGGACCGATCCTCGAGTTGGACGCGGATCTGACTCCTGTTTCTACGCCCGAGATTCTTCCTCATGCTCCGTCAGAGGCTGCCGCAGAGACGCGGTCCGGGGAGCCACCACTTTCAATAGTTCCGACTCTGCAAGAGGTTGAACGCGCCCACATCCTAGCCGTGCTGCAGCAAACTCGCGGGGTGATCGAAGGTGCAAGCGGCGCCGCGAAGACCCTTGGCATGCATCCGAATACGTTGCGACACAGAATGGAAAAGTTGGGAATCAAGCGCTCCTCCACCCACCGCATATCGTAGCTCGCCTACCAAACACTAATCTCTTCAACTACTAAATATCGTGGATCGCCGTGCTGATCCTTCCTGCTTCTTCGCATTAGCTGTACACATTTTCTCCCGCTAATTCTTACGTCGCAGATAATTAGCGCGACGCAAGATTCGCTGCCCGTTTCAGTGGCATGCGGCCTGCTCTGTTTGGAAGCCCGTAGCATTTCTCCGCCAGAGAAATGGTACGTGCCGAAGAACATGACGGTCGTGTCGCCGGACCAGAGAGTTACTCTGAACCGACTCGCCGCCGGTTCAAATCAAATTGCTTTCTAAACAGAAAAGGAGAAAAGAATGAACAAGCTCAAGAGTTATTTTTCCGGAGTTGATCGGAAAACAAAAGCGCGAAAGTCCAGAGCGCGCCGGCTATTGGCAACAACAGCCGTTCTGGGTCTCGCTATTATTTTCACAGCCTTGGCTATTGGAGCTAACGGCCAGGAGCTCATGCCCATTGACATCGAGTCAGCTTCAGATTCCTTCGTGGGTCAGGACAATACAACGCTCGATTTTGTTGCACCGACTGTGTTCCAGGCTGCCGGGCCAAACGCCGCCTCGATTCAAAGCTCGGTCGATGCGTTCCGCGATGCCCTGGGAAACCCTAATAACGGCAACGCTGGGTCACTCGGGACCGGTCGCCGGGAGATCAATTGGGATGGAGGCGGGGCCAACGACACTACTACTGCTCCAGTAACCCCGTTCAACGTATTTCTGAATACCAGAGGAAGTCAGTTCACCACACCTGGGATCGGGCTCTCCCAGGCGCCGCCGTCGGGTGGACCGCAGGGCGGCCTCGCTGGCCTCTTCAACAACCCCACGTACGGCACTATTTTCAAAACCTTCAGCCCTTTGCGCTTGTTCACGCCGGTAGGAAGCAACATCACCGATACACTGTTCTTTCTGCCCGGCTCAAATGGAAGTGTTCCAGCAACTGTTACCGGCTTTGCCGCGGTCTTTACCGACGTCGATCAACCGGATGGCAGTGGCCCCGGCACAAAACGTGGTAACCGCAAATCCAGCACGCTGGTGGAGTTTTTTGGCGTTGATGGTCAGCTGTTATACAGCAGTTTCGTCCCGGCCTCGCCTGGTGATGGGGGGCTGTCTTTCCTGGGGATCAAGTTTAACGATGCGCGGATCGCCAGCGTGCGGATCACGGCAGGCAATGTAGCCCCCGGTCCGGACGATGACCAGGAAAATGACATCGTCATGATGGATGACTTTATCTATGGCGAGCCCCACGTGCTTCCTTAAAAGAGCAAACAGAGGGCGAGCGATCGGGAGTGGGCGCTAAGGCATGGTCTTGGCGTCCCTAACTCTTTCTGGCTTTGGAACTCGGATTATTTCCTGGAAAAGGAAATGGAAACTCTTCGAACTCTTCACTGCGGAATGGCCGGCAAAAGCCTCTACAGTCACCATTCAACTTACAGATCATTCCCAGACCGGAACAATGTGCACACGGGGCCCTGGTGCCCCACAGCTCCAACCCCAGCCGAAAGTCTTCCTGCCGCACGAGATGTGCCTGGTAAGCGAAACATCCAAAACAATCAAACCAAAATGCTTTGCGAAACAGAATCCAGAGTTGGGATCAAGCAACTGGCCACCGAATACGGTAGGCCGCCAGCAAAACGCGCGTCTCTTTAACTACCAAATATCGTGGATTATGTGCGGATTCCCTCTGCCCTTCGCAATCTCCATACCTGTTTTCTCCCGCAAATTCTTGCGTCTCCAATAATTAACGGAGAGCCAAGTTCGCTGCCTGTTTCATGGCACGTGACCTGCTGTATTGCGAAGTGCTTAACATTTCCCAGAGAGAGAAATGATGAATGCTGAAGATCACAAGGGTTGCGTCGTTGAACCACGAAGTCACTCTGCAACTGGATGGGCGGGTGGCAGGGCCGTGGGTGGGGTTACTACGCCAGTCTGCCGAGTCTGTGTTAGCAGAAGGCGCGCGGCTCACGCTTGATTTGCAAAACATCGCCTTCGTCGACTGTGAAGGAGTTGGACTTATCAGAGGTCTGATAGACCACGGGGTTCGACAAGTAAATGCTCCGCTCTTCGTGGCCGAACAGATCAAGACGTGTTGGGATGAAGACGAATAAGTCGAGAGGGAGCACAGTCCAGGCGACGTAGGCTACTAATTAAGAGACAGCTCAGGCCTAGACGATTCAAAGCGCGGAAAGCGTTGGCGAGATGGTGGGCCAATGCCACGGCGCGCAACGCATGGAACTCGTGTCTAACGAGGGCCCACTAAGCCAAATTTGGATGAATGATTGAGAAGCGTTATGGAAAGCCAGCTCGAGAATTTTGAAGAAGTCGTGTTGCCGCATCTGAGGGCCGCGTACAATCTGGCCCGCTGGCTCACGCGGGACGAAGCGGATGCCGAAGACGTGGTCCAGGAAGCTTACCTGCGCGCCTTTAAACACTTCGGCAGCTTTCACAGTGGCGACGGCCGGCCCTGGTTGCTCGCGATCGTTCGGAACACCTGCTACACCTGGATGCAGCAAAACCGCTCGCCGGAATTGACGGTCCCCTTCGATGATGAGCTGCATGAGATTGAGAGCAAAGATTTGAATCCGGAAGCCCAGTTACTGAAAAGCGCAGACACCCAAATGGTCAGAAAGGCGCTGGAAGACTTGCCGGTCGAGTTTCGCGAAGTAATCGTTTTGCGAGAATTCGAAGGACTATCCTATAAACAAATCGCGGACGTGGCGGAGATTCCCGTAGGAACTGTGATGTCCCGCCTTGCGCGTGCCCGTAAGCGTCTCCAACAAAGCCTTGCCGGTCGCGAGCACAAAAGGACATCAAAAAAGTTAACGGTCGGAGTATTCTGATCTCATTATTGACTTTGTTGCACCAGGCGCGCGAACTCACGCAGCTCAACATTGTTCAGATCCGATATTGCCCAAAAGTTCATACCTGAGCCGCTCCAATGAATCAGGTTGTATCCCTGACTCTGGATCGCGACTTCTCCGGTCGAGCCAGCTTGCTCGGCCGGCCAGATAAACAGATTGATGTAATGCAAGCGGCGCTGGTAAATGAGTGTGGCCACAGGTCTGTAATTCAAGTATTCCAATCGGCCCCCGTAGAGACGAAAATCCTGACTGGCAAAGTCCTTAACCGGAGGAGCGAAATCAACCTTACCGTCGAACCAGGGCTTGACTGTGTGCTGATCTGAGGAGAGCACATCGGTGAGATGACCTGGCATTTGTAGCGAGCGCACATGATCCGAGACGACCTCCTGAGTCAGAAGCTCGTCGCCGGAAGGACGCATAAATCTGGGCGCAAGTCTCCACGCGACCACCCCGATCAGGAGCATAAACGCCAGCGAAGCGCCTACCGTAAGCCAACGCCAGCTGAAGGTGAGCTGGGACACTTTGGGTCTCGCCTCCTTCCGCAATGACGACTGAATGCGCTTTTTCAGCTTCTCTGGAGCGGCGTAGTAGAGCGAGTCATCCTTCAAAGATGAACGCAACGTGGTTTGGCTGCGATACGCGAGCGCGCAGGTTTCGCATTCCTGAGTGTGCTCCTCAACCTCCAGACTTCGGACCAGGTCCAGCTCGTCATCTAAATAGGCGTGAATCAATTCTTGTGCTCTTTGACAACTCAACTTAGAACCTCCTCGGGTCGGTGATTTGTTACGCTCCATCCACGTGTAGCAGGTATTTCGCGCAATCGCCAACAGCCACGAGCGCCCGTCCTCGCCAAGGAAACCGCCGAAGGACTTGAATGCCGCAGGTAGAACTCCTGAACCACGTCCTCAGCATCAGTGTCACTGCGCGTCAGCCACTGCGCCAGGTTATAGGCGGCGTCAAGGTGCGGTAAGATTGGTTCCTCAAAACTGGCGAGTTTGTCTTGCTTTTGCAATCGCTCTTCCTGGTTGTCTCACTACCCCATCAACTATTAAGACCGGTCTCTTGCCACTTTTATTCCCGCTCTAACCAATCTTTTTCCAGGGAATATTGATCGCGGAAAGACGGTATAGCTTGGTGAAAGCCGCTCGGGATCTATAACGAGAATTAAGGACGCCTTTCCGAGATCACCACGAGCCGCTGAAAGTGAAATCCGGTCGAGAAGAATTATGTTGGCAGACAATCCGGTCAAGGAGGAAGGAATGATACAAGGTGATTTACCGCATTTCGAGGAGCTCTTCAAACTTCATCACGGAAAAGTCTATGCCGTGTGTTTGCGGATGACTCGGAATATTGCGGAGGCGGAAGATCTGTCACAAGAGGTCTTCGTTCAGGTACTTCGCAAGCTGGGAACCTTCCGCGGGGAAAGCGCTTTCAGCACGTGGCTGCACCGCCTGACAGTTAACCATGTGCTGATGTACTTTCGCAAAAATCGCACGAGAAAAGAGCAACTGACCGAAGACGGCGAACTGCCGGAGCGCACAATCAAGGGTCGAAACGTTCTAACGAACTTCCCAATACTTGATCGGCTCGCGCTGGCCGAGGCGATTGTCAAACTGCCTCCTGGATATCGCGCTGTCTTTGTCCTTCATGATGTTGAAGGCTTACAACACCTCGAAATCGCAAACATCCTGGGTTGCTCGGTTGGAACATCCAAGTCGCAACTGCATAAAGCTCGGATGAAAATGCGTTGGCTGCTCAGGCAACCAGCTGATCCCAGTCTGCGACAACGTCTCGCGGTGTCAACTTGAATTTAGGGAGGACTATAGAATCATGAAGCAGACTTTCATCCGCATAATTGTTGCTCTTATGATGTGTGCTGTGACGAGTTTTATCCAATTTACCCAGCTTCATAGTCATTTCCAGAACGCTACAGGTACACTGAGACTGATCCTCGCCTCTGTCCTTTCTCCTCTCTTGTACAGTTTTCTGGTTAAGCTCACAGCAGGCTGGGCTAATCCGAGCAAAGCATAAATCCAATCGTTGAAGTAATCGGTCAATTTTGTCAGTCAGGCCCTCCGCATTCGATAAATCATCCGAGAGTCATCTGAGTAATCCTGATCCTTCTCGATCAAGCTAAGGAAGACGGGTGATCGACAGAACGGACAGGCCGATCTGCCTGTTCATCAATAGCGATTGAATGAGCGGTGCCCAACGCGGCCGGAATCCAGCCTCAAAAGGCGTCTGAGAAAAACTTTTTCTGTCTACAGACGTCTCCTGTACTTATCGCGTTTCGTCTCTAAACATTCCCGAAGTCTCGAAGCTGTTGGGTTTGAGCCTCAGAGAAGGGAACCAGGCAGATTAATTTGGTGCCACGGAATAACGGGACGGGTCAGACGGTATGAATCGATGGGACGGATCGGCTCGCTCCTTAGGTTTCGACGATCGCAAAGGTTGCAAAGCTCATGACAAGAGAAGGCAACGAACTCAATAAATTACGTGAACGCCGCAAAGATTAAAGCGCTGTGTAGCAGATCCAGGTATCTGCGTCCTGGTTTGACCGGACTGCTGGCTGGTTTCGTGAGCAGCTTCAAGCTCAAATGCTGCCACGGTGACGAGGCCTACGCCGCCTTCTGACCGTGGCCAGGACCTAACTTACCTCAAACAGACTACAAGGCAAGAGTATCTGCGCCATCCCGCTCCGCGATTAGATTGGAGTGACCGCGGGAATATTTCCGAAGCCCGGGCGGTATGGTTAGATGGCGGACATTTTGAATCACAAATTTGGTTTGTCAGGAGGATACAGATGGGCGAAATGGACAGGCGGGGATTCATAAAACTCGCGGGTTTAGGTGGCGGGATAGTTTTTGCTTCAAGTCTGGGTCTTAACACCCTTGGCTCAGTCCTGGATTATGCAAACGGCTATGCAGGCAAAAAGGCTGAAAAGGAATTCTACTTTGTTCAACTCTCGGATACGCACTGGGGTTTCTCGGGACCGAAGGTGAATCCGGATGCTGAAGGAACGCTTAAGAAAGCGGTACAGGTCGTCAATAGCCTCGCAGAGCAGCCGGACTTCATAGTTTTTACCGGTGACCTAACGCACACCACTGACGACGTGCAGGTCCGCAAAGATAGAATGGCGCAGTTCAAAGACCTCGTCGGAAAACTAAAGGTTCCCACCGTTCATTTCATGGCCGGCGAGCACGACGCTTCGCTCGATCGTGGCGAGGCGTATCAGCAGTTCTTCGGCAAACTCAATTACACATTCGATCACAAGGGCGTGCATTTCATAGTGCTCGATAACGTCTCCGATCCCGGGGCCATCGTAGGCGAACCACAACTTAGCTGGCTCAAAGCCGACTTGCAGGAACAGAAACCTGATGCGCGCATTGTGGTGCTAACACACCGGCCACTGTTCGATCTGTATCCCGACTGGGATTGGGCCACCAGGGATGGTTCCAAAGTGATTGATGCGCTAATGCCGCACAAGAATGTGACGGTGTTCTACGGGCACATTCATCAGGAGCATCACCAAATGACCGGCCACATAGCGCATCATTCGGCGAAGTCACTGATGTTTCCTTTACCGGCTCCAGGCTCCGTGCCCAAGAAAGCGCCAATCGCGTGGGACGCGAGCGCGCCCTATAAGGGGCTCGGCTTGAGAAATATCGAAGCTGAGGTCAAACAAGCCAGGTACGGCATAACAGAACTTAATCTCAATGGAGGATAATTTAATGCATCGGAAGAAACGAGTCTTAATCGCAGGCGCTCTACTCATGAGTGCAGCGATCATATCGGGGTTAGCTCTCTACGTGCGCGCGAATGCGCTCCCGGCAGAAAGAGAGATTCACATAACAGCGAAGAAATTCGATTTCACGCCTGACACGATCACCTTGAAGAAGGGCGAGCCAGTTGTGTTGGTGATCTCGTCCCAGGATCGCAACCACGGATTCAACTTGCGCGGGTTTGGGATTCGCGCCGACATCAAGCCGGGAGGGACCGCCCGGATTAGATTCACTCCCAACAAAACAGGCAGGTTCACTTTCTCATGTGACGTATTCTGCGGCGACGGTCATGAGGACATGACCGGAACGATCGTCGTTACTGAATGACTCTCTAAATGACTCAACGGCCACTAAGAGTGCGAAGGCACAGCGGGTCAGTCTTTACACGGGAGGCGAGCCGTCAAAGCAGTTGGTGGACGTTGTCGGTTCGACGCGTGGGCTGGAGATCGGGGGGCGAGTTTTCTCCAGCTCGCGCGTTGAATCACAGGCTGAGTGGCCCACCACATTTCATTGACAGTTCGACGGGCCGCGGTTGCGGCAAGACCCGATCCAGCTGAGGAGAAAGACATGAAAAAAGTTTTGTTAGGTGCGGTTCTGATGTTAGCGATATTGCTGCTATCGGCTCTCGCGATAATGCGGTTCGGGTTAATGCCAGTGAATGCGGACGGGGCCCACTCAAGTCTTGAAGCGAGAATCATGCCTCTGGTGCTTCACGCTTCGATCGTCAGACATGCTTCCGCAGACACGAATCCTCTTGCAGTCAACGAAGAGAATTTGAAGGAGGGAGCGAGCATCTATAAAGCGATGTGCGCGCGCTGTCACAGCACACCCGGAGACAATCCAAGTGCCTACGGGCAATCGTTCTATCCGCCGGCGCCGCAGCTCGTTGGCGGGATGTCGAATTACACAGACTCACAACTCTTCTGGACCATCAAGCACGGCATAAGGAATACCGGCATGCCTGCATGGGGAAGCATGCTATCCGATGATGAGATCTGGCAGCTCGTGAGCCTGCTTAAGAACTCGCAAGATCTCCCGCCGTCAGTTGAAGCCGAATTGCAGGCACCTAAGAAGAGATCCGCGCCATAGCTCGTCTCAAGCCAAGGCTGTTCTTCAACAGGTTGCAGCCGTCATGGGAGCAATTTCTTTAGCAGTTTTTGACATCGATTTTCATCGATTTGTTTTCTTACGAGGCACTTGGCCGCGAAAGCATCTACGGAGAGCGTGGCTAATGTATGCCTTTCCTGTCCCAACTCTTTGACTATTTCAGTCGGTATTTTTGAGGCTTTGAAGAAGTTCTTTCTATGATTTTTCCAGCCTCCAAATCGAGTTTGACGGTTTCTGCATACCAACTTATATTCCCTGAAAATTTACCCTTTAAGCTCTTGTTGAGTTGTTTGAATAATTCGGTATGAGTGAGTTCTTTATCTCGCAGAGCTGAAAGGATAGCCTTCTTGAACGTTTCGTATGTTTGCTTGTTGATGTTTTTTCCACTCTTACCCAATGGGTGCTTGGTCAGTATTTTTTCTTCAGTCATATTTGCATCTCCATTTTTTCACTTGCGCCACACGCCGAGTATGAGAGTCATGAGAAGCGTTCTCACGAGCCCGTCGCCGGCATGGACGGCGTAGAGCTTCCATGGATAGTTCTCGTGGATGACTGAGCCCAGAAGCGTGGCATAAAATCCAATCCACATCCAGACTCCAAGAACGACCGCGTCCTTCCAGTCGCCAACCCCGAGACGCACGACAAAGTAGGCGAGCACATAAGCGACGACGAGAGTCTTAACGAATTCGCCGATCATCTCTCCAACCGGTGGTCTCATGGCAGCTATAGCGCCCGGGTTCATGCCGCGCAGATCCATCCACGTTTTGCCGAACAATAAAGGACTGTACCTGGCCGTTTACTTCGCCTATTACAACTTTTGCCGGATTCACTCAAGCATACGTTGTACCCCGGCGATGGAATCAGGAATCACGCAGCACGTTTGGAGTTTGAGGGATTTGCTTGCGGCCTAACAAGGTCGATTAGGCCAGAACAGCCTTTGAATCAAACGATTGATGATTGAACGAAGAAGATTCAAGATAGCAAACAATAGACCACGAAAATGGTTAGCGTCAACAATTCGAGGCCCACCAACCTAAGTCCACAGATTTACCCCACTACCTGTTGGCGAACGCTATTGACAGGAAACAGCCTGTGGCGCGGATTTAATGTTAGACACATGGGAAAGCCTACGCCTGTATAGGTGTGGGTCAAGTGGAAAATCTCAACGAACTTCGGATCGCCTGCCGGGCTTGGTTTTATAAGTGCGCATTTCGATGATCATTTACTACCTCCCCCAGCCCAGGTCTTAGGTGCTCACCTTTTCGTGAAGCAACGGAAAGTATTTTTCTTCGATCACTTTTGAGATGATGAATTTGATGACCTGCACAAACCGGGAGGTTTCAATGACCCGAGAGCTCGTGCTCCGTTTGACTTGGGGACACTAGTAGATGCTCCAATCGATACTTGACTCAACATTAAAGTCGACCGATTGCACATTTTTGGCAGTCGCGGCTACCCTGTGCGGACTGTCGGTCGCGAGTATTACAAGCTGCGCAATAAGAAACTCGTGTTACCGGAGAACCCTTTGGCGATCCCTTCATTCGAGAGCCTTACTTATTTCCTTATAGCTGGAATTTCTCTGGAGATTCAGGCACTATTGCGCGGTTCATCCCAAACCTCTCTTAGACATCGCGGAGTTGCACTTGTCCTCAAAGGCTAAAGACAACACTGACAACCTGGCTCTTCAGAGGATTGCTCCGCTCATCCATGAGATTCGCGGAGAGCGGGTGATTCTTGATTCCGATCTAGCGGCGATTTACGGTGTATCCACCACGCGGCTGAATGAACAAGTCAAACGAAACGCTGATAGATTTCCCGACGATTTTGCTTTTCGACTGAACCAGAAAGAAATGGCAAACTTGATGTCGCAATTTGCGATATCAAGTTCGCAACACGGTGGAAAACGAAAACCGGCTTTGGTTTTCACCGAACATGGCGCGATCATGGCCGCCAACGTGC
>WNGQ01004397.1_pt1 | contig 21335 bp, 23 predicted proteins | sample 5407661 | NCBI WGS metagenome assembly WNGQ01 (sample SAMN13153382, study PRJNA577476) | soil metagenome | isolation source: 60 cm soil or saprolite under Garry oak tree replicate 2 | place: USA:California | collected 2016-06-15 | reverse complement strand
TACCCACGAATAAGGAATGGCCTGTGGTCGTCGTTCGCGTTCGCCATTTAAAATCGGCGGTAGTTTGCGCGAACCTCGCGATAAATGCAAAACAGTTCGTCAAATACTCGCGGCCAGCTATAGAGGCTCCGAGCCCTCTTTGCCGCATTTCTGCCGACGGTTAACAATTTTTTTGTCGCGCAACTGTCAATCGCACCCGCGAGCGCATCCGCGCTGTTCTCTCGCGCCCATGATTTCTGCTCATGACAAATAATATTGTCCATGCAGCTGCCACGAATTCCCACCACGGGCGTCCCGCACGCCTGACTCTCCAACGTCGCTAGGCCAAAAGTTTCCTGAACACCGGGATGAACGAAGAGATCGGCGGCGCGGTAGTAGCGGGCGAGGTCGCGCGGATCAGCGCAATAACGAACCCACGAAATGTTTTTGGTTCGCGCTTGGAGTTTCCGAAACTGAGCTCGCTCGGGACCATCGCCAATGACGAGCAAATGAAACTCATTCGGACGGCGTTGCTGCAGAATTTTGAATGCCGCAAACAGAATTGCCGTGTTCTTCTCTTTCGCCAGACGGCCGACGTAAAGAAGGAGTTTTTCTTGTGAATTGAGACCAAGCGAGCGGCGCGTTGTTTCCTTCTCGGAGGCGTCGGGACGAAAGATATCAGGATTAACACCGAGACTCAGGACCCGCACGTTATGCACTCCCCAATCGCGCAGCACGCTCGCAAGCTGCTCTGATGCTACCAACGTTGCCGCGTGCTCATTGTAAAGTTTACACACGTAAGCCCGGGAAAGCTTCATCACCCGGCGCGTCGCAATTTTTCCGAGGACTTTTGCGCTGTTACGCAGATATGCTTCCGGAAAATGCGAATGATAAAATCCGATCACGGGGGCGCGCAGGGCACGGCCAAGCTTCACCGCTTTCCACCCGAGTTGATAAGGATCGGCGGACTCTATCAGGTCCGGCCGTTCCTCTTCCAAAATTTCCTCCACTGCGCGCAAATTCAGTAGAGCGCGATATTGGCCCGTACGTGACACAAGAGGCGAACGAATCGAGTAGACACGCGAGCGCCCATTTGCCTTCACGTTCGCCTTCGGGCCGGGAACAATCAGAACGTGCTCGTCGCGCAACGCGTGCTTCTCGATATAGTGGATCTTTTCGTGAAGATAACGTTTCACCCCGCCGCTGACCGGGGAGTAGAACTGTGTCAGGTCACAGATCTTCACAACATTTTCGATTTGCGATTTGCGATTTTGCCGCGGTTTTCTTCGACGATGCCATGATGGCGGCGATCTCGCCCGCCTCAGTTAGCAAAGGCCTCACTTTCGCTGCACTGAGCAAGCCCGTGTCAATTATAAACTCGAGCCAAAACGCGCTTTCATCTGCTTCGTCTTCGATCACACCGAGTTTAGCAATGAATTCCGGTTTCGAACGCGCTCGGCAGGCTGCGCGGTAATTTGCTGCTACAGATGTCCCACTCCTTATGAGTTGCGAAGCTACCGCTCGTCCCTGAATCGTTTGGGGCAAAGCGGCAACAAGTTTAAAGATTCGCAATGCAAACTGCTTGGTTCGATCAAGGAGCTCGCGTTCAGTCATTGAGCAAATCGCAATTCGCAAATCGCAAATTACAAATCAAGATTCCAGCTCGCTTAGGTACTTCTCCGCATCCATGGCCGCCGCACAACCAGAACCGGCTGCGGTTACCGCCTGCTTGTAAATCCGATCTGCAACGTCGCCCGCCACGAATACGCCGGGATACTTGCTCTCCACGAGATTTTTCGTGACCAAATAGCCATCGGTGTCCATGTCGAGCTTGCCTCGATACGCTCGCGTGTTCGGGTCATGACCAATTGCCATGAAAACACACGCCACTGCGAGTTCGCGCTCTTCTCCTGTCTTCACATTGCGCAAACTAACGGCGCGCATCTCGCCTTTTTCATCGGCAATGTATTCTGTCACGACGGTGTTCCAGATGGGCTCGATCTTCTTGTTCGCAAATACACGCTCCTGCATAATCACTGACGCGCGCAGCTTGTCGCGACGATGAATCAGATAGATTTTCGAAGCAAACCGGGTGAGAAACAGCGATTCCTCCGCGGCTGAATCTCCGCCGCCAACGACGCAGACCGGCACATTTTTGTAAAACGCGCCGTCGCACGTTGCGCATGACGTCAGCCCATGACCGATCAACTTCTCTTCATTTTCGAGTCCGAGATAGCGAGCTGACGCTCCGCTGGCGATAATAAGCGCCTGCGTCTCGAGCCATTCATCATCGGCTTTGATCCGGACATGCTTGTTACTTCCATCAAAATCGGTCACCTCAGCGTAGGAGAAACGGGCACCGAATTTTTCGGCCTGCCTGTGCATGTTGAGGATGAGCTCCGGTCCATCAATTCCATCAGGAAAGCCGGGATAATTTTCCACCAACGTCGTGGTTGAGAGTTGTCCACCAGGCTGCCGACCTTCAAGCACCAAGGGGCTCAGGTTAGCCCGCGCAGCGTAGATCGCAGCTGTCAATCCGGCGCAACCGCTTCCGACGATAATCACTTTCTCCATCGATAGAACTTAGCACAGGGCGCAAGTGTAAAATCACGAGCTCCTGCTCGAAGTCGCGCAGCGGAACTCAGGCCGTCAGGCGGACCATAATCTGGTGAAAGCCGGTGGCGCCGGAAAACGGGCTGCGATCCTCTTCCCATTTTTGCACGTCGCCTTCGCCGTCAGTAGCCCGGACGACAAGCGTGTAGTCACCTGGTGCATCGGGCGTCCATTCCGTCTTCCAAAGCGACCACGCTAGATCGCCGCCAGCATAATAAATCTCAGCATCCCGCCACGATTTGCCGTCATCGAAGCTGAATTCAACGCGCGAAATCCCGCGGTCCCCGCCGTAGGCGATCCCTTTCACTTCAATCGGCCCGTTCGATTTAGCTAACGAAAATAACGACCAATCGTCGGGCACATCGATCCTCGATCTTGTCGGCGTGACAAAATCTGGTCCCCAGCCTTGCGTTTCGTAAAAGCCTTTCGCGTTAGCATCGGTCAATTCGATGCGCGTGAGCCATTTCACATGTTTTTCGCCGAAATAGCCCGGCACAATGACGCGCAACGGATAACCGTGCCGGTGCGGCAATCGGACACCATTCATATTGTAGGCAAGTAAAGTTGTCGACTTCATCGCCTTTTCCAATGGGATGGTATCGGTGTAATTATCAACTCCATGGAAGCGGACCCGTGCGGCGTTCGGAAGCGGGGCCGCTCGTTCAAGTAAATCGCGCAAGGGAATACCTTTCCAGATCGCATTGCTGATCAGGCCCGCGTCCAGCCCGTTGCTGATGCACATAAGCGTCGTTTGCTGCTCATGCGCTGGGAGCCCGAGGAGATCCTGGATTCGCCACGTGGCACTGTTTTGCACGAGTCCGTTCAGTTCGAGGTGCCACAGGTCGGCATTCACCTTGGGATCGACCACGTTCTTCGTCACGCAATAAAATAATTCGTTAGGCGTAATCGGCTGGACGATGCGGCCTTTATATTGCGTGCCGTCGTAACTGAATGTTGCCACGCGATAAAGTCTTCGAGCCAGCGCGAAGCCGCCACCGGCTACGGCGACTCCGATTGCGCTCAAGACAAACGCACGCCGGCCAATCGCCGGACTAAATTCGGATTGCGAACGCAAAGATCGGTAGCATGACAAACGTCCCTATTCTCCAGATCGCCGGGAGGCGCGTGGGGTTGCGTCGGGCGAACAAACCGAAAATCGCACCTGCAATCGCAGCAACCAGGAGTTCGCCAGCAATTGTCGATCCAACGCCAAGTTGTTTGAGGTGATTGTATCCGCCCACTTTGCCCATCAGTGAAAGGAACGGACCGGGCGGTATAAAAACCGAAAGACGGTCACCGATGATCACGAGCGGTGTCGCCACACCAAGCGCGGCAAGCAATAACATCCCCGCCGTCATAACAATTCCGCCGACCAATCCGGCGAGTAATCCAGTAAAAATCGCCTTTGTTCTACTCATGCGCCGCAAATATGAGTTGTAGAGGCGCTTGTGCCAAGCGCCTCATGATTCGATCGAGGGCGTTCGCCGCGTCGACGGCGCTACCACAATTCACTTTTTAGTCGCGAGGATCTTTTCGACCCGCTCTATGACCATCGCAGATGTAACCTGTTTCATGCATGCGTGGTCAAACGGGCATTGGCTCAGCCGACGATAGTTGCATGGCGAACATGGCAAATCCACGCGCACGACCGATTCTGGCCGTTCGTAAGGTCCGATGTGAACGGGATTGGTTGGTCCGAAGACGCTTACCATGGGCTTGCCGAGGGATGCTGCGACGTGCATCGAACCTGAGTCGTTTGTCACCGCCACCTCGGCACGGCGAACAAGCGCCGCTAACTCGGCCGGCGTGGTTTTGCCTGAAAAATCACATGCGCCGGGTGCGGCGGCTGCGATCTGCCGGCAGCGCTCCTGGTCGCGTTTTGTGCCCGCGAGAGCCACGGCAAATCCATCGCGAAGAAATTCGCGCGCAACACCCGCAAATCCTTCAATCGTCCAGTGCTTCGTCTCCCAAATGGTCCCGGGCACCAGAACAACAAGCGGCGTATCAGCGGACACGCCGTGCTCCTCCAGCAATCGCTGCACCTTAAATATCGCTTCCGGTGGAAGATGAATTGTTAGGTCTGGTGGATCGGCGTTGAACCCGAGCAGTTCTCCGACCCAAAGATATCTATCGATTGCGTGAACATCGAGCGTCGGAATCGCGATGCGGTGCGTGTACGCCAGCCATGAGCCTTCGCGCGCGCCGCGCCAGCCATGGCTGGGTACGTTCTTCAGAGCGTGCTCCGCAGAAACTGTCAGTGTGCGTTTGACTGGTCGATCAAATCCGATCCGCACGCGGGCGCCGCTGATGAGAGCGAAAAAAGCCGAACGCACCTGACCATGCATGTCGATGATCAAATCATATTTCGCGCGGCGGATTTGCTTGAGCAGATCAAAGAACGCCACCAGTGCGCGCCATTTATGGCCGGGCTTCGAGAAATCGCGACGCGCAAAAAGAACAACATTGGTGAGCGCCGGATGGCAGCGCACGACTTCAGCGTTCTCCGGGGTGATCAGCCAGTCAATCCGCGCGTGCGGGTATCGCGCGCGCAGCTTTACCAGCACCGGTATCGTGTGGACGACGTCGCCGAGCGCTGACGGTTTGATGAGCAAAATCCGCGAGAATTCTGCCGATTGCAGTTCCAATGCATCGCGGTTTTTTGTGTGCGCGCTTTCGATCCGGCCGTTCAATTGCCCAAGGTAAATTGCGCTAGGCCGCCTGCCTCTCACCCGAGAATGCGCCGCGAATTTTTTTTATCCAAGCGGATAAGCGATGCCGGTTCTGCTCGCGTCGCACTACTGCTGCGCTCGTGACCCAATTAAATTGAATCGCGCGGCGCGGACCGGAGAACGGCTTGTGGCCGTGCCACGAGTTACTGCTGCGACGGAACGCTAGCAGCGTGCCTTCGGTCGGTGGCACTTCCTGGATCACGTCATCGAGATTCGTCGCGGAACGCAGCAACCGCAAGCGTCCGCCGGACGATTCCCAAGCCGGGTTCATGTAAATGAGGATCGTGATGATTTTCGTCTCAGAATCTGTGTGGATCTTCCCGTCCTTTTCGCTGCAGCGGCCGCGCACCGTGATCATGTCCGGCCGATTCGTAAGATCCACGTTAAATTTCTCCTCAAAGGCCTGGCGAAACTCGTCGCTTCGCATCTCCTCGATCAGCTTCGCAAACGCGGGGCCGTAGGTTACCTCGCGCAGCGGAAAGCTGCCGGGCCGGCTGACCCCTGGATAGTCTTTCTCGATCGCAGAGCGCGCTTCGGCCTTGACGAACCCTGGAACAATCAAAAAATCGAATGGTTGACGCGTAAGCGGCGCGTTCCGAAATCTCTCCAAATCGAGCATCGAAAGCATTGGCCGACGCTACACGAAGAGGCCGGAATTTCCAGCGCTCTCCCTCTCGACGAGTCGCCTTATTATTCGAGCGCCACACGCACGAGAGTCGCAATGATGCGACTGCCAGCGACAAATGTGCCGCGCAACGTGCCTGAAACTTTCGATTCTCCACCAACCCGCCGGCGATGGTCTACCGGAATCTCCAGAACACGCAGACCACAGCGGGCGGCTTTCATCTGCATCTCCAGATTCCAGCCGTAAGTTTCCTCGCGCATGTTGAGTTTCGCGAGAGCCTGGCGACGGATCGCTCGAAAGGGGCACATATCAGTGTAACGAACTCCGTAAAGCAGGCGCAGAATCATTCCCGCAATTCGTCCTGACAAAATTTGCTGGAAGTTCATGCTGCCTGATTCGCGCTGCCCCCGCGTGCGCGAGCCGATCACGAAATCATGTGTGCCGCGCGCGATTGGATCGACAAGTTGATTCATGAACGCGGGCACATCGCTGCCGTCGCCGTCCAGAAACATCACGATGTCGCATGTGGGCGAGAGCGCGCGAACACCAGCTGCGCAGGCGCGCCCGTAACCCCGGGGCGCAGTCACCACGCGCGCGCCAGCTTCACGTGAGCGCGTGGCTGTGCGATCCGTGCTGCCGTTGTCGACCACGATTACCTCGTCAGGCAGACCGGTCGCGAGGCATTCGCGAACGACGCCAGCGATAGGTTCCTGTTCGTTCAGCGCCGGGATAATGACGGAGATGTTACTCATCGCAAAGCCAGCCACGCAGTCGTGAAGTAAATCACCAGCGCAACGAAATCGGCCAGAGCGAGGGTAACTGGGCCCGCTGCAATTTTCGGATCGAGCTTGAGCCGATGCAGAACCGATGGCACGCCAAGGCCGAGGGCACACGCTGTAACGAGCGAGATCGTGATGCTACCGCCAATAACAAACGCAGCGCGGATGTCATGGCGCCAGACCCAGGCGATGATGCCGACAATTAAGCCGCACGCAACGCCTAGAAGGATTGCAGTCGCCACTTCGCGACGAAACGCAGTCGAGAGCCAGCGCCAGCTCACGGTGGCTGAACGCAAGGCATGAATCGTCACGCTCATGGATTGCGCGCTAACGCTCTCGTTCAGCCCGAGCACCATCGTGAGAAAAAACGCCAGCACCAGACTACGGGTGAGGGTCGCTTCAAAAAAGCCTGCGAGAATTGCCGAGACCGTTCCGCCTGTCACCGTGACGAGCAGCCACGGAAAACGAAACCGAAACACGCGCCACGGCGATGCGCCTCGAATTTCTTCAATGCGAAACCCGAGCGCCTCAAAAAATTCGGCGCTCACCGGCGCAGCCGAGCGATGTCGATCCTCGCTCTCACCCGCCTCTAAGATTTCTTCCGCGAAAAGATTCGCATCGAAATTTGTAGAGCACGAAAAATTCGCATGCGTCGAGGACGGTGGCGGTCGCGGGAATAGCCACGACGCGCGGCACCATAATCCGGCACAACGGTGTTTCCAGTGCCGCCGTCAACAAACGACGGGTGGGAACTACGCCAACGAGCCGTTTCTGCTCGTCAACCACGTAAAAGTAAATGACGCGTTCGCCCACGCCTTCGCGTCGGATGCGCTCGAGCGCTTCGCTTACCGTCATGTCCGCATCCAGCAGCGGAAAATCCTTGCGCGCATGTTCGACAACAGACGCGTCAAAATCCGGGATGCCCGTAGCGACATTCATCTCGCTACACGGTGAACGATACCTTTGTTCTTCAAAATTTCGCTCGCTTCACTGAAATAATCGCGAATGTCTGATTGGGCACGGATCCAATCGATGTAGCGGGCGATGCCGTCGCTCAGATCGACGGTCGGTTCGTAGCCGGCGGATCGCGCAAGTCTGGTGTCGCTGGTAAGATGACGCATTTCGCCGGGACGAAATTCGCCATTGATCTCGGGCGCGATATTGATTTTCAGAATATCGGAAAGTTGTTCAGCGATTTCGCGAATCGGTACACCATGTCCGCTGCCGATGTTCACGGCTAATCCGTCGAGCTTGTACGTTTCGGCAGCGAGTTGATTGGCACGCGCGATATCTTCAACGAATGAAAAGTCACGCGTCTGCTCGCCGTCCTCGTAAAGCACCGGCGCCAAATTATTCAGCAAGCGCGTGCAAAAAATCGCGATCACCCCCGTATAAGGATTAAATATGGACTGGCGGGGGCCGTAGGTGCAGGAGTAACGCAGCGCGACCGTGGGGACGCCGACCTGTTTTCCCCACAGCAGCACGAGCCGCTCTTGATCGACTTTGGTAAGGCCGTAAACGGTTTCGCCGCCGACCGGTGCGTTCTCGGGAGTAGGAGCGCTTTTGGTGATTGCCCCGCAAACTGGGCAATGGACTTGCCAGTCGCCTTTACGTAGTTGATCGATCGGACGCACGCTCGGAAAGACCAAACCGTGTTTCGGACAGTTGCCGGCGCCTTCGCTGTAAACCGCTTGCGAGCTCGCGACGACGATTTTTTGAATCGGCAACTTTTTCTCGCGAATAACTTCGAGCATTTGCGCCGTGCCGAATGAATTCACATGGACGAATTTCGTGATCTCCGGCATGTATCCGCCATAGGCGGCCTGGTGAAAGACGACGTCGACGTTATCGAGCGCGGCCGTTATTGTGCCGCGATCGCGCAAGTCACCTTCCATGAATTCCACCTTCTTGTTAATCCACGGCGGCCTTCCGCGACGGTGGGTTTGCGGTTCAAAGTTGTCGAGGCCGCGCACTTGCCAACCCTCGTGGACGAGAAGATCGACAATGTGCGAGCCGATCAGGCCCGCAGCACCAGTGACTAACGCGCGTCTCGTCATGGGTGTTTGTAGCGGCGGTCTCGAACCGTCGCAAATGCAGATCAGCGCTTGGACAGGGCGGTTACAGCTTCTTCCGCGCCGTCAGCTTCCGCAAAAATTCTCGAGTATGCGGTGCGATATCTGCTGATGCTGTCTCGGCCAGCAGTTCCTTGCACAATCGGCATAAACTTGCCCCGTCATCGACGTCGTATCCGGGCGGCAACAGGTTGACTTCCAGCCCGATTTCGCGCGCACGTTGCCTTGTCTGATCCATTACCCGTCTTGTGCTCCAATCGATTCGTTCGAAGAGTTCCCGGTGCGGTTTCTTGAGTCCAATTAGGTAATAGCCGCCGTCGTCACACGGGCCGAGCACAACGCGATCGCCAAGTTTCGTCAGTTCAGCAACAGCGTGAGAAAAAGTCTTCGCCGGAACAGTTGGGCTATCGGAATCAATCAGGCACACCGATTCAAAACCCCACTTAAACAAATCTTCCGCGGCAAAATAGAGACGTTCGCCAAAGGTTTCACCCCGCTGCGGAAGCAATTTGAAATCGACTGCCAGAATATCAGTGTAGGCTGCCTCGCAGCCGACCGGCGTGTAAACGGCGATTGCACAGGCATTGTTGTCGCAAGCCGCGCTGGAAATCGAGGCTGCCGTGTCGCGCAAAAAACATTTGTTCAACTCCGCGGCTTCGCTAGGCGTAAGTGGCGGCGCTAGGCGCGTTTTTACGTGCCCTGCCTGTGGCACTTTGGTCATTACGGCCAAGGCACAGAGCCGACGTGTATTTTGATTCGCAATAATAGGATCAAGAACACAAAACGAATTCATCTTTTGACGGAAAAGTTTTTCACAGCCTGCGAAGATGATTTTGCGGTTCTAGTTCCGAATTCTCTTCTTCTAAATCGCGTGAACAATATGCACGATTATTATCGCGAATCCCAGGCACGAGGTAGCTGTTGATAACATCTGTGCGCCGCGCGGACAAATGCTCCCTTTTCAAAAAAACGGCAAGTTATTCGACGTTATTCAAACTTGTTGCCGCATAGTTGGGAGATGCTTAAACAAGGTAAAACTGCTGGCTTCCAAAAAATACGTAGATCTTACGCACGACTTTGCGCCTGGAATTCCGTGTTGGCCCGGTTTTTCCGGATGAAACGCGAAAGACAATCTACTGGTACGACAAGCGCCCAGACACGATGGGGGTGGGCTTTTTCTCGGAATTGTTTACGCATGTCGGCCAATGGGGAACGCACGTTGATCCGCCGGCGCATTTCATCAAAGGTCTGCGCACGGTTGATCAGATCGATCCGAAAGAAATGGTCCTGCCGCTAGTGGTGATTGATGTGCACCGCGAGGCGGCGGCTGATCCTGATTACACGTTGTCGCTCGAGCGGGTTAAGAAATGGGAAAAAGATCACGGCCAAATTCCGGGCGGTGCATTTGTGGCGATGCGCACGGATTGGTCCAAACGCTGGCCCGACGCAACAAGAATGGAAAATAAAGACGGAAAAGGAGCTGCCCATTGTCCTGGATGGAGTCTGGCAGCGCTGAAATTTCTTTACGAAGAACGAAGGATCACCGCTTCAGGCCACGAAACAACCGACACCGATCCGGGAATAGCCGCGAGCAAAGATGATTACTCGCTCGAGACTTACATTTTGAGCACCAATCACTATCAGATCGAGCTCCTCACTAATCTCGACCAAGTGCCCGAAGCTGGCGCAATTGTCGTGGCCACTTTCCCAAAACCAAAGGACGGCTCGGGTTTTCCAGCCCGCGTCTTTGCAATTGTCCCATGAGTTGACCCGCGCGTCAGGCAAGGGTAATCGCATCTCCTGTGGGTTTGCTTGAGCGAGTCGAAGTAGCTTCACATGGTTCATGGCGAACGCGTGGTCGCAAATCTTCTTTGTGTGATTTGACCGAAACTCGCGCCAGGAACGAAGGTAGGCGCTGAGTCATGCATATTACCGACATTATGCGGGAGAATTCTCCCACATTTTCGTTCGAGTTCTTTCCTCCGAAAACTCCCGAGGCGGCGGAGATGCTCTACCAAACGATTCGCGATCTCGAATCGTACATGCCGCATTTTGTCAGCGTGACTTATGGTGCCGGCGGGTCAACGCGTGATTTAACTCACGATCTTGTCGAGCGGATTCAGCGCACAACAAAGCTGGACCCGATCCCTCATCTAACTTGTGTCTGCCACAACGAACGGGAGGTCGAAGGAATTCTGCTTCGATATGCCAAGTCGGCGATTGGAAACATTCTCGCGCTGGGCGGCGATAGACCGGCTGGAATCGCTTATGACAAATCGCGCGACTCGTTCCAACATGCGATCGATTTGGTCAAGTTCATTCGGCGATTCAACGCGTCTGGTGCACATCCAGACCGCCGCGGCTTCGGCATCGGAGTGGCCGGTTTCCCCGAAGGACATCCTGCCACGCCGAATCGATTAGTCGAAATGGATTATTTCAAAGCCAAAGTGGGCGCTGGCGCCAACTACATTGTCACACAGCTATTTTTTGATAATCGAGACTTCATCGATTTCCGCGAACGCTGTACGCTTAACGACATTCACGTCCCCATTATCGCCGGCATAATGCCGATTACCTCCATCAGCGGATGCAAGCGCATCGCCGAGCTGGCGGGCGGCGCACGCTTCCCCGCCAAGCTTATGCGCGCGCTACAGAGTTGCCAAAATGATCCTGAAATGGTGAGACGCGTCGGCGTTCAGTACGCGTTGGAACAATGTCACGATCTTCTAGATAACGACGTCGCCGGTATTCACTTCTACACGTTGAATCGCTCGGACGCCACGCGAGTAATTTTTGACAGTCTCGGCTTTCCACATCATCGGAACGCCCGAGCTTTGAGCGTCTAGCTGAACGATGCAATTCCCGGAATGTTGAAGTGCTTGCGCCTGCTCGCGTATTTTCAGGCGTTTAAGTCGAGCCCGAGAAATTTGCACGAAGTCAGTGGCGCAAGCAAAATCTCGAAATGCTAAAGGTCCGCCACTCGCTTTACTGGCAGGCTGGAGCGTTAGGGATAGCCATTGCTCTGGTCTTTGCGCTCTCGCGTTTTTTCCCAGTTATCGAGTTCATCGATGCACTGCAACGGCGTGTGATGAGCTTGGGTGCGTGGGCTGCGGTTTGCTATCCATTGCTTTTCGCAGCTTGTAATATTCTTTTGCTTCCAGGCGGGATCCTCGCTGTCGGCGCCGGTTTTTTCTTCGGTTTGTGGTGGGGATTTTTGATCGTATTCGCGGGGAACCTCATCGCTACAGCAGTTTCGTTTGCATTGAGTCGGTCCATAGCCCAGCGATGGTTTCGGCAAAAACTCTCAGATAACCCAACGCTGCGCGCTTTGGGACCTGCGGTCGAACGTGAAAGCTGGAAAATTATTCTTTTGAGTCAATTACATCCCCTTTTTCCCACCAGCCTGCTAAATTACTTTTACGGTCTAACGCGAATTCGATTTAGTACGTACATGTTGTGGGCCTCAATCGGCAGGATACCCGGGCTTTTTTTGTACGCTTACGTCGGGACACTGGGCCAACTTGCAGTGCGCATCATGCAGCACAAGAATTACCCACGCATGATAGAGTACTGGATCTGGGGAGGAGTCTTTGTAACGACCATGCTGCTCTTGATTGTGTTGGGCCGCGTCGCGTATCGGGCAATCCAGACATTACACGCTTCGGCAACGCTGGGTGGCGAGACAGAAGAAAATGGCGTTCGGCGCGGAGTGTTACTAAGGTAAATAACTTGTGACTAGCTACTTATGTCAAAAACGTTTAAGCTTCCAACAGAATATGACGTAGTTGTCGTCGGGAGCGGGCATGCGGGGATTGAAGCAGCATTGGCCGCTGCTCGAATCGGTTGTCGCACGCTGATGTTGACCCAAAACCTGGACACGATTGGCCAGATGTCCTGTAATCCTGCGATCGGAGGGTTGGCGAAGGGGCACATTGTCCGCGAGATCGACGCCGCTGGCGGTGCTATGGGCCTGAATGCCGACGCAACGGGAATCCAGTTCCGAATGCTTAACCGGACAAGAGGTCCGTCCGTTCGTGCGCCGCGGGTGCAATGCGACAAAAAAGCATATCAGTTCCGAATGAAAGCCGTTTTAGAGCGAGCGGACAATCTAGATACGAAGCAAGCGACCGTCTCACGTATTCTCGTGGAGGGGAGGAAGGTTGTGGGAGTTGAAACTGATTTCGGATTGAAGGTTATGACGCACAGTGTCGTAATCACTGCTGGGACATTTTTGCGCGGGCTGCTGCATGTGGGTCAGAGCAGGAAAGCAGGAGGCCGTATGGCGGATGCAAGCTCAGCACTAAGCGAGGACCTTCGGCAGATTGGATTCCAAGCAGGCCGGTTCAAAACCGGCACGCCTTGCAGATTGAACGGTCGATCTATCGATCTTTCTAGTTGTACGATTCAACTGGGCGATGATCCTCCTCCGACTTTCGCCTTCGAGCATGAAGAACTCAACAACGGCGCAGATGAGATCTTCACCTTAAACTCGATTCGCGGGGGCCAGTTCCACGTGGAACAACTTCCCTGCTGGATAACTGGCACTACACCAAGAACGCACGACATAATCCGCGCAAATCTTGATCGATCTCCCCTGTATGCGGGAAGGATAAAAGGCACCGGTCCACGTTATTGCCCCTCAATAGAAGACAAGGTGGTAAAGTTTGCAGATAAGCATTCGCATCAGATCTTTTTGGAGCCAGAAGGGCGGCATACGCACGAGTATTACGTCAATGGCATCTCTACCAGTCTGCCTTACGATGTTCAACTCGAATTGGTTCAGAGCATTCCCGGATTAGCCCAAGCCGAGATCATGCGGCCAGGCTATGCCGTCGAATATGATTATTTCCCGCCGACCCAGCTCTTTCCTACCTTGGAAACCAAGCTGGTCAGCGGGCTCTATTTTGCCGGCCAAGTAAATGGCACCTCGGGATATGAAGAGGCCGCGGCCCAAGGTCTCATCGCTGGGGCCAACGCGGCTTTGAAAGTTCAGGAGCGTCCGCCGTTTGTTTTGGATAGGAGAGAAGCATACATCGGCGTCCTTATTAGCGACCTCGTCGTGAAAGGAACGGAAGAGCCGTATCGCATGTTTACGAGTCGAGCTGAGGATCGACTCTTCTTGCGACACGACAACGCTGATCAACGCTTAACCGACCGTGCGTTTGCAACAGGCCTGGTCACCAAAAAGCGCTATGCTCGTTTTCAGGAGAAAATCCGTCTTCTTGACCAAGCTCGGTTCACATCTACTGAGACGAAGCTCGGAGGCATTCCAATATCGCAATTGTTCAAGAGATCGGATTTCGGTGTCCGGGATTTGCCTCCTGAAATTGTTTCATGTGTGCCAGTCGCGATCTGGGAGCTGGTCGAGACCGATTTCAAGTACGAGGGCTATACTGCTCGACAATCGGAGCAAAATCGAAAGCTTGAATACCGACAGGAGCAAACAATCCCGGACGGGCTCGATTATAGCAAGGTCAGCGGACTTCGTTCTGAGACGAGAGAGAAGCTAAGAAGGTTTCGTCCAACTTCACTTGGCCAGGCTGCGCGCATCAGCGGAATCACTCCAGTGGATATTGCTATCATATCTATTTGGTTGTCGAAGAACAATTTACAACATAATCGATTGGAGCAAGAGGAGCCACAATTCGTCGAAAAGGCTTGATGCTCACGCTGGCACTGGTATTGGTCGGAAGCTATCTATTGGGATCGATTCCTTTCGGCTACCTCGCCGGTCGGATCAGAGGCATCGACATCCGGAAAGCAGGCAGCGGTAACATTGGGGCAACAAACGTCGTGCGGGTCCTTGGGAAACCATACGGCTATCCAGTGTTTCTTTTCGACTTCTTGAAAGGCTTAGGCGCGGTTAGGATTTCGATCGCAATCGCAACGAGCGTGCGACCGGAATCGACTTCACCGGAAGTTGTCGGGATTCTTGCGGCAGTATCTGCTGTGATCGGACATTCCTTCCCGCTGTGGTTGAAATTCCGGGGCGGAAAAGGGGTTGCTACGTCTGCCGGCGCGCTTTTCGGGCTGATGCCGCTGGCGACACTGATTGGTGTCGGCATTTGGATATTAACCTTCTTCCTAACGCGCTATGTCTCCGTGGCCTCGGTAACAACTGCAGTCGCGCTGCCGCTCGTGATTGCAATTATGACTTGGCTAAATCAAACCTATGGGAAAGCGCTGTTTTACTCGTCGCTTTGTATCGCGGCGGTTGTCATTTGGCGGCACCATTCAAATCTTTCCCGTCTCATACGTGGTACGGAACCGCGCTTTACCCGCAAGTGAAGATCAAGACGACAGCAATCTTGGGTGCGGGTGCTTGGGGCACGGCATTAGCCTGGCTCTGGGGAAACAACGGGCGAGAAATTTCTCTTTGGGGTCACAACAGCGCTCGTGTCGCGCATATCAAAAAGACGCGTGAAAACGGCGATTATCTTCCTGGAATCAAATTGCCTCGATCAGTTGATGTCACATCCGAGTTGGGCGATTGCGCTAGAGCAGATCTGATCGTTTTTGTTACGCCATCAATTGTGTTACGGCAGATCGCGAACCGTCTACAAAGATTCATCGATAAGCCGCACGCCCTCTTCCTGAGTTGCACGAAAGGGATCGAGTACCGGACTGGCATGCGGATGAGCCAAATCCTGCGCGAAGTTTTCCCGGCCCACAGGGTTGCAGCCTTATCCGGCCCAAACCTCGCCGTTGAAATTGCGCAGAACTTTCCGACTGCAACGGTGATTGGCTGCGACGACGTTGATTGCGCGACGAGTTTGCAAAGCGTGCTAGGAAGTTCGCGGTTTCGCATTTACACCAGTCAAGAGATCGTTTCTATCGAGCTGGGCGGCGCGTTAAAAAATGTCTTCGCCCTGGCGGCAGGGATCAGCGATGGTTTGAAACTGGGCGATAATTCGAAAGCGGCATTGGTCACTCGATCGTTGGCCGAGCTCGTTCGGCTTGGGGTTGCCATGGGTGGGAACGCGAATGCCTTTTATGGATTGAGCGGCGCAGGCGATCTGATCGTGACCTGCTACAGTGATCGCAGCCGCAATCACACGGTCGGCGAACGTCTCGGACGCGGCGAGCCGCTGGCTCAAATTACGGCGTCGATGAAAGCGGTGGCCGAAGGGATGCCGACTACGCAAAGCGCATGGGAATGCGCGCGGCGATTGAAGATCGCCACGCCTATTATCGATCAGGTCTACGCCGTGCTGTACCAGCAGACAAAACCGACGGTCGCTCTGGAAGAACTGCTGAGGCGCGAGCAAAAACCGGAACAACTGTAGCGGAGTAATTTTGCAACGCTCGATTGTCTGCCGTTTCTCGAATTACACATTCGATGCCGGGTATTTTTCACAGAATTTGGCGATTGCTGCCGGATACAATTCGCGCTCAGCGATTTGAATCCGGGCATGCAGAGTTTCCGGCGTATCGTTAGGCAAGATGGCTACTTCTTGTCGAGCGATGATCTGGCCGTGATCGATTTTCTCATCGATATAATGCACCGTGCAGCCCGTCACACTTTCGCCTGCTGCGAGAGCTTGTTTCCACGCTTCGAGCCCCGGAAATCTCGGCAGAAGCGACGGATGGATGTTAATGATGCGCCGGGGGAATGCCTGAAGCATGGGCGCGTGCAACACGCGCATAAAGCCAGCGAGAACCACAAGTTGAACGCCGGCTTCGCGTAACATTTCCACAAGCTGACCTTCTGCTTCCGGCGTTAGACGGGTGCGAAATTGACCGGGTGCCAAATATGCATTCGGAATGGAAAACTCTCGCGCGATATCAAGGATTGGCGCGTCGAACACATCCGAAATCACCACGCGCGCGTCGGCGGCAAGGTCGCCCGAGCGAATGCGCTCGAGAATCGCGCGGCAGTTGCTTCCTTTTCCTGATCCGAGAATTCCAATTGGTAGCCGTTTCACCTGTTGGTTATGCCCTTATTCACTAACGGACACGAATGGGGAGTCAGAAATTTCAACGCGTGCCTTTACATATTTGTTCGATTAAGCGCGAAGTCGAATAACCCGCTTCAAATGGAATGAGGCGAATCTCCGCCCCAATTTCCTTTAATACTGCGCGCTCCTCTTCGTCCAACGTTTCGGCTCTGTAATCGCCACCTTTGACATAAATGGCGGGCCTGACTGCGGCAATAAATTGCGTCGCCCGGATCTGTGGAAAAACCGTGACCAGATCTACACACTGCAACGCCGCAAGAAGCTCCGCGCGATCATTCTCCGATGTAATAGGACGCCCGATTCCTTTCAGCTCGCGAACCGAGTCGTCGCTATTCAATCCAACTGCCAAAAAATCACCGAGCGCCCGCGCAGCTTGTAAATACCGAACATGACCGACGTGCAACAGATCGAAGCAGCCATTCGTAGCAACTACCTTTTTGCCACCAGCACGGAGCTCCTCGCAGCGTTTAGGAACATCCATAAGATCGATCACCTTTAGGCTCATGCGCTTCGAATTCTGTTACATGCTAAGCAAGCCGCGAAAAGTTCAAAAATCGAAGTGCGAAAACTTCGAGGAAATTGCCTTTGTGCGGCAACATCACACTTGGCGTTTCGGCAAATTGCACGACCATGTGAAAAATGGCGGAAACAAAAAGAAATCGCAACGCGCAAGAATTGAAGACGAGTGGCGGATTCCGAATTTCTAGGAATCCGGTGGTGCACATTACCACCGCCGAGGAGCGACAGGACTCGCCTGACACAATTGGCCTACCGCGTAAACATGGCGCGCGAATCCTGTTCGCCATTGCAAGGGATCCGCGCACGATCTTTGCCAGCTGGAATATCGATTGGCCGGCTTTGTTTGAAAAAGTGGTGCCAGTGGATCGACAGGTCCATCTTCGCCTGCGTCGCGCAGATGGTCTCGAAGAAAAAACCGTGGCTGTCGAGCCTTTGGCCGCGATGCATTATCTCACGACATCGGGAACGTCTGCCTCGTATTGGGTTGAGATCGGATATTACGAGCCGGCAGACGTGTGGCACTCGGTTGCGATGTCGCATGAGATCGTGACGCCGCCCGACGATATCGCCGAAACCGCAGACGTCGATCTTGCGACAATTCCGTTTCACATCGGTTTCCAACAGCTTCTCGATTTCTTCGGAGCATCGAATGGGACTGCGTTGGCGACCGTCATGTCGCAATTTCAAAAGCGCGTATTGAGCGAGCAGCCAAAAGCGCTGAGCGGAGAGGAAAAAAAAATTCTTCGCAAGCTACGCTCTTCGGTATCGGAGATCGCAGCGGCGCGGCGTGCTTTTAATAAGATCGCTCGCGAAAAGCTCGCGAGGCGCACCCGCGCGCTCCTCGATTTCACTTCGACCAGCCCATCGCGCGGATTCGAAGGGGATTGGGTTTCAGTCGGCTCCTGAGCGGTTGTGCGGTTAGTCGGCGCAGTGTCCTTGCTTGCTCGCCGGTTTTGTCCGTCTAAACGCGCTGCTTAGCGAGATTACTGCGGCGGACGCCGTAGAAGAAGTAAACGACCATGCCGATGACGAACCAAATGATGAGCCGTTCCCACGTTCGCCACGGCAGCGAGATCATCAGATACAGCGCGGACAGCGCACCCATGGGCGCAACCAACCAAACTATCGGCGCCTTAAATTTGCGCGGCAATTCCGGCTCGCGCACGCGCAGCACAAGCACTCCGATAGAAACGATGACAAAAGCGAGCAGCGTGCCAATAGACACAAGACTCGCGGCATCGCGGATCGGCAAGATCGCTGCGAAGAATGCCACCACCACACCGGTTAAGATTGTCGTGATCCATGGTGTGCGGAATTTTGGATGAACCTTGCTCACAAATTTCGGCATCAAACCATCGTCAGCCATGGTCCAAAGAATCCGGGACTGACCCAGCAACATCACCAGGATGACTGAACTGAGGCCTGCGATGGCACCTAGCTTTATGAGCGACGACATCCAACCGAGCCCGGCGTGATCCGCTGCGACCGCGATCGGATCCGGCACGTTCAAATCGTGGTATGACATTATGCCAGTCGCGACGCCGGAAACCAGAATGTAAAGGACCGTGCAGATCAATAACGAGCCGATGATGCCAATCGGCATGTCGCGCTGCGGATTTTTGGCTTCCTGCGCGGCCGTGCTAACCGCATCAAAACCGATATACGCAAAAAAAACAATTCCAGCGCCTTGCATGACCCCACTCCAGCCGAACTGTCCGCGTACACCGGTGCTCGGCGGCATAAACGGATGCCAGTTAGCGGGGTTGACTGCGTGCGCCGCGCCGACAATGAACAACAGTACGACTGCCACCTTGATGATTACGATCACGTTGTTTGCGTTCGCAGATTCCTTAATGCCAATCACAAGCAGGAGCGTGACGATACCGATGATGATTACAGCTGGTAGATTGAAGATCGCCGCGACTTGCGTTCCGTCGGCCAGCGTAATCAACGTGCCGCGTGCCGCCGACAGCTGGGCCGGGATATCAATGCCTATATCGTGCAAGAACGAGACGACGTAGCCCGACCAGCCAATAGACACTGTCACTGCCCCGAGGGCATATTCCAAAATCAAGTCCCATCCGATGATCCACGCAAAAACTTCGCCGAGCGTGGCGTAGCCGTAGGTATACGCGCTGCCGGCCATCGGCACCAGGGAGGCGAACTCGCTATAGCAGAGTGCCGCGAAGATCGACGCCACTCCGGCCAAAACGAACGATAAAACCACGGCTGGGCCCGCATTCTGCGCTGCGACGGTGCCCGTCAGCACGAAAATGCCCGTTCCGATGATGGCGCCGATGCCGAGCGCCGTCAGGTTCGTCGCTCCGAGCGCGCGTTTCAGCCGATGATCCGTCAGCGCATCAGCCTGAAGCTGCGTGACGCTTTTTCGTCGAAGTAAGTTCATTAACGAAGTTTGTTTTGGTTGTGCTAGTCGGGATGGGCCGAGCAAGTCAAGCCAGCGGTGATCTTTTACTCCGAAATTTCCACAGAAAATACACGGGCACACCACTCAGCACGATAATCAAGCCCGGCCAGGTGGTCGCCGTCTGATATGCGAACAGGACCACAAGAATGACGGTCGCGCCGACGACGTATAGAGCGGGCACGATTGGATAGCCGAATGCCCGGTAAGGTCGTTCCACGTCTGGCTGTTTTCGACGCAGCAAAAAGATGCCGATGATCGTTAGGATGTAAAAGATGAGCGCGGCCGAAATGACATAGTCGAGCAGATTGCCGTACAGGTTGCCGTAGCCGCTCACGGCACCGGTGGCGTCGGTCTTGACCGTGCGCGGCAGGACGAGCGCGCCGGCCCAGATGCCTTGAATGACCAAACCCCAGGCCGGCACATGGAATTTGTTCAGCTCGCTGACGGATCGAAAGAACAAGCCGTCGCGCGCCATCGCGTAATAGGCGCGCGCTCCTGCAAGAATAAGTCCGTTATTGCATCCGAAGGTTGAGACCATGATCGCCACAGCCATGATCGCCGCACCAGCACCGGGAAAAATTACGTTGGCTGTTTCCGACGCGACGCGATCGCTTGGCGCATTTTGGATAGACGCAAACGGAAGCGTCGCCAAATAAGCAACGTTCGCGAGCAGATAAAGTCCGATCACCAGAAACGTGCCAAACGCTAGCGAGAGCGGCACGTTTCGCCGCGGGTTAATCACTTCGCCTGCTGTGAACGTAATGTTGTTCCAAGCGTCCGCCGAGAAAAGCGAATTGGTCTGAGCCACGCAGATGCCGACAAAGAGGCCGAACGCAGTCGCAGCGGTCAAGCCCGCGCCGACGTCCTGTAAATTTCCGCGCAGCGTCCAGAAGTGCTGGAAGTTTTCCGCGCCTGCGCCCGATCTCAACCCGACGATGATGCCGAGCACGATTAGCCCGATTAGCGCGCCAGTCTTCGCTGTAGTGAAGACATTTTGGATCAGCTTGCCTACTTCCAAGCCACGCGTGTTCGTATATGTTAGAAAACCGATCAGCGCTAATCCGACGAACTGCGCAGTGGAAAGCGACACCGCATACCCACCGAAACGGATCGGCGCGATCAAATAATTGCTCTCGGAAACCCAGGGAACAAGCACGCCCATGTAGCGTGCGAATCCAACTGCGACCGCCGCGATCGTGCCAGTCTGAATGACAAGGAAAAGCGTCCAGCCGTAAAGAAATCCCCACAATGGCGAAAAAGCTTCACGAAGATACACGTATTGCCCGCCGGCTTTGGGCATCATCGCCGCCAATTCACCGTACGACAGCGCTGCCGTCAGCGTCAGCAACCCGGTGACGATCCACACTACGAGGAGCCATCCCGGCGAGCCGACCTGCCGGGCAATGATCGACGAGACAATGAAAATTCCCGAGCCGATCATCGAGCCAGCCACCAACATGGTTGAGTCGAGCAAGCCGAGTCCTCTAACCAATTTCTGGTTAGCGACAGGGGTTTCAGTAATCGCGCTGGTCATTTGAGCCGCTTGGATTGGCGGAGAGTTAATCATCACTCGAGTGGGTCGTGCAATGCCAAAAAACAGCGGCTCTCAGGTTTTACAAAGACCCAGGCACTCGGA
>WNGQ01003050.1_pt1 | contig 21348 bp, 21 predicted proteins | sample 5407661 | NCBI WGS metagenome assembly WNGQ01 (sample SAMN13153382, study PRJNA577476) | soil metagenome | isolation source: 60 cm soil or saprolite under Garry oak tree replicate 2 | place: USA:California | collected 2016-06-15 | reverse complement strand
ACGGTTGAGGTAGTACTGGAACAGCGATGGCGTGGACCAGATGAGAATGGTTGCGAAGACCGCGGCGTAGCCTTCCGAGGTGCTGGTGCGGCTGCGCATACCGACAATCTCCCGGCTGGAATCCAGTTGGTTCATCGCTATTCTTTTTCTGATGTGTTAATTTGCTGGCCTACGAGCGAGAAATCGCTCAAAAAGTGGGTTGGAAGGAGAACACAACTATTATGATTACCAGTCGAATCACAACGTTTCTGATTGCCGTCGGCTTGTTCGGCATGGCTAGCTTTGCGCCAGCCAAGGAGAAAGCGGCAGCCAAAGAGAAAGCGACTGGAGGCGGGACGAGCGAGTACGCCAAGGGCGTCCAATTGTTCGACAGCGGGCAGCAAGAAGCAGCTGCTGATTTTTCCAAAGCCATTGAGCTGTCGCCGAAAGATGAACGCGCCTACATCGGACGGGCCCAAGTTGCACTAAAGCAAAAAGATTACCAGCAAGCGCTGGCTGACACTCAGAAGGCGCTGGAGATCAAGCCCGATGAGGTCGCTGCTGTAAAGTTCCGCGGCTACGCCGAGATCGGGCTCAGCCAGTGGGACAAGGCGGTCGCGGATTTCGCAACCGTTATCCAAAAACAGCCGGACGATCTGCAGAATTACGATCGGCGCGCATTAGCATATCGGGGTTTGAAAAACTTCGACGCGGCTATTGCCGATTATACAGATATACTGGAGAAAAAGCCGAACGATGCGGAGACTCTGACCAAGCGCGGTTACACTTATAGCCTGATGGGGCAATACGAGAAGGCAATCGAAGATTACCAAGCTGAGTTGAAGCTCAATCCGCAAGACAATGATACTTTTCAGCGCTTGCAGTTTGCCCAGGGGCGACTGGCCGCAAAGAATGCGCCACCTCCAACAGCAACCCTCACGCCGACTCCCGAAAAACCGGGGCTGATCGCGCAGATCAATCCGCTGTATATCGGGATCGCCATCGTCGGGCTGATTGTGATTGCTGTAATCGTGCGTCTGATCACACGAGGGAAGGTAGAGCCTAAAAGCCACCGAATCCGCTAGGGTAGTGACATCGCGTCGCGATGGCGGGGCGGCGCGGGGGGTTGCGGTTCTATCGACGAAGAAATTCCTTTGACACAGCGATGCGCGCAGTTAGCTTGCGGACGCTTTTTGCTGGAACGAGGTGGTCCCATGGTCGTTCAAATTGCAAATTTGACGCGGCTTTGGGACTTTTGAATCTCAGGCAGAGGGCGAAACCGGTTTGCCGTTTGGCTCTGCCGGAGAACGGGGAGCACGAGATAAATGACGAGCGGCCCATGTAGCTCAGTTGGCAGAGCACGTCCTTGGTAAGGACGAGGTCACCGGTTCAATCCCGGTCATGGGCTCCAGAACAAGCTCGGGACTGGCAGTGGAATAATTGAAGAAAAAGGAGACAGTTTAATTAAACAGGAGAATTGAAATGGCTAAGGAAGCATTCAAACGCGATAAGCCGCATGTGAACGTTGGCACGATCGGTCACGTGGACCACGGCAAAACCACCCTCACCGCGGCGATGACCATGGTGCTGGCAAAAAAGGGCATGGCCGAAGTGCGTGCTTACGAATCGATTGACAACGCGCCCGAGGAAAAAGAACGCGGCATTACGATTAACACTGCCCACGTCGAGTACTCGAGCGAGAAACGCCACTACGCGCACGTCGATTGCCCCGGTCACGCCGATTATATCAAGAACATGATCACTGGCGCAGCCCAAATGGACGGTGCCATCCTGGTCGTCTCGGCCGCGGACGGACCGATGCCTCAAACCCGCGAACATATCCTGCTCGCGCGGCAGGTCGGTGTGCCCTCCATTGTTGTCTTTCTCAACAAGACCGATATGGTCGACGACCCCGAGTTGCTCGATCTGGTTGAGATGGAGGTGCGCGATCTTCTTACGCAGTATGAATTTCCCGGAGACAAAATCCCTATTGTCAAAGGCAGTGCTCTTAAGGCGCTCAATGGCGATCCAGAGGCGGAGAAGCAGGTAATTGCCCTTGTGGAGGCAATTGACGATTACATCCCTGTGCCTGAACGCCCCGTCGATCAGCCATTTTTGATGCCGATCGAGGACGTGTTCAATATCGAAGGCCGCGGCACCGTCGCCACTGGTCGTGTCGAACGCGGCGTTCTGAAGAAGATGGGAGAAGTTGAACTAGTCGGAGTTCGACCGACTCAGAAGACGGTCGCGACTGATATCGAAATGTTCCGCAAGCTTCTCGACGAAGCGCGCGCGGGCGATAACGTGGGCGTTTTGCTGCGTGGTTTGAAGAAGGAGGACGTCGAGCGCGGCCAGGTCATCGCCAAGCCCGGGTCGATTACGCCGCACAAAAAGTTCAAGGCGGAGGTCTATGTTCTGAGCAAGGAGGAGGGCGGACGGCACACGCCGTTTTTCTCAAATTATCGGCCGCAATTTTATTTCCGCACCACGGATGTGACCGGCACGGTTAAGTTGCCCGAAGGCGTGGAAATGGTGATGCCTGGCGACAACGTCTCCATTGAAGTCGAGTTGATTACGCCGATCGCGATGGAGAAGACGATTCGCTTCGCCATTCGTGAAGGCGGCAAAACTGTCGGCGCAGGTCGCGTTAGCGAGATTCTGGATTAATATTCTTCCTCTGCCTCTTCCTCTCACTCGGCTCAGTTGAGCGGGGCTCGGGAAGAGGAGATTAAGAGGAAGCGGAAAATTAAACTTACGCCAGTAGCTCAATTGGTAGAGTAGCGGTCTCCAAAACCGTCGGTTGGGGGTTCGAGTCCCTCCTGGCGTGTTGAAACAGCCTCGAACGCCGAACGCCCAACGTCGAACTCTGAACTTCGAACTTGGCAGTAGATAACTTGGGCGTTGGACGTTAAGCGTTGGATGTTCGATGTTTTGATTTAGATGATTTCGAAGGTAAAAAACTTTCTTAGTGAAGTGAGGGTCGAGCTCCAGAAAGCTTCCTGGCCTTGGGACCTAAAGGAAAGAGGTTTCCGTCGCTACAAAGAGCTGTCGGACTCGACGGTCGTGGTCGTGATCGCAATGGTATTGCTGGGCGGTTTTGTCTCATTCTTCGATTTCGTGCTCGTGAACTTTGTCCACTTCTTTACGCGGTTGCACTGATTTATGGCTCAAACACTTACAGGCAGAGATCAATGGTATGTCGTGCATGTGCTTTCCGGTCAGGAAAACAAGGTGCGCGAGAACATTTTGAAACGCGTCAAGACCGAGGAAATGGGCGACTTGATCTACGAAGTGCTCGTCCCGACCGAGCGCGTCTCGGAAATCAAGAAAGGCAAGAAAAGCGAGACTACTCGCAAATTTTTCCCTGGATACCTCATCATCAACATGCATTTGCTCGACGAAAACAATCAGCTTGTCGGCCGCACCTGGTATTTCATTCGCGACACGCCCGGAGTAATCGGTTTTGCCGGCACCAAAGACAAGCCCATCCCAATGCGACAATCGGAAGTGGATAGCATGCTGGCGCAAATGAAGGAGCGCGAAGAAAAGGTGAAACCGAAAGTCACCTTCGAGGTGGGCGAATCGGTGAAAGTGGCCGACGGCCCGTTCCAGAATCAGACCGGGATCGTCGAAGAAATCGATCCCGAGCGCGGCAAATTGCGCGTGTCCGTCACAATCTTTGGCCGCGCCACTCCGGTCGAACTTGAATACTGGCAGGTCGAACGCGGATAAGATCGACAATCACTCAACTCTCAGCTAACAACTCTCAACTGTTCAGATGGCTAAAGAAAAAGTTGCCGAAATAAAACTGCAAATCCCGGCGGGACAGGCGAATCCTGCGCCGCCCGTGGGCACCGCGCTCGGACCGCGCGGAGTCAACATCATGGCGTTCTGCAAAGAGTTTAACGCCGCTACTCAGAAGCAAGCCGGCGACGTTCTCCCGGTCGTCATCACGGTTTACAAAGACAAATCGTTCACGTTTATTACAAAGAGCCCGCCAGCCGCCGTGTTGTTAAAGAAAGCGGCCAACATCGCCGCAGGTTCCAAAGAGCCGAACAAAACGAAAGTCGGCAAAGTCACGCGCAAGCAAGTCATGGACATCGTGAACACCAAGCGCAAGGACCTCAACGCGCGCGATGACGGAGCCGCCTTCCGTATAATTGCCGGAACGGCCCGCCAAATGGGCCTCGAGATCGTCGATTAAAGATCGACATCGACCGCGGATTACGCGGATTCGACGGATTGGGGAGCGCACGCGCTTCGGCAGATCAACTTTGTTCTCGGCAGGGTGTTAGCTTGGGAATCCAGCGTTCCTTAGAAACCTTCTTAAGCAAGCAGTTGATCGCTCCGCGTTAGTGCTACGAAAAAACAGACCATCATCTGATGTGAGAAAGAGGTTTAGGTATGCTGTGCTGACAAGGTCGACGATTTTTTTCGCCAATTCCAGCAGGCCGGCAACTTGCTGCCACTGAAGATTTGGTATCGGGTTCGAAGACAGTATCTCGTTGTGAGCGATGACCTTATCACGTCGGAATTTCAAAGCGTTCCATGCTCGCCAAATATTCACGCTGTCTACAGCCTTGCTCAAAGCTAGCCTACTCTGGCACCAAATAATGAGGCGACCGGTAGTTGCGGAATCAGGTAAATCATCGAGTTCCTCCACGCTGATTCCTGCTCGGGTCAATCGATCCCGCAATGCTGGTGATTTAGCAACCTTTAGTCTACCCGCCGATTTCTTCACTGCCGCGACCAGTACGCGGATGCTTCGCGTCGGATATTTTGGATATGGATGGTCATACAGTTTTGCGACTGCGAGAAGATAATCTCGTGCGAGCGCATCTTGGATTGGCGCAAAGCACGGTCAGAAACCACATCGATTAATTTGTCCGGCATGCTGACCGATCTCCCGAAGGAGCGCATACGCTTGATCTGCGCGCAAGATGTCAAAAAGAACTCCATCAACTTGGGTCTTAATCGGCTCCGTAATCCTCATACGCCTCCTCACGGCCGGGATGTTTGCGAGGCAAGTGCTGATTCCTGTTCCCACCTCCGCACTTTCAGCAAAAGAAGGGCCAATCACGAGTCGTGTTAATGGGCCGGCATTTCGGCCCAAGAGATTACGTGTTTTTCTACCAAATAAGTTTAATCAATATCACTAAAACAAGGGAAACGAAGCCAAACGCTAGAAAAAGACAGCCCTGTTTTGCTACTCCCCGTTTGGCCCGACGGCGCTTAACGGCGTCCGGAAAGCTGGCCGTATATTTTCGAATAGAAGAGCTCAGGCTGTTGCATGTCCCAATTGGGCGAAGCGTTATCGAGGACTGCGAGAAGATCGTCGACTTGCTTCAGCGTTGGCACCTTCAAAAATTGCCCGTAGCCAACATGCAGCCGATCTATAACGTCCAAGTAGTCGGCTAGATCTTCAAGGTCATCGCTATCGAGCGCTGCTTCGGAAAACGTTCCCTTCCAGAATTTCGTCCGAAGCGAGCGTCGGTATTGTAATTCCTGCTTGGCTTCATTGAAGTCGATCAAATGACGTTCAATCTCGACCTTGGACGATTCAATATTCTCTGAAGTGGGAACGATCTGCTGCTCCAAGTCGAGCCGTTCGACTTCATCATCGTTCTTTCCAAGTCGGCGCTGTAGCTCTTCTAGTTTGCGCCGATCGTGTGCGAGGTCGTTTGTTTTCTCCTCGTACGTTCGCTTTAAGTCGGTCAAGTCGCGTTCCGCGGCGAGAACGTCTTGCTTCAAATAATACGAAGGGAATGCCTCTCGCTCGCGTCGTTGTCTCTCAACCTCGGCTGCTCTGAATTGGGCTTGCCGTTCTCTCGCAGCAGGATCATCGAGGCAATGCTCGATCATTTCAGCAGCTTGGACTTTGGTTGGTGGAGTTGACGGCGTGACGCCAAAGCTCTTCAAATAGTCCAATTGTCGCGGCGTTGCTGGCTGATTAGCCAAGATGGAACTCACGTCTGCCTTGGACAGAAACTCATCGTAGTGAACACCCATTTCATCGAGCATTCGTCTTTGTCGACTTGTTGCGAGGAATTTCTTACAGAAAGAGAGACGTCCGACCCGTTCCCAATCTTTCATCCCTTCTTCGAAGTAATAATCCGCCGTGCGCACAGCTCCGCTTTCTAACTTCTCGACTAGCTCATCCTCGGTGAATGGACCGAGATTCTCTTTCCCGTTCCAAATGAAGATCTGACGAATGTTGTTAACCACGGATCAGCAATTCTTAATTCTGCGGCTCAAGTCTGCCAAGATATTCCCAGCGCTGGAATGCGATCGGGACGCTGCTGCCGAGGCAAATATCTTCAGGCTGTTTGACTATTCGGTGTGTCAGGGGTTCTTTCCCGCACGTTCGCAACGCGGTTGCATAAAGTAGGCCAGTTGCCAATGATCGCTTCCAATTCATCGCCCGCCTGAATCGGGCCGACACCCGAGGGCGTTCCGGTCAGGATGACATCCCCCGGCAGTAACGTTAGCGATTCACTGGCGAACGAAACGAGTTGCGCGACCGAGTAAATCATCCGGCTCGTGCGTGAGTGTTGCCGCGCCTCGCCGTTTTGTCGCAACTCCATCGGCAGATCGCTCACATCGACATCTGCATAAACGAAGGGACCGACCGGCGTGTAAGTGTCGAACGATTTGCACCGGCCAAATTGCTTTTCCTCTTTTTGCAGATCGCGATCTGTGATATCGAGGCCGATTGTGTAGCCGAAGACGTGATCGAGCGCATCATTCACGATTACGTTTTTCGCCCGAGCGCCGATCACCACCGCGAGCTCCACTTCGAAATCGGTCCGATGCTCGGGAAAGGCGATCTCGATCGTACCCTGATGCGCCAAGAGCGAACTAGGCGCCTTAAACCAAATCAACGGCGCTCCCAATTCAGTTCGTTTCATCTCGGCGATGTGATCGGAGTAATTCAGTCCGACTGCGATTAATTTTGAGGGCGCAACCGGGAGATCGACATGCAAATCTGCGAGTTTGCGGACATCGCCAGTCGGTTCGATCTCGACCCAGCACGGTTTTGCGAGCACGTGCACGTCGTTGCCGCGCACTTCGCCGTAGAAGAAACTGTCGCCCAATCTGAACCCACCAAACGTCCGCATGAGCGAAATTGTAGGGCAACTGCTCCGGTTGCCGAATGAAATCTCGGCAGCGAGTGCCTGCCAACAGCGCTGCAGAGTTATCGCGTCACGTTGCTGGGGCAGATTCACGGGAGTAACATGCAGCTATGCCAAAAAGCATACTGATGCTGACGTTGATTCTCATCGCTGGCTTTAAAACATGTAATGGCACGAAGCCAAATGCGTTAGCGAAATCCAGCACCACCATGAATAAGCCCACGACCTCTACCCAAACGTTGGCGGAAAAGCCCACCTTCGCTTCGGACATCAGGCCGATACTCCAGTCCCGCTGCCAGCCTTGTCATTTTCAAGGCGGCCAGATGTATGAGAAGCTGCCATTCGATAAACCGGAAACAGTTACTAAGCTGGGCACAAAGTTGTTCACGCGCATCAAGAACGAGGACGAACAACGCGTCATCAGGGAGTTCCTCTCGAAACAGTCTGAGAGTGCTGAGCCCTAGCGAACGCCGCGCGACGTGAACTCACCGAAGGTCTTCATCGCGTGTCATTCCGAAACAAGTGACGCGACCTCGCGATCGAAGCTTAGAATACGCAAGTTAGCGAGTGTGATCTATGAGCCCGGGTGAAGTTCCTCGCTCCGCTCGGAATGACCATTGCACTATTTCAGCACGACCCCCACAAAGTCGCGCACCGGTTTCTGCTCGGGAATCGAAAACGCGCTGCCATTCTCGCGTGTGACCCAAAATGCGCTCGATGAGCCGCCATCGAGATTCAAAGCGCGTTGAATTTTCAACCCATTGACCAACGGCGTTGTGGCAAGAATCATTCCCAACTCCGCGAGCGAGATTTCCGAGCAGACTCCCACCAATGCGCGATCATTGGCTGCGGTTGCGGCAAAGGTCCGACGTGCAGAGTTTGAATCATCCAACCCACGGACGCGTTCATAATGATCTACAAGGAAAGGCCCGCATTGAACCGCAGCATTCACTTTTTCTTGCCGTGAAAATTCGCGGACGCGGAAGATTTGCACGCCGCGTGGTGATGCGCCGAGCACGCCGGTGATCAGTCGAGCGCGTTTCAAGGGCGTAAGTAGTTCGCCGTCGCTGATCAACAAGCCAATTGGCGCAAAGTCGGCGTCAAAATATCCGCCGTTGACACCGGCAAGACATTTCTGGCGTACCATCGTCTCAGACAAAGTCTCGCCCCTTTGATTGTCGATTACATGCAACGTGCAAGATTTAGCGGAAAAAATTGCAAGATCGACAACCGCGTGCTCCTGTCGAGCACTATCATCCAAAACGACGTGGCGATGTAGAACGCCGGCCCGTCCGGGCTCCGAGTCTGTGGTGCGAATCGACCACTCCGCGCGCGCCGTGACCGCGACGGAAAGAAGAAAAAGCGCAGCCCTAAGCTTTGCCACCGTACCTGGTCAGCAACGCTTGAAAATCGGGTTCGTTCCGTAAAGGATCCCAAATCGGACTCACTTTCAGCATCTGCACTGTTACAGAGCTCGGCCGGTTCAAAAGTCCGTCGAGGATTTCAATTGCACGACTGTTGTTTCCAAGAATGGCATGCACTTCAGCTACGCCAGCGGTGACCTCCGGGCCACCAAAGGCGTCCTTGCTTTCGGGCTGTAGTTCGGTTGCCCGTTGTGCCTCCGTCAGGGCGGCATCTTTTTCGCCGAGGTAGGCCAGCACTTTTGCAAGCTGAATGTGCGCATCCGCAGCGTCCGGGCTTCGATTCAGCTGCTCCTCGGCAGCGCTCTTCGCCTTAAGGAAGGCTGCTCGCGCGCCATTATCGTCGTGCAAAGATTTTCGGGCAAAGCCAATGAGATAGTACTTGCTGCACAAGCCGCCCGAAATCCCGGAGAGCTGATCATCCGCCACGCTTTCTGCTGCTTGCAATCCTTCGTTGTACCTACGTTCCAACAAAAACACATTCGCCCGCCCAGCAATTGTCTTGATTTTCTGCTCTTTGGTCATCGGGACCGATTTGACAGCCTCGAATGCTTTCTCGGCGATGCTGAAGTCGCCCCTCGCGGCGATTGCGAGTTTGGACTTAACCTCCAGCGGTTCTAAGGCTGTCGGGTCAACGGCGAGGGCGCGGTCGATGGTTTTATCAGCCGTTTCGTAATTTCGCAACATCGCGTAATTGAAACTGAGATTTTGCAACGACCACATGTCCTTGGGATTTAAGCTCACTGCTTTCTCGAGACTAGCTGTCGATTCCGGCCATTTTCCCTGCCGGCGCTGGATTGCGCCGATGGCGAGATAAACCTCTGATTCGTTAGGCAAACCGCGCTGCGCGATTTCAAATTCCTTCAATGCTGCGGCAAAATCATTATCGCCGTAATAATACGAGAATCCCAGGGCTAGATGCGCTTCGGGAAGTTCAGGTTGCAATTGAAGCGCCCGGTTGGCCAGCGTACGCGCTTTCTGCCTTCGCTCGACCGTGCGTTCGTTGTTATGCAAGATCCAACTTTCCAGTTGCGAGTAGCGCGCCATGGCAAGGGCGAAGTTCGGGTCGAGTTCGATTGCCCGCTCGAAGAGTTGCTCGCCTTGTTTGAGTTTCTCGAAATCCTCAAAGGCGCAGGAAAGATTGTGCCCTTGGACAAAAGCAAGGTAAGCCTCGCCATTTTCAGTTGGCTTGCGCGTCATCTGCGCTTTTTCGCTGGGTGATAATTTTGCCCGCAGTTCATTCGCGATTTTTTGTGAGAGATCGGTTTGAATTGCGAACACATCGGTCAAATCGCGGTCGTAATCTTCCGCCCACATGTGTTCGTCGTTCGCGGTGTTAATCAACTGGACGTTCACACGCACGCGATTGCCGACGCGGCGAACGCTTCCTTCCAAAATCGTAGAGACGCCCAGCGTCTTGCCGATTTCACGAACGTTCGATGCTTTTCCTCGATATGGCATGACTGATGTGCGGGAAATTACTTTCAGGTCACCGATTTTCGACAAATTCGTGAGCACGTCGTCCTGAATGCCGTCCGCAAAATAGGCGTTCTGTTTTTCGTCGCTCAGATTTTCAAATGGCAGGACCGCAATTGACTTGTCGATCTTGTGGGCGGCAACGCGCGGCAAGAGAAAGAATCCCGCGGCGGCGGAAACCGCCACGCCAGTTGCGACAAGCATGATTACGTTACGGCGGCGATGCGATCGTGGTGCTGCAATAGCGGGGGTTGGCCGAACGCCCTCCGCTGTGATGTCGTATGCCCAAGCAAGAATTAGCGCAATTGGAAAACCGAGGAGCAATAGGACGATTACGAGGCGAAGCGCCCAGTTTGGTAATTCCCACGCCGGAAATGCAGCAGAGGCTAGCTGAATAATGCCGCCCGCAGCGATCACATAGGCCGCGGCCACGCGATAAACTTTTCGCCGCTTCACTTCCTCCAAGAAGCCGTTCATCGCTACAGATTTCGGTTGGTCGGGATTATAGTTCAACGGCAAACGTTAGACACAAAGACGCCGCTCCTCGTTCACTTCACACCTGTCGCGAATATAGTTTGAAAATGTGGGCTTTGCTCTTCACGCGAAACAACGCTGACCTCGATCTCTCGAAAACCTCCTTTTTCCAGAAACTGATGCAGCTGCACTTCGCTGAATCCGAGCCAGTGGTCTGCGTACAATTCGCGGGCCCGTTCAAACCGATGGCTCAAAAGATCGAGAATCACTAATCGCCCACCGCGTTTCAAAATGCGACGGGCTGCAGCGATGGCTCGCTCGGGATGAATGGCGTGATGCAAAGCCTGACTGAGGATCGCAAGATCGATACTGTTTTTCGCGATCGGCAGATCTTCGATATCGCCCAGCCGGTACTCGAGGTTTTTGAATCCATGTTTCTTTGCCAGTTGGGCACCGAACTCGACCATTTTTGGCGAACTATCGATGGCAATAACTTTGCGCGCTTTCTTTGCCAGCAACTGCGAAAGTGTCCCCTCGCCTGCGCCAAGATCAGCGACGGTCAATGGTGGAAGCAGAGTAATGAGCGTATGTGCTAGCGCTTTCCACGATCGGCCCGGCACATAGCTTCGGCCAAACTTCCCGGCCAGCTCGTCGAAATACTTCCGCGCTTTGTCCTGACGTTTGTGCAGAACGAGCTTAAGACTCGTGCGATCGCGAGACGTCTCGGGCAATTCGCGCGCTAGCAGCCGGGTTATTTCCGCTACGCGTTCCCGCTGCGAATTGCGCCCATGATGGTTTGCGCCGTAATAGACATTTTTCCCAACCCGGCGGTCGGTCACCGCCCCGGCGCGCTTCAACTGCGCGAGATGACTGGAGATACGCGACTGACCCATGCCCAGAATTTCCTGCAGCTCGGCGACGGAAAGCTCTTCCTGTTCGAGGAGAAGCAGCAGGCGCAAACGGGTTGGGTCCGCCAGTAATCGGAGCAAATTTATAGTTGACGCCATTCTGTCGCCCCACGATATATCGACGTATCATGATTGGTCAATATGATCTCAGCGTTGAAGCGTTAAATCGTTGAGTCAGTTGGCTAATTGAAAAAGTTTATCCGCTTTAACGTCAATCATGTCCCGCCGCTATATCTTTTCCTCCGAGTCCGTCACCGAAGGCCATCCCGATAAAGTCTGCGATACCATTAGTGATTACATTCTCGACGCCTGTCTCGAGCAAGATCCATTGAGCCGAGTTGCTTGCGAAACACTTGCCAAAGGCAACCTCGTTGTGCTCGCTGGGGAAATTACCAGCAACGCGAAATTTGATTTTGAAGAGCGCGTCCGCACTGGCATCCGCGACATCGGATATGTCAACGGCGACTGCATTTTTCACGCCGACACCTGCCGGGTGATCTGCGAAATGAGCGAACAATCCCGCGATATTAAGCAAGGAGTCGATAGCGTCGCCGCGGAGGGGAAAGGCACGGCAGAACAAGGCGCAGGCGATCAGGGGTTGATGTTCGGCTTTGCCTGCAACGAAACGCCGGAGCTGATGCCAGCGCCCATTTCTTTTGCCCACAAGCTCGGGCGGGAGCTAACGCGGTTGCGTAAATCGGGCGAGATCCCGTGGCTGCGTCCCGACGGCAAGACGCAGGTCTCCATCGAATACGATGGCTATAAACCGGTGCGCGCCACAACGGTGGTCGTTTCTTCGCAGCACACCGAGGATGTTAAGCAAAAAGAAGTCCGCGAGACGCTGACGGAACTTCTCATCAAAAAAGTAATGCCGTCCGAATGGCTCGATGAGAAGACAACTTTCCTGATCAATCCAACGGGACGGTTCGTGATCGGCGGCCCGGAAGGCGACGCTGGAATAACCGGGCGCAAGATCATCTGCGATACCTATGGCGGAATGGGCCGGCACGGCGGTGGAGCGTTTTCGGGAAAAGACCCTAGCAAGGTGGATCGCAGCGCAGCCTACATGGGGCGCTGGATCGCTAAGAACGTTGTCGCATCAGGTCTGGCGGAGCGGTGCGAAGTTCAGTTTGCTTACGCCATTGGTCACCCCGAGCCGGTAAGCGTGAGTGTCGATACGTTCTGCACCGGGAAAGTGGACGAGGAAAAATTGGAGCGCGCCATCTGGGAAGTTTTCAATTTCAAACCTGCCGAGATCATCAAGCAGCTGAATCTGCTTCGCCCGATCTATCGGAAGACAACCAACTACGGTCATTTTGGGCGTGTTGACGATGTTGATGCGCTGACGTGGGAACGCACGGACAAAGCGAACGAGTTGAAAAAGGCAGCCAGTTAGGCATCCGCAGATTTACGCAGATTGAAAATGCAGAAGAATCCACAGAGTCACGCGGTCATCGGTGCCGCAATGGAAGTGCATCGCGAACTCGGCTTCGGATTTCTCGAAGCCGTATATCAATGCGCACTGGCACTGGAATTCCAAGAACGACAGATATCATTTGGCGCTGAGGTCCCGCTGCCCGTTCGCTACAAAGGCAACCTGCTCACATGTGGTTACCGAGCCGACTTCATTTGCTACGAAGAACTGCTCGTAGAAACGAAAGCGATCGCCGAACTCACACGCGCAGATGATGCACAGCTGATCAACGAGGTAAAAGCCACCGGTTTTCAGCGCGGCTTGCTGCTGAATTTCGGCGCATCAAGCCTACAATTTAAAGGGCTCGTTCTCACCTCCTCTGGGAATCCGCGTAAATCTGCGAAATCTGCGGATGACCTCGAATCAATCGCATTATGAAAACATCGACAATCGAAGACACGAAAACGGATTATAAGATCGCCGACATCTCGTTGGCGGATTTCGGAAGAAAAGAAATCTCCATCGCGGAAAAGGAGATGCCGGGTCTGATGGCAATCCGCGAAAGATACGCGGCACAGAAACCGCTCGCAGGCGTGCGCATCACTGGCTCGCTGCACATGACGATCCAAACAGCGGTTTTGATTGAAACGCTTTCCGATCTCGGCGCAAGCGTGCGCTGGGCGAGCTGCAACATTTTCTCAACGCAAGATCATGCTGCGGCTGCGGTCGCGCAGAGCGGCGTGTCTGTGTTCGCGTGGAAAGGCGAATCGCTCGAAGATTACTGGTGGTGCACTTACCGGGCGATTTCACACCCGGACGGCAAAGGGCCGCAACTGGTAGTCGATGATGGCGGCGACGCCACTTTGCTCATTCACAAAGGCTACGAGCTCGAAGAAGGCAGCGATTGGGCAAAAACAAAATCGGCGAACAAGGAAGAACAGATCATCAAAGATTTGCTGCTCGAAATTCATCGTGAAAATCCGTATCGCTGGCATGAGATCGTGAAGGATTGGCGCGGCGTTTCGGAAGAAACTACGACCGGCGTGCATCGGCTTTATAAAATGCATCAGGAGAACCGGCTCCTTGTACCTGCGATTAACGTCAACGATTCTGTCACGAAATCGAAGTTCGATAATCTTTACGGCTGTCGGCATTCGTTGGTCGATGGATTAAATCGCGCGCTGGACGTGATGCTTTCCGGCAAGGTCGCCGTCATTTGCGGTTACGGCGACGTCGGCAAAGGGTGCGCGCAATCATTGCGCGGCCAAGGCGCGCGTGTGGTCGTTACTGAGATCGACCCGATCAACGCGTTGCAGGCGGCAATGGAAGGCTACGAGGTCACGACTGTCGAAGAGACACTGGGCCGCGGCGACATTTATATTACTGCCAGCGGCAACGTCGACGTCATCACGCTCGAACACATGCAGCAGATGAAAGATCAGGCGATCGTCGCCAACATCGGCCATTTCGACCACGAAATTCAGGTCGATGCGCTCAACGCAGCCAAAGGCGTGAAAAAAACCAACATCAAACCGCAGGTGGACAAGTACACGTTCCCGGATGGACACGAAATTTTCCTGCTCGCCGAGGGCCGCCTGGTAAACCTCGGTTGCGCCACTGGTCACCCGAGCTTCGTCATGTCCAACTCATTTTCCAACCAGGTTCTTGCGCAGTTGGATCTCTGGGAAAATCGCGACACGTATAAAGTCGGCGTTTACGTTTTGCCGAAGAAGCTCGACGAAGAAGTCGCGCGCCTGAACCTGGAAAAAATCGGCGTCAAACTCACGAAGCTTTCTGAAAAACAAGCCGATTACCTCGGCGTGCCAATCGACGGCCCGTTTAAATCTGAGCATTATCGCTACTGATTCGGCGTGGAGAGCGATTCGGTGACGTGCAGACGAGTTACTCTTAACTCACCGATTTCGAGACGTTTGATTCTCGCGCGCCCAACTACTAGTCGGCCAATCGCGACCAGCCCAAGCGTCACCGCGCCAATAGCGATCGCGCCAGCGGCGATGGCGCCGATAGATTGCGCGCCCACTGCGAGCGCGCGAACCGCAACCGGCCCGAACTTTTTCGGCGCTTCTTCAAGTTCGTCTGATTTCATGCGCTTTTGGACAGTGAATCTTTGGCGCCCATTCTATCAGATCAATGCCACACTTGTCACTTCGGCATAGCTGCATCCCAACTTCCTCGAACAATTTTACTCATAAGTTACTCCTTCGCGGTTGCGGAGGGGTGATAAAAAATAGCGGCGTCAGTGCGTAAAGAACGAACGCAAGGTGCATATTGAAGAACGTCGCGGCGACACCGAGCAGATACGAAGCCACGCCGACGAAAGATTTGCGCGTGAGATGGGGCACGACCGTGTCTGCCATCTCGGGCTTAATTAAGTTTCGCAGGATGTACGACTGCAGCGCAATGAAGAGCAGCGTGTTCACGGCCATGACGACGCCGAACAAGCTCACCGCCAGCGCGTTCGTGGGATACTCGCCCATCAACGCTGTTGGAAAGGGGATGAACGACTGGCCCATGAGGAAGATTGAGTTCAGCCAAATCATTCCGTACGTGGCATGCCGCGCGAACGTGAGCAGGTGATGATGATTCAGCCAAAATTTGCAGACGATTATGAAACTGATCAGCCAGCTCAGAAATTTTGGTAACAGATCGATAAGCTGGTGACCAAGCTCGCTGGTGCTGTTGCGCTCGTGCAGAATCGGGACTTTGAGCTCGAGCACGAGTAGCGTCACGACAATCGCGAACACGCCGTCGCTGAACGCTTCGATTCGGCTAAGACCGAGTTCTCCTTGCGTAAAACGCTTCAACAAATCCATGTCGTCACCGCTCCTCCGCGTGAAAGCGATGCAGCATGCGATGCACAAACGGCGCCAGCAGCACCGATACAATGCCGATAAACGCAAGACCTGAAAACAATGCGTAACACGACGCGAAAATTTTTGCCGCGTCAGTCGGCAGTGGATCGACTGGACCCATCCCAGCGAGAATCATTGACGCATTTAAGAGCGAATCGACCCAGCTCAAATGTGCGAGGAAATGATAACCGAGAACGCCGATCCCAAGTCCAAACAGCAAAACTCCAAGCGCTACCAGACCGTGACGCCCAACGCGTTTGCGAAATTCAGCCCGGCTGAGAAGAGGATGCTTTCGGCGCTCGTACATTGTGCGGCAGAATTTCGCTAGTGTTTAATGTCCCATATCGAGCATGGCGATCTTGCGCGCCAAATAAGCTGAGAAATAACCGGCATAACGTTTTTGCAAAGCCCGCCGTTGCCAGTCCTTGCCGGTAAGAATTTTCCGGCAATTGGGCGCGCCGCATTGGCATTCCACGGAATAGTCGTCGTCATCAGTCGTCGCCCAATCGTGCGTGAGTTCTTCGCCAGCGCGGATATTGCGCATGGCCACGAATGTGATCTCGCCGCGCATCCCGAGATTCGGATCGCACGAGTGATTCGAATACAACATCGACAGCTCGCGCTCTTGGTCGTTTACCGGCGCGACGAATAAATCATCGTCGATCTGAATTTCCACCGGCCCAAGCCGCGGCGTGATTTTTTCGCGCAAAGTTTTTCGATCAACAATATGCCCGCCTTTGACCGCGACGATTTCGTCCTTGGCAATGTCCGTCGTGGCAAACAGCCCGCGGCCGTGGATTTTACTCTCGCGGACTTCCGTCTTGGGCGAGCGATAAGAGAGCGGAAGCATCGCGGAAGATAGCTAAGGTGGAACGTGTTGTCCTCAACGCGTTGACAGAACGCACGGCTTCTCCGCCTGATATTCGCGATCGGCGTTCGCCGCGACGAACGCCTTCATTTGCTTCGGCGGTTGACACAATCGCCGCTACAACGTTGCGTTCATGCTCCGCTTGCAATGAAATCACGCCCGGCTGCCATCGCATTCATCTTCATCACGGTCATGCTCGACATGCTGGCGCTGGGACTAATCGCGCCGGTGTTGCCGAAACTGATCCTAAATTTCCTTAGCGGCAACACGACCAGCGCGGCGAACTGGCTTGGAATTTTCGGCACCGTTTTCGCGCTGATGCAATTTTTCTTTTCGCCAGTGCTGGGTGTTTTGTCCGATAAATTTGGCCGGCGCCCGGTTATCCTGCTGTCTAACCTCGGGCTTGGCCTCGACTACATCGTCATGGCGCTCTCGCCTACGATTGGTTGGCTCTTTCTCGGCCGGATTATCTCAGGAATCACTGCTTCCAGTATTCCAACGGCGATGGCTTATATCGCTGACGTCGTTCCGAAAGAAAAACGTGCCAGCGCATTTGGCATGATCGGCGTGGCTTTCGGTCTCGGTTTTAGGGACATCAGCCCGCGCCTGCCGTTCTGGGTTGCCGCTGGATTTAGCCTGGTCAACTGGCTTTACGGTTACTTGTTTGTGCCGGAATCGTTGCGAAAGGAACATCGCAAAGAAGTCACATTGCGCCGCGCGAATCCGATCGGCTCGCTCGTGTTGCTTCGCTCCCATTCGGAGCTGTGGAAGCTTGCCACGCTACAGTTTCTTGCCTACGTCTCGCACGAAGTCTTCGTGATTTGGGCGCTCTACGCGATTTACCGTTACGAGTGGAGCCAAACCATGATTGGCGCTTCACTCGCGGTCGTGGGCATTTTTACCGCAGCCATTTCTGGCGGACTCACGGGGCGAATCGTTGGATGGCTCGGTGAGCGGCGCACACTTTACATCGGCCAGTTTTTCGGCGGCGTAGGGATGGTCATAGCCGGTCTCGCAAGAACCGGTGCGCTTTATGTTGTTTCGATCCCCATAATTTCGATGTGGAACATTTCCTTCCCAGCAGCGCAGGGAATGATGACCCACCGTGTGAGCGAGCGGGAGCAGGGCGAATTGCAGGGCGCGATCCAGAGTCTCCGCTCAATCGCGTTCGTCATTGGGCCGTTCCTCTTCTCGGGAATTTTCGCCTGGTTCATCAACCCGAAGCACTCGTTTCATATTCCCGGCGCGCCGTATTATCTGGCAGCTGTGTTGTTGTTTACTGCGATGCTACTAGCGACGCGCGTAGAACAACCGCAATTCGGCCAGCCGAGTGAGAAACCAGTCGAACCAAGCGAAGCCGTGCCGCCGGGCGGAATTGCTTCGGGTGCTGTTGCGCCGCTTGTCGATCCGCCTGAAGAAAATGTTTGAGTTGTTGACTATGGTTCGACTAACTACAGCTGTAATGAAAGCGAGCATTCGCTGCGCAGGAGTTGCGCTTGCAATTTGTTCCTGGATTGCGATCTCGAATCATTGCGCCTTCGCTGCGATAGCTACAAAAACCGATTCGGCGCAAGCCGCCTGCCCGTTTCATTCCAAACCGGCAAAGCAAAAACAGCAAGCCGCTCAGGTGCAATGCTGCAAAATTCTGCGAGCCGTTGTTCTTGCACAATCAAAAACTTGGGCGCGCGACGACGCTAAATTTTTGGATGTCGATGTTCGGCCTCACGGGTTCGCGCTCATCGCGCTTCAACGCAACGCGCAGGCGGCATTGCCCCTGGATACAGGACCGCCCGACGCGCATTCATTCGCTGAACTAATTCTGCAGCGGAGCCTTCTCGCTCACGCTCCGCCTTCGTCGGCCTAACGAGTCCGCGATCAGCGATCTCGAATGTTCTGCTGTAGCGGCAGGCGTGCCGCCTGTATTTGCACAAATCGCCGCAGCCGACACGGCTTCCACTACAGAAACATACCAGCAGCATGCAGCAGAAACGGATTTTTATTCTAATCAGCGCAATTGTGCTCGCGATTAGCACCAGCGCGAAGGTAGGGGCGATTGACCTCAATCGCCCGCATGGCGAGCACGAGCATGAGCAGGAGAAAGAGAAGAAGCAGAAATATACCTGCCCGATGCATCCCGAAGTTGTGATGGATCATCCCGGCAATTGCCCGAAATGCGGAATGAAATTGGTCCTCAAAAAAAAGGCGACTAACGCAAAAGCCAAAAACGACGCGCGCGAGTCGCGCGACATGCAAAAGATGCACGCTAATCACGAAATGCATCAGCAGCATCACGGCGATGGAGTGATGCCGCATGAATCACATCAAATGCACTCTATGCAGGGGCACGAACCACACGACATGTCACATATGCAGATGTCGATGCGATCCTCCGTGGATATTGCGGATCCAATGAGCCGCGAAGGCTCAGGCACAAGCTGGCTGCCTGATTCATCTCCGATGTACGGCAAAATGTTCATGTTCGGTAATGACATGCTGATGCTGCATGGCGCGATTTTCCCGCGCTACACGTACGTCAGCACGCAGCGTGGGGACGATCGGATCGATGCGCCGAATTGGATCATGGGAATGTATTCGCATCCGCTAGGCGACAGCGCTCAACTCGGCGGGCGCTTAATGATGAGCTTAGATCCGCTGACAGAGGGCGGTCGCGGTTATCCGCTCTTATTTCAAAGCGGCGAATCGTGGCACGACCAACCATTGCACGACCGGCAACATCCGCACGATTTGTTCGATGAATTGTCGATTAGTTATTCGCAGAAGTTCGAAGACAGTCTGAGCGCGTATTTGTATTTTGGTTATCCAGGCGAACCGGCGCTCGGACCGCCCACTTTCATGCACCGCCCATCGGCGATGGACGATCCGGATGCACCGCTCGGTCATCACTGGCAGGATTCAACGCACGTCACCTTCGGTGTCGCCACGGGCGGGATTGTTTGGCGCAACCTGAAAGTCGAAGGCAGCGTTTTCACCGGCCGTGAGCCGGACGAAGACCGATACGATTTTGATCGGCCGCGCTTCGATTCTTTCAGTGGCCGTATTTCCTGGAACCCGACGCAAAACCTGGCGCTGCAATTTTCCCACGGTTACATCAAAAGCCCTGAAGCGCTCGAGCCAGACCTGAAACGGCATCGCACCACTGCGTCCGCCATTTATAACCTCCCGCTTGGAAACGATAGCAATTGGTCGAACAGTTTTGTTTGGGGCCAAAACCACGATACGGGCGAAGGGAAAACGCAATCGTTCCTGGTCGAGTCAAATTATCAGCGCGGACGCGACACCGTTTACGCGCGTTGGGAGCGCGTGGAGAAATCCGGTCACGAACTGGTTCTCGATCCACCGGATGAATCGCGCATCTTTCCAGTGAGCGGATACACGATCGGATACGTGCGCGATTTGTCGCATGGCAACGGCCTCGACATCGGACTCGGCACGCAATTCACGATCAACGATCGCCCCGATCGTCTCGATCGCTACTATGGAGACGATCTCGGTTACGCCTTTGAATTTTTCCTGCGCATTCGTCCCTCGTTGCACGGTCATGGTGTACATGAGCACCCCGAGCACGCTGTCGCCGGAATGGAAAAATAAGCGGCGCTCAACTTTATCGGAGAATGCTCGCTAGCGCCGGCATTTTGTTATCCCGAGCGAAGTCGAGTTACGTGGCTGTCGTAAAGTTGGACATCTCCGCTTCGCAAACAAAAAGCCGCCACGCGGTAAAGTGTGGCGGCTGATTGCCAAATACAGCTGCTTGTTAGGTCAGAGCTTTACTGATTGTTGAGGACCATTTGCGGCGCAGGTTTGCTCACTGCGAGCTGTGCGCTCACCTTTTGGATTTGTGATGCTTGCTCTTTCAGGCTTGCAGTGAGGGTTTTAATTTCTTTCTGCTGCTCCACAGCCGTCGCTTCCAATTTCTCTACCTTTCGGTGTACTTTGAGAAACTCGTTTAGCAACATCGCGTTCACCGCTTCGTAGCGCACGGTGTAGATCTCGCCGTTGCCGTCGCGATCCACCAGAGCGGGGTTCACTTTTGCCACTTGCTCGGCCACAAGACCGAACTGCGCGGTGCCTTTGGGATCAACCTCTTTCTTGTAGCGGAAGCTGACCGGTTTGAGCGCGAGGATCGCTTCGCTGGCTTTGTCGATGGGCTTGATCTCCGCCTTGAAACGCTCCGAGGAGGGTGCCACGCCAAGTTGACCGTTGGCGTTCACCTTAACCGCTGCGCCTGCAACTGCTGTTCCACTAATGCCAGCGATAAAGGTTCTTGTCTGGTCTCCGCTCGTGCCGATGCGGATAGTGTTGGCCTCGCCAGCAACACCTGCGTTGCCGATGTCGATATTGAAGTCGCCCGTGGTGAGATTGAAGCCGGCGCTATTGCCCAAGGCGATGTTGCTCCCGCCAGTGGTGTTGCTATAGAGCGCAAAAGCACCGTTGGCCGTGTTTTCATCGCCCTTGTTGCTAAAGAGCGCTTGCCAACCGGTGGCGGTGTTTTGGGAGCCGGTTGTGCCGTTACCCATCGCTGCACGACCGGTAGCAGTGTTGCCTTCGCCGTCCGTGTTGGAAAGGAGCGCTGCACCACCGGTGGCCGTGTTGTGGTTGCCGGTTGTATGGTTAGCGAGCGCGTTACGACCAGTGGCCGTGTTGAAGGAGCCCTCCGTCTCGCTATGGAGCGCGTTAAAACCAAGGGCCGTGTTGCCGAGGCCGGTTGTAAGGCTGAAAAGCGCACCATCACCCTCAGCAGTGGTCTGGTTGGGATAGCCTCCGTCCGGTGGTGGGCTAAGCGC
>WNGQ01001901.1_pt1 | contig 21355 bp, 20 predicted proteins | sample 5407661 | NCBI WGS metagenome assembly WNGQ01 (sample SAMN13153382, study PRJNA577476) | soil metagenome | isolation source: 60 cm soil or saprolite under Garry oak tree replicate 2 | place: USA:California | collected 2016-06-15 | reverse complement strand
ACGAATGTGAAATCGGAATCACGCCGAAATTCAGATCGACATCGGAAATTTCCATCGTCTCACAAATCTGATTGCAATCGGCGAGTAGTTGCTCGCTGCGGAAGCGGACAAGCCGCGGCGTTGCCGTCGTGCCGGAGGTCAATTTGAAAAGTGTCGGCGGCTTGTCGCCCCAATCGGTGATTCCACTTTTCGCCGCGACCGAAAACGCCGCGTCAGACTGCTCCTTGGGAACAGATTCATCGATGGGGAGAAAAACATTCCGCTTCCTCAGGCAAACTAAAAACGACGAAGGCCAATCTTGATGATTGCCAATTTGAATCGCACTTACATTGTGGGGTTTGGGCGAATGCCTCTTCGCTTCTAAGGCGCGCGCTATCATCGTTTCAACGGCGCGCGCATGTTCCTCGATCCCACGAAACGTTCTCAGAACTTGGCCGGCAGTGTTCAGGATCGCCGGCATATCGCCTTTCCGCGCGAACGTCTTCTCCCACGCTGCCAGCAATGGGTCTTCCGATTTCATCGCTTGCAGGAAACCGCGTGCGCAGATACATTCCGCGCTCCGTTTTGAAGATGAAAGCAGGCATTCATCCAGAGTATTACGAGACCGACATCGTCTGTGCGTGCGGCGCGGTGTATCACACCCGCTCCACGCGTCGCGATATTAAGATCGGTATTTGTGCGGCTTGTCATCCCTTTTTCACCGGCGAACAAAAGTTCGTCGATACCGCCGGGCGCGTCGAGAAATTCGCTCGCCGCTACGGCAGCACCAAAGCGGCCCGGGCTGAGAAGAAAGCTTAGCTGAACTGTAGCGGCTGTCTATGACTGCCGCCCTTCTTCTCCGAAGCTTTCGGGGCTACAGATGGACTTTAATTCCCTCATTAAACTGAAACGCGAGCGCTTCGAACAACTCGAACGCGAGATCGCTGATCCGGCGCTTTTTTCCAACCGCCAACGCGCGAGCGAGATCATGCGCGAGCACGCGAACATTAAGCAACTGCTGGCAAAGTGGGGCGAACTCGAAGCGGCGCGCAAGCAATTGGATGACAATCGCGAACTGGCGATGTCGCGTGATGTCGAGATCGCCGCGATGGCGGATGACGAAATCCCCGATTTGGAAAAACGAGTAGCCGATCTTGAGCGCGATGTTCAGATCGCCTTGCTGCCACCCGATGAAAATGAAGAGCGTGATGCCATCGTGGAAATTCGTGCCGGAACGGGCGGAAGCGAAGCGGCCATTTTCGCAGCCGATCTTTACCGCATGTATCATCGTTATGCGGAATCTGCGGGGCTGAAAGCCGAAGATCTCGAATCGAGTCCGTCAGAGCTCGGCGGATTCAAGGAAGCCATCTTCCGAGTTTCGGGCGAATCTGTTTTCCGAAAACTTCGTTACGAAAGCGGCGTTCATCGTGTGCAACGCGTGCCCGCAACGGAGGCGCAAGGTCGTATTCACACATCAACAGCCACAGTGGCGGTATTGCCTGAGGCCGAAGATATTGATGTGGAGTTGAAGCCGGAAGATTTGCGAATCGAAGTCTCGCGTGCAGGCGGGCCTGGCGGGCAAGGCGTGAACACGACTGACTCGGCCGTGCAGGTTCTGCACATTCCGACCGGCATGATCGTGCGCTGTCAGGACGGGCGCAGCCAAATCAAGAACAAGGAGCGCGCACTATCGATCTTGCGGGCGCGCCTGTTGGAGCGAAAGCAGCGCGAAGAAGTGGAGAAATACAGTGCGCAACGCCGTGGCCAGATCGGTACCGGCGGGCGCGAAGAAAAAATTCGCACCTACAATTTCCCGCAAAACCGTGTGACCGATCATCGCATTGGTCTGACGCTTTACAATTTGGACCGCGTGATCGACGGCGATCTCGGGGAATTGATCAGCGCCCTGCACGCTGCCGATGTGAGCGAGCGGTTGAAGGAATCAGCGCCTGCATGAGCAATTTGGTTCTGTGGTCCCAACTTCGCTCGGAGTAATAGAAGAACGACGCATGACCGTGCTTGAAGTGCTGCAAGCGACGACCGCGTATTTCAAGAAACATGATCTCGAAAGTCCGCGACTGAATGCGGAGCACTTGCTGGCGCATGTGCTCCGCCGGAAAAGGATCGAACTTTATTTGGAATTCGAACGCGAGCTAGCCGAAGCCGAACTGGCGCCGCTACGCGAACTCGTGAAGCGTCGCGCTCAGGGTGAACCGCTCCAGCATCTTTTGGGCACAGTCGAATTCTGCGGACTGACCTTTCTCTGCGACAAACGCGCGATGATACCCCGGCCTGAGACCGAACAACTCGTTGAGGTCTTAAAGTCCGAAGTCCGAAATCCGAAATCCGAAATCATGGATGTTGGCACCGGCAGCGGGGTTATTGCGCTATGTCTCGCGGCGGAATTTCCCGGGGCGCAGATTCTCGCCGTCGACATTTCGAACGATGCACTGACGCTCGCGCAAGAAAATGCAGCGAGGCTAAACCTGGCCGAGCGGGTCCGGTTTCTGAAGAGCAATCTCCTTGAAAATGTGGAGGGAGTTTTCGATGTCATTGTCGCGAATCTTCCGTATGTCTCGACACAAGAGCGGCACACTCTTTCCCGTGAGGTTTTGCACGATCCAGAGGTCGCGGTTTTCGCCAGCACCCGAGGTGATGAATTAGTGCGCGAACTGATTGCACAGGCACCATCGCGCCTTCGACCGGGAGGAATGCTGGCATTGGAGATCGGAATGGGCCAAAGCGAGGCGCTTCTTTCGACCTTAGCGGAAAAAAATTACCGCGACATTTCTTCGAAAACCGATTATTCAGGTGTGACACGTTTCCTGTTTGCCAGGTATGGATAAAATTCTCATTCACGGCGGCCATCGGCTTTCCGGATCTATTAAGGTCAGCGGCTCGAAAAATTCCTCGCTGCCGATTCTGGCCGCAACGTTGCTCACGCGCGAACCGTGCATCGTTCATCGCGTGCCCGACCTAAGCGACACGCATTACATGCTGCAAATTTTGATCCATCTCGGCGCGCAAGTGGAACGCGCCAGCGGAACAGTCACGGCGGCAGCCGAGAACGTGCAATCGGTCGCGCCTTACGATGTCGTGCGCAAAATGCGCGCTTCGGTTTGCGTGCTCGGGCCGCTGCTCGGCCGTTGTAAAGAAGCGACCGTATCGATGCCGGGCGGATGCGTGATTGGCGATCGTCCAATCGATTTGCATCTGAAAGGATTCGAGGCGCTGGGTGCCGCCGTGCGCGTGGAAGGCGGCAATATAAAAGTTTTTGCCCCAAAATTGCGCGGCGCGGTGATTAACTTACGCGGGAAATTTGGGCCCACCGTTCTGGGCACCGATAACGTCATGATGGCGGCGGTGCTGGCGGAGGGAACAACCGTGATCGAAGGCGCGGCGCAGGAACCGGAAGTTGTCGATCTTGCGAATTTCTTAAACAAAATGGGCGCCAAAATCGAAGGCGCAGGCACGCGCCGTTTGATCATCGAAGGCGTAAAAGAATTGCACGGCGTCGAGCACGACATCATTCCCGATCGGATCGAAGCGGGAACATTTCTGGTGGCGGGCGCAATTGCCGGTAGGGAAGTAACCGTCAAGCGCGTAAATCCCGAGCATGTTCGCGCGGTCACCGATGCGCTGGCGCGATGCGGCCTTCCAATCGACGTCAAAGATGATGCGATTTCGATCTTGCCCAACGGAGATGCCAGTGCACTAGAGCTAACGACGGAGCCATATCCAGGTTTTCCGACCGACATGCAGGCGCAAATGTGCGCGCTACTCTCGACGACAGACGGCATCAGTGTCATCACAGAGAACATTTTTCCGCAACGCTACATGCATGTCGCTGAGTTAAAGCGGATGGGCGCACATGTCGATCTTGAAGGCGCGACTGCGGTGATCCAGGGCGTCGATCATCTCTTTGGCGCTCCAGTGATGGCGAGCGACTTGCGCGCGTCCGCCGCGCTAGTGCTTGCGGGATTGAAGGCGGACGGAATTACCGAAGTGAGCCGCGTCTATCACATCGACCGCGGCTACGAACGTCTCGATGAAAAATTGGGCGAACTCGGCGCACAAATCGAGCGCGTAAAAGAAGCATGATCTGATCTTTTTTCTTGCTCTTCTCGCGGCAAGCAGGCAGTCGTTGGTCTAGCAAGCGAAAGGTTAAAACATGGACCAATCACCACCACCACCGCCTCCTTCATCCGATGTCCGAACGTGGTGCGTCCTCTGCCACGCCAGCGCATTACTCGGATTGTTCTTTCATTTTGTCGGTCACATTCTCGGTCCGCTCGTCGTTTGGCTCATGAAACGCGGCGACTCACCTGAGATCGACGCATACGGAAAAGAATCACTCAATTTCCAGATCTCCATGCTGATTTACGATGCGATTGCGGCAATTCTCTGCATCGTCCTCATAGGCATTCCGATTTTGATCGCGCTATGGGTATTGAACACGGTGCTCGTCATCATTGCGTCCGTCAAAGCTGGCGAGGGAAAGTTCTATCGGTATCCCTTTACCATTCGGTTGATCAACTAACTCCGTCATTCCGAGCGAAGTCGAGGGATCCCGTTGCGTGGCCTCCAACGTAAAATCGCGGGATTCTTCGACTCCGCTTCGCTCCGCTCAGAATGACACGCTTGGCCAGCGTCAGCTGACTTCCGCCAATCGGCGCAACGTCTTTAGGTTCATCACGTCTTCGCGCAAGTTCTTTCCCTTCGGGGTTTCCAGCACTTTCGGGATCTTGCGGAAACGGCGGTCACGCATGATGAAGCGGAAAGCATCCAAACCAATCCGGCCTTTGCCGATGTGTTCATGTCGATCCACTCGCGAACCGCAAGCGGGTTTGGAATCGTTGAGGTGAACGGCTACGAGACGATTCCGGCCGATCCGGCGATCGAATTCGCGCAGGGTCTTTCGCGTTGAATGTTCGTTGCTAATGTCGTAGCCCGCGGCGAAAAGATGCGCGGTGTCAAGGCAAACGCAGACGCGTTCTGGCTCGTGCACATTGGCAAGGATGAAAGCGAGATGCTCGAACCGATGACCGATGCATGAGCCTTGTCCGGCTGTAGTCTCGAGCGCGATCTTCGTTTTCACGTCTGGGACTTTGCGAAACACCTCATTAATCGAAGCGATGATTTTCTCCAAAGCCGCTTCTTCGCCCGCGCCGAGGTGCGCACCCGGATGCAATACCAGAAACGGTAATTCAAGCTGATCCGCGCGGGTGAGTTCCTCCGAGAGGGCGCGAATTGAATTTGCGTGAAACTGCGGATTCGTCGCAGCCAGATTGATTAGGTAATTGGCGTGCCCAAATACCGACAACAACTCACCCCGCTGGACATGATCAAGGAAAGCACGGATTTCCTCTCGCCTCAGTGGGCAGGCAAACCATTGCATGTTGTTCTTTACGAACATTTGCATTGCGGTGCAGTGGATCGAACGCGCTCGCTCAATCGCCATGCTCAGGCCGCCGCGGATGGACATGTGCGCGCCTAAGAGAAGTTCGGATCGCGGATTTCGGATTGCGGCTTGAGATCGCAAGGCGACCCGCTGTGTTTTCTTCATTCTGCAATCCGCAATCGGCACTCCGCGATTGCTAAAAAACCTTTGGATGCCAATCGGGTTTCTTGAGGCTTCCTTCGCCGGCGTATTCGAAAAGTTTGTACATCGGGGTGAGCAGCACGCCGGGGCCTTTCATGTTCAAACGCATACTGAAATCGAGCTTGTCGTCGAGAAAATGAACATCTCCGTGCCCCAGCATGCTAAAGAGGCTCCCAGCAGCCTCGAAATCGTCGGTATGAATAATTCCGTTCTCGACCTTGAAGTCTGCGCTCGCTTTGTGCGCGATGCTATATCCGCTGCCGGGGACAATGAGGTTCAGAATTCCCGAGAGCGGCCCGAAAATCGGGATTGCGAAAACATCGCCGTTGTTCACTTCCACTTTTCCATGGCCACGCATCGTGCGCGGATCGCTGCCCAGCCCGGTAAAATCATACGTGCCGTTCAAGAGGCCGTGCGCCGTCTTGTAGTTGTAGTACAAATCAGTCAGGAGCGGAAAATTGATGTCGCTCACCGAGACACTTGCGCGGTAACGGGGATCGTTTCGCGCCTGCGAGATGTCAGTGTTTCCACGCAACGTGCCGGCAAGAAGAGCGCCGCGAACATCGGTGATTTGCAGCCGGTCGTGGGTGAAGAGCAATCGGGCCGAGACGCGGTCAAAGGGCAGCGTTTTCCCAAGAAAGACGTAGTCCATTCCATTGGCCCCATCCACGTTTATGTCCAGACGCGTGTTCTTGCCGCCGCGAAATTGGTAAACGCCATTGGCGGTGACATTGGGCGGCCGCCGGAATTTGTATGGTGCCACAGTTTTCGAAACCTTTGGGTCGATCCAGAAAATTATCTCGGCTGGATTCAATGAGCTTCGGATATTTGAAACGCGCACTTCGTGTTTTTTAAAATCGTAGGTGAACCTGCCCGTGCCGACGCCTTCATTGCGCGCGATGTGAAGGTCCTCGCAAGTGAGTGCGCCATCGACGAAATGGATTCCGGTGTTGGCGCTGTTCATCCATGTGCCGCGGAACCGGCTACGTCCCAAAGTGATGGTTCCATCGCCTTGCCAGCTCCCCGGATGGCGATCTTTGCCCCTGATTACCAGTCGAATTGCGGGCGAACGTTGCCATTCCCAGTCCCGCAGAAATTCGCTTAACTCCGGAGAAACAAGCGCACGGATTGCATCTGGAGATATAGCGCTCTCAATGTCTAAGCGAAAATCGGCTGGCGCATCGAAGAGATCAGCTCTGAGCTGGCCGGTTTGATGGCGCACCCGCAGGTCGCGAACCATTGTGCGCTCACCGTCCCACGAAAAATCGGCAGTGAGATCGGAGAACGGCACCGCCTTGTAGTTGAACTGCCCAAAAGCGGCGTGCCCGATGATTTTTGGCCGAAATTCAGCTGGCCCGAAATTTACCGACCCGGAGATTTCGACCAGAGGCGGCGAGTAAAATTTCGTGCCGGCGAGCGGTTCCCCCAGGCCCAAAGCATCAAGAAACGCCTTCAAATCCAGGGTGCTGCGTACTTGGAAATTGGCGTTGTTACTTTCCCAGTTCCAATCAGCGCGTCCGACGAAACTGCCCTTGCGGTCGCTCCATTCGCAATGTGCGATGTTCAAGTGCTGATTATTCCATTCAGCGGCGGCGGACAGATCTCTTATTTCATAGCTGCCGCGTTGCAATCGGTCCCCGTGCAGCGTCGCCTCTACGTGCGCCTTTTCGATTTCTGCGACGTCTCCGCTAAATTTTAACTGCAACGATGGAACCGCGGCTGGGAACCTGAACTTTTGCAATTCATTCAACAAGCGCTGCGCAATCAACATCCGTCTTTGCCATTCTTCAGGTGAGATCGGCGGCGACGGCTGGTAATTCTCGCGCTTGATTAATTGTCCGGTCACGGAAATCCGAATTCCGCAGAAGATTCCCTCAGCCTGACTGACATAAATTTGTTCCGGCGGAAAATAAACGTGGGCGCGAAAGTTGACGAGGTGCGCTTTATCGGTTTTTCCATCCGCCGTCTTGAGTGGGAGGGTGATTTGCGCATCACGCACATCCAGTGCGTTGAGAAAGGGCTGACGATGGATAAGCGCGGCGTAATTGATATCGAGTGAAACCTCATTAATCAGGGCAAGCGTTTTGTCGCGATTCTTGTAATCGAAAATCCTCACATTTCTTGCGATCAACCCACGAAACGGGTCCAGCGTCAGGCGCCCTATATCAGCTTCGACGCCGCGTTTGTGTAACTCTTCCACCACGCGGTAGCGCCATTCCCGGCCAAATCCCCGACGCGCCAGATAATAGCCGCCGACGATAATTCCAAAAATTGCGCCGAGAACTACCAGACGCAGCACGTTGAGAGCGATTCGGTATCCCCACGTGCGTTGTCGATACTTCGTGGAAGGCCGAACCTGCGGTGGTTCAAGGACGGGCGGCATGAATTGTTGAAGGGTTACAACGTTACAAGCGTTACAAAAGTTACAATGTTAAATCGTTTCAGCGCCGATCCCGATGTAATCGTATAACGATGTAACTCTTAAACATGTCCGTCTCCGACCTGCCTGCTCTTAATGCCTCATTTAATCTGGTGAGCACCATCTTCATCTCAATGGGCTGGTACTTCATCCGGCATGGCGCGTGGCGGCGTCACATGGCATGCATGATCACGGCCGTCATTTCGTCGGCCTGTTTTTTGGTTGGCTACATCATTTATCACGCGCAGGTCGGCGAAAAATCGTCGGGATACACAGGTTGGATTGCCGCCTTTTACTTCCCGATACTCGCTTCGCACGTTCTGCTTGCCTTTGTGACGTTGCCTCTCGTGATTTTGACGCTTGTTCAGGTTTTTCGTCGCCGATGGGACCGGCACAAGTTGATCGCGCGCTGGACCATCCCAATCTGGCTGTATGTCTCGGTCACAGGCGTGCTTGTGTATTTGATGCTCTACAAATGGTTTCCTCCGGGACTGTAACCGTCGCCCTCTGGGCGACGCCGCACGTGAGTGCAAACGTCAGCGTTGTGCTTCCCACAGGGAAGCGATTACAGATGCATCACGCCAAGTCTTGCGCTCGGCAATTATTTGATGTTTGATCACACGATGCGCCGCCGCGCATGCGAGAGAATTTATGGTCACAATTGCCACATTCAACGAGCCGGCTAAAGCGCGGCAATTGAAACGACGTTTCCACGATGCCGGCATACCCGCCGATGCTCACAATGAAGCGCCGCTGCAACAGGTTGGCTTCATGTCGCGTCCGCAAGCGAATGCCAAAGTGATGGTGGAAGACAGCGATTTCGAAAAGGCCCAGGACCTTATGATCGAGTGGGAGGCTACCGATCCGGATATCTCCGCCGCTCTCATCCGCTGCCCGCAATGCGGTTCTTCAAATATCGAGTACCCGCAGATGACCCGAAAATTCATGACCCCAGCGCTCGTCATCGTGCTTTGTGCCCTGAAGATTATTCCAAAGGAGTTTTATTGTCAGGATTGCCACTTCACCTGGAGCAACCAGGAGGAGCCTACCATCGGACGGCTTTGGCATCGATTCTTTCCGGGAAGCGAATCTGGCACGGAAGCCTCGTAGGAAGCGGAGTTTATTGTCCCGGCACCTGATTCTTCGCACACGATTCTTCTTGTGATGGACCTTCGTTTGCCGGGAGCAATGGGAACTTGTTGTGCGTCCTCCGCCGGCCGCGCTCAAGGCGAATCTCGAGTTTCGCTCGGAGGCGTAACCGCACCTTGCCAGTCATGAAATGGCTATTCGTATTACTGCTCGCACTGGTCATCTTCGGCGGCGCCGCTTGGTTCGGTTACAACACCTTTGTAAAAGAAGAAATCGCAGTGAAAAAGGAGCAACGCGGCGAAGTTACTCCGCCACCCGCGCCGGACATCAGCCTGCCGGAATTTCAGGCGGCGGCCCAACTGCGACAGGATGGAAAACTGACAGAAGCTCGCGATGCGCTTGTCGCGTTCATCCAAAAATATCCCTCCGGAAAACATCTTGAGGAAGCGCGAGATTTGCTCGGGGAAGTGAACATTGACATTTTGCTGTCGCGTCATCCCTCTCCGGAAAAGACCGAATACATTGTGAAACCTGGAGACGTGCTGGCGAAAATTTCGCGGAAGCTAAAGACGACGCCCGAGCTGATCATGCGCATGAACAATATGAGCGGCACGATGCTGCACATTGGCGAACACCTGCTCATTTCGCACCCTGATCTCTCGATTGTTATTCAACGAAAAGCGAACCTGGTTGTGCTCCTCAATCACGGCACCTTTTTCAAGCAATATCACGTGCGTGAAGCAAAACTACAGGCCAAACAATCAGCTAAAATCACGGCAAAAGTTGCCGAAACGATGGCTTGGAAGGGCGGAAAACGCGTCGGCATCGGCAGCAAGGAGTATCTAAGCAGCACTCGGTGGATCCGACTCGCGGGCGCTCCAGCTTACACTCTGTATTCGGTGCCGGATGCGGCGCATCCCAATCTCGAGCAACCGCCCCCGCCGGCGGGCCTCGGCCTGGCGGCCTCCGATGTTGAGGAGCTAAGCAGCCTTGTAAACAACAAGACGCCTGTCACCATTACGGACTGAGTTAAACGTTAAAAGGCTTACAATGTTAAAATGGATACGAATCGACACGACCGCGAAGTGCTGGACGTTGTAACTTTTTAAACGTTGTAACCTTTAACCTACGATGGAATGGCAACCGCTCGATTTCGAAAGGCCGATCTTTGAACTGGAACGGCGATTGCAGGATCTAAAGAATCACTCCGACAAGCACGATGTCGATCTTGATTCGGCCATCAAAGAACTGGAGACAACCCTTCGCGAAACGCGCCGCCAAATTTATGGCAACCTGACGGCCTGGCAGCGTGTCCAAATCGCGCGGCATGTGCAGCGGCCGTTCGCTTTGGATTACATTGAACGGTGTTTTACAAATTGGGTCGAGCTGCATGGCGATCGCCGCTTTGCGGATGATAGAGCCATGCCGTGTGGTCTGGCCACACTCGGCGCGCAGCGTTGCGTCGTTATCACTCATCAAAAAGGGCGCAACACCAAGGAGAACGTGCTGCGCAATTTTGGCTGCGCGCACCCTGAGGGCTACCGCAAAGCGCTGCGATTGATGCGGCTGGGCGAAAAATTTGGCATGCCGGTGATCTCATTGATCGATACGCCCGGCGCTTTTCCTGGTGTCGGATCGGAAGAACGTCACATTTCAGAAGCAATTGCTGTAAATCTTCGTGAGATGATGCGGTTGCGCGTCCCAATCGTTGCTGCCGTCATCGGCGAAGGCGGATCCGGCGGCGCGCTGGGAATTGGCGTTGCAGATCACGTGTTGATTCTCGAGGACGCTTACTACTCAGTGATCAGTCCCGAAGCGTGTTCCGCGATCTTGTGGAGAGACCGGCGGCATGCAGCCGAAGCAGCCGAGGCACTCAAGCTGACTGCGCAGGATTTGTTGAAACTCGAAGTTGTGGACGAAATTGTCCCAGAGCCGGAGGGCGGCGCGCATCGGGACTATGATTCCGTTACCGCGAATCTTGGCAAAGCGCTGCGCCATGCTCTCCACCAGATTTCGCAGGTTCCAGTTGCCGATCTGCTGGAAAGGCGATATCAAAAATTTCGCCGGCTGGGTATCTTCGCAGGAGGTAAAAGCGTTAGCGCCTCGGCTGGCTCTTGATGTGATGTTTGGGACTTGGGGAAAATCAGTTGGTGTTTGGCTGACTGCAGTCGCTGCTGTCACGTTACCGCGTGTCACCTGCATTGCGTCGGAGTTCCATTTCGATCGCGACACGTTCGCATTCGCTAATCAAACCGTGTTTGAATATCACGAAGGGCATCCTTCTTTACGAAGAGGCTCGTCTGTAAGACGAGACATGTATAAGCGCCACTGTTTCGTGCTATGCCGCACTGCCATGCAATTTAAGAAGTTCGCGCGCTTCGATCCACGCGGCGTTCCCCTGGATGACGCGTCGTTGGCTGCTCGCCTTCGCGCTGTAACGCACCGGGCGCCTCGGGCTGAGCCCTTGCCGGAAGATCAACGAATCGTTTTTCCCGGATATACGGATCTGCGGGAAATGAGTAAGGCGCGCCGCGAACTTGTGCAGTTAAATATCGGCCATGGCTGGCCCAGCTACTTCCGAATCAGTAATGCCCGGATGATTTTTCAGCATAGTGCGAGGTATCAAGAGGAGACGCACGCTTGTTTGAATGCAGCTTTGGCGCGGGGGCAGTTGTTTGTTGGTTTTCTTACTACTTTCCCCCGTCTCAGCATCAATCACTCCCTCTTGGTTTATAAGCGAAAGTCGTTTTCGCCGAATCCTGGAGTCGAAACCTATTTCGCTTACGATCCTAATCATCCAGAGTCGCCGCGCGAGCTTACCTGGTCCCCGCACACTCACAGTTTCTCCTATCAAAAAGATTGGGATTTCGTAGGCGGCTATGTGCGCGTTTATCAAGTTTACGGCAAATTGCTGCAGTAGTTTGTCATTCCGAGCGGAGTCGAGGAATCTCTTAATTGTTTGCTTCCGTGCGCTGATCAAAATAGTAGTAAGAGATGTCTCGACTTCGCTCGACATGACACGAGACTGACACCAATGCCGGAAAATCCATCGCCACCCAAACCAGGTCCGCCGACACCTATGCCGCCTCCTGAACCGTTGCCGCCTAACCCTCCGCCGGTTCCGCCTGTGGGGAGGTGAGAGCTTATTTTTCTGGCGGAAACAAAAATCGCAGCGCCGGTTCGACGCGCGCCGCCCACGCGGCCTCGCTGTGGTTGGCGCCTTTGACTTCGAGGTAACTAAGATCGACATCAAGCTGCCAGCCTTTGTCGATTAAGTAATCGCGTAAGTACCGCGTCAGTTCCCAACCGGGCTCGCCCGTGCCAGTGTCGAGCCAGATTTTCAGCGGTGGCTTTTCACCGAGAATGCCCACCAGCCGGAAGATCGCGTAATCGTCCCACCAAATCGATGGCGACATCACAATTAAACGTGTGAATACCTCGGAATAAAAAATTCCCATCGCCAGTGTGGCCAAACCGCCGAGCGATGATCCACCGAGCCCGGTAAATTCTGCATCCGGCTTGGTTCGATACTTTTTGTCGATGAACGGCTTCAATTCCTGGATCAAAAATTGCCCGTAAATATGGGCCAGGCCGCGGCTGCGCTTTCTGGGATGGCCTTTCGGTTCGATCACACCGGGCGTCGGTGCGTATTCGTGGACTCGTTCTTCGCCGATGTTTGCCACCGCCACGATGATAAGCGGCTCGATCAGTTTTCGATGGATCAATCGCTGCGCCGTTTCATCGACGCCCCATTCGACTCCGGCAAACGATGTGGCGGCGTCGAAAACGTTCTGCCCGTCGTGCATATATAAAACCGGGTAACGTCTTGACGAGAACCGCCGATAACCAGGCGGCAAATAAACGAATACATCGCGCTGGTTTCCCAAGACCCTGGAGTGAAAAGCCCGATGCCGTTTGATATTACCGGTAAGCGTGTGTTTCGGCATCGAAACCGAGACGCTTCGCGAAGATCAAATGTAGTGCAACCCTTTCGCTTGCGATTTCATCGGGTCACCATCAAGATGCTCGCTCCAAGTTCATGAACGAACGCTACATCAAATGGTACACGCCCTGGCTCAGCCGCGAGTTTGAGATGCTCGTTTTCGGAAACGGCGGCGGGCTGCCACTGATCTTGTTTCCGACTTCGGGCGCCCGCTATTATGAGAACAAAGATTTCGGTCTAGTCGGCTCAGTTGCCGGGTACATCGACAGTGGCAAAATCACCGTTTACTGCCCCGACGCGATCGATCTCGAAAGTCTTTATAACAAATCGATTCATCCCGCCGACCGAATACGCACGCACAACGCGTATGAAAATGTGATTGTCCACGACGTATTCGACCTTGCGCGCCGCGAATCTTCTGCCCATCGGGTCGCAGTCTGCGGCGCGAGCCTGGGCGCTTATCATGCAGCAAACATTGCCTTTCGTCATCCCGACGCCGTCAGTCATCTCATTAGCTTGAGCGGCTCATTCGACATCAGCTCATTTTTCGACGGCTATCACGACGACAACATTTACTTCAACAGCCCTTATGAATATCTGCCGAACACGACCGACCCGTGGAAATACAATCATATGACCATCATCATCGGCACAGGCGAATGGGACAATGCGCGTCATGAATCCTATCGTTTGTCTGAAGGCTTGAATTCAAAAGGGATCAAGCATTGGCTCGACGACGGAAAATGGCGCGGCCACGATTGGAATTACTGGCAAGACATGCTGCCGTATTACTTGTCGAAAATTTGTTAGCTCTGGATGCGCACGTTTTCTCTCATGTTGAGCCGCCACGTTGTCATTCCGAGCGAAGTCGAGGAATCTCTAATTTGACAAAAAGGCAATGAAATTGGTAATCGCCGCGACCGGCGCCAGCGGAGCGATCTATCTGCAAAGATTGCTCGCGCAGATCGATTGCGCCGCGCATGAGGTGCATCTCGTCATGAGTGCGTACGCGAGAGAGGTTGCGAAGCAGGAACTGGATGATTTGAAAACTCCTTCGGAAGTCTCCCAGCATTCTGAAAGCGACATGAACGTGCCGTTCGTGAGCGGCTCGGCGCGTTTTGACGCGATGGTGATTGTCCCCTGCTCGATGGCCACGCTGGGGCGAATCGCTTCCGGTTCCAGCGACAGCGTGCTCTTGCGCGCAGCCGATGTTTTCTTGAAAGAACGACGCAAATTAATTCTCGTGCCTCGGGAAACACCATGGAATCTGATTCACGCGCGTAACGTGGTGACGCTGCTTGAAGCCGGGGCAATTGTTCTCCCAGCAATTCCTTCGTTTTACAGCCGCCCCAGTTCCTTAACTGCCGTGGTGGACACAGTCGTCTGGCGCATTCTTGATCAAATTGGGTTGCCCAGTCCCAGCGCATACCGTTGGGGACAGGAGAGCGCTCCGGCGAAAACTTCGCGAAAGAAAAACAAGCGGAAGAGCGAGAGCAAACGCGCGGGCCGTTTGGAGTTCCGCCTTCAGGCGGCAGGCACGGGCGGTGGGCCGCGTAAACGCGGAACTCCGAGCAAAAGTTGAAAATCGAAGGTCGGCTCGCGCGATGGTTGGTCGCGTTTGGATTTCGCTTGTTGCAGCTCTGGGGACGTACGCTGCGCTATGAAATCGACGACCGCGCGGGTATCGTTGGCAGACCGGTCACGGAAAATTATATCGGCGCGCTTTGGCACAATCGATTGCTGGTCTTCCCATTGATCTTGCGCCGTTTTTTTCCGCAACGGCATGGCGCTGCATTGATCAGCGCCAGCCGCGACGGCGATTTGCTGGCCGACGCCGTTCAGCGTTTTGGCTACGATGTGGTTCGCGGCTCTAGTTCGCGGCTCGGCGCGAGCGCAATTCTCCAGCTCACGCAGGTGCTCGCGGCCGGTGGCGATGTAGTGATCACTCCGGACGGTCCGCGCGGCCCGGCCTACGAACTCGGCCCGGGAATCATTTTTCTCGCCCAAAAATCGGGCGCGGCGGTGTTGCCGATGAATCTGGAATATTCGCGCTGTTGGCGACTGGGAAGTTGGGATCGGTTCATCGTGCCGCGACCTTTTGCCAAAGTACGCGTGCTTATCAACCGCCCGCACAACGTCAAATCGACAACTACGCCTGAGGAATTTGAGGGCGAACGCCTCGCCTTGCAGAACACAATGATGGAGCTGGTTGAAATGCGCTGAGACAGGAATTTCACGAATTTACACGAACCGAATTCAGACTGATTGACTCTGCCATTCGTGACAATTCGTGTAATTCGTGTCTCAGTTGCCTGCATCGCTATGGCGAAATTGATCGATGGACGCGCAATCGCGGAGAAAGTGTACGTGGATCTTCGCCGCGAGATCGCGGAGCTAAAAGCAAAAGGCATTACCCCAGGACTCGCCGTGATTCTCGTTGGAGAGAATCCAGCTTCGCGTGCCTATGTGCGTTCGAAAGACAAGATGTGTCGCGACCTTGGCCTGCATTCACTCAAGCTGGAGCTGCCGGAATCAACCACACAAAGAGAGCTTCTCAGGCGCGTCGAAGAACTTAATCGTGACTCGAGCATTCACGGCATTCTGGTACAATCGCCGCCGCCTGAGCACATCGACGAAGTAGCCATCGTGCGCGCGCTCGACCCGCGGAAAGACGTGGACGGATTTCATCCAGAAAATGTTGCGAAGCTCGTGCTCGACGATTCCAGCGGCTTTGTCCCGTGCACGCCGCTTGGCGTGCAACGTTTGCTTACGGAAAGTAAAATCGAAATTAACGGCGCGCACGTCGTGGTTCTTGGTCGCAGCCTGATCGTGGGCAAACCGCTGGCCCTGCTGCTCATGCAGAAAAACAAGAACGGGAACGCCACCGTAACGGTTGTGCACTCGCGCAGCCGCGACCTCGCGCATATTACCCGCTCGGCTGACATTGTTATTGCAGCAATTGGGCGAGCGGAATTTGTGAAAGCCGATCACGTGCGCGAAGGTGCCGTCGTGATCGACGTTGGCATCAATCGCGTGGAAGACACAGCGAGCGAGCGTGGTTATCGCCTGGTGGGCGATGTCGCATTTGACGAAATGTCGAAAAAGGCCAGCGCGATCACTCCAGTGCCGGGTGGCGTCGGCCCGATGACCATCGCGATGCTGATGGCAAACACTGTGAAGGCGGCAAGGCAATCGCTGTAGCCACGTGCCTGTGGCACGTCTATGGCAGACGGCCCACAGGGCCGTGGCTACAACTCTCGCGAAACAATTTTTCGCGTGAGCAGACGTACTATCGCGGGCTGAACTCGCGCGGCCTGAACAAACAATGAGCCGACATGCGGCCACAATACGGCCATGCGCGCCAGCCGATTGATCCAGAGTCTCCCGCGATACATTTCTGCGCAGGCGCGAGTGAATTCGCGCAACGCTGATTGGCGATCTTCGTCTCGAACAATCTTGGTGATCGCATCTGCCGCCAGTTCACCTGACCGCATGGCATAATAAATTCCTTCGCCTGTAAACGGCTCAACCACGCGTGCTGCATCGCCGACGAAGAGAAGATTTTCGCGCGCGCAAGGAACAGGCGAGCGCGTGAGTGGCGTGATTGTGCGCCAGGATTGATCGGAAGTGATCTCGAAATGGCGTTCGGCCCATCGGCGCAATCTCGAAATCGTGGGTGGTGTGCCTACGAGACAGAAATTCAGCTCGGTTTCATTCACCGGAGCCTGACCGGAGTAACCTTCCGGAAGAAATTGCAGGACGACGCGTCTGCCAAAATTTCGCGGCAACGGGATGTGCGCTTGGAGTGCCACGCGTTCACGCGCGGGGCGTGGCAGTAGATTGCACAATCGCGCAACGGTAGAATTTCGCCCGTCTGCGCCGACCAGCGTCCGCGCAGAGAACCTTTCGCCGGTCGCAGTTTCAATTCTCCAATCACCGCTGTAGCCGCGCCGCTGTGGGGCGTCGCGACCCGGACGAGCCACAGGCCCGTGGCTACAGTTCAATGCCGTAACCGTGGTGCCCTCGCGAACGTGCGCGCGAAGTTCGCGTGCGCGCCTTAGCAGAAGATCGTCGAATAGGCTGCGCTTCACCGACAACTCGCAATCGTCGCCGGTCGGAAGATCAACAACCACTTTCCGGCCATTGATTGCGATGAACTCGACCGACGCGAGTTTGGAATGTGGCAAATCTCGGATTCGCTGAGCGAGACTGAGACGCTCCAGGACCGGCCAGCATGATGGATTCAAGCAATCGCCACACACTTTTTCTCGCGGGAATTTTTCTCTCTCAAGAACAAGCGTCCGCAGACCTGCCAGCGCGCAAAATGCCGCGCAGCTCGATCCGGCCGGGCCGCCGCCAACGATTGCCACATCAAAAATTTCCATCGCGCGTAAATTGAACAGAAGGTAACGAAGGCAACGAAGATTTATCTTTTCGAATGCGGACTCTTTGTTTTCTTAGTTATCTTCTGTTCAAAATCGTTTTCCAGTCCGGCTTCGACACCGCTGGCGCGCGATTCAATACCAGAGCAAATTGACTTAGATGAGCTGGTCTCTCCCAATCTTCCGCATCGCCGGTATTCAATTGCGGATTCACATCACGTTCTTGCTGCTGATTGCCTGGCTGGCCTTCGGCTATTATGCGCAGGGCGGTTCCGCCGTCGCGGCGAGTCGAGTCATATTTGTTCTGCTGCTTTTTCTTTGCGTGGTGCTGCACGAATTCGGGCACGCGTTCGCGGCGAAGGCTTTCGGGATTAATACACCTGATATCACGTTGCTGCCTATCGGCGGAGTGGCGCGACTCGAACGCATGCCGGAGGAGCCGGTGCAGGAATTAATTATCGCGGTGGCCGGGCCGCTGGTGAATGTGGTAATCGCGCTCGGTTTGTTTGTGGCTGGCGGATCGCAAGCCCTGCTTAACCCCGCAACAGTCGAAGGCGGCGGTCTCATCGCGCAGTTGCTGACCATCAACATCATGCTGGTTCTTTTTAATTTGCTGCCGGCATTTCCGATGGATGGCGGGCGGGTGTTGCGAGCGCTCCTCGCCACGCGGATGAGTTATGCGCGCGCTACGCAAGTCGCCGCGACGGTCGGCCAGGGTTTTGCGTTCGTCTTTGGCTTCCTCGGACTGCTCTGGAATCCGTTCCTGATTTTCATCGCACTTTTCGTTTATATCGGCGCGTCGCAAGAAGCGGCCCTGGCGCAGATGAAAGATGTCGCCCGCCGGTTTCCTGTTTCAAGCGCAATGGTGCGCGAATTCCGCACGCTCTCTGAAAACGCCAGTCTGCAGGAAGCAGTGGACGCGTTGCTTGCGACTTCGCAGCACGATTTTCCAGTGGTAGATGAGACCGGCAGCGTTACCGGTTTATTGACGCGTAACGATCTCATTGCTGCGTTGCGCAAGAATGATCCCGACCTTCGCGTGGGCGATGTGATGCGGCGCGATATTCCAACCGTAACAACGGGCACACGCTTTGAAGACGCGTTTCGCATCATGCAGGAATGCAATTGCCCGGCGGTGCCGGTGTTGGATCGAATGAAGCGTCTGGTCGGCTTGCTTACGCCGGAGAACGTGACCGAACTGATGATGGTGCAATCGGCCATGCCGCAGCGGCGGGGTTTGTAAGCGAGTCTAAGTGGTGTCAGCTGTAGCCACGGCCCTGTGGGCGGTCTCCATTAATCTGAAAAGCAACGCCTGGGTCGACCGGCCACAGGCCGGTGGCTTACAATACTTTCGAAAATTGCTCAGGAGCTGATGCGCATCGGCATCAGCACATAGAGAAACGGCGTCTGAATCTTTAAAACTCCCGGGCTCATCTCGTCGATGAGATCGAGAAAGACTTCGTCCTCGGTAAGTGCCCGCAGAGGCGCCATGAGAAACTCCGGATTAAAAGCGATGGAAAACTCGCGACCCTTATAGGCGACGGCGATTGATTCCTTCGCTTCGCCCACCTCCGGCGTGTTGGCGGTGATGTCGATATTGTTCTTGCTGAAATTCAATTTGATCGAGTGCGATTTATCGCTGGCCAAAAGCGATACGCGCCGCAGCGAGTTGAGAAACATTTCGCGCTCGAGTTTTATTCGCTCTTTTGCTTCGGCTGGAATGACCTGCCGGTAGTTTGGATAGTTGCCCTCGATCAATTTTGAAACGAGCAGCGTCTTGTTAAGATCGAACGCGATCTGGCCGCCGCCCATGCTCACCTTGACTTCGCCGTCATCCGTCAGCAGGCGTTGCAATTCCGTCACCGCTTTGGTCGGAATGATCAGGTCTGCTTCGTGGCTGCGCGGGAATTCCAGTTCGATCTCCGCCATGGCCAGCCGCCGCCCATCAGTTGCCACCAGCGTCAACTTGTTGTCCTTGAAACTGAATAGAACGCCGTTGAGCACGTAGCGCGTCTCGTCGGTCGATATGGCATAGGAAGTCTTGCGCAGGCCGTCGCGCAAGTCTTTCTGTCGGATCGTGACCACTTTCGCGCCCTCAAATTTCGGAAGCGGGGGAAATTCGTCCTCCGGCAACCCAAGAATTTTGAAGAAACTTTGGCCGCTCCGGATGGAGGCAGCATTCTTTCCATCGACATCGACCTGAATTTCGCTCGAAGGGAGTTCGCGAACGATGTTGAAAAGGCGGCGCGCAGGGAGAGTGGTTGCGCCGGTTTTGTCCACGTGCGCTTCGCAACTGCCGCGCACGCCGACATCGAGATCGGTCGTGGTGAGATGGATTTCATCTTCGCCAGCTTGGAGCAAAACGTTGGAAAGGATCGGAAGAGTGGTGCGAGTACTGACCACGTTTTGAACTTGTTGCAGACCTTCGAGTAGTTTTTCTTTCGTAACGCTAAATTTCATGATGAACGGAAGCGATTAAGATGTAACGCCTTGGATTTTATTCGGCAACCGCAATCTCAAGATGCTTGGGGTAGGGGCGATTGACCTCAATCGCCCGGGCGGTTCGGGTGAACCGCCCCTACCTTTGAAGCGAACTGTCGATGAATGATATCGTCTGACGAATGTTATCTTGCTCGGCCATCCGTTTCTTTACCAGTTTGCATGCGTGCAGCACGGTGCCGTGGTCGCGCCCGCCGAATGCGTCTCCAATTTCATTCAAAGACCTCTTGGTCAACTCGCGCGCCAGAAACATCGCCACCTGTCGCGGAAAGGCGATGCTGGCCGGGCGCCGCTTACTTGTCATATCAGCCACGCGCACATCAAAATGTTCCGCCACGCGCCGCTGAATTTGTTCAATCGTGATCGAATGCCGCGCTTCCTCCTGCAAAATGTCCTTCAGCAAATGCTCCACTACTTCGTTCGTAAGTTCCTTGCCGCTGAGTGAGGCGAAAGACGCTACCCGCATCAGCGCACCTTCCAGACGGCGCACATTTGTGCGAATGCGGCTGGCGAGAAATTGGAAAATCTCATCGCGCAAGCTGATCTGCATGGCGCGCGCCTTTTTTCGCAGGATCGCCAAACGCGTCTCAATGTCCGGCGGCTGAAGCTCCGCGGTTAGTCCCCATTCAAACCGCGAAACCAGGCGGTGCTCCAGGTTCGCGATCTCCGAAGCGGGCCGGTCGCTGGAGAGGACGATCTGTTTGTGTCCGTCAAAAAGCGTGTTGAACGTGTGAAAGAATTCCTCCTGGGAGCGCTCCTTGCCTCCGAGGAACTGGATATCGTCAATCAAAAGAAGATCAGCCTGCCGATAACGTTTCCGGAACTTGACCAGATTACTGTGCTGAATCGCGTCGATGAACTCGTTGATGAACAGTTCACTCGAGACGTATAGCACCTTCACATTTTTCTTCTTCGTCCAGACGTACTGACCAATCGCCTGCATCAGATGGGTCTTGCCAAGACCGACACCGCCGTAAACGAACAGCGGGTTATAGGTGCGCGCCGGCGCCTGCGCGACGGCAAGACTTGCGGCATGCGCAATTTCGTTGTTCGGGCCGACTACGAAAGATTCAAATGTGTTCCGTGGATTGAGTCCGGGCACGGTTGCGCCTGGCTTTGTGACACGGGTTGACTCAGGCAAAACTTCTTTTAGCGGGGCCGGATCCTCCAGAGTTTGGGGGCCAGGTCCTGACGGCGAGCAAAACCTTATAGAGCGCGGATTGCCAAATGTAGTGATGATCGCCGCCTGCAACGCCGGCATATAATTACTTTCGATCCAAAACTGGTAGATGTTGTTTGGAACAGCAAGAGTGAGCCATTTATCTTTGGCCTCGACCAACTCCACGGCAGAAAACCAGCGCTTGAAACTATCGGCGCTAATCTGCGGCTTGAGCGCAGCCGATAACCGCTGCCACAGCTGCGCACATTTCTTGTCCATAGCA
>WNGQ01002267.1_pt1 | contig 21374 bp, 17 predicted proteins | sample 5407661 | NCBI WGS metagenome assembly WNGQ01 (sample SAMN13153382, study PRJNA577476) | soil metagenome | isolation source: 60 cm soil or saprolite under Garry oak tree replicate 2 | place: USA:California | collected 2016-06-15 | reverse complement strand
CAGGCTGCAACTGCCTCGTGGGTAGAATTTCGATCAGACAATCCCGCCACTAGCGCCGCTCTCGCATTCGGCAAAATTGACTTGGGCGGGTTCGATTTTAGGTTGGAATCGCGCTCCCTCGCGCCGTCCAAATCGTGAAAAACGTCCTCTTTGTTTGCACAGGTAACATTTGCCGCAGTCCTATCGCAGAAGGGCTTTTTCGCCGTTTGCTGGGAAATCGGAGAGACATTGAAGTCGCCTCGGCTGGTGTGCACGCGGTGCGCGGCCAACCGCCAAGTCTCTATGCAGTGCAAGTCTGCGAAGAGGAAGGCGTGGATATCAGCGGTTTCCGCAGCCAGCCCCTTACCGCCATGCTGATCGACCGCGCCACGCACATCTTTGCCATGACCGGCGCGCATCTCGAGACAATCCAGATGCTCTTTCCACACGGCGGCGAAAAATCCTTCCTGCTCCGCGAGTTTGAAGAGCCCGGTACGACGGTTTCAAAAACGCTTTACCCAGCGTGCTTGCGTTCGTAGAACAAGGCGAACTCGTACGGCCGGGTGGGCCGTACACTCGCGATATATCTTCTTCCTCGATGAGCGATCTCCCTTTTCGCATTGAGAGTGGATCGGGTGGGACGACATCTTCGCCTCGATACGGCGATGCTTTGCGCAGAGTCGATCCTGAAATTTTTGATGCGATCACCGCGGAAGAAAGACGACAGCGTGAAAACATCGAATTGATCGCGTCGGAAAATTTCACCAGCCGCGCGGTCATGGAAGCGCAGGGGAGTGTCCTCACAAACAAGTACGCCGAGGGTTACCCGCGAAAACGCTGGTATGGCGGCTGCGAGAATGTCGACGTCGCCGAGCAGCTGGCGATTGATCGAGCTAAACGATTATTCGGGGCGGAACATGTGAACGTGCAGCCACACAGCGGCGCACAAGCAAACATGGCGGTTTATTTCGCTGCCATTAAACCGGGCGACAAGATTCTGACGATGAATCTTGCCCACGGCGGTCATCTCACACACGGACATCCGGCAAATTTCTCCGGCAAGTTTTATCAAGTCACACACTACGGCGTGGACGAGAAGACTGAACAAATCGATTACGACGCGTTGCAAAAACAAGCTGAAGAGGTGCGGCCGGTGATGATCACGGCGGGCGCGTCAGCCTATCCTCGCACGATTGATTTTCCGCGCTTGCGGCAAATCGCTGATTCCGTTGGCGCGATTCTTTTCATTGACATGGCGCATATCGCTGGCCTCGTCGCAGGTGGTCAGCATCCGAGCCCGATTCCGTATGCGCAATTCGTCACCACCACGACGCATAAAAGTTTGCGCGGCCCCCGCGGCGGCATCGTGATGTGCGAAGAAAATTTCGCAAAACAAATCGACTCAATGCTGTTCCCTGGTGTTCAAGGCGGTCCCCTTATGCATGTGATTGCTGCGAAGGCGGTTTGTTTTCACGAAGCGCTTCAGCCGCAGTTTCGCGAATATCAACGGCAAGTCGTCATTAACGCCAAAGCGCTGGCGGCTGGACTGGCCAAGCACGGTTACCGGATCGTGTCTGGCGGTACGGACAATCACCTCATGCTGGTCGATCTTCGCCCCAAGGAAATTAACGGCAAAGAAGCGCAGGAGGTCCTCGATCGCGCCGGTATTACCGTAAACAAGAATGCGATCCCGTTCGACACCTATCCAATTTTCAAGCCTGGTGGAATCCGCATCGGTACACCAGCCGTCACTACGCGCGGCATGAAAGAAGAAGACATGCTGGAGATCGCAGACCTGATTGCCGAAGCACTGAGCAATCGCACCGACGCCGACGCGCTGGAGAGAGTACGCCGGAAGGTGCTCGACTTAACGAGAAGATTTCCGCTGCCATTCTAAGAATCGACAGATGAATCGGTCTAAAGTTGTCGGCCAGCGAAAAGCGCGGACGCCAGCAGAATTTCACGCGCTAGGTGCGCGCTTGGATCGCGAGCTTTCAGTTGTCAGGCCGTTTACCCGTAAACACGGTTTCGTTTTCAAAGCGCGCACTTGGGATGAATTGACGCAATGGGAGTCGCAGCGACTTATTAAAGAGTATCGCCAGCGCCATAAATGAGCGAACAGGTTCCGTTGTTGCGGGTTTGCTCACTGCTAAATAGTCACGGTGCACGGTACTTGATTGTCGGCGCGCGGGCCTGCTGGTTGCACGGTTACGTTCGGGCGACCATGGACGTGGACATCCTCATCCCGGAGGACCTGGAAAATCACGCGCGGATTATCGCAGCGCTTGGCGAGCTTGAGGACCACGCTGCGGCCGAATTGACGCCACAGGATCTGGTCGAAAACGTTGTGGTGAAAATCGCCGACGAAGTGGAAGTTGATGTAAGCACTCGCGCCTGGAAGGTAAGTTACGCCGATGCAATTGACACATCACTGAAAGCAACAATTGAGGGGGTGGAAGTTCCGTATGTCGATTTGCAAACCCTGATCAAAAGTAAAAGCACCGGGCGCGAACAGGATAAAGTCGATGTTCGACGATTGCTTTCGCTGAGCCGGCCAGAGTAGCTGGCGCCGGCAAATTTTCCGCCTACCTAATCGGCGAAAAACTGCGTAGTTTGCGGGGCTGCCATGAACCGAGCTGCAGATCAACCTGAACCGAATCCGTTACGCGAAGGTTTGTCCACGCGCGCCGTGCCCCAGCCGTGCACCATTGTGATCTTCGGCGCAACCGGCGATCTCACCAATCGCAAACTTATTCCTGCCCTTTATAACCTGGCGGCCGATGGCGATCTGCCGCCCGCGGCGGAAATCGTCGGATTTGCACGAAGAGAGAAAAGTGATGAACAATTCCGGGCTGAACTCGAACAAGCTACTCGCAAGTTTTCGCGCCAGGCTGTGCGGGATGAAATCTGGAAGACCTTTGCGCAATCGATCTTCTATCATCAAAGCGAGTTCGCAGACGAGTCCGGCTACAAAAAGCTAGTCCAACGTCTCGACAAAATCGACAAGGAACGCGGTACGCGCGGCAACCGGCTTTTTTATTTTGCGGCGGCTTCCGACCAATTCGAGCCGATTCTGAAACATTTGAAAGCTGCCGGTTTGAATGAGACCTGCAAGGGAAGCTGGGCCCGCGTGATCGTCGAAAAACCATTCGGCGCCGATCTCGCCTCAGCGCGTGAACTCAACCGCATCGTCCGCAATTCCTTCACCGAAGAGCAAACTTACCGCATCGACCATTTCCTCGGCAAGGAAACCGCACAGAACATCCTGGTATTGCGATTCGCGAACGCGATCTTCGCGCCCCTCTGGAACACCCACTACATCGACCAGGTGCAAATCACGGCGGCGGAAACGCTCGGCGTCGAGACTCGCGCAGGGTTTTACGAACGAACGGGCGCTTTACGCGACATGGTGCAGAATCACCTGCTCCAACTCCTTTGCCTTGTGGCAATGGAACCACCCACCGATCTAAGCGCGGATAGCATTCGCGACGAAAAAGTGAAAGTGGTGCGATCGCTACGCCGTTTATCGCGCAACGATGTCGTGGCCAACGTTGTGCGCGGCCAATACACCGAAGGCGCGATCCACGGCGATTCGGTCGTGGGCTATCGACAGGAACAGAACGTAAAATTGAATTCGCAAACGGAAACGTTTGTCGCATTGCGTCTTTTTATCGACAACTGGCGCTGGGCCGATGTTCCGATTTACATGCGTGTGGGCAAACGCCTCCCCAAATCTGCTACAGAGATTTCGATCCACTTCAAAAAAGCGCCTGCCGTCCTGTTCAACAAGGATTTGAGCGATCAAAATGTGCTCGTTATTCGAATTCAGCCAGACGAAGGAATCTCATTGCGAATCCATGCAAAAGTACCAGGCACGAGCTTTCGCATCGAGCCAGTGAAAATGGACTTTCATTACGGGACTTCGTTTGGCAAAGCGAGTCCTGAAGCGTACGAGCGTTTGCTGCTCGACGCGATGAGCGGCGACGCCACGCTGTTTGCGCGCCGCGATGAAGTCGAGGAAGCCTGGGCTTTCATTGACATCATCGAGGAGGCATGGACAGCAAAAAAAGATACGCCTGATTTGTTCTTTTATCCCGCCGGATCGTGGGGACCAGAGAAAGCCGATGATCTGCTCGCGGGCGATGGCCGTGCATGGAGGAGATTGTGAAACCGTTCGAATGCACGAAACGCACGCGCCATCCAATCGCCTGAATATGCCTGCCGCGACTGAAACTTATTCGCTCGGTCTTCCTGTGGAGATCGGCAGGATCGATCAGGAACTGAAGAAACTTTGGGAGCAAGGCGAAGGCGCAATGACGCGCGCCTCTCTGGTAAACCTTGCCGTTTACAGCGAAGAACGGGACTCATTAGAAAAGAACACCCAACTCATCGCAAAGATTGCTGAAAACCATGCCTGCCGCGCCATTGTTATCGGAGCTGATTGCAAGGCGAAACAAAATCGAGTGGAAGCCTGGATCAGCGCGCATTGTCACGTCAGTCGGGCGGGCAGCAAACAAATTTGCTCCGAACAAATTTCATTCCTGCTCGAAGGACCGTGTACGAAGCTGCTGCCGAGCATCGTTTTCTCACACCTGGATTCGGACCTGCCCTTCTACCTTTGGTGGCAGGAGGAATTTCACGAACCGATGGACGCGCAACTTTGGGCCTGGGTCGATCGTGTCATCTACGACAGCCAAACATGGAAGAATTTCCCCGCACAAATGCACCTGGTCGAAACCGCGCAGCAAGAAGCCAGGCAGCGGATCGTACTTTGCGATTTGAATTGGACGCGGCTGGATAAGGTCCGCTTCGCGCTCGCGCAATTCTTCGATCATCCGGCCTCGCATCATCATTTCGCCAAACTAAAAAATGCCCGGATCAATTTCGCGCCGGGCTTCAGATCCACCGCCCTGCTCTTTGCCGGCTGGCTCGCTGCGCAATTAAATTGGAACATCGAAAAAACGAAAGACGACGATGCGCTTCAATTCGTTGATGCGACCGGTCGCAAAATCGACATGAAATTGTGCGAGAGAGCTGGCGAGCCGATCGGCGAAATCGTTCTGAACTCGCGCGAAGTGGAGTTTGTTGTGGCCCATGCCAAGTGCGGCGATCTTCTCGAAGTCTCGCGCGGCAAACCGGGTGAGAAACGCATGCCGCAACTCATGCCGGCGGGCAGCAACGATCTGGTGAGCTTGATGAGCGAAGAACTCATGCGCGGAGGACCGCACCACGTTTATCTGCGCGCCGTCAATTGTGTTCGCGATTTGCTGTAGCCACGGGCCATTGATCGGAGCACGCTCTCGTCATTCCGACAGGACGCAAGCTTGACTTTAGCGTGAAGTTTACTTGGATGCAGCGTGCCTCGGCACCGAGGCCGACACTACGGCCTCACCCAACTCCACCTGGACACTAGAGTCCATCACAAAGGGCGTTGGGAAATTTTGAACAAAAAACAAAGGACAATCCAAAATGCGTAAACAAACTACCGGTACTATTATGAAGCATCTCCTTCGGGGTGCGTTTCTCCTCGTTCTGCTTTTTCTTGCTATCCATATAATGCCTCACGTGCTGGGACAGCGAGATATCAGCAAGAAACGTTTGATCGACACCGAGGCGCCATGGGTCTGGCAGAACCCGCTGCCGCAGGGAAATGATCTTCGCGGTGCCTCCTTTGTCGACGCAAACACCGGCACTGTTGTTGGCTACTACGGTACGATTGTCAGAACGACAGATGGAGGAAATAGCTGGACAATTCAGACAAGCGGTACAACACAAAATTTGTGGGCTGTTTCCTTCACGGATGTAAATAACGGAACCGCCGTGGGTGAGGGTGGGACAATTCTGAGAACCACAGATGGAGGAGGCCTCTGGGTCAGCCAGGCGAGCGGAACAACTGTTCAGTTTCGTGGAGTTTCTTTCACCGATGAGAATAATGGAACGACTGTTGGTGAAGGTGGTGCAATTCTGAGAACCACAGACGGCGGAAACACTTGGGTGCCTCAATCAAGCGGAACCGCGAATACTCTTTTTGGAGTTTCGTTTACCGATGCAAACAACGGAACTGCTGTGGGTGGAACAATTGGCGAAAGTGAAATCCTTAGAACAACGGACGGAGGTCAGCACTGGGTCAGCCAGCCAAACCCAGGAACGGAATTCCTTTTTGACGTTTCCTTCACCGATGCAAACAGCGGAACGGCCGTCGGTGATCAGGGCACAATCCTCAGAACGACGGACGGAGGAAACACTTGGGTTCCTCAATCAAGCGGAACGACAAAAACGCTGTACGGAGTTTCGTTTGCCAACGCAAATAATGGAACGATCTGTGGCTTCGAATTCGGAGGTACGGGTATTATCCTCCGAACTACAGACGGCGGAAACAACTGGGTTGAGCAGACATCATACTCACTGCCTCAAGGCGCGAGTGCATTCTATGCAGTCTCCTTTGCCGATGCAAACACCGGAACCGTTGTTGGCGACGGTGGCATAATCCTTCAAACAACAAATGGAGGAGGACAGTGGAATAGCCAGCCAAGCGTCACATTCAATTATTTGTATGGAGTTTCGTTTACTGATGCGAACACCGGTACCGCTGTTGGTTACGAGAATCCCGACGGCATGATTCTAAGGACGACGGATGGCGGCAGCACCTGGATACGTGAGTCAAGTGGCTTGATCAATACATTCAGCGGGATCAATTTTTACGGTGTACACTTCAACAGCGCGAATACCGGAACGATCGTTGGCGAAGAGGGGATTATTCTCAGAACGACGGATGGGGGAAATCACTGGGTTCAACAGACAAGCGGAACAACCGATTATCTGTATGGAGTTCACTTTACCGATGAAAATAATGGAACGGTCGTTGGCTTTCTCAATGGCACAATTCTCAGAACGACGGATGGGGGAAACAACTGGGTTCAACAGACAAGCGGAACAACTGATGGCCTGTTTGGAGTCTACTTTACCGATGCTAATAATGGAACGGTCGTTGGCAACTCCGGTTTAATTTTAAGAACGACGGATGGCGGTCAGAACTGGATCCCTCAATCAAGCGGAACAACCAACCAGCTTCGGGCTGTTTCATTCACAGATACAAATACGGGCACCGTTGTTGGTGGTGATTTCGGGGTTAGTACTATTCTCAGGACAAACGATGGGGGGCAAACCTGGGTGAGCCAGCAAAACCCAGGAAGCGATGTCCTTTTAGGAGTTTCCTTTCCCGATGCGAGCAACGGAACGGCCGTTGGCCAATTGGGTAAAATCCTAAGAACAACGGATGGAGGCCAGAACTGGGTACGTCAGGAAAGTGGTACGGATCGAGATATCTACGGTCTTTCCTTCACGGATACAAATACGGGAACCGCAGTCGGCGCTTATGGCGCTATTCTCAGAACAACAGAATCAGGGCCTACGCCGACACCAACGCCGACTCCTACTGCGACACCCACACCGACACCAGGCGGGATCACGCTAAGCGCTTCAGGGCACAGGGTGCGTGGGATGCACACGGTGGATCTCTCTTGGACTGGGGCGACGTCGGCCAACGTCGACGTCTTCCGCGATGGCAGTCTGGTCGCCACTGTACCGAACAACGGCACCTATACCGATTCTATCGGTGTTCGAGGGGGCAACATCCGCTACACGTATAAAGTGTGCGAAACCGACACCCAAACCTGCTCCAATGAAGTTGCGGTGAGATTCGGCGGTCCGCCGATGTAGGGAAAAACCACGCCATAGAAATCGGCGGTTTGGGTATCTGCACAACTCTTTGGAGCCTCATGAGTTCGGGGTCTCGTTGTTCTCGGGATCAATGCGCGCGAGAAGGGAACGCACATTCTTCTCGATCGAGAATAATTCCTTGGCTCGTTGGAATCCACGCTCGCCAAGACGCCGTGCCAAACCGATTTCGTCAAACAGACACTCGATTGCACCGGCCAGCGCAGCGACATCGCCCGGCGAGACGAGAAATCCGGTCTCGTTTTGAATCACCATTTCCGGAATGCCGCCGATCGCCGTAGAGATGACCGGCAGGCCAGCCGCCATCGCCTCCATGATGACGGTGGGCAGATTATCCATGCCGCCATTGGGATCGATCATGCTTGGCAATACAAAAGCGGTGGCCGCCGCCAAATGTTCCCTTATTTCATGTTGCGGCTTTGCGCCCGGCAGTTCGACGCAGCCTCGCAGATCAAGCTGGGCGATCTGTTGGCGCAGTTCGTCCTCGAGCGGGCCTTCGCCAATGATCTCGCATCGAAATGATTTTCCTCGCTCCATAAGCAATCGACAGGCACGAATCAAATCAGCAAAACCCTTTTTCGCGATCAAACGGCCGACCGCGACGATCAATAGTGGAGTCGACGAAAAATCCGCGCGCACGAAAGGCGCCAGATCCAGTCCGTTGTAGATGCGATGAATTTGATCCTCGCGATCTGGGAAGCGCTCGCGCAAGAATTTTTCCGCGTAATCGGTCTCGGTAACGATTGCACGCGCTGCATCGACAAGTTTGTCCAGACTGATCTCGAAATCTCGCGGCGCAAAAATATCATTGGCGTGGGCGGTAAAGCTGAAAGTGATTGGGAAGAATTTGCCGATCCAGAAAGCAGTGCGCGCGGCCATTCCAGCGAAGTGTGCGTGAACGTGACGAATCCCTATTTCTTGCAAGCGCAGTCCGACATAAACTGCTTGATAAAGACGGAGAAAATCGGTACGCCTGCCCCACTCATCGAGAGCGCTGATAACCTCTTCCGTTAGCTTTCCTTTTTTCGACGCCTGGCGGACTTCGCGCAGCAGTTGCTCCTCACCAGGCAGATAATGCACGCGCTCAACAATGCGTTGGTCCCAGTCCTGCGGCGGTTCACCTTTCGGATTTCGGATGGCGAAAATCGGCGAATTGACGCCTTGCCGGGCGAGCTCAGCCACTTCTCGATAGCAAAACGTCTGTCCGAATGATGGGAACCGCTCGAAAAGATAAGCGAAGTGCGTCATCGATGCGGATTAACAGACGTCTGTAAAATGACGAAGCACGAATGACGATAGCCAGTCCTCAAGGAGTCTCCCTTTTTACAGGAATCGGTTTTCCGGAATCATCGACGGCGACATGAGTAAAGACGCCGTATGTGACGCGAATCTGTTTTCCATGCATATACCGGCGCACCCAAACCTCCACAGGGATGACCATCGAAGTACGGCCAATTCGCTCAACCCATGCGTAACAGGCGACAGTGTCTCCCACCCGGACGGGTTCGAGAAATGACATTCCTTCCATCGCCACTGTGACAACCCGCGCTTGCGCCACTTTTGCGGCGAGGATGCTGCTGCCCAGATCCATTTGCGATGTTAGCCATCCACCGAAAATATCGCCATTCGGATTTGTGTCTTTGGGCATGGCGATAGTTTGGATGACCAGCTCGCCTTTGGGTTGATCGATCTCGTTCATTTGGCGCGAAGAGTAACACAATCGGCATTAACCACGAACGCACACGAATAGACACGAATAGGAATTCGAATTGCGATTCAATCGACCGTCGCAAATCCAAGTCAATTTGTGTCCGTTCGTGTTAATTCCGTGGTTTGCAATTACAGAATCAACATGCAGTCCCCGTAACTATAGAATCGGTAGCGCTCGCGAATTGCTTCCTGATAGGCGCGAAGCAGAAACTCGCGGCCGGCAAATGCGCTTACGAGCATGAGCAAGGTCGAACGCGGCAAATGGAAATTCGTAAGCAGGTGATCGACAACGCGGAACCGGTATGGAGGATAAATAAAAATATCTGTCGAGCCTGTTTGCCCGATGAGTTTTCCATTTTCATGAGGGGCCGATTCCAGCACGCGGACGACCGTAGTTCCAACAGCTACGATTCGCTTTGCGCCATTTATAGCGCTGGTTGCGGAAGCCGATATTGAAAAGTGTTCCGCGTGCATTCGATGCTCCGACACATTCTCAGAGCGCACCGGCAAAAAGGTTCCGGATCCCACATGGAGCGTCACGAACGTGTGCGGAATCTCTGCCAGGATTTCCGGAGTAAAATGGAGTCCGGCAGTCGGCGCTGCGAGCGCACCCGGCGTTCGCGCGAAGACCGTTTGGTAGCGCGCCTTATCCTCCTCATTGCTTGCACGCCCAATGTAAGGCGGCAACGGCGTTGAACCACCAATGTAAAGATCGACATCTTCATCCAACACCACAACGCGCTCACCATCAGGCGTGATTTCTTCGACCCGTAAGGTGGTTTCGTCGATCTTTGCAAGCGCGCCAACGCGCATTTTTCGGCCGGGCTTGACTAAACACTTCCAGCGCCTGGGCTCAATCTGGTCGAGGAAGAGAAATTCAATTGTGCCGTCATTGGAAAATCTTCGCGCCGGCAGAACACGCGTATCGTTTAAAACCAGCAGGTCTCCCGGCTGCAAAAACATTTTCAGTTCGTGAAACTGCCGATGCTCGATCGCTTGCGTATCGCGATTCAGCACCATCATCCGGGAATCTTCGCGCCGTTCGAGCGGACGCTGCGCAATCAATTCCCGCGGCAGATCGTAGTCATAATCGGTTAGGCGCGCGCTCATCGGTTGCCGGAACATAGCCATTCTGGCTGTTCGCCCAACGGGCATGATGCCCGTTGCAGCAGGCTACGAGCCTATGGTCCGAAAAAAATTGCGGTGGCGCACAAAATTCTGGATGATCGCGTCACATGACGCAACCGGCTCTCGACTTTGTTATCTCGGCACTCGAAAAAATTCGCGACACGAGTGAGCACTTGCCTCGTGCATCGAGAACCGCGCTGGCACGATTGCAGGTCATCGCGCCGAACAAAGCAGAGTTACTGGCGCCGATTCGCGAACGCGTTCGGGCGTGCACGAAGTGCCCGCATCTCGCCTGCTCGCGAACACAGACAGTCTTCGGAGTGGGTAATTCCGATGCGGACGTGATGTTCGTCGGCGAAGCACCCGGCGCGGATGAGGACAGGCAAGGCGAGCCATTTGTCGGGCGTGCCGGTCAACTGCTCACAAGAATAATCGAGACGATGGGCTTCGCCCGCGAGGAAGTTTATATCGCTAACATTTTGAAATGCCGGCCCGATACAGCGCCTGGCTCATTCGGTAACCGGCCGCCGACGCAGGTTGAAATGCAGACCTGCCGACCCTACCTCGTCGAGCAGATCGAGATCATTCAGCCCAAGGTGTTGGTGGCGCTCGGTGCAGTTGCTGTGGAAGGTTTACTCGGCACACGCGGAACGATGCGGGAATTGCGCGGGCGATGGCATTCATACAACGGGACGCCGTTGATGATTACTTATCATCCCGCCTACCTGCTCCGAAATCAGGCGCCGTCTGAAAAGCGGAAAGTCTGGGAAGATATGCTGCAAGTACTCGAGCGACTCGAGCGACCGATCACGGAACGCCAGCGGAATTATTTTTTGTAAGCCGAAGCAGCGACCTGCAACCGCCGTATTTTAATCTTCGGCAATCAGAGACGATCGCAAAAGCTTCGCGCGACCGAAAATCGCATCAATCTGCGACCGCGATGCTAGCGTGATGGCGAGCGAAGCGATAATTCCACGCACCTCGCGGCGCGAGACTTTGACCCTGCGATCCAGCATACTTATGCCTGCCTCGCGCAACAGGGCAAGCGTGCGTGCTCCAATCAATGCCGGCAAAACCGTCGCAGCACGGACACGTCGATTTTGGATCGCACGTGAGTATTGCATCCCGCACTCGACGCCACGCTCAGCCTTCTCGACCCAACTCAAATAGATCGGCTGAAATCGTTCTGGCTCCAAGAGAATCTGCGCCACAGTCATACGAGCAGAAATCAATTCCTCTTCGGGGAAATAACATCTGCCTGTTCGAAGATCAGAGCCGGCGTCGCGCAGAATATTGATCAACTGAAGTGCCTTTCCGAACTCTTCTCCCAGAGCGGACATTTCCTCTTCCGGCACCTTCGCGAAATTTGGAACGTGACGAAAGCAGAGGCGCGTCCAGAATTCGCCGACACAACCTGCTACAAGATATGTGTATTCATCCAGATCGACCCCCGTGCGGAGTGCGCGAATTTCTGCCGGATTATCGAAGCGCCGCAGGTCGAGCATCTGGCCGTGGGTAATTTTCGCGAGCACGACGCGAATGTCATTGCGATCCGCTTCTTCCACATGCTCGAGCCAGTCCAAACAACTTGGCAACGACTCGAGAAGCCTTCGTTCGGTCGGGTCCTGCTGTAATGGCAAAAATGACGCGATAAGATCGACGACGACCTCATGCGAAGCTTTGGCCTGGATCGCGTTCGATAGCGTTTGAAGAGCTTCGGTTCGCAGATTGCTGGAGATCGATACGGTATCGGCGACCGTATCCGTTGTCCGCGCAAGCAAATAGGCCAGGGCGACCGGCTCACGTAATGGCGCCGGCAAAAACCGGATCGAAAGATAGAACGAACGCGAAACGGAGCGGAGAATTGCGGTTTGCAGTTTTCGAATGGATGTGTCGAGCGCTGCGCTCATGGCTTGTAGCCGACATCGATGATGCCGGCGAGGGAGATTCGTGACAACATCAATGCGATTATGCTAAAGAGGCGGGGTCACCGACCCCGGCTAGAGCAGGAGATTTCATCGTCCGATGTTTCGAATCTCAATCCGATTTGGTGCCGAGTTACCCAGGTTAAGCTGGCTGGCAAACTCGACATAGGCCGCCGTGGAGCCAATAGGCGGTAGACTCGCGCGCGCACGCCATTGCTCGAGGTTTCTCAACGCGATCGCGTCCAACGCCACCGGATCTTTGCTCGCGTACAACGTGGCGTGATGCAGAGCATAGTTCGGTTGCGACTGCGGCCCGCCGGCATACTGCGCCATGAGACCATCCATTAAATTGAAAACGACTTTTTTTGCGATGAGTGGATTGCTGTAAATCTCCGCAAGACTTTCAGCGCCAAAACGAGAGCCTTGAGCAAAGCGACGCCAGTTGTCGAAGTTCGGAATGGTCGCGTTGTAAATGCAACCGGCGATCCCATTCGTTTCGCTGATGCTCATTACTGGAACATTGATGATCTTGGTAACTTCACTCGAAAGGATCTTCGAAAAATGACTTACGTTGCTTGTATTCTCAGTGTCGGAAAGTATCACCATTTCTTTGTCGCTCCGGTAATCGAAATCGCCCCAAATTAATTTCCCGATCAACGGTGCCGAAAAGGTCGCTTTCGGATCATACCCGTCACGCGACTCGATCGCCTTGAGCTGATAGCCATTGGTCCCTGATCGATAACCAGCGCCTTTGATTCCACCAAGCGAACGGTCCCAAACGATGATGCTGTTACGCGGATGGCCTGCCGCGACGAGCCCATCGACGATCGCGTTCACCACGTCATGGTGCGTTGTGAAAAGTTCGCCGCCTGCCGCGGAGATCTTGATTCCAATCTTGTCGTCCGGAGAAACCAGCGTCGCCCACGCCTTCGCCACATCAGGCTGGCCGGTCGCGGCGAGGACGAGTCGATTAACCATCTCACGCACAACGCGCGGTTTCGTCTTGTAGTCTCTGATTGCATCGGGATCGTGCACAGCATATACGATCGACGGCGTGGGCACAGGCTGCGGTCCTTGGGCAAGCCCGGAGGCGATGGCGCAAAAAAGAACAAGAGCTACGTTTCTCATCAACACGGTGCTTTAGTGGTGGCAACGGATTTTATGAGCAACGGGGCGAATCACAACTCTGCGACTGCAGTGGCAACCGAGCCGGCTGCTTTCTCAAGCACCGCAGGCGACCCGCCTGTCGCCACGGGCCCAATTCGGCATCTTTACGTTCACATCCCCTTTTGCGCACGGATCTGCCCGTATTGTGCGTTCTACAAAGATCTGCTCGATCGTTCGCAAACGCAGCGATTTTGCGAAGCGATTCTGCGTGAACTCGAGCAATACGTTCAAGGAAGGGCGACCTCCAAGCCGACCCGGCGGACTGGAGACCGTCGCTCCTTGGAAGGACTTCCGTCGACAATTTATTTTGGCGGCGGGACGCCGACCGCCCTAACGACTTCGCAATTGGAATTTTTGCTTGGAGGTTTTCACCAGCGGCTTGATCTCTCAGCATTGGAAGAATGGACTATCGAAGCAAATCCAGGAAGCGTTTCGGCACGTAAGGCGGCTCTATTATACAAACTCAGAGTAAATCGAATTAGTCTTGGTGTTCAATCCTGGGACAATACCTTGCTCAAAATCCTCGGGCGAGAACATAACGCAGACCAAGCCGAGCAATCGTTTCATATTCTGCGCGACGCGGGATTCTCAAACATCAATGTCGATCTTATGTTCGGTCTCCCGAGCCAGACGATCGAGCAGTGGCAGAGTACGCTAAAAAAAACGATTTCGCTGCGCCCTGATCACATTTCTGCCTACTGCCTGACGTACGAGGAAGACACGGAATTTTTCCTGCGCCAGTCGCGCGGTGAACTAAAAGCGAATCCCGACAGCGACGCAGATTTTTTCCAGGTGGCGATGTCGATCCTGGAGGACGCTGGCTACGAACATTATGAAATCTCAAACTATGCGCGCCCCGGTTTTTCGTCAGTTCACAATCGCGCCTATTGGTCGGGCGAAGATTATCTCGGCATCGGTCCAAGCGCGTTTTCCACTGTTGGTATGCACCGCTGGCAAAATCTTGCCGATTACCGCGCCTATACCGCTCGCATTCTTTCGGGACAATCACCCCTTGGATCGAGAGAAAGTCTGACAAAAGAGATGAAGCGCACGGAGAGAATCGCGCTCTTTCTGCGAACGCGCGAAGGAATTCCGGCTCAGGAACTGAAGCATTTTGCGCGCGAAACAAATGAATTTATTGCGCTTGGGTTGCTTCGACGATCGAATGGCAACCTCGTGCTAACGCAAAGAGGCAAGTCTCTCGCCGACTCCGTTGCGGAAGCGTTTCTGTAGCCATCCCCTGTTGCCAGCGCGATGTGCAGTTGGCTAACACATCAGCGCCGCGCTTCGCACACAGCGAAGCGGCTACAAGGCCAGCAGGCTATTCCACGCCTCCGTAGCGACGTTGGCGGCGCCCATATTCTTCTACTGCTGCGATCAAATCCTTCTTTGTGAAATCGGGCCACAGTTTCGGCGTGACGTATATTTCCGTGTAAGAGAGCTGCCAGAGAAGAAAGTTCGACAAGCGCATTTCGCCCGAAGTGCGAATGAGCAGGTCGGGGTCCGGATAATACCGCGTGTAAAGGTGTTTGCTGAACATCTCGACGTCGATCATTCCTTTGTCGATGTGACCCAGCTCAACCGCGCGGAGCAAACTTTTGATGCCGTCGATGATCTCGAGTCGCCCGCCGTAGCTCAGCGCCAAAATGAGCGTGAGCCCGTTATTACCCGCAGTTTGTTCAATTGTCTTGTGAAGCTGTTCCTGCGAACTTTCCGGGAGATCGGTCAGGCGGCCAATTGCTTGAAGCCGAACATTTTTCTCCACCAGCTCCGGCGTCTTCTCCTTCAAAAACCTGTCGAGCAAACGCATCAGCGAGAAGACTTCGCTTCTGGGCCGCTGCCAGTTTTCCGCCGAGAATGCGTAAAGGGTGAGATACTCGACCTCCAATTCGCCGCAGCCTTCCACGCACTCACGAACGGCCTGGGCTCCTGCTTCGTGGCCTTTGATTCGCGGGAGACCGCGCGCTTTTGCCCAGCGACCATTGCCGTCCATGATAATGGCGATGTGACGCGGAACCGTTTTCGCGGCCAGAGGCATGACTATAGAATGATAGTCTGGCCGCGCTCTGGGCCCACGCTAACCATGGATAATTTTGCTCCCGTTAATTCGGAAATGTATTTGATGTATTGTCTTGCTGCCAAGGGAAGTTGCGAAAATTTCTTCGCTAAATGCGTAACTGTATTCCAGCCGCGCATTTCTTTGTAGATCGGTTCGCAATTAGCCAGCTGGGTCGCGTCGGATGGAGGGACGTTTAAGCGTTTTCCATTCAATCGGTACGCCACGCAGACCCGAATTGGATCGATATCGTCCAGCCCATCGAGGTTCGTGATAGCGAGTTCGTCGATCCCATTGATCATGGTCGCATAGCTGGTTGCTACTGCGTCGAACCAGCCGCAGCGTCGCTTACGGCCGGTCGTAGCTCCAAATTCACGTCCCAAGCCATGAAGTCTTGCGGTGAATTGTCGATCTTCGGTGGGCAATGCCCCCTCGCCTACGCGTGTTGTGTAGGCTTTCATTACTCCTACCACACGATCCATTCGGTGTGGCGGCACGCCCGTACCTGTGCACGCGCCACCGGCGGTCGTATTTGAAGAAGTGACATAGGGATACGTGCCATGATCGATGTCCAGAAATGTGCCTTGCGCGCCTTCAAAGAGGATTTCTTTCCCGCGCTGAAGGGCGCGATGAAGATACACAACGGTGTTGCCGACAAATGGGCGCAGCCTTTCTCCCGCGGCCAGATAACTCTCGTTGACTTCGCGAAAACTGATCGGTTTTGCGCCAAGCGCCTGGAGGATTCTGTTGTTCTCTCGCACCTTGGCTTGTAATTTTTTTGAGAAAACAATCGGCTGCATCAAATCGGACATGCGCAGGCCTGTGCGGGCCGCTTTGTCTCCGTAGGCCGGACCAATCCCGCGTTTCGTCGTCCCAATTTTCGCCTGGCCCTGACGCAACTCGCGTTGTTCGTCGATCAGGCGGTGATAAGGAAGAACCAAATGGGCGCAATCGCTAATCAGCAAATTCTTGCCGATTGTGATTCCTAATTTGCGCAGACCATCGATCTCCGCGACGAGCGCGATCGGATCAATGACTACGCCGTTGCCAATCACGCAAATTTTCCCGCGGCGGAGGATTCCCGACGGAATCAGGTGAAGAATGTATTTGGCACCTCGATGGATAACCGTGTGCCCGGCATTGTTGCCGCCCTGGCTGCGGACAACAATGTCGGCCTTGGAGGTGAGCACGTCGATGATCTTCCCCTTTCCTTCATCGCCCCACTGCGCCCCAATTAGGATTGTATTGGCCATCGAAATCAGAAATGGGCAAAAAATTTTCCCGATGCATCCGGCAGGACACAGTCGGGACCGCAGACGAATAATATGTTGGCCGTCACCGGCTGCAAGGGATTTTGCACCGTTCCGCGGCGAAAGCACAAAATCGCGCAGACATGTATCCGAGCGGCGGGATTTGTTACGCCGTCACAAGGTTACAGGCGTTAAAACCGTCCTAACGTTTGTGACGATGTAACTTTTCAACGCGCGTCAGCGCTTTCCGACGCGAGCGCCTTCTTCAGAGCCGCAGCCGATTCGTGGGCTCCACCGCGATGATGTGAGTAATTACGCGCGGCGTCCCAATTAATCAGCGCATCGTGCGTAAACGTGTTCATCGCGATGCGATATTTGCCCCGGCTGCTTTGAAGATGTCGGTGCGTCAGGATGAACTGCGAGGGATCGTAATAATTGCTGAAGTCGCGCGCAAACGCTGCCCGGCTCATTCCAATTTCGATGTTTTTTCGGATCTCCAGGTGTAAGTGCGCGTCGTACAATCCGTGCGCCGTGCCGACGGTTCCTATTTTCTGCCCGCGGGAAACCGCCTGACCAGGACGCACTAGAATGCTGTCCAAGTGTCCATAAAGCGAGTCGATGCTTTTAATTGTGCCATCCTCGCGATAGGCATGGCGCACGATAATTACATTCCCCCAGCCCATGTGACAGTCGCGCGCAAAGACTACCACTCCATCACCAACGCCGTAGACTGGATCGCCCAGATCGGTGTCTCCACCGCGAATTCCATCCCAATCTTCTCCCAGATGCCCGTGTGGCCGAAAGCCGCGCGCCTTGTAGTAGCCCTGTGCGTCCGGTATCCCTACGGGAAAATCAAAGCCGGTCGCTAATTTCGTAAACGAGGTTTCCGTTCGCAGGTTGATGGATTGAGCAGGAATCGTGTCCTCCTCGCGCGATGGCTTGTTCGGCAGTTGAGACAGGATTGTTTCTTGCCTGCGCAGCGACCGGTTCGTCGATTGCGGCGCAGGTGTTTGCTGGCCGCTAGCCTCTGTTTTTGCCGCAGAAGAAGCGGATGGCTCCTGCTTTCCCGATTCGATCATCGTCGGTCGAATGGGGCCGACCGCTTCTGATTTCGTGGTTCGCGAATTCGACGCCCGTGATGCATCGGTTTGTTCAACGCGCGTTTCCTTTTTCACTCGCTCAGCAGCCCCAGACGCGTTCCGGGTTTCCGCTGCGGGAGTTTGCGAACTGGACCCGCCCGCTGCGCCCCCTTCTTGAAGAGTTCGACCCTTTAGTCGCTCCGCAGCAAGCGCTCCCGCCATTCGCATTTGTTCGACCGTGAGCGCAGCGGAAGGCGACTTCTTTTTGCGAACTTGAGATTTCGCTTCTGTCGATGTCCCCGATTCCGTATCCGTCCGTTCAGAGGTCGGCGCTCCTTGCTCTGGAGTATCTGGTTTCGTTTCACGCGCGACGACCACTTCTTGCGCGCGCATTTGTCCGGCGATCGCAAAGCCACAGAGCAATGCTGTGAGAACTTTTCTCAGCATGAAAGCGCCGTGATAAACAAATTCGTTGCCATTGGCAAGCGCTTAATTATGCAGTCCGCATTATTGGAATTGCAATCAGATGATGCCGCGAATCAGCAGCACCAATAATCCGATCCCGAACACAATCCGATAAAGAGCGAACGGGACAAAGCCGCGGGAGCGCACCCAATGCATAAACCAGGCGACCACTCCCAGCGCCACAAAAAATGAAACCACAAATCCAATTACTAGCACGACCCATTCGTGATCATTCATCGTCAGCGGTGCGATATTCGTCTCGTGGTGATGGGGCATCACCGTTTTTGCAAAATCATATCCAGTGGCCACGAACATCGTGGGCATCGACAAAAAAAAAGAAAATTCGAGCGCGGCCGGACGCGACATTCCCACTACCTGTCCGGCTGCGATTGTGGACATCGAGCGGGATGTGCCCGGGAAAATAGCGGAAAGGATTTGCGCGGCGCCAATCCAAACTGCTTGTAGCAGGCTCATTTCTTCCATGTGCGTAGTGCGCGGCCGCCTGAAAACGACGTCAACGATCCACATGATGATTCCACCAATGAGGAGCGCCCAGGCCATAACCCAGAGGTTTTCCAGGTTTTTGCCGATCTGTTTGGTTAAGGCCCACGCCGGAATCGCAGTAACAACAAATGCAATCAGCGTGAGGCTCAATGGATGCGTGAAAATCGTGCGATCGCCGCGTTCGCCTCTTGGGAAAGTGCGAAGAAATGTAAGAATGCGCTCGCGAAAATAGACCGGTAGCGCCAGAATCGCGCCAAGCTGGATGACGATCGTATACATTTTCCAGAAACCGTCATGAAGATCGATACGCAGCAGCGCTTCGCAGATGCGCAGATGCGCGGTTGAGCTTACAGGAAGAAATTCGGTCAGCCCTTCGACAATTCCGAGAAAGATCGACAAAAAATATTCGTACATGAGTTGAACCGTTAAATCGTTACATGGTTACATGGTTACAATGGAGTGGTATGTGCAGTTATTGGCAAATAGGCTCCCTTTTTTAACTTTGTAACGCTTGTAACCATTTAACGGCGTGAGCGCTCCCGCGCTCACAGCGCCTCCATCCCGCGTTCATCCGTTCGGATACGCACCGCCTCTTCCACTTGCGCAACGAAGATCTTTCCATCCCCGATCTTCCCCGTCTTCGCCGCGCGCAAGATCGCTTCGACCGCGCGCTGCGCACGATCGTCTGGAACAACCATCTCGAATTTTATTTTCGGCAGAAAATCGACCGTGTACTCGGTGCCGCGATAAATTTCGCTGTGACCCTTCTGGCGACCAAAGCCTCTTACCTCACTGAGAGTCATTCCTTCCACGCCCGCTGCCATGAGTGCTTCTTTGACCGGCTCAGTTTTAAAAGGCTTGACGATCGCCTCGATTTTTTTCACCGCGCCAAACTAGCTGCGCGCTCGAAAACGTAAATGGATAATTCGTTGAATCGCCCAAGAAAAGAATATGCCAACAGGCAAACGTCAGATTTTGCGTCCGAATTTTTTCTCCAGCTCGGCGAGCGAAATCTGGATCATCGTCGGCCGCCCATGCGGGCAGCAGTAAGGCAGATCGCAATCCAGCAAATCCCGAATCAATTTTTCAACTTCGGGATAACGCAGCGGATCATTGGCTTTAACCGCGTGGCGGCAAACGGTCTTGGCGATCATCTCTTCGCCCAATCGCATTGGCGAACTGGTGTTGCTCGCGCTCTTGAGATCGTCGATCACTTTGCGCATAAACTGCGCCGGATCTGAGACGTTCAAAAAAGCCGGAAGACTGTCGATCTTGAATGTACTTGGGCCGAAGCTCTCAATTCCTATTCCCATTTTTTGCAAGATCGACATGTTGCGCTCGATCCAATCCGCATCGCGTGGTGGCAGATCGAAAGTGTGAGGGAGCAGCAACTTTTGCGCTGGAACTCCCTGCTCTTCCATTCTTCGCCGCAATTCTTCGAAGAGGATTCGCTCGTGCGCCGCGTGCTGATCGACGAGCACGAGCCCGTTCGCATTTTCCATCAAGACATAGAGCTTGTTCAGCACGCCGATGATTTGGAATTGCTGAGGCGCGGCTTTGGCAGGCGGAATTGTTTGCAGTGCATGGTCAGGATCACCCTGCGCCTGCGGGGCTAGAGCGCTCGGGAGGACAGGCGGCGCGGGAGCAAACTCAGCACGTCTGTGGGTGCCATCGCCAAAGCCGGGCGCGAAGTGGGAAAGCTCACGATGAGGAGCTTCGGGAATCTTTGCTTCCGTTTCGACCGGCTCCGGCTCGATGTGTGGTGCGCGAAATTTTTGCTGCCACTCCGCCCGGCCGCGTTCCAAGGTTTCCTGAACACAGCGAACGATCGCTTCACGCACTCCGGTTGGATCGCGGAAGCGCACCTCGCGTTTTGCCGGGTGAACGTTTACATCCACCGCCGCGGGATCGAGATCGAGGAAAAGGAATGTGACGGGATACCGCCCTTTCATGAGGGCCGTGTGATAGCCCTCGCGGATTGCGACAGTGATGAGGCCGCTTTCGATTGCACGGCCATTTACAAAAACGAGCTGTTGCGCGCGGGTCTGCCTGCCCAGACCCGCTTGCCCGATGAAGCCGCTGATTTGAATTTTCCGCGAAGCGGCACCATTCAGCTGAATAAGGCGCTCCAACAGTTCGACGCCATATAAATCACGAATTCGCTCATTAAGCGTTGTCGCCGCCGGCAATTGGAACATCAGGCGGTCGTCTCGTACCAGCGTAAAAGCAATTTGAGGATGGCCAATCGCCTGCAGATGAATCTGGTGTTCGATGTTGCGGCTTTCCGTGTTTTCGGAACGGAGAAATTTTCGGCGCGCGGGCAGATTATAAAAAAGCGAGCGCACCTCGACTTGCGTTCCCGGCGCTTCGCCGC
>WNGQ01003405.1_pt1 | contig 21382 bp, 12 predicted proteins | sample 5407661 | NCBI WGS metagenome assembly WNGQ01 (sample SAMN13153382, study PRJNA577476) | soil metagenome | isolation source: 60 cm soil or saprolite under Garry oak tree replicate 2 | place: USA:California | collected 2016-06-15 | reverse complement strand
ATCCCGCGTCCCTGACCGGGACGCCACTGTTGCTTTTTGCAAATTTGCCCCTCTATTTTCAATCACTTGCAGGTTGCCCCTCCCGCAACCCCGTTCGTTTCAAGCTCTTGCATTGTTGCCAGGGGGTGGGTACCCCCATAGGGGTGCCCGAGTGAAAGCTAAGGCAGGTCGCCAGAGCGGATCAGAACGGATCCATCCAGTTCGGTGTCGCCGGCAAGATATCTCCGCCGTATCTCCTGCTCGATGGGCTGGCGATTCGCTCGGAATACTTCAAGTTTGTCTTTACCGTCTCCATGGAAGTGAGCGTCAAGAGCTTCCCCAGCGATGAGGCATCGCACGACCGCTTCGCCATCTTGCCCGTAGAAGAGAACCATGTCGCGGCCGAAGACGACACTCTCCATGGGCGCGGGAAAAGTGAGGTCATGCTGTTCCAGTCGCCACTCCACGCGGCGGACAATAAAGGTCGTGAACGGATGAATGTCCATTTCGATGCTGGCGCGGTCCAGCGCGCTCAGATAGGCCTTGCGATCCACGACGCGAATGACCGTCCAGGGATAGCCGCCCGAGGCCAGCATGACGTTCATAAGGAAGCGCGCCATGCGTCCGTTCCCATCCGGGTAGGGGTGAATATAGCCGAAGAGCCAGTGTCCCAACACTGCGCGCACCGCAGGTTCGGGTTCTTTCTCCAGAACATCGAAGAACGCCGGCATGGCGTCGCGCACCGCCTCCCACCGCGGCGGAACGTAGCGCGACCCACGCAGAAACACAGGCACGTTCCTGTATCCGGCCAGGGTCCCCGGTTCGAGCAAGCAACGCAAGGCTGGAACAATTCGCGATACCAGTTGTTGTGCGTAGCGCGTGCCATGGCGGCGGGGTTCTCACCGGCGATGACCTTCTCTACTTCTTTTTTCACGAGCTGAAACGCCTGCCAGTACCCCCGCGCCGCGAGGGCGTCGCGGTTTCTGCGATCGCCGGCGTCATGCTCGGGGTCCCAGCCACCCTGCCGCACTCTCTCAACCAGGCTGGGCGTGACGGAGTAGCCTTCAATGGACAGCGAGTGGTAAGCATCGGTCCGGTAGATCTCGTCGACGTAGCGAAGAAAAGCTTCCTTGTCTGCGGGAAGCCCCGGGACTTTCGGGAACGACGCGAGCACCTTGCCCCGCATCGATTCCCAAAGCATCTCGACGCGGCTCACGATCGCAGCGGCGCGGTTCGGCTTGTGGAATATTTGCCCCGCTTCAAAGGGACTGCTTTCCCGCACGTCGTATCCGGCCCCCTTCATCGTGACAAGAATCTCCTCCGCGAGGTCAGGACGCCCAGTTTGGCGAAAGGCTTTAGCAAGATAGCCAGCCTTCGCGGAATGACCGCCGTTCAAGAGAAGCCGAAGCAGGTCCGAGGCGTCAGCGAGGCTGCCCATCACCACCTGAGCCTCGAGGGGATACATCTGGAAAAATGATTCCGGCACACGGACCAACGCCGCCGCCGGCGTAAACAGACGCAATCCGTCCCGCATCATGAGAGCCGCAGGTGGCGGCATTTCCACAACTTTCAGATCGTAAAGCGTTGTGCCGAACAAAAGCTCGATATCGTTATTGGTCGCTTTCGGGCTGTGCACCACCAGTTGATCCGGGATCACGGTCCTTTCGCCATGCAAAAAGAGGGACTGCTCCGGCGACAGGTGCCATTGTTCGCCAAAACGTTCGTCGCAGTAGCGTGCGCAGAATTCCCAGAACGACGCGTGCCAGGGGGTACTTTCGCCGGCTTGAGTGTCGGGGCTCGAAGAAATCAGCCAGCCTTTCATGACTTCTTGCAAGAACCCGTTCTCCACCAGGCGCTCGCGATGAACTCGGCTCAGATCGTCGGAACGGAACACACGCCGACTGCCTTGCTGCAATTCCTTGAGCACGTCAAGGGATTCGGCCAGTTTTTCGTTGGGCGAGGGCATAGAAAACTCCCATCCGAGATAAGGCATTACAAGTCTATTCTGGTGCTTAGATACAAGTATATTATGCTGCATGGCTACAAGTCAATTGTGTTTCTCAAATACAAGTATATTACGCTGCTTTATTGCAAGTCTTTTGTGCTGTACGGGTGCACGTTTATAGTGCTTCGCTAGAGATAACTATTTTAAATATCAATAGGTTACAGGTCGTGATTCCCACTTCATCCGGACCGATTGTTCCAAGCTGGCTGGGCACTGCTTGGGGAGCAACTGGATAATAGTTTAGCCTGAGTTTCGGAATCTATCAAGCGAGACGTATGTTTGAGATCTTCTGATTTCCGGGCCGCAGAAAGCCCTTGCTTAGCACAATGCGGGATGCAGTGCTGGGTACAATGAAGCGTTTCTGATCGTGAGAAGCTTGCCCTGGGCCGCTTTGCAGCTTTGGTTTTCAGCGCTTGAACTGCCAAGCAGAATTGGCGCGCTAACCATTAATCGAATCAACCGGTGGATCCGAGGCAGTATCCCTTCTTGAGCTTCTCAAGCGCCGTTCTTTGCAAGCCCTTGCAAAGAAGAGGCTTCCCCAGTGAGCCGGCCGAGAAAACTTCTTGCTCATTTTGTCTTGGTGGGCCTAGAGTAGGAACCGGAATCGTTTACGGAGAACAAAGTCACTTGGACCTACACCGTTGGTGCAGTCTCTGCGTGATTGCGCCTTAGACACCGTGCATTGATTCCTCGCCGAAACAATGAGCACCAGCCGTCGCGTTACCCTTTTTGATATAGCAGACGCCCTCGGGATATCCACTGGTACAGTGCACCGGGCTTTGCACGACCATCCCGGTGTTAACGCCCAGACGCGCATGCGCGTCCTCCAGGTCTCGAAGAACTTGGGCTATCGCCCCAACGTGGCAGCCCGCCTCCTTTCGCAAAAGAAGCTGTTCCGGATTTCCGTCAACACCCTGAAGGGCACCACGTCGTTTTGGGACGAAGTTCGGGGGGGAATTCAAGAGGAAGCCGAAGCCCTCGGCACGCATAGTGCGGACATTGAATTCCGCACGTTTCCCAGTTTGGGCGAGGGCGAGGAGGAGGCTTTTGAGGCAGCCATAGCCGCCAAGTCGGATGGCGTCATCCTGTTTCCGAGTCGTCCGAGCAGCGTGCGTACGTGGATGCGGCGGGCTTCACGATCAAAAACTCCAATCGTTTGCGTCTCCACCGACGCGCCGCAGTCCAATAGGCTTGCTGTGGTTTCCGTGGACACCATGGCGAGCGGGTCGCTGGCCGCGGACCTGATGGGAAGATTTCTGAATCACAGAGGCAAAGTTGCCGTCACCCTCAGCGCATTGGAGATTGCCGAACACGCCGAAAAGTTGACTGCTTTCGAGAAGACTCTCCGGACGTTGCACCCCGAAGTATCTCTTCTTGATCCCATCGAAGATCATGACGTCGAATCCGAAGCCTACGACAAATGCAGGAAGTTGTTCGCGGCGCATCCCGATTTGGCGGGAATCTATGTGACCACTGAGGCATCGATGCCGGTCATTCAGGCGGCCAGGGACGCTCAAGTGCTCGACCGCCTTACCATCATCGCTACCGACCTGTTCCCCGCGCTCATCGAACAAATTCGCGCCGGCAAGGTGAGCGCCACGATTCATCAGCGCCCCTACATGCAAGGCAGGCTGGCGTTTCGTATCCTGCAAGAGTTCTTGATTCATGGGCGGTACCCCGCTTCTCCTGTCACCCTTGCTCCGCACCTGGTGATGGCCGGCAATCTTGATTTTTTTCTGGAGAAGCAAGCTTCAGATGGCTCAAACGTGAGGGCCGCAGCAAGCGATTTGCCTTCCGACTTGACGTACAACAACTATGATTGAGCGCTCCCCACATCTCCGGTTCGAGACCGCGGTTTTCCCAAGCAGTTGCTATGTCAGAAGTGTCGCGATTGCGCCGGAGTTTATGGTTCCACAATGCGATGGATTTGATCGACGGGTAGATCTTTCAAGACTTGGCGAACGCCGTTGGGCCAGCGTATCTCGAGTTGTTTCACAGTCTTGAATGAGCCGAGACCGAAGTGCGCTCGCGGATCTCGTGAAGCTCCGTAGCCGGCGCTTGTCGAAATGATGTCGTATTGGCTGTTGCCGTCCTCGGTTGTCACCTTTACCTGAGCTCCGATGGCCATGCGGTTGCTCTTCGTGCCCACCAATTGAAAAGCCACCCAGTGATTGCCGTTCGATGTCACATTGCGAAGAATCCTGGCTTTTCCATTGAGGGCGGTAACAACGATGTCCATATGTCCGTCATTGAACAGGTCGCCGATAACCGCACCTCGGTATGGCTCGGCAACCTGCATGTCAGCACCTGCCTGCGCGGTCACATCTTGAAACTTCATTTTTCCCAAATTGCGGAAAATCGAGTTAGGCTCGGCGTATGTCCGGTTAGTAAATTCCGCAACGTTATCAAGGACGTTCCCGCGAGCCACAAACAAGTCCTTTAAGCCATCGTTATCAAAGTCAGCCACTCCGTTGGACCAGCCTGACATCTCCAAAGTAGGGCGCGCCAGACCACTCCTGCCTGTGACATCAATAAAAATACCGTTGCCGCGATTCTGGAACAGGGGGAAAGTCTCCAGTTCAGTAGCCGTGTGCCAGATGTCGGGAAGGCCGTCATTGTCCAGATCGCGAAACTCTGCGCCCATCCCTGAAACGGCTTTGCCGTTTTCGGAATAAGCCACGCCCGCGTCCATCGCCACCTCTTCAAAGGCTTTGCCCTTTAGGTTGTGAAAGAGCGAATTCGGCGTGTTGTCGTTGGCAACGAAAATATCAATGAAGCCGTCGCCATCGTAGTCATTGAAACCCACGCCCATGCCCTTGCCGATTTTTTTGGAGATGCCAGTCTGGTCGGAAACGTCGGTGAAAGTGCCGTCACCGTTGTTTTTGTACAGCGTGGACGGGAGCGGTTCGTAAAACTTAGGGTGGCAATAGGCCCGCAAACGTCCTCCGCTCAGACACACGGGGTCCTTGTTGACTTCCCACTTGCAGTAGTTTGAAACGAACAGATCCAACTTGCCGTCGTTGTTGTAGTCGACCCAGCCCGCAGCGGCGCTCCACATCTTTCGGCCCTTATAAGTAGGTGCACCAACGCCAGCCTTATCTGTGACATCGGTGAAGGTGCCGTCGCCATTATTTCGATACAAATGATTCTTCGTCACGCTGGCGACATAAATATCCTGCCAGCCATCGTTATCGAAATCGCCGATGGCGACTCCCATGTCGTAGCCGTCTCCCGCCAGTCCGGCCTTCTCTGTAACATCCGTGAAGGTTCCGTCATGATTGTTGTGAAACAGCCGATTGTAATATTTGGGAGCTTCTTTTTTGAGGGATGGAATCGCCGCACCATTAATGAAGAAGATGTCCGGGTAGCCGTCGTTGTCATAGTCGATGAGGCCAACGCCTGAAATCATCGTTTCCGGCTGGTTCTTGTTCGGGGTGGGACTGCTGTCGGTCACAAAATCGATCCCCGACCCGGCGGTGATGTCCTCAAAATGGATGCTGGTGCTGCGGTCCGTTTGAACCGCAACCTCGACCGCAACTGCGCAGGAAACAATCGCCCCAATGGTGAGGATGAGCCGAAACATTGCTGAAATTCAGTCTAGCATAGCGACACTGCTGTCGAGTCCATACACCTTCGCCTATTGATCCGCCGCATCGGACAAGGCTTTGAGGCGCTCGAACTCTGCTTGTTCGCGCGCGGCCTCGGCTTTTTGGCCGGCCTTATACAAAGCGCGGGAAAGCGCAAGGTGGGCGTGGGGACTGCGGGGAGCCAACTCAACTGCCGTTCGCAACTCTTGCAGCGCGCCATCTGTCTTTCCAAGCGCGAGCCAAATCCTGCCGTAGGCTACGTGCGCGGCAAAATTCTGTGGCGCCAGCGCGACCGCCTCCCTGGCGTACTTCTGGCTCTGTTCGTAATCGGCCGTGCGGAGGAACTCCAGGGCGAGTTGGATCCGCGCCACGGCGTGAGAGGGAGAAATTTCGATTTCACGGCGGAATTCGTCAACGGCGAGGGAGGGACGCTCTTTTAACAGAAACACAGCATACATGTAGTGCACGCCGGGTTCGGACGGGTATAGGGCCAATAATTGTTTGAATTCGGTCTCGGCGGACACATTGTCCAGTAAGGCGATCAAAGCCTGCGCACGTCCTGCCTGGCGAACCAGAGGAACCTGCGCTTCCGCAAGGTCGGCAGGCAGCTTCGGAATGCGTAGCGCGGCCATTCCGAAAGCGTCCAGCAGTTCAAGATTCGCGAAGACGGCATCTTTGGGAGCCTCGGGGTTGGCGGCAGCGATCTGGTTCGCGGCCAAGGTCAAGCGGTGGAGCGCGATTTCCGGCTCGCCCAACAGATTGTACAGGATGCCATCGTGAAACAGCACCGTGTGGTTGAAGGCTTGGTCGGTCCCTAAACCTAGCTTTTTGCCGTGTTCCAAAGCCGCAAGTGCTTTGGGGTAATCTTTTAATTGAAACTCGCTTAGGCCGAGCATGGCGAACCCAGGGCCCGGCTGTTTCCGCTCGGTCGTGACGAAATGCGCGAAGGCATCGCGCGCCTCCGTGAAGCGCCCCGCATCAAAGAACAGCGTTCCGAGATGCCACCACCCTTCCGACCAGTTGGGCCTGAGCGTGGTGGCACGCGAGTACAGACGGATTGCCTCCGGAATCTGTTCGGCTTCCATCGCTGCCCGCGCGCCCGCCGCCAACTTCTCAAACGATTCGGGATTCGCCTTGGCGTGGGCCGGCTGCTTTGCCTGGTTCGCTTGGTCTCCATTGTGGACGGCCACAGACCTGTCGTTTTCGCCGCGCTCCGTCGCAAGGAAAGGGTCCGCGGCATCCAGGTAGGGCGACACCACGGACGGAACGATTCCGCAAGAAACAAAAATGAGAACAAGGACTATTCTTTGATTCCCGACCATTTCACAAGACGTCCGACTCCGTTGCGGATTTGCGAGTAAATGAACCTCCCTAACATCCAACATTCGGCGACCTACTTCAAGGCTGCCGTCCGCTGACTGGAACCGCAGGGTCAAGTATTGCCGTAAGCCACAAAAACGAAGGAAGTGTTTTCGCTGCAATTCCCCCGAGATGGTGGAAAAAATCGTTCTTGCTGCATTGCAAGTAGCGCTACACTTGCTCCGTAAACGTTTCCGCTGGAGGTCCAAACCATGAACCGGCTGTCCATTCTTCTCGCGGCATTTCTGCTGGGTGCATTCACCTTGGCCGCCCAGCAGCCATCCCAGCAAAGCGCTTCGAATCAAGCGCCCTCTCCCACCGTGCGTTCGACCGCAAATGAGGTTGTACTCGACATGGTCTTCCGCGACAAGAAGGGCAGAGCGATTCACGATATTCGACCCGAGGAAATCCATGTTCTTGAAGATGGTGTCGAGCAGAAGGTGACATCGTTCCATCTTGTGGAGGGCAAGTCCGCTGAGTTATCCGGCGCGGCCAAAGCACCCGCAGACAGCGGGTCACCCTCCTTGGACCCTATGCGCGAAGTGCGGCTGGTTACACTCGTCTTCGAAGGACTGGACCAGGAGGGAAAGCGGTTTTTCCGGCAAGCGCTGAAAGATATTCTCGACATGGCGCCGGAGCGGAACCTGTATTTCTCCATCGTCACCGTGGACCACGGGTTGCAGGTGCTCCAGCCTCTTACGTCCGATCATGCGGCATTACTGAAGAGTATGGATCGGTCGATGATGTGGTCGTTTACGCAGTACGAGAACCAGTCCACGGAGGTGAAACAGGAACTCCAGCAGATTCTGTCCGGGGGCGAGCCCCAGTTGCAAGGTGGCGCTGCAGGCGGCCCAAGTCAAAGTCAGGTTCAGAGTGCTGTCAATTATCAGATGGCGAAAATGCAGTACGACATGCTTCAGCAATCCGAAGCTGCTGACCGCGCCTACAATGCTCGCGCGACCATAGACGCGTTGATGGCACTGGTGCGGGCACAGTCCCAACTGCCGGGCCGCAAAGTGGTTTTGTATTTCAACCCGTGGTTGTTCATACCGGAGTCGGTCAAGGAGCAATACAGCAACTTGATCAGCGTCGCGAATCGCGCCAACGTCAGCTTTTATACTGTTGACCCCAAGGGGTTGGTGACCTGGAGCCAGGGCGAAAACGGCCGGCAAGGGCTGAGCGGGGCCGCGGGTGAAACACGATCGCAGCAGATGAGGGGAGGGGTCGGGGAGGTATCGATCGGGCAGGCCCGCGCAGCGGAAACGGCGGAAAGCGCGTTGCGCGCCAATCCGTTGCTCTGGCTGCGCGACCTGGCGCAGCAAACCGGCGGTGTGACCATTGCCGAAACCAACGACTATCGAGCGCCACTCCGAACTGCCATGGAAGAAGTGCGAACCTACTATGAGGCTTCTTACGCTCCCCATATTGCGGTCTATGACGGAAAGTTCCGCAAAATCTCCATCCGCGTAGATCGCCCGGATGTAGTTGTTCACTCTCGAAGCGGCTATTTTGCCTTGCCACAGATCAAGGGCGGGCAACAGTTGTTCGCGTACGAGATGCCGTTGCTAAATGCCTTGAATGCACCGGCGGCTTTCCATGATGTGGATTTTCAGGTTGGGGCAGAGCGGTTCAATGATCGTGGACCGAAAGTCGAGTACATGGTGACACTGGAGGCCCCACTCAAAGGACTAACCTTCGCACCGCAGCCCGATCAAAAGACCAGCGCCGTGGACGCAGCCCTGCTCGCCGTCCTGAAGAATTCGAGTGGGGAAATCGTCGAGAAATTTAGCAAGGACTTCGCTGTGCAGGTCGCTCAGGATAAGGTGAATGCATACAAGGAAGGCAACCTGGTTCAGACGTTCCGAACCGAGTTACCTCCTGGTGCGTACACCTTGGAAGCGGTGGTCATGGATCGCTACGATCAAAAAATGGGCGCGAAGAAAATCTCAATCGCAGTACCGGGCCCCTCCAGTAAATTGTCCGTGAGTGACGTGGTCGTGGTGCGCCGCACAGAAGCACTAAAAGATAACCAGATTCTGGATGCTTTTTATTTTCCTGGCGGCAAGGTCGTGCCCACCCTCACGAACACGTTGAAGGGCGGTCCAGGTAACATTTTGCCTTTCTACTTCTCGGTATATCCCGACCGCGCCGTGAAGGATGCTCTTAAGCTCACGATGTCTTTCTACAGGGAAGGGCAGTACCTCGGTGCGGCTGAGGCGCCGCTGCCCGACGTACAACGAGACGGCCGGATTCCCTACATCGCAAACTTGCCTGCGGATAAATTCACGCCGGGCGCTTATGAGATCCGTATCGGCGTCACGCAAGGCAGCTTGAAGGCAGAAGAGAAGGTGGCGTTCCAGGTGGACTAGGAGTTCAGTGGGGCGTTGAGCGCTTGTCCTGCGTTGTAGGCTACGAAGAGCTTTGGTAAAGAAGAATGATTGTGCGGGCGGTCCATGGCACGAATGAAGCCGCCCCGCAGGCGCATGAGTTCTCAGGAGATCGTGTGCAGAATGACTATCACACGCCGCAGATTTGCACAGTTGGGGATGGGGGCAGCATGCTGCCTCAGCACCGAGTCGCTCCTGGCGCAAGGGCTATCCACACACATCGCTAAGCCATTACCAAGATCGGCTCCCTCCGGCCGGCCTTTCCATGCTCGTTTCGTGGATGTGGGGCAGGACGCGGGTCTGCGCGCGCCGGTTATCTACGGCGGCGGCGAGGAAACGAAGTACATCGTCGAGACGACCGGTTGCGGCTGCGCCTTCATTGACTACGACAACGACGGGTGGATGGACATTTTTGTTTTGTCGGGAACGCGCTTGCAGGGCGCTCCCGAGGGAGCGACCAATCGCCTTTACAAGAATAATCGCGACGGCACTTTTACAGATGTTACAGAAAAAGCCGGACTTCACTCGGTTGGTTGGGCTTGCGGCGTTTGCATCGGTGATTACAACAACGATGGCTTTGACGACATTTTCTGCGCTCGCTTTGGGCAAAACATTCTCTATCGCAATAACGGCGACGGCTCTTTCACGGACGTGACCAAGGCCGCAGGGCTATGGAGCGAGGAGCAGCGGTGGGGCGCGGGTTGCAGCTTTGTAGACTATGATCGCGACGGTCATCTCGACCTCTTCGTCTCCAACTACGTGCGGTTTTCCTTTGAAGAAGCCCCGGCTCCGGGCCAAAACAGCAGCTGCATCTGGCTCGGGATTCCCGTTGCATGTGGGCCGCGCGGTTTGCCCACCGGCAGGCACTGGCTTTATCGAAACAACGGCGACGGCACGTTTACCGATGTAAGCGAGTCCGCGGGCATTGCGCGAGCGACTTCGAGTTACGGACTAACGGTTGTAACCGCGGATTTTGATGAAGATGGCTGGCCTGATATTTACGTCGCCTGCGACGCCACTCCGAGCCTTCTTTTCATGAACAACCACGATGGAACCTTTCGCGAAGAGGGCGTCCTGCGTGGCGTGGCCCTGAACGACGACGGCATGGCGCAGGCCGGTATGGGCGTCGGAGTGGGCGATTACAATTTGGACGGGCACCTCGATATCTTCAAGACGCATTTCGCCGATGACCGGAACATCCTTTATCACAATGATGGGAAGGGGTACTTTCTCGACGCCACAGCATCCTCGCGGCTGGGAGTCGAGACTCGCTACGTTTGCTGGGGCGCCGGGATTGTGGATCTGGATAACGACGGCTATCCGGACTTGTTTATGACGACCGGTCATGTTGACCCGAAGGTCGAGAAGAGGCTCCCACAATACCCGAACAAGACTCCGCGCGCGGTTTTCCGAAACTTGGGGCAAGGCGTATTTGAAGAGCTGATTGCAGAGGCGGGTCCCGGAGTTGCAGCCTTGCATTGCAGCCGCGGTTGCGCCTTCGGAGACTTCGATAATGACGGCGACGTCGACATCGTCATAATCAACCTCAACGAGCCGCCATCGCTGTTGCGAAACGACCTCACCGGTAAGGCAAACTGGATTAAAATTAAGCTCGAAGGCGCAAAATCCAATCGCAGCGCGATAGGGTCTCGCGTCCTGGCGCACTACGGAGGAAAGACACAAGCCCAAGCCCTGCTCAGTCAGTCTAGCTTTTTCTCTTGTAACGATCCCCGGTTGCACTTCGGTCTGGGGCCCTCGGTTTCCGCTGACCTTGAAATATTTTGGCCGAGCGGCCTGCATGAGAGTTTCAAGCGAATGCCGGCCAATCGGCTGGTCACAGTTCGGGAAGGAGTGGGCGTGGTGCCGAATCGCGGTTGGTCCAAATCATAAGGGAAATGTCCGCAGCTTTCTTTCAAAGCATCTACTCTTGCTGAGTGCGACGATACGAACGCGAAGGCCAAGCGGTGGATTGAAAATGAAGTGCAGTGAATTATGCCGCCCTTATTCTGCATTAGTGGCGAAAACAATGTGGTGGATGTTGGTGTGCTTACTCTTCGTGGGCCTGGCGCGGGCGCAGGATGAATCCGGGCAGCAGGCGCTCAAGCGGGCAGTCGAACTTCACCAGTCGGGTCACTACGCGGAAGCGATCACCGAGTATCAGGCCTATCTGAAAGCCCATCCGCAAGCGGTGGCGGTTCGCTCCAATCTGGGAGCGGCATTGGCTCACGAGGGCCGCTACACCGAAGCGATTCAGGAATACAAGCAGGCCCTGGCTACGGAGCCAACCAATTATGGTATCCGCTTTAACCTGGCTCTTGCTTACTACAAGATGAGCGAAGTCGAACAGGCCATCAAAGAGTTCGAAGCGGTTTACTCCATCCAGCCGGCAAGCGACCCCCAGCATCGGCGGCTCTTATTGCTGCTATCGGAATGCTACCTTCGCCGTGGCGAAGATACAAAAGTGATTGCCCTGCTCGATCCGTTGGCCGACGCCGACCCGAACGATCTCGCTCTGGCTTACTTGCTCGGTACTGCGCTGCTGCATCAGGGCCAAGACCAGCGCGGCGCGCTTATGATCGAACGCATCCTGCGAAATGGCGACACCGCCGAAGCGCACATGCTGATGGCTTTCACGCGCATGAAAGCGAACGACAAGAAAGGCGCGAAGGATGAAGTGGACCGCACCATCACGCTGAATCCCAATTTGCCGGAGGCCTACAGCCTGCGCGGGAGACTGGCTTATGTCGCCGCCGATTTGGATGGCGCGGAAGCGGCGTTCCGCAAAGCTTTGGAACTGGATCCGACGGCGTTTGACCCGCTTCTTTGGCTGGGAACGCTGCTGCGGGAGGAAAGTAAGCTTCCGGAAGCGCGGTCGCGCTTGGAGCAGGCCATTCAGTTGCGGCCAAAAGAAATCCGCGTCCGCTATCAGTTTGCTCTCTTGTGCTCGGACGAGGGAGACGATAAGCGCGCTACGGAGCTTTTGAAAGCACTAACCCACGATGCTCCGGAATATACCGAAGCGCATCGCAGCCTTTCGACAATTTATTTTCGTCTGGGGCGCACGGTCGAGGGCCGGCAAGAAAGGAAGATCGCGGAAGAGATGGACGCCGCGATTCAGGCGCGCGAGCAGGAGCGTGGAAGGAAACTGCAGAAATGCGACCAATAAGCCTTCTTTTTTTGCTTGCGGCGGCATCAACCGCGCAGAGCCCGCCTCAGACTTTTGAGGACCTTTCCGCCAGAGCGCAACAAGCGTACGAGGCCAATCATCCCGAAGAGGCCGCCGAGCTCTACGGCCGCGCGGTCAAGCTGCGTCCCGACTGGGCCCAGGGCTGGTGGGCGATCGGAATGATCGAATACGAGCGCGACCGGTATACGGAATGCCGCGACGCGTTGACTCGCATGGTGCAACTGGACGCCTCGGCCGCTCCGGGTTGGGCTCTGCTCGGGCTATGCGAGTTTCGCACTAAACAATACGACGCTGCCTTCCAGCATTTGAAAAAGGCCCACATGTTAGTGCCGGTCACGCAGCCCGGTGGACCGCTGCTGGACATGGCTGACTATCACATATCCCTGCTGCTCACTCAGCAAGGCGCCTTCGAGGTGGCGCAGGAATTTCTGATGCGCATCGCGCGCAAGGTTCGCAATAACCCTGAAATGATGTTTGCGTCCGGCCTGCCATCGCTTCGCATGCCAATCCTTCCTTCAGATGTGCCGGCAAACCAGCGCGAGGTCGTGACCATGGCAGGCAAGGCTTTCTGGGATCTGGCCACTCAGGAACCTGAGGTAGCGGAAGCTGACTTCAACGCGCTTGTCTCCAAATACCCGAAGTTTCCTAACGTCCACTATTTTTATGGCACCTACCTCGCGGCTCGCCATCCGGAACAATGTCCGCCGGAATTTCTGAAAGAGCTAAGCATTTCTCCTGACAGCGTGCCCGCAAGAGTTGAGTTGGCTCTGCGGTACATTATTGATGGCCAGTCGGACGAAGCTCTGAAGTTCGCCCGCGAGGCCGTGGCGCTGAGTCCTGATTCAGTGGGAGCGCAGTTGGTTCTTGCGAAGACACTCCGAATGCAAGGCGAGAACGAGGCCGCCCTCTCAGCCTTCCTGGCCGCGAAGCGCCTCGACCCGATCAGTCCCCCCATCCGCCTATACCTTGTGAATGCTTACCGCACTCTCAAGCGATTCGAAGATATGCGGCGTGAAATGGCCGAGTACGACCGCCTCAAAACCGAGCAGGCGAACTGGCCCTGAACTCCGCGTAAGTCACAGTCTAGGCGGCCTTTATCACACTGGGAGACTCCTGGACTGCGAAAACGGCAGTTCGCAAGGCCGCCTAGGCTTTGGAAAGGCCTCCTGAAACGCCCTCGCATAGTGGATCTGCCTTGCTGCCCCTCGGTGGCCTTCTTTGGCGCAAAAGAAACCAGAAAATCGATATGCTACATAAAAAATCCAAAAAAAGACTTGACAGCCCCAAGGCGGCCGCAGTAAAAACGCACCCATCGTAAACGATTACGCTGGCGCTGTTCTCTCCCCGGGAGGGTGCTACGCGTGGTTTTGGGGCGCTGTGGTGGTGCTGAGATTCAGTTAAGGTGGGGTGAAGCGATGACTCGCAACGCAACATTCTCCATTTCCAATATCGATTTTCTGGGTAAAGGCTCGATCGCGGCCTTCTGTGTCTTGACTATGGTCCTCTTTGTTTTTGCTTTTCTCGGTCAGCCGGTGGCGCTGGCGCAGACCACCAGCGCGACCCTGACTGGAACTGTGTTTGACTCTTCAGGTGCTGTCGTTCCCGATGCTACGGTGACTTTGAAGAACGAGGCAAGCGGCGACCTGCGCAGCACCAAGAGTAACGGGGAAGGTTACTTCACCTTTGCTTCTGTTCCGCCCGCCACTTACACACTTACTGTCGAGAAAGAGAATTTCAAGAAGTGGGCAGTCAAATCCATCATTCTTACGTCGGACGACAAACGGAATGTAACTGGGATCAAGCTGGAACCTGGTGGGGCGCAGGAAACCGTGGTAGTGGAAGCGTCGAGCATTCAGATTACGCCCACCGACTCGGGCGAGAAGTCCACGCTCATCAACGAACACATCCTGCAGAACGTCGCCATTGTCGGCCAGAACGCCGCTGAGTTTATCAAGATCATACCCGGTGTAGCAATGACGAGCGGTGTGATGAACGTGTCCTCGTACGCAGCTCAGGATGATCGCACGGGCACGGGGCCAGTGGGGAATTTCTCGGCGAACGGAACTCGGTCAGCAGCTCTGGACATCACCTCGGACGGAGCACACATTATTGATCCAGGCTGCAATTGCGGTCAGGCCATGAACACCAATGCCGACATGACGTCCGAGTTGAAAGTCATGACTTCGAACTTTGGCGCCGACGAGGCCAAGGGGCCGGTCGTAATCAGCGCCATCGGCAAATCAGGGGGGCAGCAGTTCCATGGAGAGGCTTACATGTACGCCCGCAGTTGGCATCTCAATGCCAACGATCCCCAAAATAAGGACGCGGGGGAGGCGCGCCCCGAATCCAAGTACTTCTACCCTGGTTTTAATATTGGTGGTCCGCTCATCATTCCAGGGACAAACTTCAACCACAATCGCGACAAGCTATTCTTCTTCTTCGGGACTGAATACTACAAGCAAGACGTGGATAACGGCGTGTATCACGCCGTTGTTCCCACTGGAGCCAATTCTCCCGGCACCACGATGAACATGCGCGCCGGCGATTTCAGCGATGCCGCCTATTTAAAGAACCTGAACGGCTCCGGCGTCACGGGAGTACCGGGGAGCAGCCAGTTCACTAATGGCAAGCTCAATACCGCCCCCGATCCGAATGGGCAGATTTTGATGAACCTCTACCCCTTGCCTAACCAGGATCCGACAAAATTCGGGGGTTTCAATTACGCCAGCGGAACTACGCGTTACTCCAACATGTTGCAGTTCCGCGGGCGCGTGGACTACAACTTGAGCCAATCCACGAAACTATACGTCACCTATAATCATCAACATGATAGTGCCTTAAACAGCCTAGATGTTCTCTGGGGACCTGGTGGCACGAACAGTTGGGCCGCTCCGACAACGCCGTACCCCTCCGCCATTGCGGCGACGTCGCAATCCGATGTCGTGACAGCGAACCTGACAAAGATCATCAGCCCGACTCTCACCAACGAAGTGATCTTCAGCTATACGTACTTGAATCTGCCAAATCATTTCAAAGACCGCAGCAAACTCGAGCGAGGCGCCCTCGGTCTCAACTACGGCACCATCTTTACGCACGCCGACACACAGAATTTGATCTTCCCGGAGATGACCGGCTGGGGCGACGGCATCTCCAATATGCTTAACACGGGGTTTGAGTTGAACGGAACGGTTTATGCCAAAAAGACACTGCCTTCCGTGGCTGACAATATAAGCAAGGTTTGGAGGACCCACACCAGCAAGTTCGGCTTCTACTGGGAGCGCACCTGGAACGAGCAACCGGGCAATGGTGCGGTTAACGGCTCGATGGCGTTTGCCACCTGGGGAGGCGGCAGCACCGGCAACGTGTACGCCGACATGCTGACTGGCCAGACTGCACAGTATTCAGAATTGGACTTCGATGTGACTCCGGCTTTCCGCTACATGACGGCCGAGTTTTATGGCACGGATTCCTGGAAGATCTCCCGCCGCTTTACGTTGGATTACGGTATGCGCTTCTCGCATTTGGGGCCCTGGGTGGATACCACGGGTTATGGTTTTGCTGCCTGGTATCCGAACCTGTACGCTGCTGGAAAGGGTGGGAGCGTGACCGTTCCTGGGGTCACAAATCCGTTCACGTTCCCCGGCTTTGAATGGAACAAGGTGAATCCCTCAACTCCTCTCTCGGGTTCCGCCAGCAGGCCCTTTTTCTACAATCCGCGCGTAGGCTTTGCTTGGGATCTATTTGGTACCGGCAGCACCGTGCTGCGCGGCGGCTATGGCATGTACCATTATCATGATGAACAGAACGTTCAGAATGGCGCTTATGGCCTAGTCCGCGGATCTTTTTCAACTCCGGCATTGAATCTGAAGTTCTCCCAGATTAATTCCAGTCAATTGTCGCAATTCGCCGCGGGTAGCGGCTTCAGTGGAATTACAGCCTTGGACCCGAAGGATGATCAGGAGCCGCGGACCCAGACCTACAGCCTCACCGTCGCTGAGCGGCTGCCTTGGCATAGCTTGTTGGAAGTAGCCTACGTCGGGAGCAAATCCGACTACCTCAGCAACTACAACAACAATTTTGACCAGATTAATGATCTGCCTGTGGGGGCTATGTTCAATGCGAAGGTCTGTGCTCCCGGATTGAACCCTCCGTGGGCATCCACCGGAACATCTCAATGTGGCTGGCTGCCGGACTGCGATCCTGCCGTTGCGCCTAACACAAACCCGAACAATGTGCCCGGTGGATCGCCATCCTGTGCTCAGCCTGGTTGGCCCTGGACCGAACTGTCAAGATCATTGACCACAAGATGTATTCCAATTACAACAGTCTGCAGGTGACCTGGAACAAGCAAGCAGGACACTTGACCTTCCTGACCAATTACACATTTGGGAAGGCCTTGGGCATTCGCGGTGAGAACGGAGCCGCAACCGGCGATCCCACCGTTCTCAGAAGCAACTACGGAACTCTGCCTAACAACCGGACGCATATTTTCAACTTCGCATACGTCTATGAGTTTCCGACGCTACACAATGCGAACCGCTTTGTAAAAGGGGCGGCCAACGGTTGGCAAGTCTCCGGGTTGACGCAGTACCAAACCGGGGCGGACCTGCAAGCCGCGGTCTCTTCGAATTTCAACTATTTCGCATACATCCCCGCTGGCACGACATTTATGGGCAAGACCCTTGCCTATACAGATTCGTCGGGTACGCATCCTTATTCCATTGGGGCGAGCAACAGCACGGTGCTTGGCACGCCGGATGTCACGCTCATGCCCACGCTCACCTGCAACCCCCATCAAGGGCTTAGGCAGAACCAGTACATCAACGGCGCCTGCTTCGCCAACTTCGCCACTCCTGGCGTGCAGGGCAACTATGTCTGGCCGACCTTGACCGGTCCGGGATTCTTCAACACCGACATGTCGCTGTTCAAGAATTTTGCCTTTGGGGAGAGCAGGAAGCTACAATTCCGCTTCTCTGGCTACAACTTCATCAACCATGCTAATCGCACTTTCATTTCGGGAGATCCTGGCTTAAATCTTACCTTCGACCAGAACGGTGTCCTCAACAAAGCCTTCGGCTACGCCACCAACACAATTGGCCACCGCATTATGCAGGGTGAGATCAAGTTTATGTGGTAGGCATTCGGTCTCCTGGATTCACCGAAAGGGCGGCTTCTAAAGCCGCCCTTTCTTTTTGTGCTCATCTGTTTCAACTTCATCTTGTCCAGCCAAAATCTTCAAACCACACTTGCTTGGGAAAGGTGCTTACTTTGCCGGTTCTGTGACCACCAAGATGCGGTCGGCGGCGACGGCGCGCCTCTGCCGGACAACGCCGGAGGGCCAGTGAATCTCCACTAAATCTGCGGACGCGTTTGATCCCAATCCAAAATGCACAGGTCCCGCGCTCGAGGAGGCATAGCCTGCACTCGTGGTCATGTGGTTGTACTGGGTGCCGCTCTTGGTCACAACTTTGACCAAGGCGCCAACGCCATCGCGATTGCTCTTGGTGCCCTGAAGCTTGATCTCGAGCCAGTGGTCCTGACCCGGGCTCTCGTTCATCCAAATCTCGGCAGGGGCGTTGATCGCACTCACGACAACATCCAGTCGCCCGTCGCCGTTCAGGTCGCCAATGGCCGATCCCCGGTGTCTGGCAGGGGGGCGTGACGTCAAGCCCGCCTCATCGGTTAGCGTCGCGAATTTCATACCGCCCAAGTTGCGGAAAACAGTGTTTGGCTGATTCACGTTGGCGTGTGGCATGGACTGCAGTGACTGAACATCTCCGCGCGTTACAAAAATGTCCTTCCACCCGTCGTTATCAAAATCGGCGATCGTGGGAGAGTAGCCCGCCATCGGCAAACTCAGTCTAGCCATGCCGCTCGCTTCGGTGACGTCTTCGAAGGTTCCCTTGCCGGTATTGCGGTAGATCGGGAACGTTTCGTTGGCAAGGGCGACCAGACAAATGTCGGGATAGCCGTCGTTGTCCAGATCCCGGAAGTCGGCTCCCATGCCGGAGATGAACCCAATGTCTTCATGCAAAGCCACGCTGGCGTCAAAGCCCGCCTCTTCGAACTTGCCGCCTTTGCTGCGAAAGAAAAAGTTGAGGAGCTTGTCGTTAGTCACAAAGAGATCCATTTTGCCGTCGAGGTTCGTGCTGGCTATCACGCCTGCCATTCCCTTTCCGGGATGTGCACGCAGCCCCCACTCCACCGAAGCGTCCCGAAACGTGCCGTCGCCGTTGTTGAGGAACAATTGGTTCGGCGTGGGTTTGTACTTCCCCGGGTGGCAATAGGCCCGGTGGCCGCCGGCATCACAATAGGGTTCGTCCCGGCCGTCCCACTTCAGGTAATTAATGACGATGAGATCCAGCAGTCCGTCATTATTCACGTCCACCCAGACTGCGCCAACCGACCACAGGGGTCCGTACTCCCGGTCAATCTTTTCGAGTCCCGCCTTGGCGGTCACATCGCTAAAAGTGCCGTCGCCATTGTTGTGGTACAGTGTGTTGCGATACACACCGGAAACAAAAATGTCTTCGTACCCATCATTGTCGTAGTCGCCAATCGCAACGCCCACGTCGAAGCCAGTCCCCTTAAGGCCAGCCTGTTCCGTAACGTCCGTGAAAATGCCGTTGCCGTCGTTTCGGAACAAACGATTCCAGTATTTTGGCGAGTCCTTCTTCAGCGTGTGTATGTCCGCGCCGTTCGCAAAAAAGATGTCGAGGCGTCCATCGTTGTTGTAGTCAAAGACGGCCACTCCTCCCCCCATAGCTTCGGGCTCATGGCGTTCAGGCGTCTCGCAGGTGTCCAGGCGGAAGTCAATCGAACGGTATGCAAACCGAATCGGAGCTTCGGAAGATGTAGTTTCAGTTCCACGCATCCTGCTCGCACTCGGCGGCAAGCTAACTGCAAATAGGGGGAATACCACTGCGAACCACACGAGGGCGACGAACATGTCGCGCTCCGGCCGCGTCCGGAACCGACCAACGAGACTGCGCGAGCCTGTGCCTTGCGTTGTGCCTGTCATTGTTCGCAGTGTACGCTAAAAGATCTATTTCAGAGCATCGCTTTTGTGCGCGGTCCGCTGACTTTCGGACACTCCGCTGGTAACATGCAGCGATAAGGAAGACACTAATGAAGATGGGCTTGTTGCTTGTTCTCCTTGCGCTTCCAGATCTCGCGGTGGCTCAGCAAGACCCTCTTAGCACCGTAGTCGAGCGTGTGTCCCGCTTGACTGCAAAGGACATTCCTTCACTCCAGCAGAAATCAGCTAGTGGCGATCCTCAGGCGCAGTTCATGCTTGGTTTGGCGTATTCGATGGGTGCCGGAGTAAAGACGGACGCGGCAAAAGCGTTCAACTGGGTGAGCAGAGCTGCCGAATCAGGGCACATGTTGGCAGAGAATGAATTGGGGTCATTGTACGCTTCGGGGGAGGGGGTTGCCAAGGACGACAAGAAAGCGTTCGAGTGGTTCAAAAAGGCCGCTGAACAAGGCTATGCAGATGCTGAGTACAACCTTGGGACTCGCTATCTCTTTGGTTCTGGCACGGAGCGTGATTTCGAAACAGCCGCGCACTGGTTCTTGAAGGCGGCGGAACAGGGCAATCCGAGCGCTTCGGACGCGCTTGGGAGAATGTTCCTTTTCGGCGACGGTGTGCCCACAGATGAGGTTGCTGCAGCAAAGTGGTTTCGGCTGGCAGCAGAGGTTGGGTTGCCGCAAGGGGAATACGATCTGGCAAATCTCTACCTGCATGGACAAGGAGTTCCGCAAGACCACGCCGCTGCCCTTCAGTGGCTGACGAAAGCGGCGGAGCAGGGCAACTCGGAAGCACAGACCCACTTGGGGGACTTGCTATGTGATGGCGTAGGCGTACCCCGAAACTGCGCACAAGGGATACGCTGGCTCACGCAGGCCGCTGAACACGGCGACCAAATGGGGCAAAACAGCCTGGGGCATCGGTTTCTTCTAGGACAGGGCGTATCTAAGAATGCGAAAACAGCGTTTAGCTGGCTTCTTAAAGCGGCTGAACAAGGACTACCCGACGCTCAGGCCACCGTCGCGGCCATGTATAAGGAAGGTACCGGCGTTATCCAGAACTTGGGCAGCGCTCTTAATTGGTATACCAAGGCCGCGGAACAGAGCAATGCTGCGGCTCAATTCAATCTGGCCGTCATATATGCGAAAGGCGAGGGGACACCTCGTGATCTTGTGCTTGCTTATCAATGGATGTTGATCGCACAAGATCGTGGTCAGGCCGATGCGCAGTTTAGAGACCTCCTGAAAAGCAGCCTCACTGCCGACCAGCGCAGGGTTGCGCAAGAGAAAGCGGCAGACTGGTTGGCCCGGCACCAATGATGGCGTTGCGCAGCGTGGCCACGCCTTCTGCCTGCCTCTAAGGACGAACTCTCATTGTTTTTTCTGGCTGGCGCGAAGCTTTTCCAGCACCGCCGCAGTCTGCGCATCGGCCGGGTTGAGGCGGTGAGCGCGCTCCAGCACGGGCAACGCCGCGTCGTCGTCACCCAACATGTAGAGCGTCGCGCCCAACAGCACGACTGAGCCATAAAACTCGGGGCGCAACGCCACCGCCTTCTCCAACGGCGCGCGCGCCTCTTTGTATTGATTCAAGCGAAAGTAGGTGACTCCCAGGTTGTGCCAAGCTTCGAACGAGTTCGGGTCGAGCTGCACCGCCCGCTTCAGCGGATCGAGCGCTTCCGCGAACGCGCCGGCATCTCCGAACAACTGTCCCAGCAAGGTAAGCTTGTCCGGGTCGTTGGGGTCGTAAATGCGATGGCAGACCTCACGCGCGGCGGCCAGCGGTTCGGTTCGCAGCCCGCTGGTGCAGTCGCGCACGTCTTTCTCCGTGTTCTTGTGTTCATCCCGGAGC
>WNGQ01005909.1_pt1 | contig 21383 bp, 20 predicted proteins | sample 5407661 | NCBI WGS metagenome assembly WNGQ01 (sample SAMN13153382, study PRJNA577476) | soil metagenome | isolation source: 60 cm soil or saprolite under Garry oak tree replicate 2 | place: USA:California | collected 2016-06-15 | reverse complement strand
GTCAATCCTTTCTCTCGTCGCCCAGCACTCCGGCGAGCGCCCAGTTCTCCTTCGGCACCTCCTGAATGATGACATGCAGGTTGGTGGGCTTGGCCCCGGCATGCTCCACCATGGCATCGGTGATGGCGCGAACCAGCGCGCGTTTCTGCGCCGGCGTGCGGCCGGTCCACATCTGCACGGTCACGACAGGCATGGCTCCTCCTGCAATATCTTTTCGATCCGCTCGCGGATGCCGCCCCACTGGCTCGCTCCGACTGTCACCGGCGCGCGGCTGCCGAGGCCGCGGCCCCAGATCGCGTTGAGGCCGAGCCGCTTGGCAGCGTCGAAATCGACGCCGCCCGGCGGCGCCGCAAGGTCGACGACGAGCGCCGATTTGGGCAGGCGGGCGAGCACATCTTCACCGACCACGCGCGCAGGCACGGTCGAGAACAAGAGGTCGAGACGGGGCGCGAGCTCAAGGAGCTCGGCGAGCACGTGAGGCATCGCCCCCGCGACATAGGCGGCGGCGCGCTGCTCGGCGCTGCGGGCCGCGACATGGGTGTGCGCTCCGAGCGCCACGAGGTAGCGCGCGAGCACCGCCCCGATCGTTCCCTGCCCGACCACGCAGGCGGTTGCCTTGTGGATGGTGATGGCGGTGTTTTCGATCACGATCTTGATGAGCCCTTCGATGATGGCGGGGGTCCGCTGCAGCATCAGGCTCTTGTCCCATTCATATTCATGCAACTTGATCGACAAGGCATCCGCGTTCGCCTTGAGATCGGCATCGGCCCAGCCGAGGATGATATGCGCGCGCGGCGCCATGCCCGAAAGCATGGCGCGGTCAGGGACGATGGGCGCGGCGGCAGCCGGCGCGAACAAGGCGCCATTCGAGGACATGCCGGGGATGGGAAAGAGCGCAAACCGCGCGCCCTCAAGCACGGCGGCCGGATCGTCGAGGTGCTTGACGCCGGAAATGCCCTCAACGGGCCATGGAAAGCCATAGGCGCGAACCTCCGCGCCGGTCAGCACCGCGCGGCGGGCGATTTCCTGCTCGCGCCTGTCGCCGCCGAGCATGCCGATCACGAGTCTCGGCCAGTCGACCGTCGACGCTTCACCTGCCATGACCTCGCGCTCCGACCAGCTCCAATAAGCCGTTTCGGTCCAGACCCGCAATGCCCATGCGCTCGGCCGTGCGACCATGCGCAGCAAGATCGATCCCGAGCAACGTCTCGGCGATCCGCAGGAATGATGCAGCGACCGGCACCTCGACTCCGGCGATGGCGGCGAGAACGGTGAAGGGCAACAGGCCGTGGCCGAAATCCTCCCGGTAATAGCGGTGGGCGAGCGAATCCGGCGCCTTGATCCGGCGATTGGCTTCGCCCGAAGCGATGGCCGCGGCAAGGTCGTCGAGATCGTGGACCGACGCTTCGACCGTGCCGATCGCCTGCATCTCCGCTGCGATGGAGGGCAAGTCATGACCGAAGGCGCGGGCGACCGCGCGCCGCTCGCCATCAAGCGCCCGCATGGCGCGCGCAACGCCCGGGGTCATGCCCTCAACGTAGAAAGTGAAATCGCCCCGGGTCGCCTCCACCCAGGCGGCGGCGAGCACCGCGCCGGGCACATGCAGAACCATGTTCACGTTGGCCAGGTCGCAGGCGAGAACATCAGGCATGGGCTTGGCGCTGCGGAACAGCGCGCAGGCTGCTTCCGCGGCGGCGTCACCATCGGGCAAGGCCGCGAGCCTGACGCTCTTGGCTTTGCCCGTGATCGTCACGCGGCCGGCCTCGTATTTGCGCGCGACATAGGTGAGGGTGGAAAACTCGGCGATCGGCGGCGGCTCGGCGCCCAGCGTGCGGAAAGCCTGGCGGAATTCCAGCGCCCCGCCGGTATGGCCTGGATTGAGCACCACCGGCGCTCTTGCGCCGGCGCGCGTCAAGCCGCGCGCAAGGTCAGCGTGGGCGAAGGTGGGCAGGCACACGAAGATGACATCCGCTGCGTCGATCGCCGCCGACAAGTCGGACGTAATCAGCGTTGGGCGCGCGAGGCCCCTGCCGAGCACGCCCTCATAGGCGACGCCACCCTGGCCGGCAAAAGGCGCAACCGTCTGCGGGGAGCGACCCCAGAGTCTGACCTCGTGGCCATTGGCAACGAGTTCTGCGACCGCGGCCGCGCCCCCCGCACCGGCTCCCACGACGGCGACCCTGCGCACCACTGCTCCCGCTTATCCCGTAGCGACGTCATTGCCGGCTGCGGAATGTGCGCCTGGCTCATCCCGCGTCCGGGCCGATTGCTCCCTTGCGGTAATCGAGAGGCGGCGGCCGGTCGCCGACAAGCGGCTTGTACACGAAGCCGGGGCCGCGGCTCTTGTCGAACTCGGCCTTGGCGGCCGCAATCAGGTCCGGGCTCGCGGCGAGCTGCGCGACCGTGAGCGCCAGCGTCTTGGCCGCGACCACTGCGCCCTTGAGCCCGATGCTCATGCCGCCCGCAGCCGTGGCCTGCCAGGTATGGGCCGACGTTCCGGGAACCCAGGTCGCGGTGTTCAGCGTCGCGAGCGGCGTCACCCAGCTCACGTCGCCCGAGTCGGTCGACGAATATTTCTGGCCGTTGAACTGATATCTGCGGATTTCGCTTGCGTTGGTCGGCGCCGGGAGGTTCCGGCCCGCAAGCGTTTTCGCAAGCCTTTCCGCGAACGTCATCTCCTCCGGCGTCCACCTGGGCGCGCCGACGCGGCGGAGATTGGCGTCCATGACTCGGCCGAGCACGTCATTGGGCAACGTGCTGTAGGTGCCGTTGATCAGCTCGTAATCGACGGTCGTGCCAGTGCCGAGCGCCGCTCCCTCGGCCGCCTTCCTGACCCACTCGAAGATGTCGCCGACGACGCGCGGATCGGGATGGCGAACCATATAGTAGGATTCGGCGAATTCGGGCACGACATTGGGCGCCGCGCCGCCATTGGTAATGATGTAATGAATCCGCGCTTCCTGCGGAATATGCTCGCGCATGTAGTTGACCATGAAGTTCATGGCCTCGACGCCGTCGAGCGCCGAGCGGCCCCGGTCGGGCGCCGCCGCCGCGTGCGCCGCTTGGCCGTGGAAGCGAGACTTCGCACTGGTGGTCGCCAGATTCTTGTCCTGGGAGGCGTTGTTGGCGTCGCCCGGATGCCAATACACGGTCGCGTCCACGTCCTGGAAAAGTCCGGCGCGAACCATGTAGACCTTGCCGCCGCCGCCTTCTTCCGCGGGCGTGCCGTAGACTCGGATCTGGGCCTTGGTCCCGGTGTCCTCGAGCCACTGCTTGACCGCGATCGCCGCCGCCACCGCGCCCGCCCCGAACAGATGATGGCCGCAGCCATGACCGGCGATCTGGTCCGGGATCGGCTTGCGGTCCGGCGTGGTCGCCTGCGACAAGCCGGGCAGCGCGTCCATCTCGGCGAGAATGGCGATCACCGGGCCGTCCGTTCCCGCGCGCGCGATAAACGCAGTCGGGATCCCCGCGACACCCGCCTCGATCCTGAAGCCCGCTTTCTTGAGCTCATCCTGGAGCAACGCGGATGTCTTGGTCTCCTGATAACCGAGCTCGGGATTGGACCAGATTTGGAGCGCCACCTCCGACATGCGCGACGCATAGGCGTCCACGTACTTGATCAGCTTGGCTTGGTTCGCGCTCGAAAGCTCCGCCGACCAAGCCGGCGCGGAAGCATGAAGTGCGAGGGTCGCCGCCGCGACAAACAGCAATGGTCCTTTCATCGGAAACTCCCCGTTCTCGCGCCTCGAAGTCGCGATTTACCTGCGACCGGGCGCAACTTAATTGAGGCGGGCAAGGCCGGCAAGGTGTTCAGGTTCCGCGAGCGCGACGGGTCTGCGCTCAACCCATCCTGCGTCATCGCACTCGTTCACAGCATGACGAGGCCAAGCTGTGCCGCCCTGGTGACCGCTTCGGTGCGGCTGTCCGCATCGAGCTTGGCGAGAATGGCGGCGACGTGAAACTTGGCGGTGTGGAACGAGATCCCAAGCCGACGTGCGATCGCCTTGTTGGAGGCGCCGTCGGCCATCGCGGCGAGCACTTCGAGCTCGCGGGGCGTCAGCCGTGCGTGGGCGGAGTCATTGCGGTCGAGCAACTCATCGGCGGGCGAGGCTCCGTCAAGCAGGATCGGAAGGAGCTCACGCGGCAGTACGGCAAACCCGTTGGTGACCGCTTCGATCGCGGCGACGATGTCGTTGGGTTCCGCCGAGCGCGGCAGGATGCCCGTGGCCCCGGCCTGGAGCGCGTGCAGGCCCTCCTCCTCGTCGGCCCCCTCGACAAGGACGACGAAAGCGGTTCGGTCATGCTGGATTCGCCAGTCGGCCAGCGCTTCGCACGGCGGCGAATCCACGAGCACTGCATCGACGTGATTCTGCTCGATCAGTCGGAGCACTTGCGACGGGTCAGCGGCGACACCGACGATAGTGAACGCCGGCTCCTCGCGCAGCAGCCGTTCGAGGCTGCGGCGCCGGATCGGATCGGCGGAAAAGATCGCGATCGCGGCCATGGATTTTTGGCCTCGTCCGCTGTGCGGCGGAATGATGTGGTGGAATGCGATCGCGCCATCCTTCATCGCGCTCAAGCCACCGGCCGCTCGCCGATCGCAACCTTGAGCACCGTCGCCGCGCCGCCGCGCAGCAGATCCAGATCGACCGTGTTGCCGACGCTCTCAGGCCCGAGATTGAGCATCACTTCGCGCACGCGGTCGACCGGTTTCGCGTTCCAGGCGGTGACGATGTCGCCCACGAGCAACCCAGCGCGCGCGGCTGGCCCGTCGGGATCGACGCTCACGACCAGAACGCCACGGCCGGCCGAGGGCTGTGCCTCATGGGATCGGCGTCCGAGCCGCACCGGCTGCAGGCCGGCGCCAAGATAGCCGCGAAAAACATGGCCTTTCGCCAGCAGCTGATCGACGACCCGGTCGATCGTCGAGGTCGGGATGGCGAGCGCGCGGCGGCGCGGTCCGAGGACCGCCATGCCGACGACGCGTCCGTGCACATCGGCGAGGGCGCCGCCCTCCGCTGCCGGGCTGAGCGCCAGATCGAGGCGGATGAAGCTGTCGATGGTGCCGCCGCGAAGACTGTGCCAGGCCTCGCCCACGACGGCGACGATGCCGAGGCTGGCGATCGGCCCGCCGGCGTGATGCCCGACCGCCAGGATGACGTGACCCGGGCGCAGCGAGGCGGCATCGGCGGTCGATGCCGTCGGCAATCCGTCCGGCTGGAAGCGCAGCACGGCGACGTCGGTGCTGGGATCGCGGCCCGCGAGCGAGGCCGCGACTTGGCGTCCGCCCGGAAGGGTCAGCTTGATGTCCTCGTCCCGCTCGAGAACTTCCTCGGCGGTGACGATGACTCCGGAGCGCCAATGGATGCCGCTGGAGGACCGTCGGCCACCGCCATGAACAGCCACGACGCTGCCCGCGGTGCGCCCGACCAGCTCAGCGGCCTGATCAGAAAATACGACAAGAGGATTGGTGGATTCCGCCATGAGCAAGACCTCCGAGAGCATGCATGGCCGGGATATGGCATCGGCGCGCACTCGGTGCTACTGGCCAGATGGCCGGGCCGGAGTTGTGGGGACGTAGGATGGGTTCTCACCGCTTGACCTCATACCGGTATTCGGTAAAGTCGGCCGATGATCCGATCCTTTGGCGACAAGCGGACCGAGGCACTGTTTCGAGACGAGTTCGTGCCCCAATTCCAGGGTATCGCCCGCCCCGCCAAGCGCAAGCTTGAAGCCGTCAACGCGGCAAGCCGGCTGGAGGACTTGATGGTGCCGCCATCGAACCGACTGGAGAAGCTGAAGGGCAGCCTAAAGAACTTTTACTCCATTCGTATCAACGATCAATGGCGGGTGGTCTTCAGATGGGTCGATGGCGAGCCTCATGAGGTTCGGATCGTGGACTACCACTGACAGGAGACAATGATGGCTGAGAAAGAGTTCGCACCGGTCACTCCCGGCGAAATGCTCAAGGAGGAGTTTCTGACCGAGTACGGTCTATCGCAAAATCAGCTCGCGAAGGCAATTGGCATCTCCCCAAACCGTATCGCCGAGATCGTCAACAATCGGCGCCGTATCACGGCCGACACCGCGCTCCGGCTGAGCTTGTACTTCGGCAACAGTCCGGAGTTCTGGATGAATCTTCAGACCAATCATGATCTTAAAATGGCACGGCGGAATCTGAAGCCTGAAGATGCAAAGCGCATCAAAGCGCGGCGGGCCGCCTGAATTCCCCGGCAGGGGCCGGCGTCATCGCGGCAGTTGTGAAAGGGCGATCACGAAGCCGGTTTGGCAGGCGACCGCTTCCATGTTAACGATCGACTCAAGTTTGAAGATCAATGTGACCTCCGGTTGAACCTTGGGACGGGAACCCAGATGAGTCACAAGCGCGGGGTGGCAATTCTGATCGCGGCACTGTGGATTTCCGCCGCGGCGCGGGCGGCCGATACCGCCATCAGCAGTGGCGTTCTGCCGCCCCCCGCCTCGGACTGGACGATCACCATTGGGGCCGAAGGCAGACTTGAGCCGGCGTTTCAAGGCTCGCGCCACGACCTGTGGCGGCCTTATCCGTTATTCGACCTCCGCCGGGTCGGCACTCCGGAGCGCTTCCGCAGCCCGCGCGACGGCGCCGGAATTGCACTGTTCGAGGCCGGCAATTTTCAACTCGGGCCCGTAGGTCAACTTCGATCGGGGCGCAGCGAAGCGAACGAACCGGCCCTGCGCGGCCTCGGCAGGGTCCGTTGGACCGTCGAGGCGGGCATCTTTGCCGAATATTGGTGGGTGCCATGGCTGCGCTCGCGCGCCGAAGTCAGGCAGGGTTTCGGAGGTCACCACGGGATCGTCTCCGATCTCATGCTGGATGCGGTCATCCCGGTCACCGGGCAACTGACGATGTCGGGCGGTCCGCGCGTGACCTTCGCAAGCACGCGCGCGACCAGCCCCTATTTCGACATCAATGCGCTGCAGTCGGCGCTTTCCGGCCTGCCGATGTTCAACGCCAGAGGCGGCGTCCATTCCTTCGGGGCCGGCACCCAGGCGCGTTACCGGTGGACCCCGCAATGGGCGACGCACGCTTTCGTCGAGTACGAACGATTGACCGGAGACGCCGCCAAATCGCCTCTGGTCGTGCAACGGGGCTCTGCAAACCAACTGACGTTCGGTTTGGGAGCGACGCATTCATTCGACATCCAAGGATTTTGGTAGCCTGGTGGCGGGGATCATCAAGCGAACCGGTGTGGTGGCCTGGTTCATCGGGATCGCTGCTCTCATCGGCCTCACCGTCTGGTCGGGCGCAGACCTGGTCGGCCAGGCGCTGGCAAGCGTCGGCTGGGGAATCCTTCTGGTCGTGATGGTCCGCGCCGTCACGATTGCGGTCGCGGGAGCCGGGTCGTGGCTGCTTTTCCCTCCGAGCACGCGCCCGCCATTGCAAACTTGCGTGTTGCTGCGATTCATCCGCGAGGCGGCAAACGTGCTCCTCCCGCTCACTCAGATCGGCGGCGATCTCATCGGCGCGCGGCTGTTCACATTTCGCGGCGTGCCGGGGCCGCTCGCCGCGGCAGGCACCATCGTCGATGTCCTGGTTCAGGCCGCGACCCAGTTCCTGTTTGCGATCGTCGGTCTTCTGGCGCTCGTCGCGCTCGGCGTGGACGATGCCATGGCATGGATCGCCGGGATCGGGCTCGCGGTCATGGCGCCCGCGCTCGCCGGTTTCTACCTGGCGCAGCGCCGAGGCGGGCACCGCATCCTCCGATTCGTTCTCGATCGTCTGCTCGGCGACCGGAAATGGCTGATCCTGGGCACGGTCGATTCGGTCTATCAATATCTGACGATGATCTACGCCGGCCGCGCCGCTCTCTTCGCGAGCATCGTCGTGCACATGGCAGGGTGGCTGTTCGGCGTTGCCGAGGTCTTGATCGCGCTTGCTCTGATGGGGCATCCGGTCAGCTTCAGCGAGGCGCTGGTCATCGAGAGCCTCACGCAAGCCATCCGCGGCGCAGCCTTCGCCATCCCTGGAGGACTCGGTGCCCAGGAGGGCGGTCTGGTCGTGCTGTGCGCGATCTTCGGCATTCCGCCCGAACAAGCGCTCGCGCTCTCCTTCGTCAAACGGGTGGCCGATCTCACGCTCGGCGTGCCTGGTCTGCTCGCTTGGCAGGTGCTGGAAGGGGCTCGCTTCAGGGGGAATCAGTCCCGCCGCGAAGGGCAGCCGCAGACATCAATCGATCATCGTCCCCGGCGATGACGAGCCCGCATCGAACGCCATGATTTCGAACGGCATGATCCTGTTCTGGTTATCGGTCGCAGCCTTGCTCTTGGCGCTCCTCGGCTGTGTCTACCTCGTCGCAGCGGCAATCCTGGTCGGACGTTTCGCGCGGCGACGCGCGTCCGCCGCACCCAGCTCCATGCCGCGGGTCACGATCCTCAAGCCCCTTCACGGCGACGAGCCCGCCCTGCGCGACAATCTCGCCTCGTTCTGCGGCCAGGATTATCCCGGGCCGGTCCAGATCATCTTCGGCGTGCAGGACCCGAACGATCAGGCCATTGCGACCGTCAGGCGCCTGCACGAGGACGATCCTGCCCGCGACATCGATCTCGTGGTCGATGGGACGATGCATGGATCGAACCGCAAAGTCTCGAACCTCGTGAACATGACGCGGCGCATCCGCCATGAGGTCATCGTTCTTGCCGACAGCGACATGCGGGTCGGTCCAGACTATCTCCGCCGGATCATCGCGGCGCTGGAAGAGCCGGGTGTCGGCGGCGTGACCTGTCTCTATCATGGGATCGCTGCGAGCGGTCTCGCCTCGCGGCTCTCTGCGCTCGGCATCGACGCGCATTTCCTGCCAGGCGTCGTCGTCGGACTGGCGCTTGGCCTTGCGCGTCCCTGTTTCGGCTCGACCATTGCGCTCAGGTGCGAGACCCTGGCGGAGATCGGCGGATTTGCGGCTTTCGCCGACTGTCTTGCGGACGACTATGCGATCGGCGACGCGCTGCGCGCGCGCGGCTACCGTGTTTGCGTTCCGCCATTCGCCATTGCGCATGTCTGCAGCCAAATGGCGGGCCGGGACCTGTGGCGGCATGAGCTGCGCTGGGGACGCACCATCAGGACCATCGATCCGCTCGGCTATGCGGGCTCGATCTTCGGGCACCCCCTCCCCTGGGCGCTCATGGCCATGTTCCTCGGCGCAGGCTCGGTCCTCCTGGGGCCGGCGATCGTCCTTGCCGCGGCCGCGGTCGGGTGCCGGATTGCGCTGGTCAAGCGGGTGGAAGGCGCGTTCGGGTTGGGAACGCATCCCTATTGGCTCTTGCCGCTGCGTGACTTATTGTCCTTCGCCGTCTTCGTGGCAGGCCTGCTCGGCCGGGACGTCGACTGGAGAGGCCGTCGTTACCAGGTGGTGTCGGGCGGTACGTTGATCGCTGAGGGGAGATCGCCTGAGCCATGATGCGCACGCTGTTCCTGCAGGCACCCTCGTTCGAAGCTCATCGATGCGCCGCCCCACCGGCTCAAATTCGAGGTCGCGGCCGAGGGCCTCGGGCGCCACGTCCTCGTGGTGCTGCATACCTCGACCCCGTCCTTTTCCTCCGACCTCAAGACCGTGGAGGCGCTCAAGGCCCGCAAGCCGAGCCTGAAGATCGGCATGATCGGAGCCAAGGTCGCGGTCGAGCCCGAGCAAAGCCTCAAGGCTTCGGCGGCCATCGACTTCGTCGCGCGCGAAGAATTCGATTTCACGATCAAGGAAGTCGCCGAGGGACGCGACTTCGGCGGCATCGCCGGGCTGTCGTGGCGCAACGCGGACGGCGTCATCGTCCACAACGAGGATCGCGCGATCCTCGAGAACATGGACGCGCTGCCATTCGTCACGCCGGTCTACAAGCGCGACCTCGTGATCGAGAATTATTTCGGCGGCTACCTGAAGCATCCCTATATCTCGTTCTATACCGGCCGCGGTTGCAAATCGCGTTGCACCTTCTGCCTCTGGCCGCAGACCATCGGCGGCCACCGCTATCGCGTGCGCAGCGTCGCCCATGTGATCGATGAGCTCATCTGGGCACGCAACGCCTTCCCGCAGGTGAAGGAATTCTTCTTCGACGACGACACCTTGACCGACAACCTGCCGCGCGTGGAGGCGCTCGCGCGCGAGATCGGCAAGCTCGGCATCGTCTGGTCGTGCAACGCCAAGGCCAACGTCCCGCGCGCGACCTTGAAGGTGCTCAGGGACAATGGCCTGCGACTCCTTCTCGTCGGCTACGAGTCGGGCAATCAGAAGATCCTGCACAACATCAAGAAGGGCATGCGGGTCGACGTGGCGAGAAGGTTCACCAAGGATTGCCACGAGCTGGGCATTGTCATCCATGGCACGTTCATTCTCGGCCTGCCCGGCGAGACCAAGGAAACGATCGAGGAGACCATCCGCTTTGCGGCCGAAATCAATCCGCACACGATCCAGGTCTCGTTGGCCGCGCCCTATCCCGGCACGTTCCTGCACAATCAGGCGCGGGAGAACGGATGGCTGGTCGATGAAAACGGGGAACTGCTGACCGAGCTCGGCACCCAGGTCGCGTCGCTCAACTACCCGCACCTGAGCCACACGGAAATCTTCGAGTCGGTCGACGATTTCTACAAGCGCTTCTATTTCCGCGCCCCCAAGATCGCCTCGATCGTCGGCGAGATGCTGAGAAGCCCGGAAATGATGAAGCGCCGGCTGCGCGAGGGCATCGAATTCTTCCGATTCCTGCGCGAGCGGCGGGAGGTCGCACTCTGAAGCACGTCATCGTCACGGCCGACGATTTCGGGCTTGCGCGAGAGGTCAATGACGCCGTCGAGGCGGCACATCAAGGCGGCATCCTCACCGCCGCGAGCCTGATGATCGCCGCTCCAGCCGCCGCGGACGCCATCGCCTGCGCCCGCCGCCTGCAACGCCTGCGTGTCGGTCTGCATCTGGTGCTGGTCGAGGGCTGGCCGATGCTGCCGCCGGACCGGCTGCCCGATCTCCTCGATCGGAGCGGGCGCTTTCGCACCGACATCGCGCGTCTCGGGCTCGATATTTTCGCGCGCCCGCGCGTGCGCGCGCAAGTGAGGGCGGAAATCGAAGCCCAGTTCGAAGCCTTCGCCGCCACCGGGCTTGCGCTTGATCATGTCAACGCGCACAAGCACTTTCATCTGCATCCGACGATCGCCAGCGAGATCATCGCCGTTGGCCGGCGCCATGGGCTGCGTGGCCTGCGCGTGCCAGTCGAGCCGGTCTCGGTCCTGGCCAAGATCGAGCCGAAAGCTGGGCGAGGTTTGATGCAATTCACCGCGCCCTGGGCGAAGCTTCTCGCCCGCCGCGCCCGCCGCGCGGGCCTGCGGGTTCCGGACGCCGTGTTCGGCCTGGCCTGGTCCGGCGCGATGACATCCACACGGCTTGCGGGGCTCCTCGACCACCTTCCTCCCGGCTGCACCGAAATCTACCTGCATCCCGCAACAGGCGGCGGTTTCGAGGGGCAAGCTCCCGGTTATCGCTATGCGGATGAACTCGCTGCCCTCCTGGCGCCATCCTCGCGCGCGGCAGCGAGCCGCCCGGACATCACGCTTGGGGGCTATGCGGATTTGGTCTCCCCCGGGCCGGTCTCATCATAAGGCCCTGTCCCGAGCGGAGCGCAGCCCGATGCTCTTTTCGCGTCGGCTTTCGCGTCGGCGAGGCCTGCAGGCCACGAATCGATGGCCATGCGCGGGATTAACGTTAAAGAAATATTTACGACATACCAATCTCCAGAAACTTGGCTGCAAGGACAATCATGTTGCCCGTTCTTACCGGTCTCACGGCGGAGCACGACTGGCGTCTTGTCATTGTTGCGGGCGTCGTCTGCTTCTTGGCAATCCTCACGGCCATAGCTCTGTTCAATCGCGCACGCGCGACCGCAGGCCGCGCCCGCGCGACTTGGATCGTTGCCGCCGGCGCGGCGACCGGATGCGGCATTTGGGCCGCGTACTTCATCGTCATGATCGTCTCCGATCCGACGCGCGTCGACACTGCGTTTTCCCTTTCGCCGGCTTCACTCGCCGTGGCTGTCGCCAGCGCGACAATGGCGGTGCTGGTGATGAGTCTCGCGAGCGTCTTCGTGGGAGGGAAAAGCCTGCTCCTCTCCACGGCTTTGAACAACATGACGCAAGGCGTTGTCATGTTCGACTCCGCGGAGCGGCTGGTCGTGTGCAATGACCGCTACGTCGAGATGTATGGTCTGTCGCCCGAAATCGTCAAACCCGGCTGCACGCTGCGCGACATCATTCGCAACCGGATCGAAACCGGAAACTTTGATCGCGACCCGGAGCAATACCGCGCCGAACTCTTGAGCGCCATGGCGCAAGGAAAGACCATAAGCTGGGTCGTAGAGAGCCCCGATGGACGCGCCATTTCAGTGATCAACCGGCCGATCGCCGGGGGCCACTATTGGGTCGGCACGCATGACGACATTACCGAGCGACGGATTGCGGAAAGGCAAAGTGCCTCCCTTGCCGAACAGCAGGAGCGCCGCGCGTCGGTCGATGCTGCGATCCTATCGTTCCGGGAGAGCGTCGAGATCGTATTGAGGACCGTCAGCGACAGCGCGGCCACCATGCGGTCAACCGCCACGACACTTTCGGCATCGTCGGGTGAGACCTCGCAACGCGCCGCAGGCGCCGTTCATACCTCGAACGAGGCATCGGCCAGCGTTGGAGCGGCATCCGATGCGACCCAGGAATTATTGAGTTCAATCGTGGAGATCAGCCGGCAACTCGGTCAAGCGACCGATCTGGTCGGGACCGCGGTGACCGAAGCGAATATAACGAATGACGAGATTGCCAGCCTCGCGCGGGCCGCGCAGGAGATCGGCGACGTGGTCAAGCTCATCCGGCACATTGCCGGGCAGACGAATCTCCTTGCGCTCAATGCGACCATCGAAGCCGCCCGGGCAGGCGAGTCGGGCAGAGGCTTCGCCGTCGTGGCATCGGAAGTAAAGATGCTCGCCGTCCAGACGGCTGACGCGACAGAACAGATTGCGGCGCAGATCGCGGCCGTTCAAGCCTCGACCGGCGGCGCCGTCGAGGCCATCCGCCGAAATACCGAGCGCATGCAGGAAATCAACCGGTGCACGTCGGCGATCGCCGCCTCGGTCGAACAGCAGAATGCCGCCACCGGCGAGATTTCGCACAACGTGGCAAGCGCCGCCGCGGGAGCGAAGGTGGTGGTCTCGGTTCTCGAAGAGGTGACCGGCGCCGTCGCCAAGACCGGCAGCTCGGCCGACACGGTGCTGACAGCCTCGCAGGCCGTCGAGGCCGCCACCGCCAATCTGCGGGAAAAAGTCGAAAGCTTCCTGAAGAAAGTCGCAGCGTAGGGTGGAATTCAGCAACGGGATCATCTCGTTTGAGCGAGATATCTTCGTCCGATCATTGCAGATAACCAGCCTGGCGGAACCAGGCGATGGCATCGGCGATGCCCTCGCGATAGGGCCGCGAGCAGTATCCGAGCTCGCGCCGGGCCTTCGCATCGGTGAAGAACATGCGATGGCGCGCCATGCGCAGCCCATCGCGGGTCACGAACGGCTCCCGCCCGGTCAACCGGCCCCACCATTCGGCCCCGAGTGCAATCGGATAGATCGGAGCCAGCGGCAACCGCAGCCGTGGCGGGCGGCGGCCGACGATTGCGGCGATGTCGGCGAGCATGGTCCGCAGATAGACGTTCTCGCCGCCGAGAATATAGCGCTCGCCGATCTTGCCCTGGCGCAAGGCCGCGAGGTGGCCTGCCGCCACATCGTCGACATGCACGAGATTGAGGCCGGTATCGACGAATCCGGGCATGCGCCCCGCGGCGGCTTCGACGATGATGCGGCCGGTGGGCGTCGGCTTCACGTCGCGCGGGCCGATCGGCGTCGACGGATTGACGATCACGGCCGGCAGCCGATCGCGCTTCACCATCTCCTCGACCAGGCGTTCGGCCGTGACCTTGCTCTTCTTATAGGCACCGATCGCCCCGCTTTCGGTCAGCGGACGGCTCTCGTCGGCGGGCGAACCGTCCCGCAACTCGATGGTGGCAACGCTGCTGGTGTAGACGATCCGCTCGACGCCCGCCCGCAGCGCTTCTTCCATGACCAGGCGTGTCCCCTCGACATTGGTACGCAGGATGTCATCGGGAGCCGGCGCCCAAAGGCGATAGTCGGCGGCGGCGTGGATGAGATAGCGCACGCCGCGTGACGCTGCCTTGAGCGATCCGCGATCACAGATATCGCCGAGAGCGACCTCATCGGCGGGATCGATGTTGGTCCGCGGGCTGGATGGGCGGACCAGGGCACGGACCGAATACCCGGCCCCGCGCATTGCATTTGCAATCGCGGAGCCGACAAAGCCGCTTGCGCCCGTGACCAGGACGAGGTCGCGACCGAGGGGTTCCCTGTCCGCCATGGTAGGGCCCTATCACACTGATGTGTTTGCCGAAAATCAAATCCTCCCGTCGGAACCCGCGTGCTAAGGTGCGGGGCGGATGTGCTGTGGGCATAGTGCACAGCCCACAGCATTGGCCGCTTCGGACAACCGGACGGGCAGGGACTACAAGTCGTTCGGTGATGCCGCTTTTCGAAAGCCGGATTGAAATAGGACTGCAATGCGCTACTGGCGGTTAACACTGGTCCTTCTCCTCGCTGGCGGAGGTCTGGCCTATTTCGGGATTGCCCGAGGGTTTCTCGCTTCCCGGGCGTCGTCAGGCCCGAAAGAAGTCGCGGCGGCGATCCCGGTCATGGCGAGCAAGGTCCGCCGCGCCGATGTTCCGGTCTTCCTGACCGGTCTCGGCACGGTCCAGGCCTTCAACAGCGTGCTGGTGAAATCGAGGGTGGACGGCCAGATCGTCAGGATCAATTTCTCCGAGGGAAAGGACGTTCATGCGGGCGATGTGCTGGTCGAAATCGATCCGGCGCCCTTCGAGGCGACCCTGGCCCAGGCGCAGGCGAACAAGCTCAAGGACCAGGCCCAGCTCGACAACGCCCGTCTCGATTTCGATCGGGCGAGCCGGCTCGCCGCGACCAACGCCGTCCCCAAACAGCAGCTCGACACCTCACGCGCCCTGGTCGCGCAGCTCGAAGCGAGTGTCAAAGCCGACCAGGCCATGATCGACATGGCGCAGACCCAGCTCAATTACAGCCGGATTCGCTCCCCGATCGACGGCCGCGCCGGAACGAGACTGGTCGATGCCGGCAACATCGTGCGGGCCACCGACACCGCCGGGATCGTCACCATCAATCAGGTGAATCCCATCTTCGTCACCTTCGCGCTGCCCGCCGACTCGTTGCCGCAGATCCGCGCCAAGTTGAAGGAGGGCGACGTCAAGGTGACGGCGCAAGACAGCAATGGCCAAGACCTGACGGCAGGCAAGCTGTCCGTCATCGACAATCAAATCAACCCCGCAACCGGCACCATCAATTACAAGGCGACCTTCGACAACAATGAAGAAGTCCTGTGGCCGGGGCAATTCGTCAATGCCCGGGTCGAGCTCGAAGTCCGCCATGACGTGGTCGCGGTGCCGGTCACGGCGGTCCAGCAGGGGCCGGACGGACCCTACGCCTTCGTGGTCGGCCAGGATCGCGTCGTGAGCAAGCGGGCGATCAAGGTGGGCGTCCTGAGCAAGACGACAGCGATCATCGATGACGGTCTCTCCCCGGGTGAGCTGGTGGTGACCGACGGTCAATATCGGATTCAGGCTGGCAGCTCCGTCGAATTGCTGGCCAATCCGGCGGAATCGCCCGGCTGAACCCCGGCCCTCCAAAGATTCCCCCATGAATATTTCCACCCCTTTCATTGTCCGGCCGATTGCGACGACGCTGTTGATGATCGGCCTGACGCTTCTGGGCCTGGTCGCCTATTTTCTGTTGCCGATCGCGGGAGTGCCGCAAGTCGACATCCCGACCATTCGCATCACCGCGAAGCTGCCGGGCGCGAACGCCGAGACCATGGCGACATCGGTGGCGACGCCGCTCGAGCGTCAGTTGTCCCTGATTTCGGGCGTCACCTCGATCAGTTCCAGCAGCTCGCTCGGGCAGACGCAGATTCAGGTGGAGTTCGATCTTGGGCGCAACATCGACGGCGCCGCCCAGGATATCCAGTCCGCGATCAATGCCGCCGGCGGCCAGCTGCCCAAGAACCTCCCGAATCCTCCGACCTACGAGAAGGTCAATCCGGCCGACGCGCTGTTGATGTCGATCGCGGTAACCTCGGCCGACCTGCCGATTTCGAGCGTCGACGACTATGTCGAAAGCTATCTTGCCCCGCAGATTTCCCGCATCACCGGCGTCGGCCTGGTCGACTACCACGGCCAGCAGAAGCCGGCGATCCGCATTCAGATCAACCCGGCGGTCGCGTCAGCGATGGGGGTGAGTCTCGAGGACATCCGCGCGGCCATCGTCACCGCGACGGTGAATGCGCCGAAAGGCACTCTGGACGGCGCCAAGCAGTCACTGACCCTGGACACGACCGATCAGATATTCGACGCCGGGACATTCAATTCGGTCATCATCGCGTATCGCAATGGCGCGCCGGTGCGGGTCAGCGATCTCGGCCGGGCAGTGGCCGGAGTGGAAAACGTCCGCGAAGCAGCATGGCTCAACGGCGAGCGGGCGGTCATCATCGACGTTCACAAGCAGCCCGGATACAACATCAACCAGACTGTTCAGCTGGTGAAGGACGCGCTGCCGGATCTCCAGCGCCCGCTGCCTCCTTCGATCAAAGTGCGGGTTCTCGGCGACCGCACGCAGACGATCCGCGCCTCGGTCGACGACGTCCAGATTACGATGGCGATCAGCATCGGCCTCGTGGTGCTGGTCATGTTCCTGTTCCTGCGCCATGCCCGCGCCACGCTCATTCCGAGCGTAACCATCCCGGTGTCGCTGTTGTCGACCTGCGCGGTCATGTACCTCCTCGGCTACACGATCGACAACGTGTCGCTGATGGCACTGACGATCGCGGTCGGATTCATCATCGATGACGCCGTCGTCATGGTTGAAAATGTCATCCGTCATATCGAAGCCGGGGAGCGGCCGCTTGAAGCTGCCCTGATCGGGTCACGCGAAATCGGCTTCACGATCGTGTCGATGACTCTGTCATTGACTGCCGTCTTCATCCCGTTGCTGCTGATGGGCGGCCTGATTGGGCGCCTGTTCCGCGAGTTTGCGGTCACGGTGAGCGTGGCAATTCTGATGTCCGGCGTGGTCGCGCTGACGCTCACCCCGATGATGTGCGGCTGGCTGTTGCGGGACCCGCAGGAGGGCAGCCGCGAAGGACGGGTCGTGCGGTTTCTCGAGACCGCCTTCCAACGCTCGCTCGATGTCTATGCCTCCTGCCTGCGCTGGACGCTGCGTCATCGGCTCTTCATCGTCGCAGTGATGGCGGCAACGATGGCTGCGACGGTTTACCTCTACGTTGCCATTCCGAAGGGGTTCTTCCCTCAGCAAGACAACGGAACCATTCAAGGCACCACCGAAGCGGCCCAGGACATTTCCTATGCCGCCATGGTCGAGCGCGTGCACGAGCTGGCCAAAGTGGTGATGGCGGATCCGGACGTGGACACCGTCTACTATTGGGTCGGCGCCAATCCGACCGTGAACACCGGCCGGCTGATGATCGATCTCAAGCCGCTGCGCCAGCGCACGGCGACCGCGACCGACGTCATCAACCGGCTTCGCAAGGCAGCCGCGCGGGTTCCTGGAATCGCCTTGTTCGGGCAAGCGCGCCAGGACGTGCAGATCGGCGCTCGGGTGAGCAAAACGCAATACCAATACACCTTGCAGGATCCCGATGTCGCCGAGCTGTTCAAATGGGCTCCCATCGTGTTGGCGAAGCTTGCCGCCCTGCCGCAATTGCAGGACGTGACCGGCGACCTTCAGGCGACGGCTCCGCGCATGATGCTGAAGATCGACCGCGATGCCATCGGGCGGTTCGGCATTACCCCGCAGGCGATCGACGACACGTTGTATGACGCCTTCGGGCAGCGGCAAGTGGCCACCGTTTTCGGCCAGCTCGATGTGCACCGTGTCATCCTCGAGGTCGAGCCGAGCTTCCAGGAGGATGCGTCGTCGCTCCAGAAGCTCTACGTTCGATCGACAACGGGACAAATGGTGCCCTTGTCGGCGCTGACGAAGTCCGACATCTCGGTGTCGCCGCTCACGATCAACCACCAGGATCAGTTTCCCTCGGTGACGTTGTCGTTCAATCTGGCGCCCGGACATTCGCTGGGTGACGCACTGACTGCAATTGCGGACCTGGAGAGATCGCTGGCCAAGCCGGCGGGGCTCACCGCCCGCTACCAAGGTTCAGCCAAGGTTTTCGAGTCCTCTCTGGCCACTCAGCCCTACCTGATCGCCGCCGCGATCATAGCGGTCTACATCGTCCTTGGCGTTCTGTATGAGAGCTTCATCCATCCAATCACGATTCTCTCGACCTTGCCCTCGGCCGGCGTGGGCGCGTTTCTGGCTTTGATGGCGCTCCGTTACGACTTCTCGCTCATTGCGCTGATCGGCGTCATCCTTTTGGTCGGCATCGTCAAGAAGAACGCGATCATGATGATCGACTTTGCCTTGGTAGGCGAGCGCACCCGCCAGTTGACACCGGAGCAATCGATTTACGAAGCATGCCTGATGCGCTTTCGTCCGATCATGATGACCACGATGGCGGCGCTGCTCGGTGGCCTTCCACTGGCTCTGGGGACGGGCGCCGGATCGGAACTCCGCCGCCCGCTCGGTATCGCAATTGTCGGCGGCCTCCTGCTGTCACAGTTCCTGACATTATTCACGACCCCGGTCGTCTACATCTACCTCAGCAAAATCACCCGCCTCCGTCGGCCGCCGAAGCGCCTGGAACACGAGCCGTTCGCGCCTGCGGACGATCAAAGGGCCGATCGGCTGCGCGCGGCGGAATGATCCTGCACGCCCATGCCCAGCCCCTGGCGATCGGCCGCTTGATCCCGCTGTTTCGCCCGGTGTTCAGTTCGCCTGGAGATGGCGCCGAATGAGACCAAGATCGTATTCGCTGTTCAGTGCGATCACTTCGGCCCAACGCCACGCGTAGACGATGGCGACCGGATTTTTCTGAACAAGGTCGCGTTTGATGAACGGGCAGCTGAAGTCCGTGATCAGCGTCTCCCAAAAATAATGGGAAGGATTGAGCGGCGTGCCCAGCACAAGCTGCCGCTGCAGGTTTTCCAGAAAAGCCTGATGGACTGGAGCCAGATCCGTTGGCCGCCGGTCTTCGAGCTTGGTGAGGACCGCCGTGGCCACGTCCCAATAAGGACAAAGAACCCCGGCCCGGAGCTTCTGCCGGGTGAGCCGCTGGGTGATCCTGACCTCGCCGTTGTGGATGATCGCCGATTTGCTGCTGAAATAGGGGAGCCGCCGCCAGAAATTGCGGAAAACTCGCGAGGAGAGGGCTTCCTTGAGGAAAACAATGAAGTAGGACTGGAGATGATAATGGCCGTCCCAGGAATCGGTGATTCCCCAAAAGTCGGTTTGCGAGGAATCGATTGAACTGAGAACCTCGGCAAGAGGCCTGAAGGGTCCGTAGACGCTGTCATTCATGAGCAGAAGACGGTCGCAGCCGCCGAGATCGCCGAGCGCCGCGATGCCGTCCTTGTAGGCGCCGATATCATGGCCGACGTTGCGGCGCCAGATCACCTGCCGGCAGAATGGGATGACGGCGGCGGCGCTTGCTTCCTTCAGCTTGCGTGCATTGGTGACGAACGTGATCCGAAAGTTTGCGGCGACAAGCTGCCGTAGCTGTTCGATGACGTAGTCGTGAACGACCCCCTCGCGGTCATAGTGGACGTAGACCGCCTGGTGACTGGAATCGCCGACCGGGTCGTCTCCGGGCCATGTTCGCCGGACGTAATTGCCGGCTCGGCGCAGGTGGCCAATGAACGAATCACCAAGAAGCCAAGCCCTGCTGCGCTTGACTCGGTTGCGTAATTGCCAACCAAACATGACCCCAGCCGATTTCAACGGAGGTCTCTTAACCGAAATCACGTGGCACTTCAAACCCGAAGTGGCCCCGGATCATACAGGCGGCGCACCCCGATCCCTTGACCGCAAGGACCGGTGGTCTGCAAAATGGGCCCATAATCGGGCCACAGTCGTCGCGATTTGGACGCTCGCGAAAACCTGGCCGGAGCGGCAGTGGGCGAAGAGACGAATGCCGAGATGCAGGAAAGTGCCATTGAAGGCCCCGGTACGGTCAAGCGCGTCGATGTCGTGATCGTCAATTGGAACTCGAACTCGTTGTTGCGGGAATGCATTGCCGCACTCGATCAGAGCACGATTGCTGCCGCGTTGCGCGTGATCATTGTCGACAACGCATCGAGCGATCGCTCGAGCGATGGACTTTCCGCCCGCAACCTTGATCTCACCATTCTGAGAAACAAACGAAATCTGGGTTTTTCTGTCGGCTGCAATATGGGTGCCAAGCACGTAGGTGCCGAATACCTCCTGTTCCTGAACCCGGACGTGCGGGTGGAGACCGATACCGTGGAACGCACGGTCCGTTATCTCGACGACCGACCAAACTCCGGGGTGGGGGTCGTCGGCGTTCAACTCATCGATGATGGCGGCCAGGTCCAACGGAGCTGCGCCCGCACGCCCACAGGCGCCTCGCTGCTGTTGAGCACGATGTTTCTGGACCGGCTAACTCCCTTCGTGCCGTCGCATTTTTTGCTCGAATGGGACCATGCGACCACGCGCGACGTGGATCAGGTCATGGGGGCCTATCTGGCCGTCCGCCGGCCGCTGTTCGAAAGGCTCGGGGGCTTCGATGAACGGTACTTCCTCTATTATGAAGACCTGGATCTCTGCGTTGCCGCGCGGGCGGCGGGATGGAAGGTGGTTTATTACGCCGGTGCGGTGGCGCAACACTTGGGAGGGGGGACGACGGCCGCGATCAGAGTCGGCCGCATTTTCCAGCTCAGTAGCAGCCGGATCAAGTACGCCGCAAAACATCACGGCTTGACAGTAGCGGGAGTTCTCGTTGTACTGACCTCCGTCGTCGAGATTCCGGCCCGTCTTCTTCTTCTCGCAGCGGAAAAAATTACGCAGCGGTTATAGTTAATAAATGCCAATGCAGCGGTTGGGGGAACTGTTAAAAGTTGCAGGATAGGCTTCGGTGAGTAGGCGTTCGGGGCGGTGAGTAGGCGTTGGGGAGGTAACGAGGTCGTGGCTGAAGGTGACGCTTTCTCGATTCTATTGCTGACCCGCTATAGTCAAAATGGGGCAAGCAGCCGCCTGCGCTGCTACAACTACCTTTCTATACTGGAGCGGACCGGATTTCATGTGACCAATGCAGCCTTCTTCGGCGGGGACTACGTCGACAAACTCTATCGCGGAAAATTCTATGGCGTTGGGCA
>WNGQ01002325.1_pt1 | contig 21387 bp, 21 predicted proteins | sample 5407661 | NCBI WGS metagenome assembly WNGQ01 (sample SAMN13153382, study PRJNA577476) | soil metagenome | isolation source: 60 cm soil or saprolite under Garry oak tree replicate 2 | place: USA:California | collected 2016-06-15 | reverse complement strand
CGGCGGATCAGTGACCGTGCCTGTGGGGGCAACTGCGGGTATTGGGGCGCTCTGCTGTAGGCCAACTTATCTGGTCATCACACGGTGCCCGGAGATCTGGTCGTCGCCGGGTCGCACGTCGGCATCGGCCCAGAGGCTCGCCTCGTCTTCCGCACGATAATTTCCGACCGGGCCGGGCCAGTAGTCTTCGCGCCCGCCTGGGAGGCGACCTCGGGGCAGCCAGCAAGCAGGAGGCACCGATGGCTAACCTCACCCTCGACGAGCTCCGCGCCAAGTACCCGCCCGAGGACCGGGACGAATACGACCGCGCCTACGCCGCCGCCACCCTCGCCGGGCAGCTCGCCGAACTGGTCTACACCCTGCGTACCCGGGCCGGGCTGACCCAGACCGAGCTGGCCCGGCGGATGGGCACCACCCAGTCCTCGATCGCCCGCATCGAAGGCGGCGGCAGCCTGCCCACCCTCGACATGCTCGCCCGCCTCGCCCACGCCACCGGCAGCCCGCTGCGCATCGCCGCCCCCGGCGTCACCGACATCGACCTCGGCGGAGCCGCCTGACCAGTGCTACCGTCAGGGCGCTGGGGGTGCGGATCACCATCATGATGCCTGACCGCGGTGAGTAGCGATGCAGGTGCCTGCACTCATCCGGCGTGCACAACGTCGAACATTGCGTATCGGCGAAGCGCTTCTTCTGCGGGATGGTCGCCACGGCGGCAGGTGGGCTTGCCATGCCTTCGGATCTTCTGGCACAAGTGGTGCGACACAGGGAAGGGCGCACCGACACATTGCCGACCTGCATACGCACGGCCGTGTAGTCGGTAGCGTGTCGCCATGGCCCACGGGGCAGGTACTCACGAGACGCCGGATGGCCAGGCGACCGACCTAGAGCAGCTTACGGCGGCGATGTCCGGCCCCGCCCAGGACGAGATCGAGGACGTGCTCCAGCGTCTGCTTGCCGCCCGGAGGCCTCGTGCCGACCTGTTCGACCAGGCGCCGCCACCGTCACGCCGACGCCCGCGGCGTGGCGAGCCCGTCACTTACCGCGTCCGGATCGACCTCAAGGGGACCAGGCCGCCGCTCTGGCGGCGGCTCGACCTGGCGTCGGACCTGTTTCTCGACCAGGTCCACGAGATCATCCAGGTAGCGTTCGGCTGGACGGACGGTCACCTGCATCAGTTTGGCTCCGGGCCGGGGCATTACGATCCCGAGACCGAGCACTACCTGTGCCCTTTCCAGGTGGATGAAGGTGAGGTGGGGGTCCCCGAGGAAGAGGTGCGCCTCGATGAGGTGCTGGCGGACGCCGGTGACAGGCTGTTTTACGACTACGACTTTGGTGACAACTGGCAGCACGTCATCAAGCTAGAGGCGGTGCTGCCCCAGCGTGGCTCCGGGCCGAGCGCGGCGTGTATCGCTGGCCGCCGTGACGGCCCTGCCGAGGACTGCGGCGGCGTCTACGCTTACGAGCTGATCTCTGCGGCCACTGACCCGGGCAACCCCGATCAGGCCGACGCAGTGGCCGAGTTCGGCCGCTTCTACGGGGATTCCATCGACCCGGAAAGCTTGCGCACGACCCCCTTTGACATCAACGAGATCAATGAGACGCTCGCTGGCCTCCTCTCCGAGGACGAGCCTGACCCGGCCGGCGGCAATGCGGGACAGGCGCGCAACTTCCCCGGGCCCCTGGACGAACTCGTCCGTGCTGTCCGGACCGCCGCCGGCGAGCGAGAACTGCGGCGGCTGGTCAGCGATGCCCATCTGGACCAGCCGGTGCTCGTCGACGCCGGGACCGCTGCGCGGATGGTGCGCCCGTACGCCTGGCTGCTGGACCGCGTTGGCGACGCCGGAATCAAGCTGACCGGAGCCGGCTACCTACCCCCGGTTCATGTGGAAGCGGCCATGACCGACCTTGGCCTCGGGGATGAGTGGATAGGCAAGGGCAACCGGGAGAATCAAACCCTGCCCGTGCTGCACCTGCGTGAATCGGCGGCCAACATGGCTCTGCTGCGCAAACGCCGCGGGGTGCTCCTGCTCACCTCGCGTGCACGCAAGCTGCGCACCGATCCGGTTGCACTGTGGTGGTACCTGGCCGAAAGAATGCCGCCCAAGTCGCCGGACCGCTGCGAAACCCAAGCCGGGCTCATCCTGCTGGCCGTGCTCGCGGCCCAAACCGCCGATGACCCGGACGTGATCGTCGCACGCCTGCTCAGCGCGATCGGCTGGATCAACAGCGATGGCACCGAGCTCGATGAGCTGACCGCGGGCCACGTCTGCTGGGACACAAAGACCGTGCTGCGGCGGCTCGGCGCCCTCACCGACGACGGGCACCTGCGCCGGGCTGCGAAACCGACAGCGGACGGCGTGACCTTCGCCCGCGCGGCCCTGCGCAGCTGGCCCCAAAGCTGACCCACCCGGCTGGCGGAAGGCACTTGCCTGCGGTCGCTAGACAGATGTGGGCGGCCTCGACCAGCTGGCGAAGGACCACCTTGGCCTGGAGATCGCAGCAGAGCACACGCCTTGATCGCGCATTGCCGGCCCGGTCAAGCTCCTGCAGACGACCTGGATCTATGACGCTCCATGGGGCCCGGGTCTCGCGCACGGAGATCATGCACTTATCTGGTCTGCGGTCGCTGTAGCCAGGGCTCCCCCTTGCCATCCCGCAACACCACCCCAGGTCAAGGCTCACAAGGACACTGCCCCGGCGTCGGTGGGCAGACCTTCTCCTTCCCTTGCGGAGATCAAGGAGATCAGCAAGCTATGCAGCAGGCCAGGAAAGACAAGTCCACTGCTCACAGCACAGAATTCGAGCCCTCTTACGGAATCGAACCGTAGACCTTCTCCTTACCATCACCACCATCAGCCAGCCCTGTGACCGCTGTCACGTATGCGTTTGCGACGTGCGTTCGTCCTGCCGAGTGTGTGCGGACGGCAGCTGACTGATTGGCCGTGGCGCCAGCGGCCGGATCGACCAGTTCTTGGTCTGCTCAGCTGCGCCAGGGGATCGGCCGCGGTTGGCTTTGGCGACACGATGACGGTGGTGCGGGTCTTCGCCCGGCGAGATCGACGCCGGGCCGTACGCCAGCGGCAACCGCGCTGGTGCACTCCGCCTCGCGTTCGCTACTGGGGCACGGCAGCTGGCAGATGCCGATGCAGCGGGCCAGGCAGCGTGGGCCTGGCCGCGGCGGGCAGCCTATGCGCTGGAAGCCAGCGCCGTGGCCATTGCGCAGCGGGCCGGGCCATTTCGTCGCGGGGTCGTCAGGCTGCCCGGTTTCGTGGCGGGAACGGGCAGATCCTGATATTTCGGGGGCGCCCACCGGGGCTGCCCCGTCGAGTTCAGCGCGGTTCTCGGGGCACGCCGTGCTCCAGCCGGGATGCGGCCAGGGTCAACGGGCCATCCGGCGGCAGCGGGCGGGCCCAGGCCAGGGCACCAGCAAGCCGGATCGCGTTGTGGGTCGCATCATTGTCGTGGACAGCACCATTGACCACCACCAGCACGTTCATGACCGCCTGCAGCGCGCGAGCCATGAACCTGGCGCCACCAGCCTCGTCGCGGGCGTCACCAGGCAGCAGGCCCCGACGACCTTGACAGGGGGGCCATAGGTCACCTTGATCGCTGAGATACCCCCAGCGCCCGTCACCGACGATGAATTTGTATGCTTGCGAGGTGACGGTCGCGGGAGATGGGGTTCGGCTGGCCGAGTTGGTGGCCGCCCTGTCGCTCGCGACGGATCTGGGGCTGGGTCAGCCGCAGCAGCACATCATCCGCCAGACGCTGATCGCGATGCGGGTGGCGGAGCTCGAAGGCTTGTCCGACGATGAGCGGGCCGCGATCTTCTACGTGTCGCTGCTCGCGTGGGTCGGGTGCGTGGCCGACGCGCACGAGATGGGTAAGTGGTTCGGCGACGACATGGCGGTGCGGGCCGATAGCTATCTGGTCGACCTGACCGGTCTGCCGATGATGCGTTTTATGATCGGCCACGTCGCCAGCGGCAGTTCCCCGATCCGGCGGCTCACGATGATCGGCCGGTTCCTGGCCGGCGGGTCCAAGGAGATTGAGCGCTCGATGGCCTCCCACTGTGAGGCCTCGGGCGACCTGTCGCTGCGCCTGGGACTCGGTCCTGAGGTGCGTGACCCGCTTCAGCAGGCGTTCGAGCGCTGGGACGGCAAGGGCTCACCCGCCAAGCTGGCGGGCGGCGAGATCGCCCGCATCATGCGGATCGTCCACGTGGCCAACGACGTCGAGGCGTTGCACCGCATCGGCGGGGCGGATGCGGCAGCCGAGATGCTGCGCTCCCGCCGGGGCACCGAGTTCGATCCCGAGCTCGTCGATGGCTTCTGCGCACATGCCGGCGAGCTGCTCGCCTCCCTCGACGAGCTCGACGGCTGGGACACCCTCATCGACGGGCACGGCAAGCTGGGACGTGAGCTCACCGGCGAGGAGCTCGATCAGGCGCTGGAGGCCTTCGCCGACTACGCGGACGTCAAGTCGCCGTTCACCCTCGGGCACTCGCGGGGCGTCGCGCAGCTCGCCGCTGCTGCGGCCGGCACTCTCGGGCTGCCCGGCGACGACGTCGTGCTGGTCCGTCGCGCTGGGCTGGTGCACGACGTCGGCACCATCGGCGTGTCCGCCGGAATCCTGGACAAGGCCGGGCGCCTGACCGGGGCCGAGCGTGAGCGGATCCGCACGCACCCCTACCTCACCGCCCGGACATTCTCGAAACCCGCGGCGCTGGGCGCGATCGGGCAGCTCGCCGCGATGCACCATGAGCGGATGGACGGCTCCGGCTACCCCTCGGGTCTCACCGCCGACAGCCTGCCGATGACCGCCCGGGTGATCGCGGCTGCCGACGTCTACCACGCGCTGCTCGAACCGCGGCCCCACCGCGCAGCCTTGCCGCGGGACGAGGCCCGGCAGGTGCTCGCCGCGGAGGTGACTGCCGGTCGCCTCGACGGCGACGCGGTCCGGGCCGTGCTGGACGCCGCCGGGCATCGCGTCCGCCGTCAGGCCGGCCACCCGGGCGGGCTGACCGCCCGGGAGGTCGAGGTGCTGGTGCTGCTGGCTCGGGGAAGGACCAAGCAGCAGATCGCTCAGGCGTTGAGCATCTCGGCGAAGACGGTCAACGCCCACGCCGAGCACATCTACGCCAAGATCGGCGTGACCTCCCGGGGAGCGGCCGCGCTGTTCGCGATGCGGCACGGATTGATGGCTGTCGGCGGGGAGGCCGGCTGAGATCCAGGAAATAGGGCGAACGCCCGACGCGGTGCCGCGCAGCCGCGCTGTACAAAGGCTGCATGAGCGATTCCGGCACGGCACCCTTCGAGCTCAACACCTCGGCGACGACGCGATGGTCAGTCGGCGGCCTTCTTCTTGAGGCGCTGGCCGCGCGCGACTTCGACCGGATGTCGGACTTCTTCGAGCCCGCAGCGACGATGCGGGCACTGCTCCCGCCCGGACTGGCCGAGTGCGAGGGCGCACCGCAGATCGTCGAAAGCCTGCGCAGCTGGTTCGGGGGTGCGGAGGAGTTCGAGGTCCTCGACGGCACGGTGGGCGAGGTCGGCGGTCGCATGCATGTCGCGTGGCGGCTCCGCCTGCGCCCAACCCCGTGGGGCGACGACACCTGGCACGTCATCGAGCAGCAGGCGTACCTGCGGGCGGGCGAGCGCATCGGCGCCATCGACCTGCTCTGTTCCGGCTTTCGGCCCGATGCCCGCAGTTGATCGCCGACCCCCCGAACACGCCAAGACAGCAGAAGGGGAACGCGACATGGCGAACCACACGATCGAGAGGGCAAAGCGATGAGCAACAAGGCAGCCGTCAGCCTCACCACCGGGCTCGAAGACGCCGAGCGCGTCACGGTGGCACTACTCGTTGCCGTCGGTGCAGCAGAGGGCGGCCGGCCCACCGTCATGTTCCTCACCAAGGAAGCCGTCCGTATCGCGCTGAACGACGTCGCCGTCGGCACCGCCTGCGAGGGCTGCCCGACCATTCCCGGCCTCATGAAGCGCTATGACGCAGCAGGCGGCCGCCTGATGGTGTGCCCGATCTGCTTCAACTCCAAGAAGCTCAACCCCGCCACGCTCGTGCCAAACGCGGAGCTCGCAGGCACGGTGCAGCTGTGGGAGTGGATCGGCGACGGCGCCACAACCTTCAGCTACTAGCACCGACGGAGACCGCGTTGCCTGATCTGGCGTCGAGGTTGCGTGACCTGCCGGCACGGCGAGGTGACCCGCCATGGCCAGGCCACGAGTACGTCAAGGGCTGGGGCATGTTCGGGCTCCCGTTCGAATCCGGGCACGTCCGCATTAGCCCCAGCCCGCAGATCGGACAGGTTCCGCTCCCTGCCCGCGGGGTGCTCGCAGTCGGACAGGCCGCGTGGGCAATACACGACAACGACGAGCACACGCTTACGCCTCGTGCGGCCACCGGAAGCCCGGAGGGTGACCATCTGCCGGCCGGCCTTCATCGCGGCCACTTGTGCGGATGGGCGGCCACGGAGCTGATATCGGGAAAAGGCTCGTGAATTTCCACCGGTAGCCCGGAGGATCAACAGGTGATGGTGGCGCACATCACGTGGCGCTCACCGGGGAGGGGACAGCAATGGCACGGGTAGATGTCGGAGAGCTGAGGGATAAGGTCAAGGCCATGTACAGGGCCGTCGCGCAGGAGCCGCACGGCACGTTCCACTTCGAGACGGGACGGGCACTGGCCGAGCGCCTGGGCTATCCCGCGGGGGAGCTTGACCAGGTGCCACCCGAAGCGATCGAGTCGTTCGCCGGTGTGGGCTATCACCTGGGGCTGGCCGCGATCGCGGCCGGCGAGCGGGTCGTCGACCTCGGGAGCGGTTCGGGCATGGACGCCTTCGCCGCGGCCCGCCGCGCGGGAACCGGCGGCGAGGTAACCGGGGTCGACATGACCGGAGAACAACTCGCCAAGGCGCGCCACCTGGCAGCCAGGGACGGCTACCGTGGCGTGCGGTTCGAGAAGGGCTATATCGAGGAGGCTCCGGTCACTGACGGATGGGCTGACGTCGTGATCAGCAACGGGGTCATCAACCTCTGCGACAACAAGGCGGCGGTCTTCCGGGAGATCGCACGAATGCTCAAGCCCGGCGGCAGGATGGCCATTTCCGACATCGTGACCGAGCGTCAGCTCACAGAGGCGATCGTTTGTGACGTCAACTTGTGGGCGTCGTGCATCGGTGGCGCGATGCAGGAAGACGAGTACCGACGTGCCATCGACGATGCCGGGCTGGGACTGATCAAGGCGCAGGAGAATCCTGAATACCACTTCATCTCGGACTCAGCCCAGGGAGCTACCAAGACCTTCGGCGTGAAGAGCATCTCGGTCCTGGCGACCAGGCGGGGTAGTTAAGCCCCAGCGTCCAGCGGCCCAGCACTCCGGGCACAAGCGCTCGCAGACACCCGGCGCGACAGAGTAGCTGATCTGGGCGCACCGCAGGATGCAGCACGCAGCCGAAGCTGGCGCACAGCGGCGGGTAGGCACGCCCGTGACGGACACGTTCCGTGACAAGCCGACCGTCGTCGGCAGCTGCAGTGGAGTGGAGTGGATCTTACGCTACAGACAAGACGTCACCCGACCGGGACTTTCTAGTCGCCCGGAGGTCCTGGTGACGCCCGGTCGGCGGCATGACCGGATGTTGCTTTGGCCGTCTTCACGCCGGAGATGGACGTGGCAGCATCGATGGGTACAGTCGCGACCGGCGGGTGTCTCGAGCCACGGGGAGGTAGCTGATGTCGGTCATAGCCCGGCAGTTCGCCCGTCCGCATGGGCCGCTCGGCAGGCTGATCGGGCGTGGCATGGCCCGGCGCAACGCCGAGTTCAGCCGGTGGGTCATGCAGCAGGCCGGCGAGCACTGTCCGGACCCCGGGAAGATCGCCGAGCTTGGGCCCGGGCCGGGCGCCGGCCTGCAGGAGGCGCTCCGGCGGTTCCGCGGGGCGCGGGTCTGGGGTATCGATCCCTCGCCGGAAATGCTCTCGCAGTCCAGGAGACGCAACCTGGCCGAGGTCGAGGCCGGGCGGCTGGCGCTGGTGCACGGCAGCGTCGCCTCGCTGGCCGAGATAGCGCCCATCGATGTCGTCGCCGCCAGTCATGTCCTGTATTTCTGGCACCAGCCCGCCGGCGAACTGCTGGCGATACACCGCTGTCTGCGGCCCGGAGGGCTGCTCGCGCTCGGCTACCAGCTGAGGCAGAACATGCCGCCGATGGCCCAGAAGCACTTCCCGCCCCAGGGGCATCTGCTCTACGAATCTGACGACCAGGTCGCGCGGCTGTTGCGGTCTGCGGGCTTCGCGGCAGTCAGCCACCAGGTGAAGGGCCCGCCGGCAGCCCCGCAAGGGCGAGTCGCCCTCGCAACCGCCTGAGTCCAACAGCCAAGGACCAGCCGCAGTCGTCTTACATGCCTGCATAATTCTTCTTGCCTGGATGCGGCAAGAGCGGACGCCGCCCGATCGAGCAGGTTCGAGACCTCAGGTGACAGCCTGGTGCAGGCAGTTGCCGCTATGTGGTTCCCCCCTTTTGCGACTGCCGGGGAAGCAATGGGCGCATGAATGTCCGTTGGTAACGGAGCACGCACCCGCTTTCATCTCTTATCCGGTCGGCCGCGACGAACTCGGGATCCGTGCCGAACAGGGCACGGTACTGCTCGTATGCGGCGAGGCTGGGGAAACTGAACAGCGCGAGTGCCTTGTCGCTGGCGCCTTCGGCTGGCAGGAAGTAGCCATGGTGAGTGCCGCCGTGCAGATTGACCAGTTCCATCCAGCGCCGGGCAAAGCGTTCGAAGGCGTCGATCCTGGCGGGATCGATCACGTATTCAACGACACAGGTGATCACAGCCTGCAGGCTAGCCCCGTCCGCTCATCGGCTACTTGTTGACTTGTGCTACGGCCGGTGCCTGGCGAGGCTCGGTTGAGGTGACCGGCGGGACGCTCTCTCATTCGGCTGCCCGCCGTGAGTAGGTGTGGCTCTCACATTGGCGTGCATCCCGCCGGCCGCCGTGGCGCGGAGAGGCTCAAGAGGGGCGTGCCCTGCCCGGAGTAGCGCTGCCCTCCTCGCCGGCAACTGCTCGTCGCGGAGGAAAGGGTGGCCCATGGGACATGTGATCATCGGGATGGACCCGCATAAGCGGTCAGCGACGATCGAGGTCATCGACGGCCAGGAGAAGATCCTGGCGCAGGGCCGGTTCGGCACCGGCCGCGACGGTTACAAGGCGATGCAGGCCGCAGGCCGCGGGTTCCCGGACCGGACTTGGGCTATAGAGGGCTGCGGCGGTATCGGCCGGCATATTGCCCGGTGGCTGGTCGCCGACGGCGAGTCCGTGGTCGATGTGCCGGCGAAGCTGTCGGCGCGGGCGCGGGCGTTCGCCACCGGCCAGGGCCGCAAGACCGACGCCACTGACGCCCACTCGGTGGCCGTCGTCGCGTTGCGCACCGAAGGGCTGCAGGCCGTTGCGGCGGACGGCGCGACCGTCGCGCTGCGGCTGCTGGCTGACCGCCGCGACGGGCTGGGCCATGCCCGCACCGACACGGTGAACAGGCTGCGCCGGCTGCTGCTGGAATTACTGCCGGGCGGGGCGAAGAAGTTCCTGTCCGCCCAGCAGGCCCGCGCCCTGCTCGCGACGGTGCGGCCACGTGATATCGCCGGCCGTACCCGCCGCCAGCTGGCCCTGCGAGCTGATCAGCGAGCTCGCCGCCACCGGCCAAGAAAATCAAGGCGGCCAGCGCCCGGCTGACCGAGCTGGTCGCCGATACCGGCAGCAGCCTGCAAGACCTCCATGGCATCGGACCGTCCAGCGCTGCCCGGCTGCTCGGCGACGTCGGTGACATTGCCCGTTTCGTTGACCGCGGCCACTTCGCCTGGTGGAACGGCACCGCGCCCACCGGCGCCTCCTCCGGCGAGCAGCAGCGCCACCGGCTCTCGCGGGCCGGGAACCGGCGCATCAAGCGGGTGCTGCACATCATGGCCATCGTCCAGCTCCGCAACGACACCGAAGGCCGCGCCTACTACCGCCGCAAGCTCGCCGCCGGCAAGACCAGCATGGAAGCCATCCGGTGCCTCAAACGGCGGCTGTCCGGCCAGGTATACCGGCAGATGATCAACGATGCGCGGGCCTCAGGGACGGGCCCGGGAGGACACACGGGGACGGCTACTGGCTCTAGCGTGGCCGGCTCCAGCCCCTGCGCCGGCACTTCAGAAAGTCACTTCCCGGATCCGCCATCCCGACCCTACGCCAGCACGCCGATCCATTCTCCAGGTTGCTCCCGGCGCCTCCGGTCCACGCCGGATCGCAGCCGCCGTCAAGCGCCGTCTGCTTGACGGCGGCGAGGACCGGCGCACACTGGCGAGCCGGGAACAACCACCCTCTTGACACAGAGGGGAGCCATGACCGGTCGTCTGCGAGGCACCGCGAGATCGTGACCGTGCCAGATCCACTGGCCACGCCGAACTGCGGCTACGTGCGCAACTCCATCGACCCGCCGACCACGCTTTGCGGTCGGCGTCCGGCGCGGGGCATGCAAGCGCTTGACACTACGTCGCTGAAATGGCCGTCCGAAGAGCACTGCGCCGAGCGCAGCACATCGCCGGCCGGCGCTCGGCGTGCACGTCTGGCCCTCTAGCTGAGGGGACGAATCCCAGGCCATGCTGCTGGGCCGGCGCAGCTACGAGTTCCTCGCCGCGCGGTGGCCATCGCGGACTGGCGAGTTGGCGGACAGGCTGAACAGCAAGCCCAAGTACGTCGTGTCCTCGACCCTCCACGATCCCGCCTGGAACAGCACCACGGTGCTCACGGGCGACGTGGTGAATGAGGTCTCGACGCTGAAGCGGCAGCTAGCCGGGGACATCGTCGTCGCCGCCAGCTTCCAGCTCGTACACACCCTGCTCGAGCACGACCTCGTCGACGAGCTGCGGCTGATGATCTACCCAGTCGTGCTCGGGACCGGCATGCGCCTGTTCGGCGAGGCCAGCGACAAGAAATCGATGCGCCTCGTCGGCAACAAGACCGTCGCTGGCGACCTCGCCTACCTCACCTACGAGCCGGTCCGGGACGCGTAGCTGCCGCTGCCGGCGCCGCCGCCCGCGTATTCGGTGCACACCAAGATGGAACAAAAGGACGAAGGAGAGGAGGTCACAGTGATGCCGTCCCGTCGCATCGCGGTCTGCCTCGAGGTGAGCCCGAAGCAGGCTGTCGCCTCCGCGCTCGACTGGCCCGGCTGGTGCCGGGCCGGCCGGGACGAGGGTGCCGCGCTGGAGGCGCTGGCCAGCTACGCCGGGCGGTACGCGCCGGTGGCCGGGCAGGCCGGGGTCAGCTTCCCGGCCGCGGTCGCCTTCGATGTCGCCGAGCGGGTGCCCGGCGGGCCCGCGACCGCGTTCGCCGCACCCGAATGCCGCCGCCCGTTCCCGCAGATAACCGCCGGGGCCGAGCGGGCGGCGGTGGCCCCGGCCGCGGCCCGGCGCCTGGCCGGCCTGGTCACCGCGGCCTGGGCGGCCTTCGACGAGATCGCCGCCGCGTCACCGGCCGAGCTGCGCAAGGGCCCGCGGGGCGGCGGGCGGGACCGGGACAAGCTGACCGGCCACGTGATCGGCGCCGAGACGGCCTACGCGCGCAAGCTCGGGGTGAAGCTCAAGCAGCCGGCCACCGGCGACATCGCCGCGATCGAGCAGCTGCGGGCGGCGATCGCCGCCGTGCTGCGCGCCCCCTCAGACGGCTCACCGGTGGTGCCGGGCGGCTGGACCACGCGCTACGCGGCCCGCCGGATCGCCTGGCACGTCCTGGAGCATGCCTGGGAGATGCAAGACCGGGCGGAGAGCTAGGCGGTCCAGCCGGGGCGGACCAGCCCGGCCTCGCAGGCGAACACGACGAGCTGGGCACTATCCCGTGCACCGAGCCTGGCCGTGGCCCTGGCTGGCTCATCCGGTAGAGATGCCCCTCGCTACCTAATGTCCGGCCAGCTCAGCTACGACCGGAGCGAGCGCGTCTGCGAAGTCGGCGCCGAAGACGAAGTAGGAGAAGCCGATCTCCTCCCGTCGGCGCTGGATTTCCTCGGCGGCCGCCGCCGGGTCATCCGGGAGTATGGCCAGCGAGTCCGCCGCGCGAAGCGCAGCAGGGTCCGTGTCGGGGGGCGCCATAAACGGCGCGACAGTGTCGCCGACAACCGACACGTGGAGCGCGAGTTCGACGTCGCGGATGGCGCGGAAGTCGCGTGCCAGCCGCGCAACTTCGAGCCGAGACTCACCCGGCACCGCTGCGAAGGTGACAGTATCTGCGATCTCGGCCGCCAGCGCCTGCGCCTTCGGACCACGTACGGCCATCACCACAGGCGTGTGAAGGTCGGGGCCGTCGAGATCTCGAAGTGCCGTGACGGTCTCACGCACCTTGGCCAGCCGCTCGCTCGGTGGGACCACGGGCAGTCCCAGTTCGCGGAGTTCGTCCTCAATCCCTGGCCTGCCGGTGCCGACGCCCATCTCGAAGCGACCATCAGTGAGCACCGACAGCGAATGCGCTTCCCACGCGGTACTCCAAGCCGGGCGCAGCGGGGAGGCATACACCCAGGTGCCCACCCGCAGGTCGGCAAGGGCCGCCGCGAAGGCCAGCGTGGGGCCAGGCGCCGGCTGCCATTGCGGGACGTCGGGCATCAGCAGCGTCGAGTAGCCGCTGTCGGCGATGCGGCGCACGCGGTCTCGCCACGTCGGCAGGTCAGTTGCTAGCGGGGCAACGACCCCGAATCGGAACGGTCTGGTCATGCCCGGGCTCCTCTCACATAGGCTAAGCGGATGTCTGGCCTGTCACCCCGCGACGCGGCGGTCTGTGGCCTGTCGCCAACGCTCTCAGACGCCGCTGCCGCCCGGAACTCATCGATGCCCGGTCAACTGGCCCGATGCGCGGAGCGGCCAGGTCTCATCTCTTCCGAAGTCCCAGGAACGTCCAATGGCTGCTAGGCGCGCGTCCACCGCTCGCGCCACAGAAGAGGAATTCTATAGCCGGCGACGAACGCAAGAACGGCTGCGCCGCTGAGTTCGCGGCGCACCCCCGAATCGGCAGGGAGCGCGGACTAGGCGCCCGTCAGGCCAAGCGAGTCAATCACGCTCCGTGATCGCCGCCACGGAACCGACGTCTGGCCGCCGTCGGCCACTCGCTGACGGCGTACTGCATGCATACTGCCACGGATGTCTTCGTGATCCTGAAAGCCGGGCGGTCGGCCCGGCTAGCCCGTCACGAAAGAGCGTTGCCGTTGATCATCGATCCGTGCCCAGATAAATAGGCCGATAACAATCACGAGGTGCCTCAACTTGCTGGCAGCGGGTCCGCTCGATGCGTCAGACACGCTGGCAATGCCTCAACTTCTCTAGCACAGGACAGTTCTCAGCGGCAGCGAACGCTTCCTACCCCGGCAAACTGCCCGCACTGCTCGGCGCATTCCTCGACGGCCAGGACATCGACGAACCGTTCGAGCTGTGGTCATAACCCTCCGCCGCGCGGAACCCGACTCAGTACACCAACCACCAACGCAAGAAGAAGATCACCGATCCACAGGTCTTGACAATTGCTCAACGCTCCGTGACCAGTCCTTGACATGCTTCATGTACCTGAACCGCCGATAGGTGCGGCAACCCAGTCGCCCGCGTGACCGTCCGCACTGTGCCTTAACGAGTGATCTGCGTGCGGCCTGCTGCGCGGGCGCACACTTGAGCCGACGCCCGATTCTGCCGATGAGCGTGCGTCACTTCGCCCAGAGTGCAGCGCGTGCCAAAGAGAGCGTTCCGGCTACTCCATGGTGCACGCAGCGACAACGGCGGTGAGTCAGCCGCCCTCGCCATCTCCGTCCGCTAGGCCATGCCCATCAGATCATCCCGATCAAGACAAGGCCTCGGACTGCGTGTCAGCGCGCAACCCTATGCGATGCGGGAAGCGGTGCACCTCCTGCGGCCAGCCGACCGCGACCGCGATCCTGCCGGCCCAATACCGTGCCTCGGCATCGTCGGGCACATCGACGACCGCGAAACCGCCGAGGTGCTCCTTGGTCTCGACGAACGGCCCGTCGGTGTATACGGGCGAGCCGCTGCTCGGGTCGACGCTGCACACGACGGTTGACGCGTCCAGACCGCCGTCGCTGAAGACGAATACACCGGCGACCGTCATCTCGTCGATCACGGCCCTGGCGGACGTGCCCCTCTCGCGCAGCTCCTCCAACGTGAGGTCGGGCACCCACTCGTCGTTGAAGGCGATCAGGTACAGCGCCATCTCATGCTCCTCTGCTCACGGGCAGCCCGGACGGCTGCCACTCACCTTCTCCACGAACGCACTCGCGTCGATTCGACACCCCGGCCAAGATTCTTTCCAAGCCTTTCCGCATCGAAGTCGGTCGAACCCTTCGGGAACTTCGGCTTCCCTCCGCAGCGGGTAGCCGGTTGAGTGCACGGGCTCCGATTCCCGAGGGAGGAACGGTGTGCCTGTGAGACGTGCCATGGTGAGTTCTCCGCAACGCATCGTGCGTTGCGTGCTGGCGGTTCCGTTCCTGATGGTGCTGCTGGGGCCAGGACGTCAGGTGCGTCTGCTTGGAGATGCCCTGCTGACTGCCGGAGTCTTCGTCGTCTTGCGTCTGCTGAACGGCCACTCACGTGCCGCGGAACGGTCACGGGCTGGCGAATGGGCCTCGCTCTTGCCGATAGGGCCGCCCGTGTCAAGTCGCCGCGAATGACCTGACCTGCGGTACGCCCGCTCATGCCGCATGCAGCGCGCGTCCTATCCGGCAGGATCCGGCTACCGGCGGCCGGGACGTTCGCTCGCACATCGACGGGCATCTGGGCCCCGGCGGCGACTCGCAGCCCAGTCACGCCGCGCCGAGTCGGCAGCGAGCATCGGGCCACGTCGGTCGACAGCTGCACGCCGAGTGATGGAGAAGACCAGGGAGAACCCGCACATTCCCGCCGTTCGGCGCGGCTGCGACCGTCTCGCCGGTCGATCGGGTGCAGCGCATATCGGCGTGATCGGCGTGCCGCTACGGGTACGGTCGGCACGGCTCATCGCCGCTCGGTCGTAGTCGATGGCGGGCGGGTAGCGTCAGGCAACTGGGCCGTTGTGACCTGCCGGGATCGGGATGAATGCTGGGTACCGCGGGTGGCCAGGCCAGCATTTGGTGCGGCCTCGCCTGCTGCGGAGTGGACAAGCCCGGGGGGTGTACGGAGTAGGTGGCGCGAGCCGCCGGGCCGGCCTGCTGTGGAGAGGAGCCGATGATGGGCAAGGCCGCGTTCGTGGTGAGCGATGCCGACGATGGCCTGCGGGAACGCCTCAACGAGGAGATCAACGCCTTCAACGTCGCGGCGACCGGCCTCGCCGACGGCGCACTGCTGGGCATCGCCGTCCGGGACGACGACCGTGCCCTGCGCGCGGGCCTGTTCGGGTGGACGTGGGGTGGGTGTGGCTACATCGAGGTTCTTTGGGTGCGAGCCGACCAGCGCGGGTGCGGCCTGGGCACCCGGCTGCTGGCCGCGGCGGAGCGGGAGATCCGGCGCCGTGGCTGCGACCAGGTGGCCTTGAGCACTCACTCCTTCCAGGCATCCGGGTTCTACGCCCGCTTCGGATACCAAGAGTGCGGTCGCACGCCGGCTTACCCGCGCGGGCACGACCAGATCCACTTGGTGAAGCGCCTCAGCTGACCCGGGCGGCTCCTGGCAGGGGCGGCGCGGATGAGTTCGCCCGGCCCAAGGGGAATGCAGGTCAGCCGAAGACGGCCTGGGTTCAGCGTCGGCCGGATCCATCCGCAGCAGTCGTTGAGCGGGCGCGACGCGAACTCAGGACGATCCTGCCGCACAGCATAAGCGAGGGTCGCGATCGGCCGCAGAGCGTGACCGGTCAACCGGTAAAAGCAAGCACGTGGATCCGCCGATATGGTCTGAATCCGGCCCGCCGCCGTGACCTTCCTCCGCCGCACCCGAAGGCTAGATCTGAGCGGTAGCTAGTTCCCCAAGGCATCCTGACCATATTGTCAGTTCATGCCACGGATTGCCGCCCTGCGGCGGCGGCGTTACCGGAGCCATGAAGGTCGGCATCGGCTATGGCCGATTCTCGTTGTGCTGCCACAGTCCTTTGCAGTTGCCGTTGCGGGCCTCGCCGGTCTGACATTGGTGGCGCGGGCGTGGCTGCATTACCCAGCGCTGCCGCACCCACACTACCTGTCGGTGCACGACTGGATCGGCGTGCTGCAGCTGGTGTTCGCATCGGTTGCCGGAGCGGGCGCGCTAGTTGCGCTGATCGTCGCGTACCGACGCCAGCGGATCGCGGAAGCCGATTCTGCACACGACCGGATTCGTGTATTCAACGAGCGGTTCATCGCGATCGCGGCTCAACTCGGCGACGATCAAGCCGCTGTGCGGCTCGCCGGCATACATGCCATGGGAGGCTTGGCCGATGACTGGGAGGATAACCGGCAGACTGTTGTCGATGTTCTGTGCGCCTATCTTCGGATGCCTTACGAACCGGACGCCGGGGCGCGAAATCGAGCGGCAGATCGCCTTGAATTCCTGGCTCACCAGCAAGTTCGTCATACGGCCATTCGGATCATCGCAGCGCACTTGCGCCGGGGCGCAAACGTATCTTGGCGCGGTCTGAACTTCGACTTCACCGCCGTCCATTTCGACGGCGGAGACTTCACCGGCGCGGTTTTCTCCGGCGGACGGGTCAGCTTCGAGAGCACGGTCTTCTCCGGTGGACGGGTTAGCTTCGAGGGCGTGGAGTTCTCCGGCGCGTCGGTCACGTTCGACCAGGCGAGGTTTTCCGGCGGCGAAGTCAGCTTCGGTGGAGCGGAATTCTCCCACGGCAGGGTTAGCTTCGAAGGCGCGGAGTTCTCTGGCGGCAAGGTCGACTTCGGCAGCGCGAAATTCTCCGACGGGAGGTTCTCCGACGCGACGGTCTCGTTCACCCGGGCGAAGTTCTCCGGCGGGCGGGTCAACTTCGAGTTCGCTAAGTTCTCCTGGGACGTTAACTTCATTGGCGCGAAGTTCTCCGGCGGTGAGGTCGGCTTCCGTGGTGCGGAGTTCTCCCGAGGTCGGATGAACTTCGCGCTCGCGGAGTTCTCCGGCGGGACGGTCGACCTAGCCCAGTCAGGCAGCGTGTCGCGTTTTGACTTCCGCTTTGACTTCGAAGGGACACCACCAAAGGGCCTATACCTGCCGCAACACCGACGTTCTGGAGCGCCCAACTAGTCCACCGGCTGCTGTTCGCCATCGCGCAGGTGGCGCTCTAGTGACTCGGTCTCCGGTCGGTAGAAGACAGCCCGGCCAGCCCCGCATGCGAGCCGAGACGTGGCCCAGCTACTAGTTACGGCCATCCATAAACGGCGGATATGCGCTCCCCGGTACGCCTCCACTGCACTGCAATCGACCGCTCCGTGTATTAAGCGATCTGTTGCCGTCTGGAGATTCGGGGCATGGCTGACTTTCGTCAATCTAAGTAGTGCCCACGGTCGGGTAGTGCGTGCGTACTAAAGATCTTCAACAGCGGAGGTTACAAGCTCTGGTGACAGTGGCGCACCGTGCGCTACGCCAGAACCATGAGGTATCCCGATGGTGGCGGGCTGACCGCGGAGGAGCGGGGCCTGGCACGGCGACGGGGCCGGGACCCGGGCGCTGATCATGTGGGGAAACTCGGGAGATGAGCTTGCCGGGTCACGCAGGGTGAGCGCTCGCCAGCCGCGGGGTCCGCCCGCTGCCCTGACGGCGATCCCTGCAGCACAATGGGGGATGCGCCTGCTCCGGTCCGCGTCCGAGGATGACATGGTGGCCGCCTTCCTGGCCGCCGAGGCCACCTCGGAGAACTACGGTCCGCGGATCCGCCAGATCCTCGCCCGGCTCGGGCAGCCCCACCGCCTCGTCACCGATCCGGACACCCGTGACGAGGCCGCCAACGCCGTGCGGCGGCAGGTCCTGGCCAGCTATCGCGACTACCCAGCGGGCGACGTGTTCACCGGCATGCCCGCCGACGTCAGGTGGCACCGGGCCATGCTGACCCCGGCCGAACTCGGCACCGTCCAATACATCGACTACCCCTACTGGACCGACTTCTCCGGCGGCACCCGGGTGGCGGCCGACGGCGCGCGCCGACTCGGCCCCTGGCGGGATCAGCCGGCCGGGACGATCTACCGGCAAATCGCAGAGAATGCCCGGGACGGACGGCTGCCACCGCCCATCATCTTGATCAGCGAGCCCGGCCTGGCGAACCTCGTGGTCATCGAAGGGCACAAGAGGCTCACCGGGCTGCTGGTCTGCCCGCAATGGCTGTCAGCCGAACTGGAGGTCGTGCTAGGCATCACCGCCAGTCACCACGACAAATAGCCGCCCGCGTGGCCGGGGGAAGCTGCCGGAGCTAGCTTAACCCGGCCGAGCTGGTGTGGTCGCACCTCAAGTGATCCCTGGCCAACCTGGCCAAGCGCAACATCGGCCAGCTCACCGCGCTGGTGAAGACCCGGCTTAAACGGATGCGTACCGGCCCGGCCTCCTCGGCGGCTTCCTCGCCAAGACCGGGCTCGACCTCACCCTTATGTAACCCCCATCATTAATGATCTTTAGTCGGCGGAGGTGGCCGGACGCTTCCATGCCTGCCCAGAGCGACCACGTACCTCTTCCCGGTGCCGGAGATGCTCTATTGCGCTCCATCTCCAGAGAAACGGCTGCTGAGCGAGCCTCGGCAGCATCATCAGTGCCACTCGAGTGGCACTTTTTGGAGGGTGAGGTACTCGGTTCCACATTCGAAAAAGCTTCTTGAACTGGGAGCCCCCTTACGGAATCGAACCGTAGACCTTCTCCTTACCATCACCACCATCAGCCAGCCCATGACCGCCGCACAGAGCCTGACCACGCTGAACGCTGGCACACGTCAGCGGAGACCGGCCCTGGCCAGCCCTGCCCGGCGGCATTCTGCCCCCCAAAGTGCCCCCCGCGATGAGCTCCGGCGACACTCGGGCTGGGAGTACGGACACGTTCTGTCAGGCAAGCTCGACGTGCAGGTGATGTTCGAAACCGGCGCTCTTGAACTTGGTGACAGCGTCAACTTCGAATCGAGCACCCCGCACCGTCTCAGCAACCCGTGTGACGAGGAGTGCGTAGCCATCTGGGTCGTCGTGAGGCGGCAGACGCAGCCGTAGTCGCAATTGTTAACCGCCGTCAGCGCGCGTGTCTCAGGACGTAGTCTGGCCTGCCGCGCTGCGCGGGCTGGACGCACACTCGTGCTCCGTGACAAGGCCCGCGCTCGTCGGCCGCATCTGCCGCGCCATTCGGGCTCATGAGCTGGTCGGTAGTGCCCGCGGCAATGGTATGTCCGCACTACGCGTATTCGGCCTCGAACGAAATCCCACGGAAATGGACGAGGCTCTCGTCATGTGACGACGACGAGCTTTCCGGTCGCGTGATCCGCTTCCATGGCAGCGTGTGCCTCGGCAATCTGATCGAAGCCGTACACGTGATCGATGGGTACGACGGCGTCGCGGGCGGCGACGGCGTCGAGAAACTCCTGCAGTACTCGCGAGGGTAGATCATTGGCGTCGCCGCCATAGGAGGTAAGACGTACGCCCCGCGGGATGTAGTCGATCGGGTAGAAGTCACGCACCGTCCACTCATTGGACAGCATCCCGGTGAAGCACACGACACCGTGAACCCGCGTCGCTCGCAGCGTGTCGGGCAGTGTGGGTGTACCGACGAGCTCGAGCGCGGTGTCGACTCCGTCGGGGACGATCGCGCGCACCTGCCTGGCCAGATCGCCGTCGTCGATGAGCACGTGGTCCACGCCGATGTCGGTCAGGGCTGCGGCCTTGCCCGGGTTGCGAGTGGTGGACAGCACGGTCATCTCCCGCTGCTTGGCGAGGACAGCCGTCGCCATACCCACTGAGGAGGTGCCGCCTCGAATGAGGATGGACTGTCCGGGCTGGGCGTCGAGGCCGATCGTCAGAGAGCCGTGCGACGTCTGGAGCATCTCGGGTATGGCTCCGAGAGTGGCCCAGTCCAGGTCGCTTCGAAACGCGATGACCTGGGTAGCCGGGACGCAGGTGTACTCGGCGTAGCCGCCATCGAACACGCGGCCCATGCCACCCATCACGGCGACGACCTGTTGGCCGACGGGGAACTCCCCGCCCGGGCACTGGGCCACGATGCCGGCTGCTTCGATCCCCAGCACTCGGGGGAATGTGACACCTTGTGCCAGGCCGAGGCGGGTGTGAAGTTCAGAGCGGTTGAGCCCGAACGCCTTGACCTTGATGAGTACCCATCCGTTTGGCGGGTTAGGCACTGGAAGCTCGCGGATGGCCAGGGCGCTGGGCGGGCCAGGGGCGTCGAGAACGACTGCTCGCATGGCGTGATTCATCTAGGTCGTCCTCTCAGTCGCCTCGGGATGATTGCCAGCCGGATCGAAGCTTCCCCAGGGCCGTGCTGAACTGCTGCGGTGACCGGGCTGAGATCGCTGACCCGAGCCGAATCTCGCGTTCGTACTCGAATGCTTCGGTGGCATAGACCAGCGCCGTAGCCTGCCCCGCCGGCGTGAGACCGTCGATGCGCGACTTCGTAAAGCTGTACGCGCGACATGTAGATCACAAGGGTTCGACACTGCGGTCGCCGATTGCTAGTGCCGCGCGCGCCGCTTCTGTCGCGGTAAGGTCCCGGACTCGGAACACCCCGATAGCCAACGTGGGTATCGCGACGGCGTTGTTCAGCGACACCGCGCGGGTCCCAGTGGTCATCGGCGGCCACGTTTCCAGCCCGGACGGCGGTCAGCGCGGGTGGCCGGGGTGGCACTCACCTCACCGTCCAACCAATTGGCTGCCTGGGCAAGTGGATACCTTGCGGCGTTCACCGATGGGCGCCCGCCGGGTCATGAGGCATGCAGGCCGACTTTCAAGGCGGCGGCGATGTTGACCACGCGGGCGCCTTGGTAGGCAGCGGCCTGCCGGGTGGTGTCGGTGATGGGCAGGTCACCGTGGCCGGCGATGTGGCTGGTGCCGTAAGGGTTTCCGTCGGCGAACTTGATCGGGTCGGTGTAACCGGGGGCGACGACGATGCCCCCGAAGTGATGCACGGTGTTGTACAGGGCGAGGATGGTCGACTCCTGGCCGCCGTGCGCGGTACTGGTTGCGGTGAAGCCGCTGTAGACCTTGTCCGCGAGCTGCCCTTGCATCCAGGGGCCGCCGAGCGTGTCGATGAACTGCTTGAGCTGGCTGGCGATGTTGCCGAAGCGGGTCGGCGAGCCGAAGATCACCGCGTCGGCCCAGAGGATGTCTTCAGCAGTGGCTTCGGTGACGTATTGCGCCTCGGCCGCGTGGCTTGCCCAGCCCGCGTTGGCGGCAACCGCCTCGTCGGGAGCGAGCTCGTGAACCTTGCGCAGCCGGACTTCGG
>WNGQ01001894.1_pt1 | contig 21396 bp, 17 predicted proteins | sample 5407661 | NCBI WGS metagenome assembly WNGQ01 (sample SAMN13153382, study PRJNA577476) | soil metagenome | isolation source: 60 cm soil or saprolite under Garry oak tree replicate 2 | place: USA:California | collected 2016-06-15 | reverse complement strand
CAAGAAGGCGATTCCCAATCACGACGTGGTCGCGGGCACGGGAAGCAACGACACGCATCACTCGATCAAGCTGTCGGAGAGCGCGGTGAAGGCCGGCGCGGACGCCCTGCTCGCGGTCGTGCCGTACTACAACAAGCCGCCGCAAGACGGCATGTACCACCACTTCAAGGCCATCGCCGAGGTGGGGCCGACGATCATGTACAACATCCAGGGCCGGACCGCGATCAACATGACCGCGGCGACCACGCTCCGCTGCGCCGCGCTGCCCGGGATCATCGGCGTCAAGGAGGCCAGCGGCGACCTCGACCAGATGGGCCTGGTGTGCGCGGGCAAGCCGAAGGGCTTTCACGTGTGGAGCGGTGACGACAGCTTCACGCTGCCGCTGATGGCTGTCGGCGGCTACGGGGTGATCTGCGTCACCTCGCACCTTGCGGGCAAATCTATGAAGCGCCTGATCGACGCACACCTCGCCGGCGACAACGAGACCGCACGGCGCATCCACCTGGGACTGCTGCCGGTCATCAAGGCGCTCATGACCACCGCCGCCAACCCGGTGCCGGTGAAGTCGGCACTACAGGCGATGGGCTTCCCCGCCGGACCCTTCCGGCTGCCGCTGGTGTCCCTCACGGACGAGCAGCTGCAGTCGGTTCTGAAGGTAATCCGCGAGGCGGGCGACCTCATCACGTTCAAGGCCGGAGTCAAAGTCGCTTAACGCCGTCGCCGAGCTGGCGGTCCTCCATGCCGAGGTGCGGGGCTGCACCAAATGCAGCCTGCATGCCACACGCACGCAGGCGGTTCCGGGCGCCGGTCCGTGCCCGGCCGACGTGATGATCGTGGGCGAGGCCCCTGGCTTCAACGAGGACCGACAGGGCGAACCGTTCGTCGGCCCCGCCGGCAAGCTTCTCGACACACTGCTGGGCCGCATCGGGCTGAGCCGCGCCGACGTCTACATCACCAACGTCCTGAAATGCCGCCCGCCGCAGAACCGCGACCCGATGCCCAACGAGGCCGAGGCCTGCGAGCCCTACCTCCAGCGACAGCTCCAGCTCATAAAACCGAAGGTGGTTCTCGTGCTCGGCCGGCACGCGCTCGAGCGCCTGCTGCCCGGGCAGGGATCGATCTCGCGCATCCACGGCAGCCTCGTGCTGCGCGGTGACATCGCGTACGTGCCGCTCTACCACCCGGCCGCTGCGCTGCACAACGGATCGCTGGTCGCGGACCTCGAGCGCGACTTCGACAGCGTACGCAGGTACCTCGACCGATTCCTCGCCCCGCCTCCGCCACCCGAGCCCGAACCAGAGAGGCAGGAAGCCGAGCAACTGCGCTTGTTGTGACGCAAGGGCGACTCCGCTACCTGCCGCTCGGCGGCCTCGGCGAGGTCGGCATCAACATGTGGGCCCTCGAGTGGGAGGACAAGGTCCTCGTCGTCGACTCGGGCCTGATGTTCCCGCAGGACGACATGTTCGGCATCGACCTCGTGCTGCCCGACATCTCGTATCTGCTGGAACAGGGTCGAGACGTCGTCGGGATCTTCCTCACGCACGGCCATGAGGACCACATCGGCGGCCTGCCGTACGCGTTGAAAAAGCTCAACGTGCCCGTTTACGGCACCCGCCTCACGCTCGGCCTACTCAAGCCCAAGCTGCGCGAGCACCACATCCTGCGCGAGGCCGACCTGCGTGAGGTCCGCATCGGCGACTCCGTTCAGCTCGGCCCGTTCCGAGTGGAGGCGGTGGCCGTCTGCCATTCGATCCCTGACGCGGTCGGCCTGTCGATTCAGACGCCGGTCGGTCGAGTCGTCTACACCAGTGACTTCAAGCTCGACCCGGCGCCACCGGACGGTCTTCCCACCGACATGGCCCGGTTCAAGCGCCTCGGCGACGAGGGGGTTCTGCTCCTGCTCAGCGACTCCACGAACGCCGAGCGCGAAGGGCACTCCGGTTCGGAGCGCGACCTGCACGCGCCGTTCGAGCGAATCTTCGGCCAGGCTCCCGGCCGCATCGTGGTCGCCAACTTCGCCTCCAACATCCACCGCATCCAGCACCTCGTGCGCATGGCGATCCAGTTCGATCGCCGCGTCGCCGTGGTCGGGCGCAGCCTGCAGCAGAACTTCAAGACCTCGCGCGAGCTCGGGTTCCTCAAAGTCCCCGAAGGATTGACCGTGCCGCTGGAGGAGGCCGATCGCATTCCGGCGTCGAAGCTGCTGCTGCTCACCGCCGGCAGCCAGGGCGAGCCCATGTCGGCCCTGACGCGTTTCGCGGCGCAACGCCACCCGCTCGTGAACGTGCGCAAAGGTGACTGGGTCGTGATCTCGGCACGGCCCATCCCGGGCAACGAGCGGATGGTCCACCAGACCGTGAACAACCTGTACCGGCACGGCGCGCGGGTTTTCTACTCCGAGGTCGGCAACGTGCACGTCACAGGGCACGCGCAGCGGGTTGAGCTGCGCGAGATGCTCGACGCGACTCGGCCGCGCTACTTCATCCCCGTCCACGGCGAGTACCGGCAGCTGCTGCAGCATGCGGAGCTTGCGAGGGAGGCGGGCGTGCCCGACGACCGCGTCGTCGTGGTCGAGGACGGCGAGGCCGTCGAGCTCGATGCGAAGTCGATCAAGCGAGGCGAAAAGATCAGCACCGGCCTCGTGTTCGTCGACGGCCTGGGGGTGGGGGACGTGGAGCAGGTCGTGCTGCGCGACCGTCGCCACCTCGCCGAGGACGGGATCCTCGTGGTGACGCTGGCGCTCGACCGCGATACCGGATCGCTGCGCGCCGGGCCAGATCTTCTGTCTCGCGGCGTCATCGAACCCGAGCTCTCCTCCAACCTGATGGCCGACGCTCGCAAAGCGACCGTCGACGTCATCAAGCGCCTGGCCGATTCGCGCGACCTCAACATCCTGCAGGAGGCGATCCACGACGCCGTTTCCAGGACCGTGTGGAGGCAGACGCGACGCCGCCCCATGGTCATCCCCGTAGTGACCGAGATCTGAGGGCCCCATGAAGCTCCCGCCGCTCGCCCTGGTCGCCCCAAGCCTGTGCCCGCGCTGCGATCAGCCGGCGATGGTCCTGGACCGGCTGGAGGACCAGCGCTGCGCGCACTGCGGCCTGCAGCTGCATCGGTGCGGCAGCTGCCACGGCGTAGCCGGACCATTCGACCGCTACTGCGGCTTCTGCGGCCACGAGCTGGTGCGCGGCGAGGAGCGGGCTCCGTACTGGCGGCTGTGGATGCTGGCCGGCCTGATACCCCTGGTTGCCGGGCTCGTCTACGGCGTCGTCTGGGCCGCTTCTCACCCCGTCAAGTAGCGAGATCCCGCCCCCTCCCGGCCTCTCCACTGCGGTGGGGAGGGGCAACTTCAACTAACCCCCGGCGATCGCTCCCAGGATCAAGTAGGGCTCTTTTCCGGATGCGACTTCCCGAGGTAGAGGCGCGTCGATCGGGTCGTCCGAGTGGTCCTCCTCGCACGCGAAGAACCGCAGCATCGGCCGCCGGCGCTTGGTGCCCGGATCCCTGATGGTCCCGAGCAGCGCCGGGTAACGCGCCTCGAGGGCGTCAAGCACCGACCGCTGCGTCGCCTGTCCGGACACGTCCAGCTCGACGGTCCGTCCCGTGCCCGCGAGCGACTGCAGGTTGCGAGGCAGCACGACCTGGATCACTTCAGCGTCTGCACCTCGACCGAGAGCACGCCCGGCAGGTCCCGCACCACCGCGTTCCAGCTGTCGCCGTCGTCCGCGGACGCGTACACCTGGCCACCGCTCGTGCCGAAGTAGATGCCGCACGGGTCGAGCCCGTCGACCGCCATCGCGTCGCGAAGAACGTTGACGTAGCAATCCTCTTGCGGCAATCCCTTCGTGAGGGCCTCCCAATCGTCGCCGCCTGTCTTGCTGCGGTACACGCGCAGCTTGCCGTCGGGTACGTAGTGGAGCGAATCGCTTGTGATCGGGAGCACGTAGACGGTCTCTGGATCATTCGAGTTGACATCGATGACGAAACCGAAGTCGGTTGGCAGGTTGCCGCTCACCTCGCGCCAGTTCTCACCGCCGTCGTCGGTGCGCATCACGTCCCAGTGCTTCTGCATGTAGAGGGTCTCGGGCTTCGATGGATGCATGGCCAGGCGGTGCACGCAGTGCCCGACCTCGGCGTCCGGGTCTGGGATGTGGTTGGAGCGCAGCCCGTGGTTGATGGCCCGCCAGGTCTTGCCGGCGTCGTCAGTTCGGAAAGCGCCGGCCGACGAAATGGCTATGAAGATGCGGTCGTGGTCGGTCGGGTCGATGATGATCGTGTGCAGGCAGAGGCCGCCCGCACCTGGGGCCCATTCGGACGCAGTCTTGTGAGTCCGAATACCGGGAAGCTCGGCCCAGCTCGTGCCGCCGTCCTTCGACTGGAACAGCGCAGCGTCCTCGGCACCCGCGTATACCAAGTCGGCGTCGTGGAGTGAAGGCTCGAGGTGCCACACCCGCTTGAACTCATATGGGTGAGGCGAGCCGTCATACCACTTGTGGGGTCCAACCTCGCCCTCGTAGAGGAACTGATTGCCCACGGTCTCCCAGGTTTTGCCGGCATCGCTTGATCGCTGCATCACCTGGCCGAACCAACCGCTCGACTGCGATGCGTAGAGGCGGTCAGGATCGACAGGCGAGCCTTTGAGGTGATAGATCTCCCAGCCTGGGAACAGCGGGCCCTGCACGTCCCAGCTCTTCCGGGTTCCGTCCGAGTTGAGGATGAACGCACCCTTCCGGGTGCCGACCAGCACTCGCACCTTGCTCACGAGCAACTACCTCCAAATCGCAAACCGGCCGTTGGCCAACACGATAGATGACTGGGGAAGCAGGCAAAACTCATCGGTTCAGACGTTTTCCGCATTCCACGCAGTAGCTGTGGCGGCCCAGATTGTGGTGCCCGCAGTAAGTGCAGACGAGCCGGCGAGGAGGATCAGCCTGCAGCCACCGTTCATGCTCGCGGCGGTACCAGATTCCGTCCTCCGGTCCCAGCATCCAGCGATGTCCCTCGCTGTCGAGCACGGCGAGATCGCGCACCGCGAGCCTGAACGCTCGCGGCTGCAGATTGCCCGCGCGCCTGTCCGCGACCAGCGTTCGATATCTCGCCTCGGCCTCGGCGAATGGATCGACCGCCACCGGGACAGTATCGCCCGCGACGGGATGTCGAGGTCGGCGCGGAGGTGGGGTGTAGAATCGATCGGAACCGGGCCCCGGTAACGCAGCATGCCTCGCACCACCGCACGCAGCTCACGTTCTTCCTCACACGGCGCGCGGCGCTCGTCCTCCGCGCGGAGTCGCTCGACGCGTTCGCATCGCCGGATGCAACCTCGGCTCACGCAGCGCCAGGTGAGGGAGATCGGCGGAGTCCTGCTTCTGCTGGTCGGACTTCTCGGCTTGCTTGCGGCCGCCAGCAACCAGGGCTCGATCCTCGCCGGCATCCGGGAATGGCTGCTGGGGAGCTTCGGGCGCGCGTGGTTCGTTCCCGTCGTCGCGTCGCTCGGCCTCGGCGCGTACCTCCTGTGGCCGAAGGCTCCGCGACCGCGGCCGCTCGACGTGGTCAGCGGTCTGGTAGCGGCGTTCTCGCTGATAGGGCTGTTCGGCATGGCGGGAGCGCAGGGCGGTGGTCTGGGTGCGGGCATCGACCAGGCGCTCACCGAGGTGGTTGGCATGTGGGGCGCATGGGGGCTGCTCGTAGCGGGGCTGTTGATCGGGCTAATCGTCACGATCCACTTCAGCCCGGGCGCGGTCATCCAGTCGTTGCTCGATGCCGCAAAAGCCGCCCTCGCCGAACGCGAACGCCTCGAGCGCCTCGTGCAGCGGCCAGAGCAGGCGAAGTCCGTGCCTCTCAAGGCAGCCAGCGCCGCCGCAGCTGCGGTCGGCCCTGCCTATCCGCCCGTTCCGACGGCGCCGCACCCGTGGGAGATCGACAACGACCCCGAGCCGCATCCCAAACGTGATCCGGTGCGCGAAGAGCGCGAGGCAAAGAAAGAGCCTGAGGAGTCCGAGCAGAAACCGGTGCTGCGAGTCGTGGCAGAGCCCGAGGACGACCTGCCCGAGATCGAATGGAAGCTGCCGTCGATCGCACTGCTCGACACCGTCACGGCGCGCCGCGAGCGCATGAAAGACGAGATCAAGCGCAACGCGGTGATCATCGAGCACACGCTCGAGACGTTCGGCGTGCCGGCGAAGGTCGTGGGGGTGAACACGGGCCCGGCGGTCACGCAGTTCGAGGTGCAGCCGGGCGCGGGCGTGCAGGTGAAGAAGATCACCGCTCTTCAGAACGACCTGTCGCTGGCCCTGGCCGCCGCGCCGCTGCGCATCGAGGCCCCGATTCCCGGCAAGTCGGCGGTCGGCATCGAGGTTCCGAACAAGGCAGCAAGCCTCGTGACCATTCGCGAAGTTCTGGAAACAGCCGCGTTTCGCGAGGGCACGCACTCGCTCGCGCTCGCGCTGGGCAACGACGTGTCCGGCGCCTCGATCGTCGGCGACCTCACGCGCATGCCGCACCTTCTCATCGCGGGCGCGACCGGGCAGGGCAAGAGCGTGTGCATCAACGCGCTCATAACGAGCCTGTTGTTCCAGACCACGCCCGATCACATGCGACTCCTGCTCATCGACCCCAAGCGCGTCGAGATGACTGGCTTCAACGGCCTGCCTCACCTGGCGCTGCCGGTGCTCGTGGAGTCACACCAGGCCGCGGCCGCGCTGCGCTGGGCCGTGGCCGAGATGGACCGTCGCTACAAGCTGTTCTCCTCAGAAGGCGTCCGCAACATCGCCGCCTACAACGAGAAGGCGAGGTTGAAGTCCGCGAAACAGCTGCCGTACGTCGTCATCGTCATCGACGAGCTCGCGGACCTGATGATGGTCGCGGCCGGCGAGATCGAAGAGCTCATCTGCCGCATCGCGCAGCTGGCGCGTGCCGTCGGCATCCACCTCGTCATCGCGACGCAGCGCCCGTCGACGGACATCATCACCGGCCTCATCAAGGCCAACATCCCCTCGCGCATCGCGTTCGCGGTCGGGTCGCAAGTGGACAGCCGCGTCATCCTGGACGCGGGGGGCGCGGAGAAGCTGCTCGGGCGCGGCGACATGCTCTACCAGCCGGTGGATGCGGGCAAGCCGACGCGCATCCAGGGCGCGTTCGTGAGCGACGCCGAGGTCGAATCGGTCGTGAGCTTCTGGAAATCGCAAGGCGCGCCGCGATACATGGAGGAGATCCTCGAGGAGGGCGCGGGTTCGGCGTGGGAGGGAGGAGGCGAGCGCTCCGAGCGCAAGCTCGACCCGTTGTTCGCGCGCGCGGCTCGCGCGGTCGCCGCCGAAGGCGCCGCATCGGTGTCCTTGGTGCAGCGGAAGTTCAACGTCGGCTACTCGCGCGCGGGCCGCATCGTCGACCAGCTCGCCGAGCATCGCGTGATCGGCGGATACCAGGGTTCGAAATCTCGCGAGGTGATGATGAACCTGCCTGATGTCGATGACCTGCTGGAGCGACTCGGTCTCGAATAAGCGTTTAGGCTGAGCTCGGTGAACCTGCCGAACGCGCTCACCATCAGCCGGCTCGTCGCGATCCCGCCTCTGATGTACCTGCTGCTCGCGCGGTTCGACTATCACGACCAGATCGCGGCGGCGGTCTTCGTCGTCTTCTCGCTCACCGACACCATGGACGGGCAGATAGCTCGCCGTCAGAGGACGGTCAGCGATCTCGGCAAATTCCTCGACCCGCTGGCTGACAAGCTGTTCGTGCTCTCGGTCCTGATCGTGCTCGTCCAGGAGGGACTGGTCGCGGCGTGGGTGGTGGTCGTGATTTTCTCGCGCGAGCTGCTCATCACCCTGCTGCGCACGGCTGCCGCGGGTAGAGGCGGCGTGATCGCAGCCGCGCCCCTGGGCAAGACGAAGACCGTGACACAGGTCGTCGCGGTGACCTTGCTCATCCTGCAGCGGCCGTATCCAGGGCTTGGATTGCCGGCGACGCTCGCGGTCGCGTTCGCGGTTCTGTTCACGATCTCCAGCGGCCTCGACTACATGTGGCGGTGGCGCCATGTCCTCGTGCCGGGCGGCGCGCAACGCGCGGAATCACCGGTCGAGCCCGCGGCGCGCGAGCTCGGTGGCGTCCTCAGCGAGAGCAGCCTCACGCTCGCGCTGGCAGAGTCGTGCACTGGAGGGCTGCTGGCCGCCCTCGTCACCGATATTCCGGGCAGCTCCGCCTACTTCATCGGGGGCGTGGTGGCCTATTCGAACTCGGCGAAAGAGAAGCTGCTGGGCGTGGCCGGCAAGCTTCTCACCGAGCACGGCTCAGTGAGCGCGGAGGTCGCCGAGGCGATGGCCAATGGCGCCCGAGCCCGCTTCGGGACGGCGTTGGCGGCCGGCGTCACGGGCATCGCTGGGCCCGACGCTGACGGCACCGAGAAGCCTGTAGGCCTTACCTACATTGCGGTGGCTACGCCCTCGCGGACGTCGAGCCGCCAGTTCACGTTCCGGGGCGATCGCTGGGCCAATCGCCGCGAGGCGGCGGTGGAGGCGCTGAAGATGCTGGCCGAATCAGCTCGTTCCGTCGCTGCGAGCAAGAGCCCGGTAAAGAGTGCTTGACACTCCGAACAACTGTTCGATACCATGTGCAGACGGCCAGGTCCTGTAAAGAAGAGATTGCGTTCTGCACCTCGACATAGAACACTCGCCGCAACGACGTAGGAGGCATCTGGATTGGAAAAGGAAAAGGCACTCGACACCGCGATCGCGCAGATCACGAAGAGCTACGGCAAGGGCTCGATCATGAAGCTCGGCGAGCAGGCGGCACAGCGAGAGATCACGGTCATCCCGACCGGCGCCCTGCTGCTCGACCTGGCGCTGGGAGTGGGGGGCATTCCGCGCGGTCGCGTCACCGAGCTGTATGGACCGGAGTCGGCAGGCAAGACGACGCTCGCGCTGCACGTCATCGCCGAGGCTCAGAAGCAGGGCGGCGTGGCGGCTTTCATCGACGCAGAGCACGCGCTCGACCCGATCTACGCGTCCCGCATTGGGGTGAAGATCGACGACCTGCTCATCAGCCAGCCCGACACAGGCGAGCAGGCGCTCGAGATCGTCGAGGTGCTGGTGCGTTCCAACGCCGTCGATGTGATCGTCATCGACTCTGTGGCGGCTCTTGTGCCGAAGGCCGAGATCGAAGGCGAGATGGGCGACTCACACGTCGGACTTCAGGCGCGGCTCATGTCGCAGGCGCTGCGGAAGCTGACCGCGGCGATCTCCAAGTCCAATTGCTCGGTGATCTTCCTCAACCAGCTGCGCGAGAAGATCGGGATCATGTTCGGCAACCCCGAGACTCAGCCGGGTGGTCGAGCGCTGAAGTTCTACTCATCTGTCCGGCTCGACATCCGCAAGGTCGAAGTGATCAAGAACGGGCTGGACTCGGTCGGCGCACGCGTCAAGGTCAAGGTGGTCAAGAACAAGGTCGCGCCACCGTTCCGAGCCGCGGAGTTCGACATCCTGTTCAACGAAGGCATCTCGCGCGAGGGCTCGCTCATCGACGCGGCGCTGGAGTACGCGATCTTCGACAAGAGCGGCACGTGGATGTCGTATGGCGATCAGCGCCTCGGGCAGGGACGCGAGAACGTGCGCAACTACCTGCGCGAGAACCCAACGCTGGCGAGCGAGATCGAAGCCAAGGTCCGGGCAACCGCCGCGGGCGGTCAGGCGCCGGCCAAGGTGGTGCCCATGAAGGTCGCATCCGGTGGCGGGGAGGAGTTCTAGCCGCAAGCGCCCGGTCCCACCAGCCGGCACGGCTGTCGACACGGCCTTGAGGCTGCTGGCGCGGCGCGCCCACTCGCGAGCCGAGCTGTGCAAGAAGCTGGCGCGCCGGGGCTACGAGGCTGAAGAGGTCGACTATGCCCTGAACAGGCTGACCGAGATGGGCTATGTGGACGACGCTGCATTCGCGCGAGGCCTGGTACAGCACAGGAGCGCCACCCGGGGCTCGCTGGCGGTCTCCGCCGAGCTGGCCGCCAAGGGGATCGACCGCCGGGGCACGGCGGAGGCGCTGGCCGAGCTCGACGCCGAGAGCCAGCTGGCCTCGGCCACTCGGCTGGCCGAACGGATGTTCCCGCAAGGCGAGGAGATCGGCTTTCGGGAGATCCTCGATCGGGTGGGGGTCAAGCTCCTGCGGCGAGGTTTTCCCTCAGGCATCGTTCGTGCTGCCTGCCGGGCCGTGCTGGCGGAGCGGCAGGGCATGCAGGGCGCCTAACATTTGACTCCACGCGAGGCGCCGGGGCGCCTCCGGTCATAGAGCCAACCCATCTCGGGACCGGTCGCTGACCGGCTCCTTCGAGGACGGTTCCGCACTTTGACAAGCGAATACACGAGGTGCATGTCACATGTCTGCTTACGTCTTCGTACCAGCACTGGTGGCGGCCCTCCTGGTTGGCATCGGCGCCGCGTATCTGTACTTGCAGAGGCGGTCCGGCGGCGGCGCTAGCGCCGTCGCAGCCAAAGCGCAGCAGGTCATGGCCGAGTCCGAGACTCAGGCCAAGGAGAAGCTGCTCGAAGCCAAGGAGGAGGCGGTCAAGATCCGCACCGCCGCCGAACAGGAAGCCCGCGAGTACCGGGCACAGTCGCAGCAGATCGAAAAGCGCCTGCTCCAGAAAGAGGAGAACCTCGACCGCAAGGGCGAGGACCTCAACCGTCGCGAGCGTGAGTTCGGCGACAAGGAAAAGGGGCTGGAGGAGCTGAGGGCTCAGCTCGAAGATCACAAGCGCCAGCAGCAGCTCGAGCTCGAGCGGGTCGCCAAGATGACCCGCCAGGAAGCTCAGGGCGTGCTGATGGCCCAGGTCGAGCAGGACCTGCGCAACGAGGTTGCGCGCAAGGTCCGGGAGTCAGAGCTGGCGGCTCGCGACGATAGCGAGCGCCGCGCCAGAGAGATCGTCACCGAGTCGATCCAGCGGATCGCCGCCGACCAGACCGCCGAGGTCTCGGTCTCGGTGCTGCCGCTGCCGACCGATGAGCTCAAGGGACGGATCATCGGCAAAGAAGGCCGCAACATCCGCGCCCTGCAGCAAGCGACTGGAATCGACCTGATCGTGGATGACACGCCAGAGGCGGTGATCATCAGCGGCTTCGACCCGGTGCGCCGCGAGGTAGCAAGGGTCGCGCTGAACAAGCTCATCGTCGACGGCCGGATTCATCCAGCACGCATCGAAGAGATCGTGGCCAAGTCCCGACAGGAGGTCCTGCAAAGGGTCAAGGAGGAGGGCGAGGCCGCGGTGCTCGAGGTTGGCCTCCAGGGTCTTCACCCCGAGGTCGTCCGCCATCTCGGAATCCTGCGATTCCGCACCAGCTACGGGCAGCAGGTGCTCAACCACTCCAAGGAGGTCGCCTTCCTCGCCGCCATGATGGCTTCGGAGATAGGCGCCGACGTTCGTATCGCCAAGCTGTCAGGGCTGCTTCACGACATCGGCAAGGCCATCGATCACGAGGTCGAGGGCTCGCATGCGGTGATCGGGGCAGACCTGCTGCAGCGGCACGGGGTGCCCGCCCCGGTCGTGCATGCAGTGCGAGCTCATCACTACGACGAGGAGCCGCAAACCCAGGAGGCGCTGCTGCTCATCGCGGCAGACGCCATCTCAGCGGCCCGCCCCGGTGCGCGCCGCGAATCGTTGGAGGCTTACGTCAAGCGCCTGGAGAAGCTGGAGGAGATCGCGAATTCCTTCCAGGGAGTCCAGCAGTCGTACGCGATCCAGGCCGGCCGCGAGGTCCGGATCCTGGTCAAGCCGGAGCAGATCGATGACGCGGCGGCCCAGCTCATGGCTCGGGACATCGCCAAGCGCATCGAGTCAGAGCTCAGCTTCCCTGGTCAGATCAGGGTCACCGTGGTCCGAGAGACCAGGGCCGTCGAATACGCCAAATAACTCTCCCAAGGGAGCCCGGCAGTCGGGCTCCCTTTTTGTTTTTGCCGACAATTGAGCGGTGAGCTCGGACGAGTTCCGGATCCTGTTCGTCGCCGACGTGGTCGGACATCCGGGGCGTGAGGCCGTCAAGGCGATCCTGCCGGGGCTGAAGCGCGAGCTGAAGCCACACCTGACCGTGGTCAACGGAGAGAACGCCGCGGCCGGATTTGGGCTCACCGCCAAGCTCGTCGATGAGATCAAGGGAGCCGGCGCGGACGTGATCACCACCGGCAACCATGTATTCGCTCAGAAGGAGTTCCTCGCGGAGCTGCCGGACCTGGAGCGCGTGACGCGGCCGGCGAACTATCCGCCCGGTGCGCCCGGCAAGGGCTGGTGCACGGTCCAGGCCGGCGGCCATGAGGTCCTGGTCATGAACGTGATGGGCCGGATCTTCGTCGAGACCATCGACGACCCGTTTCGCGCCGCCGACGCGATCCTTGCCGAGCACCCGAACCACCCCATCGTCCTTTGTGACATGCATGCGGAGGCGACCTCCGAGAAGACGGCGATGGGCTGGTACCTGGACGGGCGGGTCAGCGCGGTCGTCGGCACGCACACGCACATCCCGACGGCCGACGCCCGGGTCCTGCCAGGAGGCACCGCTTACGTCACGGACGTCGGCATGGTGGGGCCTCGCGACGGCTGCATCGGCATGGACAAAGACGTGGTTTTGAAGCGCTTTCTGACCGGTGTTCCAAACCGGTTTGTGGTGGCCTCCGGGCCGGTGACATTCAACTCGGTACTGGTTACCATTAGTGCCTCCAGCGGCCGGGCCACATCGATCCAGCGAGTCGACCGAGAACACTCTTAACAGGAGATCCAGCAATGTCAGGGGAACGCGCTCCGGTGGAGGTGCTGAAGGTGTCAGCAACCTCCAAGCCGGTTGCCGTGGCCGGCGCCATCGCTGGAGTGATCCGCAGCAAAGGCAGGGTCGAGGTGCAAGCCATCGGAGCAGGCGCGATCAACCAGGCGGTGAAGGCGATCGCCATCTCGCGCGGCTACGTCGCTCCCGGCGGCCTCGACCTCGTGTGCATCCCCGCCTTCATCGACATCTCGATCGACGGCGAGGAGCGGACAGGAATCCGTCTACTGGTGGAGAGCCGATAATCCGAGCGAGGTCGTTCCACATCTGGACCATCGGGTGCCAGATGAACACGGCGGATTCCGAGAGCATCGCGCGCAAGCTGCTCGCGGCGGGCTATGTCGAGGAGTCTCTCGAGCGCGCCGACATCGCGATCCTCAACACGTGCGTGGTGCGGCAGGCGTCCGAGGAGCGCGTCTACTCCAAGCTCCACGAGCTGAGGCACTGGAAGACGCCCGAGCGCACCATCGCGGTGACCGGGTGCATCGTTGGCAAGGAAGGCGAGCGCCTGCAGGGGCGATTCCCGTTGATCGACGCGGTCGTCCCGATCGGCGAGTACGACAGCTTCATCGCGGGCCTCCAGGCTCGCCACGACTGGTCGCAGGGCGAGGCGCTGCCGCAAGCGGGCCGTACTGGTGTGAGTCACTTCGTGAGGATCATCCAGGGCTGCGATCACAACTGCACGTTCTGCATCGTCCCGCGCGTGCGCGGTCGCGAGCGACACGTCCCGATGCACGAAGTGCTGGCCGAGTGCGGTCAGGCCATCGCCGATGGCGCACGAGAGATCGTCCTGCTGGGACAGAACGTCGACGACTACACCGATCCAGGCGGCCGCGGCGGAATGGCCGCGCTCGTGAGCGAAGTCGAGAGGCTGCCCGGCCTGAAGCGACTGCGCTTCATGACCTCGCATCCACAGGATCTCGAGCCCGAGCTGCTGGAGGTCATGGCGGCGAGCGACGTCGTATGCCGCGAGCTGCAGCTTCCGGTCCAGTCGGGCGACGACCTGATCCTCCGGCGCATGGCGCGCGGCTACCAGACGCGCCACTACCGCGCGACCATCGAGCGCGCGCGGGCGTTGATGCCCGACATCGGGCTCGCGACCGACGTGATCGTCGGCTTTCCAGGTGAGACCGAAGAGGCCTTTCAGAACACGCGGCGATTGCTCGAGGACATCGAGTTCGACGTGGTGCACCTGGCCATGTATTCGCCAAGACCGGGCACTTACGCCGCGGCAAAGATGCCCGATGACGTCCCGGATAGCGAAAAGCTGCGAAGGCTCAACGACCTGCTGGCTTTGCAGCGGGAGATCGCCGCGCGCAAGACGGCTCGCTGGATCGGGCGTGAGGTCGAAGTCCTGATCGAAGGCCGGGACGAATTGGGCCGCCCGTATGGACGCATCCGGCAGGGCAAGCGCGCAGTGGTGCTCGGCCACGCCGAGCCAGGAACCCTGGTCGACATCCGCGTGATCCAGGCCACCGCGGGTCAGCTGACGGGCGCTCGAGCGGCGTGAACGCCCCCCATGGTGGGGAGGGAGGTGCTCCGCTGACCCCGGTCATGAGGCAGTACCGGGAAGCGAAGCGGCAGCACCCCGACGGCATCCTCCTGTTCCGCCTTGGTGATTTCTACGAGATCTTTTTCGAGGACGCCGTTACGGCGGCGCCGATCATGGGCGTGACGCTCACCTCCCGTCCACTCGGCAAGTCAGGGCGGGCGCCGATGTGCGGCGTGCCGCATCACGCGTGGCAGAGCTATGTCGGCAAGCTGCTGCGGGCGGGGCTCAAGGTCGTGATCTGCGACCAGGTCGAGGCACCGTCAGGCAAAGCGGTCGTGAGGCGCGACATCACGCGCGTGCTGACTCCGGGCACGGTGGTCGAAGACGCCTACCTGGAGCCGGCACGAGCCAACTACCTGGTCGCGGCGTGGACGCGAGGCGGCGAGGCGGGCCTGGCCGCATGCGACGTGTCGACCGGTGAGCTGCTGCTGTGCCAGATGCCGGGCGAGCGGCTCGCGGCCGAGCTGCAGCGGCTGGCGCCGTCAGAGCTGCTGACTCCACCGGACGTGGAGGAGTACCGCTTCGATCCCGAGCGCGGCCGGCAGCGCCTGAAGGACCTCCTCGGAATCATTTATCCGGCCTCCATCGGCGCGGCAGAGGCACCGCTCGCGATCGGCGCCGCGGGCGTTGTGCTCGAGTACCTCAAGACCAATCAGGCTCGGGTGGGACCGGAGTCCCTGACCGTTCGCACGTATTCGCCGGACGCGACGATGCCGCTCGACGCGGCCACGATTCGCAACCTGGAGCTTCCGGCACTTGTAACCCTCATCGACCACACCGCGACCGCAATCGGCGCACGACGGCTGCGCGAATGGATGAGCGCGCCGCTGCGCGACGCCGAGTCGATCGAGCTCCGCCTCGCAGCGGTCGCCGAGCTCGCCTCCAACCCAACACTGCGCGAAGCCATCGATGACGCGATGAATGGCGTTGGCGACCTGGAACGCCTGAGCGCGCGCGCCACACATGGTCGGGCCGGCTTGCGCGAGCTGATCGCGCTGCGGCGTGCGCTCGAGGCGCTCCCTGGCGTGCGGCGTGCGGTCGCGAGCTGCGAATCGCTCGTGCTGCGCGAGCACGCGGGCGAGATCACTCCGGCGCCGGAGCTGGCCGAGGTCCTGCGTGCGGCCCTGGTGGAAGAACCCCCCGCGTCGCGGGACGGCGGGGCCATCAAGCCCGGGTTTGACGCAGAGCTCGACGCGATCCGCGATGCATCACGAGCCGCGCGCGAGTGGATCGCGTCGCTGGAAACGACCGAGCGCGCGCGCACCGGCATCCGCACGTTGAAGGTCGGCTTCAACAAGGTGTTCGGCTACTACATCGAGGTCAGCCACGCCAACACCGCCGCTATCCCGGACGGCTACACGCGCAAGCAGACGCTGTCGACTGCAGAGCGCTACGTGACAACAGAGCTCCGGGAGAAAGAGGCGATCGTGCTCAGCGCGCAGGAGAAGATGAATGCACGCGAGCTGGAAATCCTGCGCGACCTTGGTGAGCGCGTTGCGGCGTCGGGCCCTCAGCTCCGCGTGACAGCGCGGGCCATCGGCGCGATCGATGCTCTGACGAGCCTCGCGGCCGCGGCCGCCAGGCTGGGCTGGCGGCGCCCGGAGGTCAATGCCGGGGCCAGGCTCGTCATCAAAGCGGGCCGCCATCCGCTGGTCGAGCAGTCGCTGCCTGCGGGCGTATTCGTGGCCAACGACCTGGAGCTCGACCCGGACTCCGCGCAGATCGTCATCCTCACCGGGCCGAACATGGCCGGCAAGTCGACCTACCTGCGCCAGTCGGCCCTCATCGTCCTGCTGGCTCAGTGCGGCAGCTTTGTGCCCGCGGAGCAAGCTGTAGTTGGGCTGGCCGACCGCATCTTCACCCGGGTCGGAGCGCACGACGACATCACGTCCGGGATGTCGACGTTCATGGTCGAGATGACCGAGACCGCGTACATCCTCAACCACGCGACGAAGTCATCGCTCGTGATCCTCGACGAGGTGGGAAGGGGGACGTCGACGTACGACGGCCTGTCCATCGCGCAGGCGGTGGTCGAGCACCTGCACGAATCGTCGAGGCTTGGGTGCCGCACGCTGTTCGCCACTCACTATCACGAGCTCACCGCCCTGGCGGAGCGGCTGCCGCGCGTGCGCAACGAGCGCGTCGAGGTGCTGGAGGAGGGCGAAACGGTGCGCTTCCTGCACCGCGTGGTGCCAGGTGGCGCCGACCGGTCGTACGGCATTCATGTCGCTGCGCTGGCAGGTCTTCCATCCGCGGTCATCGCCCGGGCGCGTGACGTTCTGACCGAGCTGGAGCGCCAGCGCCCACTGGAGCCTGCGGAGCTGCAGCTGGGCTTGCCGATGGAGATGGCGCCCGATGCCCTGCGCATCGAGCTCGAGGAGCTCGAGCCGGATTCGCTGAGCCCGTTGGAGGCGCTCCAGAAGCTGTACGAGCTGCGCTCGCGGCTCCACTCATGACCGGAATCCACAAGCTGCCGCAGGAGGTCGCGGACGCCATCGCCGCGGGCGAGGTGATCGAGAGGCCGGCCTCGGTCGTGAAGGAGCTGGTCGAGAACGCGTTGGACGCGGAGGCTCGCCGCGTCACGGTCGATGTGCGCGGAGCGGGACGGACGTCGATCCGGGTCAACGACGACGGCTCCGGGATCGAGGCAGGCGAGCTGCGCCTCGCTTTCCTTCGTCACGCGACCAGCAAGGTCGCCGCGCTGCCCGACCTGAACGCGATCACCACGCTCGGGTTCCGCGGCGAGGCGCTGGCCAGCATCGCGGCCGTCGCCGACGTCGAGTGCTCCAGCGGTGGCGGGCGCATCCACCTGCGCGCGGGTGAGGTGCTCGAGCAGGGGGCGGGACCGCTGCTGCCCGGCGTGAACATCGAGGTGCGGGATCTGTTCGCCAACGTTCCGGCCCGGTTGAAGTTCCTGAAGTCGGACGCCACCGAGGTCGCCGCGATCAGGGACACCGTCGCGTCATATGCGCTGCTTCACCCGCACGTCAGATTCCAGCTCACGATCGACGGCCGGACCGCGCTCAGCACTTCAGGCGATCGAGACAGGCGTCGCGCTTCTGCTGCGGTGCATGGTGCCGCGGTGGCCAAGGAGATGCTCGAGATCGTCGGCCTGCCGCTGATCAAGGGCATCGTGTCTCAGCCACGCGTGAGTCGTGGCAGCCGCGACTGGATAGTGCTGGCGGTGAACGCGCGACCCATCGCGTCGCGCACACTGCTGTACGCGCTGGAGGAGTGCTACCAGGGACGCCTGGAGCGAGGACGCCACCCGGTGGCGGTGCTCGACATCGGCATCGACCCCGAGTTGGTGGACGTCAACGTGCACCCGGCCAAGCGCGAGGTCCGCTTTCGTGACGAGAACGCGGTGTTTGCTGCGGTCCAGCGCGCGGTGCGCGCGGCGCTGGGTGGCAGCGAGCCGTTCTTCTACCGCGCTCCATCCGCGGCCGTGGCGACCAGCACCTTCAGCGCCGGCGGTGTAGAAGCACCGGCTCTCGCCGGCGTGGCGGTGCAGGACCTGGTGACACGCGAGGCACCGGCGGAGGCGCCGCTCCGCCCGCTGGGCCAGATCGGGCAGGGATACATCGTGGCCGAAGGTTCACAGGGCCTCGTGCTCGTCGACCAGCACGCGGCACATGAGCGCATCCTCTACAACCGCCTGCTGGCGCGACTGCGCGATGGAAGGGGCATGACCCAGCCGCTTCTAATGCCTGCCGCGATCGACGTCGAGCCCGCCTTGATGGCGGCGGCGTCGGATCACGCCACACAGCTGGCGGCGCTCGGCCTCGAGCTCGAAGAGTTCGGACCGCGCAGCCTGCGAATCACCTCGATCCCCACCGAAATGCCAGTGAGCCGCGCCACCAAAGCCGTGCAGGAGACGCTGGCGGCGCTCGCCGAGAATCGCTCCGACGACGCGATCGAGAAGGCTGCAGCCGAGCTCGCATGTCACTCCGCGGTCCGATTCGGCGACGTGCTGGACGTTGCCGAGCAGCGCCGCCTGCTGACCGACCTCGAGCAGGCCGAGGAATCGATCACGTGCCCTCACGGGCGGCCGACGCGCCTGCTGGTGGATTGGCAGGAGCTGACGCGACACTTCCGGCGGAACTACTGACCACTCGACCTGTCATCGTCGTCGTCGGGCCGACTGGGATCGGCAAGACGTCGGTCGCATTCGAGCTGGCGCAGCGGCTGAACGGCGAGGTGGTGGTCGCCGACTCGCGCCAGGTCTACCAGATGCTCGACATCGCGACCAACAAGCCTTCGCCCGAGCAGCGGCAGCGAATCCGCTACCACATGATCGACTTCGTCGATCCGAAGCTCACGTTCAACGCGGCGCAGTACGTGGAACGCGCGCGCGCTGCCATCGACGACATCATGGGCCGCGGCAAGGTGCCGATCGTCGAAGGCGGCACGATGCTTTACGTCGACGCGCTGACCGAGGGCTTCAGCCTCGCCGGCGTGCCGCCGAATGCGCAGCTGCGACGGCAGCTCGAGCTGCTCGACGCGAGCGCCATGCGTCAGCGCCTGCTCACGCTGGATCCCGATCCAGGCGTCGACCTCCAGAACCCGGTCCGCATGATCCGCGCGATCGAGCTGCTCGAAGCAGTTGGGCCACCTCTGCGCCAGCTCCGTCAGCGCAAAGCCCCGCCGTGGCCCGTTGCCCGGGTCGGACTGCTGGCCGGGCTCGACGTCATCGATCGGCGGCTCGCCGAGCGCAGCCGGTCGCAGGTCGCGCGCGGCCTCATCGCCGAGACCCAGGCGGCGCTCGATGCCGGCGTGCCCGCAAATGCCGCCGTGCTCACAGGCATCGGTTACGCCGAAGCGCTGGCCCACCTCCGCGGTGAGGTCACGTTGGAGGACCTGCCCGACGTGATGGCAGCATCGAATCGTCGGTATGCGCGCCGGCAGATGCGCTGGTGGCGGCGCGACGCACGCATCAGATGGTTCGAGATCGAGCCCGACCCGGTGCCCGCTATCCTCAACTACGTTGAGAGCAACTAAGGCCGCGGGCGCCAAGCGACTGGGCTTGATACCGCCATATCTCTTCGCCGAGATCGACCGCAAGGTCCAGGAGAAGAAGCGTTCCGGGATCGATGTCATCTCGCTCGGCATCGGCGATCCCGACCTGCCCACGCCCAGGCGGATCGTGAGCGTCCTGCAGGAGGCCGCGGCCGACGCCGACAACCATCGCTATCCGTCTTACTTCGGGCTGGCCGAGCTGCGCGGCGCCATCGCCAACTGGTATCGCGATCGATTCGATGTCGCGCTCGATCCCCAGACCGAGGTCCTGCCGACGCTCGGCTCGAAGGACGGCATCAGCCATGTGCCGCTCGCGCTAGTCGATCCAGGCGACATCGTTCTGGCACCGGACCCGGGCTACACGGTCTACGTCACCGGCGCACTGATGGCGGGCGCCGAGCCCTACGCGATGCCTCTGAAGCTCGAGAACGAATGGCTGCCCGACCTGGACGCGGTCCCTGACGACGTGGCGCAGCGCGCGCGCTTGATGTGGCTCAACTATCCGAACAATCCGACTGCGGCGGTCGCGGACCGGAAGTTCCTGACCCGAGCGGTGGATTTCTGTCGCGAGCACGGGATAGTGCTGTGCCACGACGCACCGTACTCGGAGATCGCGTTCGACGGCTACCGGCCGCTGAGCCTGTTCGAGATTCCAGGCGCCAAGGACGTAGGGCTCGAGTTTCACTCGCTGTCCAAGACCTTCAACATGACCGGCTGGCGGCTGGGCTGGGTTTGCGGTCGGGCCGACCTGATTGCGTTGATCGGACAGCTAAAGACAAACATCGACTCGGGCGTCTTCCAGGCCGTCCAGTGGGCCGGAATCGAGGCGCTGAACGGCGGGGAAGAGGAGACGCGCGCTGCGTGCGAGGTCTACGCGCGCCGCCACCGCCTGGTGGCCGACACGCTCAACTCGTTGGGCTGGAAGATCACGCCTCCGCGCGCGACCTTCTATGTGTGGGCGCCCGTTCCCGACGGGTATGACTCGATCGGATTCGCATCGCACGTGCTGGACGAGGTGGGCGTCAACATCACGCCGGGAGTCGGCTTCGGCGCGCACGGCGAGGGCTACTTCCGGCTTTCGGTCACGGCGCCGGACGCGCGCCTGGCCGAGGCCATGAAGCGCATGGAGAAGCTGAGCCTCTGATCCCGACCAAGAAGCCGCGAGAGCGGGCATACCTGGTCGGGGTGCTGCTCCCGGGCGGAACGGACGACCTGGTGCGTGAGCAGATGGCAGAGCTCGCCGAGCTCGCGCGAACGGCCGGCGCTGAAGTCGTTGGAACGGATCTGCAGCGCCGTGCCGAGATCGAGCCTTCGCATTTCATCGGCGCCGGCAAGGTCGACACCTTGCGCGAGATGGTGCTCGAGGGCGCGTTCGACATGCTCGTGTGCAACGAAGACCTGAGCCCGCGACAGCAGCGCAACCTCGAGAGCTCGCTCAAGGTTCGCGTGTTCGATCGCACCGAGGTCATCCTCGAGATCTTCGCGTTGCATGCGCGCACGCATGAAGGCCGCCTGCAAGTCGAAGCGGCGCGACTGCATCACCTGCTGCCGCGCCTGATCGGCGCGTACTCGTACGACCGCCAGGTGGGCGGCATGCGTGGCGGCGTGGGCGCGCGCGGTGGCCCGGGCGAGCAGCAGATCGAGACCGAGCGGCGGCGCATCCGCAAGCGGATCCGCGACCTGGATCGGGAGATCGAGCAGGTGCGGGGCCAGCGGCACCAGCAGCGAACCGGCAGGCGACGCGCCGAGCTGCAGACAGCCGCGATCGTCGGCTACACCAACGCGGGCAAGTCGACGCTCCTCAACGCGCTGACGGGCGCCACAGTGCGCGCCGAGCACAAGCTGTTCGCGACACTCGATCCGACCACGCGCCGGCTCGATCTGCCCACGGGACGGCAGGTGCTGCTGACCGACACAGTCGGTTTCATCCAGAAGCTGCCCACCGACCTGGTGGCGGCATTCCGGGCCACTCTGGAGGAGGTGACCGAGGCCGACATCGTGGTCCAGGTCCTGGATGCGAGCTCGCCGGTGGTGGAAGAGCAG
>WNGQ01006769.1_pt1 | contig 21403 bp, 19 predicted proteins | sample 5407661 | NCBI WGS metagenome assembly WNGQ01 (sample SAMN13153382, study PRJNA577476) | soil metagenome | isolation source: 60 cm soil or saprolite under Garry oak tree replicate 2 | place: USA:California | collected 2016-06-15 | reverse complement strand
AAGGTCGCAGGGTGAGAGTGCAGGTAGGCGTCTCAACTCGCCCACCGGCAAAGAGCTGTTCAATGCGCCCATATCCAAGCGATTGCTGTCCACTGGAACGCGTGGCAATCCAGCCGCCAAGGGTAGAGTATTCAAACGACTGTGGAAAGTGTCCGAGTGTGTACCCATGGGCTCGCAACTGAGCTTCCAGGACAATACCTGTAATGCCAGCTCCAAAGGTGGCCAGGTGATTGGTTTCGTTCAGCGTATAGAGGCGGCTCAGACGCATGAGGTCAACAGTGAGAACAGGTTTGTCACTTGCCAAAGGATTGATGTGACCGACAACGCTGGTACCTCCACCATAGGGGATGAGGTGCGCACCAACTTTGCCCGCGTAGCTGATGAGGTCACGCACCTCGCTCTCACTTTCAGGATAGGCGACCCCGTCAGGGAAGCTGTCGATACAGCCACTACGAAGAGCAATCCAATCCGGCAAGCTTTGCCCCCGCGCATGGCCTATCCGTTCCAGGGGATCGTGCGAAATGAGTGGGTGAGGAGGTAGCCTGGAAGGAGGAACGTGCGCTACAACCTCTTCCAGGGTTGCATCACGAGACGGCGTGCCAACGCCAACAATATGTTGGAGAAAGGTAGTAGCCGTGGCTGAGAGGGGAGCGTTGATGGTTTCCTCGCCCCATCCATTCCATCGTTTCATAACATTTCTCCAGACGGGTGAAGCGCATCCATGATGCTGTTTGTCTTTTACCCCTCGTTATGGTACACCGTTCATTCTTGCTTCAAAGGTCGAGATTTTGTACTAGCAAAAGAACTGACCAGCTTTATGCCAATATATACCGAGATTCTGTTGCTTGTCAAACTGGCTCGAGCAGCAGGTTAGTGAGTAAGAAACTGGTCAGGTGATTGACGGCAAAGGTCATTTCGATGCCATCGACGCTCACCTGCCGCTCAGGAAAGATGCTGCCTACGTTGTTCACCAGGACGTGGAGTCGGGAATAGCGCTGCTGAAACTCGTGGGCCAGGCGCCTGATTGCTTGCTGGGAGGAGAGGTCCGCGAGCAGCAGATCGACCGATTCGTTGCCGCTGTGCTGTTTGATCTCGCGCTGGGCCTCCTCTCCCCTCGTGCGATCCCGGCAGACCATCACCACTGTTGTCCCCATGCTGGCCAGTCCCATGGCGGTGGCCTTGCCTATGCCGGAGTTGGCCCCGGTCACCATGCAGATCTTCCCCTGCATATTAGTATTCAGTGTTGGCACGGATACGATCCTTTCCTCTTCATTGCGCGCTGGAACGAAAGGTAATCGGGAGGTGCTTGACTCCAAAGACCAGGTCACTGCCTGTCGCTTCCAGAGATACGCCAGGTACTCGCTTAATATCATGGAAGCGCTGAAGGAGTATGGTGAGTGCAATTCTGGCTTCCAGCCGTGCCAGGGGCGCCCCAAGGCAAAAGTGAATGCCGTGTCCAAAGGCAATATGCCGGTTTGGCGTTCGCCTGATATCGAAGTGGTCTGGATTGGGAAACTGTGCCTCGTCACGGTTGGCGGAACCGATCCGGGCCAGCACCATTTGACCCGGTTGGATCTCATGGTCCCTGATGGTGACATTCGCAGCAGCTCTGCGATACATGTATTGGACCGGCGAGCGATAGCGTAATACCTCTTCGATGGCCCCTGGTACCAACTCAGGTTCAGATCGCAGTTGCTCCATGACTTGCGGGTACTCATCGAAGCAGAGAAGCGCATTCCCTATCAGGTTAGTCGTCGTTTCATTGCCTGCGATCAGCAGTAAGACGCAAAAGCCCAGGAGTTCTCGTTGATTGAGGTGCTGCCCATCGATCTGGGCGGCCAGCAGGGCACTGATGAGATCGTCCTTTGACTCCCGGCTGCGCTGCGCAATCATGTTGAGGAAATACGCGCTCATTTCTGCTTGCGGGTTGCCTTCTTCAGGATAAGCCGCGCCAACCGCGGCATCAGACCAGACTTTGAAACGTGGGCGGTCTTCCTGTGGGATGCCCAGCATTTCCGCAATCACGATCACCGGAAGTGGATAAGCCAGGTCGTCAATGATATCCATGTGTCCGGTAGTCGCGGTAGTCGCGGTAGTCGCGGTAGCGGCAACCTGGTCTAACAGTTGGTTGACTATGGTTGTAATGCGTTCTGACAGCTGGGCCACACTACGCGGGGTGAATGCCTGGGTTACAAGGTTGCGTAGTTGTCTATGTCGCGGGGGGTCCATACTAATCAGGCTTGAACTCAATGGATCATGGTCCTGATCGCCGCCGCCGAAGACTGAAGAAAACGATGTGTAGTCAGAGAGGACTCGTTGGACGTCTTCGTAGCGGAAGACTTGCCAGTAGTGATACTGGGGGTTATAGTACACCGGTTGTGCTTCACGCATGGAGCGATACCAGGGAAAGGGGTTGAGGGCTTCGTCTTCTGTTGTATTTTGCATTTGAGCTATCCTTACTTGTTTGATACATTGGTGCTATTTTGATATTTTCTGTATGTTATGATATAATGTAGATCAAATCTTGCCAAAAGTCAAGGTAACTATTGAGGTTCTGGATGTCTGCCGCCAGCGGCGGCGAGCGAGAAGGGAGGAAGTGGGCTGGGGACACCCCAGACCCCGGCAGGAGGACTGCGTCCCCCTGCACTCCCTGCTCAACAGTTAGGGATATTGGAGGTGACTATGGAGATCCGGGACCGGAGGGTTAGACGAACACAGCATTTGTTGGCCAGGGCCTTGATCGGACTGACGCTGGAAAAGGGCTACGAGGCCGTGACCATTCGTGACATTACGGAGCGCGCGGATATCGGGTACGCCACCTTTTTCCGTCACTATCGTGACAAGGAAGAGCTGTTGGAGGATGTCCTGGATGTTGTCCTGGCTGAGCTCATCGACCTGCTATGCCCGGCAACAGCTGGTGATGATCCGACAGCCATTGGGGTTCTGCTGTTTCGGTATGTCCAGGAGCACAGCGAAGTGGTTCGTGTGCTGCTTGGGAGCCATACTCTGCTTCCGCGTCTCATCAAGGTTGCGACGCAAAACATTGTGAATGATCATACACCCCTGCCAGAGAGTTCGGTGCCGCTTGAGATTGCGGCGCATCATATCGTGACCTCAACCATCTCGCTCATCCAGTGGTGGCTGGATTACCACATGCCGTATCCCCCTGAACGGATGGGAGTGATCTACCACGAATTAATCACACGGCCAACCAGCGAAGTGGCCTTCTGCTCCTAAAAGAGCTTATTACACTTATTGAGAAAACGTAACCAGATTGATGCATTTATAATCACCTCTTAACTTGTTCGCAACCTGGAAGCTCAGATCCTTCACCTACACTTGGGATGGTGAAGGTGGCTTAATCAGGCAGGCAATCAGACCGCAACCCCGATTGAAAATCTGAAATAAGTCTATGGAATGTTTACAGGTTCAAGGCAGTTTATTTTTGGATGTGTCAATTGGTTAGTGGGCCGATTCCTGCTGAGGTATTAAGAATGTAAACTATATGATAAGGAGCAACCAGTTATGCCAGTTATTTTTCACTCTCGCTGGCGACTCAGCATCCCAATCGCTCTCGCTCTCCTGGCTCTAATCGTTTCCCTCGTGTTCACACTCGTATACAGGGGCTTCACCCACGCGGCGGGTGAACCTCTCATTCAGATCAGCAGCGACCCGTTCCACAACAAGATCAGCCAGCACAAAACGGAAGTCGAGCCCGATACCTTTGCCTTTGGCAATACAGTCGTTTCGGGCTTCCAGGTCGGCCGCGTTTTTAATGGCGGAGCTGCCGACATCGGTTTCGCAACTTCTAACGATGGTGGGAAAACCTTTATCCATGGTTTCCTGCCAGGGATAACCACCGTCTCACCACACCCAGGCCCCTACATCCGTGCCAGTGATGCCTCGGTAGCCTTCGACGCCAGGCACAAGGTCTGGCTGATCTCCTCGCTTGGTCTCTTCCCTGGTGGGAATACGTCTGAGGTCGATCTACTCGTCAGCCGGTCGACCGATGGGGGACGCACCTGGAGTAGACCCGTCGTGGCAGCTAAAGGCGATCTCGACAAGAACTGGACCGTCTGCGACGATACGCCTACGAGCCCCTTCTACGGCCACTGTTATAGCGAGTTCGACAACCCTGCTGATGGCGACCGTATCCTGATGAGCACCTCCACTGACGGGGGACTGACCTGGGGACCAGCAAAGGAAACTGCCAACCACGATTTCGGTATCGCCGGGCAACCGCTCGTGCAGCCGAACGGGACGGTGATTGTGCCCATCGTCGGCTTCACGATTTCGGTTAATCAGCCCTTTAACCAGAAGTCTTTCATCTCCACGAACGGGGGCGCAAGCTGGAGTGCCACCGTCATCATCTCGAGGGACCCCATCCATATTCCCCAGGGCATTCGCGCTACTATTCCCCTGCCCAGCGCCGAAATCGACGCCTCGGGCAAGGTCTACGACGTCTGGCAGGACTGCCGCTTTGAAAAGGGCTGTTTTGTCAACGATCTCGTGCTGAGTACGTCCACCGATGGGTTACACTGGACAACGCCCACGCTCGTCCCGACTGACCCCATTGGCAGCCATTTCGATCATTTCGTCCCTGGCCTGGCCGTCGACAGAACCACGTCGGGTAGCTCCGCCCATCTCGCGCTCGCCTTCTACTTCTTCGGATTCCCGGGATTTACGACCGGGAACTGCCAGACCAATGACTGCGTGCTACGTGTCGGGTTTATCACCTCCACGAACGGCGGGCAGAGTTGGAGTAATAAAGAGGTGCTGACCCCACCGATGTTCCTGCAATGGCTTGCCCTCACAACTCAGGGGTACATGGTGGGCGACTACATCTCGACCTCCATTATCTCGGGTAAAAATCATGTCTTTCCCGCATTTGCGGTAGCGACACCGCCGACCAACGTCCCTCCGCAGGGAGGTACTTGTAACTCCCCAGGAGTGGTATGTCACGAGTCTACGTTCACTACCCCTGAAGACCTGCTGGAAATCACGGGAGGCACAAACGTAGCGGGGAATGCTCCTACGTACTTCCCAACCACGGGACCGTCGTTGAAGGCCCCACCTACCGCTTTTTAAGTGTAACAGCGTAGCGTAAGTAGGTACATCATCTAGTTTGAGTAGAGACCGTAGTTCCTACAAGGAGCTGCGGTCTCTCTCTTTGGCCTGGTCATAGGCTCTGGCAGGTTATCCTTCGTTCAGAGCGAGTGCTGCGCGGGCGAGCTGCTGCACCACCGGTACGACTTCTTTAATGCTGCGCGTAGGGCCGGCGAGGGTATCGAAGCACTCGAAGCTGATCAGGGTGTAGAGTATGTCGACCGCTTCGTCGAGTGTCCTGGGGGTCGGTCGTCCGTGCTGCTCGGCGATCCGCCCGACGAGGACACGCAGGCCCTGTCGCCGCCGTTCGTCGCGTGCCCGCACCACCTGTTCAAAGTCCGGATCAAGCGCGGCCAGGCCGCGGACGCGGCGCGTGACGAGCCGGTCGGAGTCCCAGAAGCGACTGAAGACCGTGATGTAGTCTTCCAGGGCATCGAGTGGTTCCGGTCGACGGAAGGCGGAAGCCAGCTGGTCCATGCCACCGGAGGTAGCCAGGGAATCGAAGAGCGCTTCGAGCAGCCCGATTTTGGAGCCGAACTGGTGGTAGACGGTCATGCGGGCAACGTCGGCCTGGCGGGCGACCGCCTCGATAGAGAAGCCGGAGAAGCCATGGCTGGCCATGAGCAGTTCGCGGGCCGCGCTGAGGATGCGGGCCCGCGTCTGGTCAGTGCTTGCCTGGCGCTGGCCGAGCTTGTAAGGGCGAGGACTCATAGATCCCTTGACACCTCCCAAATTTCATCGTATAGTATGCCTACATAAAACAATTGGATGGACTGTCTATATAATAGCTCATACTGAGATTCTTGTAAAGGAAAGAACGAGGAAAGGAGAATTACCCAGATGCACAAACCATTTCGTTTTGGCGTAGTCGTGGCCTATGCCCCATCGCATACTGCCTGGATCACGACTGCCCGCAGAGCCGAGGAGCTAGGCTACGCGACCTTGTTAATGCCAGACCGTACGAACATAGGAGGGCTTGCACCCCTGACAGCGTTAGCGGTAGCTGCCGAAGCAACCACAGCGCTTCGCATTGGCAGTTATGTGTTTTGTAATGAGTATCGCCATCCCGTGCTCCTCGCCAGAGAAGCCGCCACGCTCGATCTGCTCTCCGAGGGCCGCTTTGAACTTGGCCTGGGCGCTGGAGTCGGGCCATCTGAGTTTCAACAGATGGGTATCCCATTTGCGAACGCGGGCACACGCGTAGGCCATCTCGAGGAAGCCCTTCAGCTGATGAAACAACTTTTCACAGAAGAGACGGTCAATTTCAGCGGGAAGTACTATACGATAACTGAGATGAAGGGATACCCCAGGCCGGTCCAGAAGCCGCACATGCCTCTTCTCGTGGCAGGGGCTGGAGAACGGATGCTCAAGCTGACGGCCAGGGAAGCTGATATCGTGGCGATCGGGTCAAAAATAAGCGGGCGAGGTGTGGACCCAACAGACGCCACCTTGGAGCAAAAGATTGCCTGGATCAAAGAAGCAGCAGGGGAACGCTTCGCAGACCTGGAACTGAGTCAGACGGTCTACGACCTGCTGATCACCGACAGTGGCACTGCTCTCTCCACCCAGGCCGGAGGACCGCCCATACCAAAGAGACCACTGAGTACTGAGCAGGCGGTTGCACATCTCTTTGAGCAGCGCGATCGCTACGGTTTCTCCTACCTCCAGGTCTACGAGGGACAGATGGAGAACTTTGCTCCCGTGGTGGCGCGGCTTGCCGGACGATAAACTGATTCAATCTTCATGCTTTCAGCATAGGTCACCACAAGCATATGCTGAAAGCATATTTTTATAATTGTAAGATATGCCAAAAGCAGGTATCGTTATCAATAGCACTATCATTATGGCGATTTGATCGAAAGGAATTTACGATATGCGTATCCTGCTTATTGGTGGAACAAACTTTATGGGTCCCCTGGTTGTGCATTCTTTAAGTGAACAGGGCCACGAGATTACAGTCTTTCATCGCGGCCAAACGCGGACTGAATTGCCCTGGGGAGTAAGAGAGGTTGTGGGTGACCGGCGTCCTCTTGCTGAGAGCGCTGCTGAGCTAAGACGCCTTGCTCCTGATGTGGTATTAGATATGATTCCGTTTATTCAGCAAGATGCCCGGGAGGTTATGAGTGCCTTCAGAGGGGTTGCACGCCGGGTGGTCGCGATCAGCAGCCAGGATGTATACCGGGCATTCGGACGGGTCAATGGCAAAGAATCTGGTCCCGTGGACGCTGTCCCGATTACAGAAGACTCACCGTTACGCGAAAACCTTTATCCTTATCGCAGCGAGATTCCAAGAAGGCAGGATGACCCGAGAAGGTGGGAGGATGACTACGACAAAATACTTGTCGAGCGTGTTGTGATGAGCAACCCGGACTTGCCTGGTACGGTCTTACGACTGCCAATGGTGTATGGCCCGGGAGATTACCAGCACCGGCTTTTCAGGTACTTAAAGCGCATGGATGACAAGCGTCCTGTTATCCTGTTGGACGAAGCTGAGGCCCAATGGCGCTGGACACATGGGTACGTGGAGAATGTCGCCGATGCAATTGCCCTGGCCGTAACTGACGAGCGTGCTGCCGGTCGCATCTACAATGTTGGTGAGCCGTTCACCTTCACTATGGCTGAGTGGATAAGCAAAATTGGGCAAGCGGCAGGGTGGCCAGGTAGGGTTATGCTGGTACCTCGAGGCCGTTTGTCAGAGCCATTAAGAGGGGGTATCAATGCAGAACAGGATATTGTTGTAGATTCCAGTCGCATACGTAAGGAGCTGGGATATGTAGAGCGAGTGGGTTTGGATGAAGCGCTCAGGCGTACAATTGCCTGGGAACGGGCGCATCCACCTGAGAAGGTTAATCCCAAGGAGTTTGATTATGATATTGATGATGCGTTTTTAGAGTTATAAAAACTTATAGCAGCTACTGATTGCCTATAAGTCCGCACGAGATCCTTCGCTGCGCTCAGGATGACAGAACCCTGAGGTGTCATCCTGAGCGCAGCGAAGGATCTGAGGCGGGCATGTAACGAGCAGATCTGACTCGCGTTGTCTTGCGGACTTATGGGGAATCACCGGATAACGGCTCTTGACATGCTATACTTTTTATAGTAACTTTATTTTCTACAGAAGCATTATAGAAATGGAGAACGGATAGCATGACTTCTCAAGAGATGCAAACACTGCTTTCAAAAGCGAACAACGCGATTGTTGGGGTCAATCGAGCGGTTGGAGGACCTCAACTCACACCCGTCTGGTATGCTTGGGATGGCACATCTTTTATTTTCACCACAACGAAAGAGCGCGCCAAGTATTGGAACCTCAAGCGAGATCCAGCCATCTCATTGATTGTCGATGATCTTGAAGCCCACAAGTATGTGACGGCCTATGGAAGGGCTGAGATTATTGAGCAGAACGTTGGTGAACTCGCACGCCCAATTATTGAGAAATATGTTCCACCAGACCGGCTTGAACAGAGTGTAAAGATGGTAGGGAACGACCCAACCCGTGTGCTTGTCGTATTACATCCAGAGAAAATCGTTACCAGCTAAATGTCTTCTACACCGGTACCAACCCATGATTCCCGGAGCCCGCGCCGGGCATGGCTCGTGTTCATTCTGGGCGCGCTGAGTGCCTTTGGGCCATTGTCCATCGACATGTACCTGCCGGCTCTGCCCTCGCTCAGTCGCGACTTCGGTACCGGCGCTTCGCAGGCGCAGCTCACACTGAGCGCCTGCCTGCTTGGGCTGGCATTGGGTCAGACCATTGCCGGACCCATCAGCGATGCACTGGGGCGCCGGCGGCCACTGCTCGTCGGCCTCACCGCTTACGCGCTCGCCTCGCTGCTGTGCGTGGTCGCACCGTCGGTGTTGGCGCTCGTCGTGCTGCGTTTCGTACAAGGCTGTGCCGGGGCGGCGGGCATCGTCATCGCCCGTGCTGTTGTGCGCGACCTGCATTCGGGTGAAGCTCTCGCCCGGTTCTTCTCGCTGCTCATGCTCGTGAACGGTCTGGCGCCAATCCTCGCCCCTCTCTTTGGCGGGCTGTTGCTCCGCTTCACCTCCTGGCGCGGCGTCTTCATCGTCCTGGCCGTCATCGGCGCGCTGCTGCTCCTGGCCGCGGCCACCGGACTCCGCGAGACCCTGCCTCCAGACCGCCGTCAGAGTGGAGGTATCCGCGCCACCATCATGACCTTCCGCAAACTGCTCGCCAGCCGCTCCTTCGTCGGCTACGCCCTCTCGTGTGGCCTGGCCTTCGCGGCCATGTTTGCCTACATCTCCGGCTCCCCCTTTGTCCTGCAAGACATTTACGGCCTCTCCCCCCAGTTGTTCAGCGTCATGTTTGGAGCGAACGCCCTGGGGCTGATGACCGCCGGCCAAATTAACGGGCGGCTCGTCGGTCGGGTGCCACTGACGCGCTTGCTGGCCGCGGGGCTGACCGCCACGGCAACAGGTGGAGTGGCCCTGTTCGCGGTCGTCATCACCGGTGGCATTGGGCTGGTTGGCATCCTGCCGTCGCTTTTCGTCGTCGTTTCCAGCCTCGGCTTCGTCCTGCCGAACGCTACCGCCCTGGCATTATCGGGTCACCCTCGCAACGCCGGGAGTGCGTCTGCTCTGCTGGGCGTGCTGCAGTTCGCCATCGGGGCTGCCGCTGCGCCACTCGTCGGGGCCCTGGGCTCCAGGACTGCCCTGCCTATGTCCGTGGTGATGGCCACACTGGGCGTTTGCGCGCTCGTCACGTTTGCGCTCCTTGTCCGCGGCAGCGAGTCGCCTGCCAGCAGAGCCGCTGCCAATCCCCAGAGGCGTTAACTTTAGCCAAGAAGTAGCTGTATTCAGGTGCTAAAGTTAACGCCTCTGGGCTTGCCCCGCCATCTGTCATTCCTTCGCTGCACTCAGGGCAGGCTCTGAGCGGAGCGAAGGATCTCTCGTTGGGCAGAGCACAGATCCTTCGCTCCGCTCAGGATGACAGCAGTGCTTACGCTCTTGCAGGTTTTACTCCGGGTGGAGGCTACTGCTGATGCAGCAGTTCGACGATGTGGCCGAACTGTTCGATACTGGCAGGAGTGAGTGGATCAAGTACGACAATGAGATGATGGGCTCCCACACCGGCAAAGCCTTGCAGTTGGCGAGCGATTTCTTCCGCTGAGCCTGAAATCGCTTGCTGCGACGAGGTCTCATTGCGAGGTTGGAGACGAACCTCTGTGCCGACCGTCAACTCGATGGTTGCCGGATCCCGTCCTACCGCTGCGCATGCCTGTTGGAGTTCTTCGTAGCGCTGCTTGACGACAGCAGGATCGACATGCCAGGCGGTGTTCCAGGCGTCGGCGTACCGGGCAACGAGGCGCAGCAAGCGAGGGCGGCGAGCGCCAATCAAGATGGGTGGGCCAGCAGGTGAGGGTCCCCGCGGGCGCAGGACGCAGTTGTGGACCTGGTAGTATTGTCCCTGGAAGTCGACATGCCCTTCTCGCAGCAGAGGCACAATCACTTGCAGCGCTTCCTCGAAGCGGCCGGCCAGGTGATCGAAGGGATAGCCAAAGGCTTCGTATTCTGGTTGATGCCAGCCGGCTCCGAGGCCCAGGATGAAGCGGCCAGCGCTGACATTGTGATTACGCCTATCTAAGACATACCAGTTTTTCGCAAGAGATGGAAGGCAAAAAAGATGCTTTTATCTTTGAGCGAACAAATCATGACCTGCCGCTGGCAAGGAGGGAATGAACGCAGCACATCAACGGCCTGCGTAATATATTCCGCTGCCATCTCTTTTTGTTCTAGCTCATACAATGGATCCTGCATCCCTTCGCCAGACGCCATCAGTACGTCTCCTTGATAAAGTTCGCCATCTTCATCTACTGGTAAGGGGAGATCAGGTTTGTAGCTGCGTACCATGTCCATTGATTCTGAATGGACAATGCGCCTGATGTAGGCCTTTAAGTGCGTAATGTGTCTTTTTTGAAGCGCTCTCCAGAGCTTTATACGGGATCTCTGGGCGAGTTCATGGATTTCTAAATCCAAGACTTCTGGAGATGCAATATGACGAGGTACTTTTTCTCGCGCTAAAGCGAGGATATAGCCGTCATTTTGTCTCAAGATCTCGTCGATCTCGTTTGCATCATATTTGCCACCAACTGCAGAAACATCAAGCAGATTCGGGTTAATCATGAAATGCTCCTTTATTTTGCCCGAATGAATTTTACGTAAGACTCACTACTTGGTATATTATGTACAGAACATACGCTCATCCGGTCATACTAATGAATTTTCTAAACATGCTACTCATGTTTGTTCCCTGGTTTCTATCTCTCTAGTCACTAATGACAGGGCTTGTAATAACCAAGGCTACCAACAAATCAACCAGGCAGTTAAGCTAACGCACAGCAGTGGGGAGAACATCTTACATTTGCATACAAAATACGTTCATCCAGGGGTTTTCTATCTTTATCTCAATAATAAGAATGTTTTTGATCGATGTCAAGTCAGATAAATGATAGGTTTAATAGTCCATCATGGCAAAATTTAGATAATATCGTAAAATGAGCGACATATCTTTGTTCGATTTTCTTAAATAAAATGAAATAGCAATCTAACAGTAAATCTGCTGGCTCATCTAATAAGCGCATCTAACAGGTAATAATGAGCTTATACGAGCATAGCGAAGTAAATACAACAAAAACATCTATCATGACAAGAGCTTCAAAGTATCTATTTTATCCAGGAAAGTTAGCTGTCCTGTAGACAATCCTTATAAAATTTTCTAGATGAAATAGAAAACGAATTTTCTGTTTACAACTTTTTATTCTTAGTTGAGAATATGCTTGTGTTATTAAGTTTTTTATGATATGATCACTCAAAATATCTGGTTCCTGTGGCGTCAATTTCACCCAGAAAGGTAATAAGGGCATGGAACAAGAAGGTTTCATCAGGCCAATTAGGGTAGAAGCATTGCCTGAATTGGATGATGATGAATTTTGTGTAAGTATTACCAAGGCAGCAGAGTTATCAGGACTCTCTGAGAGCCAGATACGGTACCTTGAAGGTCTTCAAGGTATCAACATAGGAAAAAGAGGCCCCAAGGAGCGCAACAGAGTCTATACGAAACAGGATGTGAAACTTCTCTGGTGGATCGCGCAGCAGGATTTTCAACCCTCTAAGATCGCCAATTTTCTCAGTCAACGCCAGGAGGAAATTCTTACCGTACTAGGACGTATAACTTTACAGCGAGTTGTTCAGCATGAACAAGATTCCTCTGCTTACGATGTGCTGGTTTCCCGTTTGGTGGCTCTTATCCTGTCAATCTGGCAAGAAGCAGCGCTGGGCGGGGGAAAAAAGGCCGATGCAGCTATTATGGGTGTCATGTTTGGGCCACAAGATGAGACCTGGAAAGCTTCATTTCTTCAAAATTATGCTGAAGGTCGGGCCATTGACTTAGCAGGCTCCCTGGTTGTCTGGTCTAGTATTGTACAAGAGGAACTCAAAGATCTCATCGTCGATCCCCTTATCATCTTTGGGAATCTCAATATCATCTTTTCTCATCAAACATGGTATTTCCCTGCCACAAAAAAGCTCGTTTTCGATACCAGTCATTTCTCCGATCCCACTGAACCGTTTGCCGTGGCCATCTTGTGGCTCCCGCTCGGCAAGCATACGGCAATTCATCAATTACAAAGAAGCGCGCAAAATGTGAGTGTACTCCAGAAGAAGCTCGCAAGTGTGCTCATGCAAAGTCTCTCGCATATTCTGGAACGCTCTCCTCATCCGACAAGTTTACTGGCTTCAGTCTTTTCCCGGGGTATCCTGGGTCAACATTCTGTCTTACGCGGATTGAGCTTGCTGCTTGAGACATGTATTGAACCATACTTCCCTGATTGCTATTCATATATTGCGAGATTTTCGCAATATGGGCCAATGGGGCAATTAGAGATTCTGGAACAGCGTGGAGATGAGGAGGTGGGTTACCTTCCAAAGGTTCTGGCTACTCAAGACCTTCCGTGGTGGATAAAATATGTTAAAAAGTCTGCCAGTTTAGCACTTGCCCAGGATGCAACGGCTACTCACCTTCTCCACACTGCGCTACTTGATTTGCATCGCTGAAATAGCTGCCGAGTACTTGAACCTCACCGAGTCCTCAGCTCAAAAAGCTGAGAGATCGAAACTTGCCTATGTCAGTCAAGAGACAGTGTCCTGGTGGTTGGACGTTTATCACTTTGGAGGACTGAATTATACCAGATTTATAGAAAAGGTCTGCTGCTGGATGGAGGAGATGCCAATCAATCCTGATGACGAGGTGAACCTGATCGTGATTGATATTTTCAAGGAAAGTGAGCTCGCAGCGGATTACCAGGGCTTCGAACTGATCATAGAAATTGTTCGCAAAACATGGGAGCGTATTTCTGAACTGATACAGAATGACCCGATTGCAAGGGATCTGTCAGCGAAGAAACAATTGGAGCTCTTTGAGACGCCTGTGGGAGAACATTTGCTTTTTGCAACAGTCAATATACCCAGGGATTATCTGCTGATCTTTCTTGAGAAAATTCGGAGATTCTGGCAAAAAGAAGCGGGTGACATATTCAGGTGGAAGAGAGTCGAAATCGAAGTGGCATTGCAGGTGGGTATCTGTCGATTTGATGGTGTAGCCAGGTATAACAGGGAGATGGCTTTCCAAATTATGAATTACCATCTTCGAGAGTTAGTCAATCAGATATATGGCAGGGATGAAGTTAGCGAGCAACCCCTAGAACATGTAATTGAATATAATGCAATAGTGCGGACAGAGAAGGTACATGAGTGAAAGCGTCGGTAATTATTCCTGTTTATAATGATCCTCGAGTAGAGGCATGCATCCTGTCATTGTTGGAGCAAGACTACCCGAAAGAGTTGTATGAGATCATCGTGGTTGACAATAATAGTAACGACTCGACTCAAGAGGTTATTCAGCGCTTCAATGTAAAGTATGTACGGGAGGACAGAAAAGGTTCCTACTCTGCCAGGAATAAAGGGTTAGAGATTGCGTCAGGCGAAGTGGCTGCATTTATCGACGCGGATTGTGTTGCTGATCCCCATTGGTTGAGCAAACTTTTGGAAGGCTTCAGAGATCCTGAAGTTGGGGGTATCGGCGGGAGGATTCTGAAGCTAGAGGCACAAACATGGGTGCAAGCCTATGCCGAAGACCTGGCTGAGCAACAGCTTGAGCCTCAGTATCTTCCTTTTCATGATGCTCCCTATATCGTTACCGCTAATGCAGCGTATCAAATGTCTATTCTACGTTCACTCAAAGGGTTTGATGCACAATTTCGATCAGGTGGGGATGTAGACCTGGCCTGGCGAGTGTATGGAGAAGGCTTTAAGATCGTCACCGCTCCAGAGGCGATTGTCCATCATGCTGCGCGAGAGACCGTCAAGGGTTATTTCAAACAATTCTTTAACTATGCTGCATGGCACGTTCTTCTTTTCAAAAAGCATCGCCACAACACCAACCATTTCACTAATGCCTATCCCTTCTTAGGCCTGAGAGGGTTGCTGTTTTCCGTGATGCCTGCTATGTTTGTTCAAAAGGTGTCTGGCGAACCACGTACAGTAAAGAAGCGGGAGGCTTTTCTCAAACTCGTAACATATGTGGCTATTATTTGTGGCAATCTCTATGGCGCCATTAAATTTCGTGCTTTCTATTTCTGAGCAAGGCAGTATTCGACTTCCGTGAGCGAATAAGGGGTGCAGTTTTGTAACCCACGGGAGATCCTTCGCTGCGCTCAGGATGACAGTACTTCCGTGAGCGAATAAGGGGTGCAGTTTTGCAACCGAAGGTGAGCATATCAGCCAGCTTAATTTTTAGGTGTTCTCACAAACATGATTGGCTTTTTTCGTATTTTGTTGATCGGAGTAGTGAGAAAGTAGTGAAAAGGACCACATGAATTGAGAAGAGGTCGGATGCAACCGGACAGCAGCAGTGCAAAAAGGTTCTTTCTATCTCCTATATGTTTGTCCCATGAAGTAAAGTTGCATATCATCCTGAAGGGCAAATATACGTAGAAGAAGACCGAGAGAAAGGCAAGCAAGATAGTCAAAGGGTAGCGAATAATGAGTACCAGGAAAGCAAGATAGATGAGAGGCGCTCCGAAAGCCCATTTCAGTGTTGTGTAGTAGCGCTTGAGGACAAGCCACTCAAAGAACCCGCCTTTTAAATTCCTATCATTACTGTGTTTCTTCTCGTGCGTATAATAGCGATATAGATTCATTTCTCCACTAAACCATCTACTTGTCTGGCGAATTGTTGCCGGAAATGTGGGCGCATATTGCGTATAATCTACTTCTTTCAGCAAGGTGATTGGTATTCCCCTGAAGGCAGATCGATATCCAAATTCTAAATCCTCTGCAAGCGTAACAGTGTCAAATAGATCAACTTGCTCAAGCGTATCTGCTCGAATAAAGAGTCCATGACCGGTACAATAAGGAAGTGTTGATATGCTCTCGTTATGTTGGAGGCAGCGATCATATTCGCGCAGCACCGGAATGTTAGCGCAGAGTTCCCATTTTGTTTGGAGTAAAGCTCCGGCCTTTTGTAAGGCATCAATTCGCCCGTAGTTCTCCAGATAAATTGAGGGCTGCTGGTAGACACGGTCCTTTCCATGAAGTATCGTCTTGATCACTTCAACTTCTGGCCTGGAATCCACGTCGTAAATTCCAAAGTATGTTGCCTGGTAATCAGCAGTATTGCACCCGGCTAGAATGTGTTTTATTGCCCAATTGAGCTGGTGCGCTTTAAAGCCATCGGTTTCAGAATAGTGGAGATGGGAAAATCTGTATTGTTCTGGCATTTGCTTTAGGGCTGCAACAGTATCACTATTTCCTCCTTCTTTTTCAGAAGTGACGTAGTGGATAAGCACATTTGGGTACCGGGCCAGTTTGTCAAAGTACTCAACGCATGTTTTTATCACTGCCTTTTCTTTATATACTGGTATGAGGATATGGACGGTGTTCATGGGTGTATCTTCCGGTGTCAAGGGTTGTCTCTCTGATATCCCCTCATAACTTGCCTCCTTCGGAGGCGAACAAAGGAAGGAGGAACCTTCGGGGGACACCCCCGCGCCCCCGGCAAGGGGCTTCGCCCCCTGCACCCCCTCTTTATGAGTGGATGTCAGCTGTCTCTGGCGTATCCAGCGAAGAGAAGATGATAGCTGTATAAGTTGCGAGCAGCTTATGAAAAGCTGAACGCCAATAAGCACATACAGAAGCACATCCAGGAGTTGCATGTTGATTTCTCACTACAAAGAAAACATTAATTTATCGTCGAACCTATCTGATACAGAGAAAGAAAAGCCTGAATCCGTTCCTCCAAGGGTCGTCTATCAACGAGCGCCAAGTCTGCAAGATGCTCCTGTCTACACGAGCAATCTAGCGAGTTGATGATGGAAAAATCGCGCGTCGTATTGAAGGTTTTTAAAGCATCTAGAATTACAGGCGTACATGATGGACAGTTATGGGGATAGACCGTATCACTGTCTTTTCCATCGACATCCAGGCATGCTACTCGCGCTCGTGCAAGACTGTCACTATCTACCTGGTTAAGAATATCAATAGTGGTCCAGAGAGAAGGTGGAGTATACATTCCTCGTTTTGCCAGTTCCGCAACAACGGTATAGGGGGCTATACGTGTAGGACAGATGGAGACATCCTCGTATCCAAGAGAGGCAACATACTGAATGGATTGTACTGTTTCCGTTACGGCTTCTCTTTCCGTAAGAAATGCTGGTTTGATCATCAGGTAGACTTTTGCGGTGTAGCCGTTCTCCCATAGAAGATGAGATGCTCGCTCAAACTGTTCTTTGGTACAAGTCGTATTGATGCAGACATTTCTGATGAAGTCATCCGCGGATTGCAGCCCCATACCGACGATCAAACGCTTCTCGCCCAGGTGTTCTTTTGCTTCGGCTATTGCCTGAGGGGTGATGAATTGTGGTAGAGATTCAACCATTATACCCTCGCAACGGGAACGAGCGATTGTGCGATAAATGCCCAGGCGTGCCGCTGGAGGTATTTCTTTGTTGGCAAACCAGTTCCCACTGTTATAGACACTGATGAGTTGGTAGGAGTTTATGGGCTCGGTTGCAAACGCTGAATGGAACTGCCGGAGAAAGTCCTCGGGAGTAAAATCGAGGTTTAGACCATAATATGCCTCATTCGGAATAGGACACATCGTGCAGGTCGCTGCAGTACAACCTCTTGCAGCAAGAATGATCTTTTTCCGTTTATATGTTCTTCCACCTTCATAAAACTCGTAATCCAGGACAGAAAAGGGTTTGTCTAAGGTTCCTATCTGGATGCGGTTACGACGAATTCCTAAAGCGATTTTACTTAGCCCTTGACGAAGGCGACTAATGCCAGGGTACGTCTGCTGCTCAATCATATATCTACAACTCCGAACTACTCGTTTTCTATCTATCAGTTGATATCCTCTTCGCGCTGCTGTTCAGCATATAGATGAGAAATGCATCTATATGCATCTAATCTCCATTTCTTCCTAATGTACCTATAAATGAGCCACTATTGAGGAGGAAGAAGGGGGGAAAGTGTGTTGATGAATCAGATCTTCTGGAATGACTATAGCTTGGTTGGTTTCCTTGCTGGTGGTATGTTCTTCTTTTCCAATAATAACGGAATACAAACATATGAATATCATCAACACTATACATTGACAGCCATGACTTTCATTGACTTGCTCCTACTATAATGACGCTTTTTCTTTCCTCCTCTCTATTCCAAGTAATTTCAAATTGTTCCGTCGTATATCTCTTTGTTATCATCTTATATGATTAGTCATAATGTTGATCGAAATTTTTATAGATTGTATCAGAATATACGTCTGTAGACAATAGAAAACTTTCAATTTGAGCAAGTTGCTTGGTGAGAAATAGAAATTATTTTGGAGATTAACTCAAATTTCTGCGAAATTCCCAAGAAGATATTTTATAGGTAATAAGGAAATTTTAGTAACGCGAAGAGCGCTTATCTATTAATACTGTTCTTGAGGGTCTTAGAGGAGGGGGTTTAATCGGTAGAGGTGCCTACTCATCTTTTTGAGTTTAAAGTATCTCGAAAATATGGTTCCACTTGTTCTAATTGTTATGGGATATTCTTAATTATGGGAATAAAGCAAGCGAAAATCAATTTGGTAGCTGGGCCTCTTTTTTGAAATAGCTTTAGGAAGCCGAGTCGTAGGCTAGTCAATCTCAGTAACCAACCCAGGTAGTACCGTTATTCGTATGCTATAATTCCCCAAGGCATTGCTGACAATATAGTCACCAGGCTCTAAACAATGTGTCAGGATTTTCTATCTTGTAGGATAAGTATGAGAAAAAGAGCCCGGTTGATTGAAGTCATGTAATTGTACTCTACGGATGGAAAAGCGATAGATTAATGCATTATTGGCAAAAGGTCTTTGACTATTTTCTAGAACAAGGCTTTCCCGAGGCGTTGCTTCGATTTGTATGCATTAACTTATATGAGGCTTCTCAAATTAGCGCTATTATAGAAAGAATAAAACCGCGTACTATGCTTGAGATTGGTACGTTCATTGGTCTAAGTACTGGAGTGCTCGTACAAACAAGTCCGCCGGACAGTATTTTAGTCTGCATAGATCCTAATCTGCCTGTAAATGTTCTCTCGGAGAGATTTCATTACTTCGAAAGCCGGGGCTCCCTCTGGTTTGTGCGGAACATGTTGGAGCATTTTGAAAAGCTTCAGAAGACGGTGGTGCTTGAGGGGTGCTTTACTCCCATGTCTGCTCTATATAGAGATCGTTTGTTAGCGCATGGCGGCAATCCTGAAAGTGTTGCTGTTATCGGTGAGAGCGCGAGGGATTTTGCTCCCTACGATTTGGTATTTGTAGATGGAGATCACAATGAAGAGTCTGTCTATGCAGACCTGTCATTGGTGTGCCATTATATTTCTGAAGATGCGCTTATTATTCTGCACGATTTGAGTGGCGATTGGGGAATACATGTATTTGGCGGGATGAGGAAATTCCTTCACGAGCACCCTGAGTTTTCAGTTCGGATTCATGAGAATCTAGGATTTCTCTATAAGCGTTCACAGCATATCTCAGCTTTGATGAAGGAGCTATACTAACATGAAGTACAATCATCAGTGATGAGATATCTTGCCTGGAGTGTTATGCATGCCGTCTCGCTTAGAGGACCTATGAGAAAAATAGACGCGGCCCTGTTTGATGTTGATGGGACACTGCTCAATACTGCCGAATTTGTCTATCAAGCTTTTTTGTATACTTTTCACGCCCATGGACTTACCTGGAGATCAATCGATGAAATAGCCACTGTAATGGGCAAACCACTTGAGGAATGCTATTAATTCTACTATAACCTGAACAAGCTGAGGAGCGCATTTCTGCATCCCTGGCGCTCAGCGCCTTCCTGTACGGCCTTATCGTTTAAGCGCGCAAGCTGCTGCCACTGAGCTTCTGAGTCGCTGGAGAACGCAGGCATCAGGGTAGCGCGTAAATGCTGTTTCGGGCGCAGGGTGATTACCGGCTGGAAGCCAGGGGTATAGCCAGGAGCGGGCTGCGGCGTGTAGTGCTGGAGAATACTGGTGAGAATAAGCCGTGCCTCCATTTGTGCAAGCGGCATCCCGATACAGGTACGCGGGCCGCCTCCGAAGGGGAAGTAGGCTCCGGGCGGGATCTGTTGTCCGTTCGCCGGATCCCAGCGCTCGGGTTTGAACGCCTCCGCGTCCTGCCAGATATCGGGCAAGCGATGAGTGACCCACTGGCTCAGGATGACCATTGTACCGACCGGCAGGCGTACACCGTCTAGTTCGGATTCTTTGGCGACGAAGCGCAGTTGCAGCCAGGCCGGTGGATAGAGACGCATGGATTCGTTCAAGACCCAATCGAGATAGGGAAGCCTGGCAAGATCGTCAAGGGTTGGTTCGCGACCGGCGAGTACCGAGCGAATCTCATCCTGCAATTTGATACGTACCTGCGGATATTGTGAGAGCAGGTAAAACGTCCAGACGAGGGCAATCGCGGTCGTTTCGTGACCGGCTGCGAGGAAGGTCAGGATGTGATCGTGAATCTGTTTCTCGGTTAATTTCGTACCCGGCTCTTCCGCGTCCTGTACCGACATCAACATAGAAAGCACGTCATGGTAATCGCGGTCATCGTCACGGCGCTGCGCTATTAGCGTATAGATCAGCATATCGAGCTGGCGCGAGGCAGCCATACGCCTGCCATAGCCGGTAATGGGGTTGTCAATGCGAATATTCAAGAGGCTTTCGGCCATGCTCGTCGAAGTGCCAATGATACCATCGAAAGCGTCGCTGAGAGGGCCAAGCTGCGAGGACAGGTCGATGCTGAAGAGGCACTTGCTCACGATACGCAGCGTTAACTCTTGCATGGTTCGCGACATATCGACTGTATCTCCCGCATGCCAGGTTTTGAGCAGTTCTTGCGTGTATTGCTCCATGATCGCGGCATAGCCTTCAACCTGTTTTTTATGGAAGGCCGGTTGTACCGCCCGGCGCTGTTGGCGATGTTTTTCGCCATCGATGGTCAGCAATCCTTCACTGGTGTTACTGCCTTCGCTATTCTCCTGGAGCACGCCCCGATTGGAGAAATGGCGTGGGTGTTCCACCAGGACGTAGCGCACGTGTTCCGGGCGGAAGAGCAGCACGGCTGGATTCTTCCCGACGTAGATGGTCGCCATGTTGCCATAGGTCCGTTGCAGCTGTTGCAGAAAGCCAAGTGGGTCTTGTCTCAATGGGAGGAGATGGCCAATATAGGGTAACGGGCGGGGGCCCGGTGGAAGCATTGTCTTTGTCGTTTGCAGTTCTTGCGCGGTTGTAGCCATGTGTTCCTGTTTCCTCTAGCGCTCTATTGTGTCAAGACTAACTACTCCATATGATAAGGTGGAGGGAGTGAGATAAGCAAGGGGTTAACAAGCTTGTCCAGGACTTCTCAAAGTCACTTTCGGATGTGAGCATGGTCGCCTACGGCGACCGAAAAGATTTTTTGCAGTTTTTGCGCCTTTTGCCTTGCCGAAGGCAAGGCAAAAGGCGCAAAAACTGCAAAAGAGAATCATGCAGAGGCTCTGCCTACATCACCTGGAAGGTTTCGTACACCGTAATCTGACCACCACTCTGCAAAATGGGGCAGCCTTTGGCCACCTGGGCAGCCGCGTCCAGAGAATCCGCCTTAATAATGGAGTACCCACTGGCTAGTGTACCCACGGGGCCGTCACTGACGGTTCCGTTGCTCGCGATGCTTTTGGCCTGACCGGTAAACGGATTGCCTCCGTCGACGACG